>Ga0182229_1000027_pt1 | contig 34222 bp, 30 predicted proteins | sample G6R1MG_32_FD_129663 | JGI IMG/M metagenome (GOLD analysis project Ga0182229, IMG submission 129663) | Miscanthus phyllosphere microbial communities from Michigan, USA - G6R4_MAIN_07NOV2016_LD1 MG | ecosystem: Host-associated > Plants > Phyllosphere > Phylloplane/Leaf | place: USA: Michigan...
CCGGGCCGGGATCACCCCGCCGAGGATGCCCTCGTGCGCGTCACGGCCGTCCGCCATGATCGGGTGACGAGCCGGGGACGGCAGGCTCCGACGCGCGCCCCCCCTCCAGGGCGAGGCGACAGAGGATGTGGGCGCGCAAGGGATCGCCCTCGGCCACGCCCGGATGGGCGAAATCCTCGGCCTCGCGCCGGACCATGCCGAGCCGTTCCATCACCCGCCGGGACGGGAGGTTGAGGGCGGCGGTGTAGGCCACCACCGCCTCGACCTCGCAGCGCCCGGACAGGTCGGCGAGCGCCAGCCGGGCGGCGCGGGTGGCGATGCCGCGGCCCCAGACCCCGCGCGCGAGCCGCCAGCCGATCTCCACCGTGTCGCCCGGCCGCTCCCCGCCGGGGAACGGCATCGGCCGCATCAGCCGCAAGGCCCCGACGAACCCGACGAACGGCGCCTCACCCGCGATCTCCACGGCCCAGGGGCCGAAGCCGTCCGCCTCGAAGCGGCGGTCGAGGGCGCGGGCCTCCGCGACGCTCTCGCGCCGGGTCTTGGGGGCGGGAAAGTGGCGCATCACCTCCGGGTCGGCGTTGAGCGCGGCGAAGGGCTCGTCGTCCGCGCGGCGCCAGCGGCGCAGGATCAGCTCGCCCGCCCTCAGGCTCTCCGGGGCGGGCCGCGCCCTGCGCTTGCCGCGCCACGCCAGCGAGCGCCGGTTGAGCAGGCCGAGATCGGCCCGGCCGGCGAGTACCGCCTCGCCGAGGTCGATCGCCGACGTCAGGCGGTCGAGGGGCATGTTGACCCAGGCGGGCGGCGCCACGCTCTCGCGCCAGGGGCCGCCACAGACGTTGTCGAGGAGGATGCGCGCGAAGCAGTGGTCGAGGCGCACCGGCCAGCCGGGACGGGCGGCCTCCGGCAGGCGCCGGTCGACGAGGTCGCGCCAGCGGGCGCGGCTCACCGCCTCGGCCCGAGCCGGATCCGGCGCGGCGGACGCCTCGACGAGAGCCGGCAGGTTGGAGCGGGTCAGGGTGTAGCGGGGGCGCGCGCTCACCCGGCGGCCTGAACCGCCCCGACGGGGTCGGCGAAGGGCCAGCGGGCGCGGGCCGGGGCGGTCAGGTCGTCGATGAGGCCGAGCCGCAGGCGCTCCAGCCCGGCCCAGCCGATCATCGCGCCGTTGTCGCCGCAGAGCGCCGACGGCGGGGCGACGAAGCGCAGCCCGACCTCCCCGGCCTGCGCCGTCAGCGCCCGGCGGATGGCGCCGTTGGCCGCCACGCCCCCCGCCGCGACGAGGGCGGTCGGGTGCCCGGCGACCGTGCCGAACGTGCGCAGGGCCACCCGCACCCGGTCCACCACCACGTCGACCACCGCCGCCTGGAAGCTCGCGCAGAGGTCGGCGATGTCCCCGGGCGCCAGCGGCACCAGACGTTCCGCCTCGATGCGCAGGGCCGTCTTCAGGCCCGACAGGGAGAAGTCGGCCTCGCGCCGCCCCAGCATGGGTCTGGGCAGGGCGAAGCGCTCGGGATCGCCGGATTCGGCGAGGCGCTCGACCGCGGGCCCGCCGGGATAGCCGAGCCCGAGCAGCTTGGCGATCTTGTCGAAGGCCTCGCCGATGGCGTCGTCCACGGTGGTGCCGAGGCGGATATAATCGCCCACGCCCCGCACGGCGACGAGCTGGGTATGGCCGCCGGACGCGAGCAGCAGCAGGTAGGGGAAGCCGATCCCGTCGGTCAGCCGCGGGGTCAGGGCGTGGGCCTCCAGGTGGTTGACGGCGAGCAGGGGCTTTCGCGCCACCAGGGACAGCGTCTTGGCGGTGACGAGACCGATCAGCACGCCGCCGATCAGGCCGGGACCGGCCGCCACCGCGATCCCGTCGATCTCGGAGAGCCGGGTGCCCGCCGTGTCCAGCGCCCGGGCGATCAGCCGGTCGAGCACCTCGACATGGGCGCGAGCGGCGATCTCGGGCACCACGCCGCCATAGGCCGCGTGCTCGGCGATCTGGCTCAGCACCTCGTTGGAGAGGATGCGGCCCGGCTCACCCTCCGCCTCGTTCGCCGTGACGACCGCCGCCGCGGTCTCGTCGCAGGTGGTCTCGATGCCGAGAATCTTCATCGCGCAGGCGTCACCGGTCCCAAGGCACCCGCTCGCGGATTGCGGGCCGGGCGCGGACGGGTTTACGGCAGAATCGCGGGCCGCGACAGACGCGAGGCCGCATAGGGACCGGAGCGCGGCAGGAGGCGGCGATGAGAATCTGGGTCGCACGCCCCGAACCCGGCGGCACGCGCACGGCGCGGCGCCTGCGCGAACTCGGCCACGAGGCGCTGCTCGCGCCGGTGCTCACGATCGCCCGGACCGACGAGGCGCCCCCGCCCGGTCCTTTCGCGGGCGTCGTGCTCACCTCCGCCAACGGAGCCGCGGCGCTGGCCGCCCTGCCCCGGACCCCGGGCATGCCCGTCTTCGCGGTGGGCGCGCGCACCGCGGCGCGGGCTTCGGCGGAAGGTTTCGTCGATGTCGTCGCGGCGGACGGCGACGCGACGGCCCTGGCCGGTCTCGTGCGCGGCGCGCTGCCTCCGGGCTCCCGGCTGCTCCACGTGGCGGGAGAGGATCGCAAGGCCGAGCCCGCCTCGACGCTCGCGGCGGCGGGCTACCGGATCGCCGTCTGGACCGCCTACGCGGCGCGCAGCCTGCCGGCTCTGCCGGCCGAAATCGCGGACGCCTTGACCGGCGGGGGGAGCTTGGCGGGTGACGCGGAGCCCCTCCGGGCCGCCCTGCACTACTCGCGCCGCAGCGCCGCCACGGCCCTGGCGCTCGCCACCGCGGCCGGCCGGGAGGGAGCGTTTCGGGCGCTGGCGCATTACTGCCTGTCGGCAGACGTGGCCGTGCCACTGGTCGAGGCCGGTGTCGCGGCCCATTTCGTGCCGACGCGGCCGAACGAGGAGGCTCTCCTCGCCGGCCTCGCGGGCCCGTCCTGACCACCCCAGCCTCGCCTCCCGGCGAGGCGGAGTGCTAGGACGCGGTCCTCCATCGTTGAGACAAGCGGCTGCCGTGTCGCCGCGCCGGCGCGGCCTGCCGCCGGACACGAGGCGCGGCGGCGCCGGGAAGGGATGACGGGCCCGTGACATCACCCAGGAACGACGGCCGCTCGCCCACCGACCGGGCCGCCGACAAGACCGCTCCCCAGGCCGCCGCGCCTGCGAAGCCGGGGGCCACCGGCAGTTCGGCCGTGCCGCCGGGGGGGGCCAAGCCGTCCGATGGACTCAAACCCTCGGAGCCGGCCAAGCCGGGCCCGACCGGCAGCTCCGCCCTGTCGTCGGGCGGCGGCAAACCCTCGGACGCCCCCAAGCCTTTGGACACGCCGAAGCCGAGCGCCCCGCTCAAGGGAGCTTCGACCGGCAGCACCGCCGTACCCCCGGCCAAGCCCGCACCCGCCGGCGCTCCCCAGGCGACCTCCCCCGCCAAGCCCGGCCCGACCGGCGGCTCCGCCGTGCCGCCGAGCGGGACGAAGGGGGGCGCAGACAGGCCGGGTGCGGCCGGGGCGGCGGCCTTCACCGGCGCCGCCACGCAGTTCGACGGCCCGATCCCCGGCGACGGCAAGCGCGGCCCCACGACCCAGGGGTCAACGTCGCAAGGACCCGCATCCCAGGGCGCCGCTCGGGTGGGCCCGAGCGATGCCGTGACGGACGGCCCGATCCTCGACCTCAAGGCCAAGCGGATTCCGGACGCGCCGAAGGGCGCCGAACCGTCCGCCTCCGGCAAGGCCGCCGGAGCGGCAGCCGCGATGGGGGCTGCAGCGGGTGCCGCCGCCTCGGACAGGACCGCGAGCCCGACGCCGAGGGTCGCACCCGCCGCCGCTCCCGCTTCGGACGTCGCCCAGAACGTGGCCGACAACCGGCCCAAGCGGGGCCCGGGTTACGGCGCCGTCGCGGGGTCGGGTCTCCTCGGCGGCGTGATCGGGGCGGGCCTGCTGTTCGCGCTCACGCAATCGGGCGTGCTCGGGCCCAAGCCGGCGGACAGCGGACGCCTCGACGCCCTCGACCAGAGGATCGCGGCGCTCGCGCCGCGCGACGCGGTCAGCGCCCTCGACAAGCGCGTGGCGGCCAGCGAGCAGGCGCTGAAGCCCCTGCCCGAGGCCGTCGCCAGGGCGGACGCCGCCGCGAAGGCCGCGACCGAGGCCGCGCAGAAGGCGGGTCAGGCTCCTGCCGCCGCCGGGACACCCTCCGTTGCCGTGCCGCCCGAGATCGCGGCGCGGCTCGACGCCCTCGACCAGCGCGTGTCGGCTCTCCAGGAGGAGCCGGGCCAACAGGGTGCGGCCACCCTGAGCACGGCCCCCTCGGCCGACGTCGCCAAGCCGATCGCGGCCCTCGACGAACGCCTGAAGGCGCTGGAGAACCGCCCCGCCGGTCCGGCCGCGAACGACGCGGACAAGCTCGCGGCCCTGCGCAGCGATCTCGACGGTCGCGCCAAGGCGAACGAGGCCGCCGATCAGGCGATGGGCCAGCGGCTCGACCGCCTCCAGCAGACCCTCGACGCCCGCGTGGCGTCGGTGAGCGAGGCCGTGCAGACGGCCACCCAGGCGAGCCGGGAGGCCGCCGAGGCCGGCAAGGCGCAGATCGACGAGATCGGCCGCACCGTCGATCGCAAGCTCCAGGAGCAGGGCGAGACCATCGCCTCGCTGAACAAGGCCCTCGACCAGAGCGCCAAGGCCACGACCGTGCAGGCGGCCCTGCGCATCGCCTCGGCCAACCGCATCGCGACCGCACTGAGCCTCGGGGCCCCCTACGCCGACGCGCTGACGAGCCTGAAGAACGCGCAAGGAGGAGCCGCCGGCCAGATCGAGGCGCTCGCTCCCTTCGCCGACAAGGGCGCTCCTACGGCCTCCGCCCTCGCCGAGGAGTTCCGCGGTATCGCGGACAGGATCGCCGGGGCGCAGCGGACGGCGCGGGCACGCAGCGTCGCCGAGAGCGGAGGCATCGGTGACCGGCTGATGAACATGGCCGAGTCCATCGTGCAGGTGAAGCGCGTCGGCGGCGACGCCCCCAATTCGGGTCCGGCCGTCGGGTCCGCGGAAGGCGGCTCGACCGTCGCAGTGCAGCGGGCGCTCGACCGCGGCCGGATCGCGGAGGCCGCGCAGGCCTTCGCCGCCCTGCCCGAGGACGCGCGCTCACAGGCGGGCGATTTCGGCCAGCGCCTGACGGCGCGCGCGTCGGCGGGCGAGGCCGCGCAGACCCTCGTGTCGGATGCCTTCACGGGCCTGCCGGCGGCCGGGCGCTAGAGCGTTGCGGTCCGCCCCGTCCGCCCTCGTCCTCGATCCCCCCCATCGCGCGGGAGCGGCGTCCGCTCCCGTCATCCCGTCACAGCGTCGCCCGTTCGACCGACGCGTCCCCTCGGAGGTCCTGATCCCATGTGGCGCGCCCTCGTCTTCCTGATCCTACTCGCGATCGCCGCCTACGGCGCGGTCTGGATCGCCGACCATCCGGGTACGGTCACCATCGTCTGGAGCGGCTACGAGATCGGGGTCAGCCTCGCGGTCGCCCTCGTCGGCGTGCTGGTGGCGGCACTCGTCGTCGGTTTCGTCTGGGCGATCGTGCGCGGGGTCATCACCCTGCCGGCGAGCCTGTCGCGCTCGGCCCGCGCCCGCAAGCAGGCCAAGGGCATGACCGCGCTCTCGCGGGGCATGATCGCGGTCGGCTCCGGCGATCCGCAGGCGGCACGCCGCCACGCGGGCGATGCCGAGCGATTGCTCGGGTCCCAGCCGCTCACGCTCCTGCTCAAGGCGCAGGCCGCCCAGATCTCCGGCGACCGCGACGGCGCCGAGCGCGCCTTCGAGAGCATGGCCAACGATCCCGAGACGCGGGTGCTCGGCCTGCGCGGCCTGTTCGTCGAGGCGCGGCGTCGGGAGGACGACGGCGCGGCCCGGGCCTACGCGGCGGAGGCCGCGCGGCTTGCCCCCAGCGTCACCTGGGCGAACGAGGCCGTGCTCGAGGCCCAGTGCGCCGACGGCGACTGGTCGGCCGCCACCGAGACCGTGGAGCGGCGCGCCTCGCTCGGCCTGATGGACAAGAGCGCGGCCCGCCGCCAGCGCGCCGTGCTGCTCACGGCCGCCGCCCAGGGGCACGAGGCCGGCGAGCCGGACGCCGCCACCGAGCAGGCGCTCAAGGCGGTCAAGCTCGCCCCCGAGCTGGTGCCCGCCGCCGCCATCGCCGGACGCCTGCTGGCGCGGCGCGGCGACCTGCGCAAGGCCGCCAAGATCGTCGAGGCGGCCTGGAAGGCCAACCCGCATCCCGACCTCGCCAAGGTCTATCTCGGCCTGCGCACCGGCGATTCCACCCGCGACCGCCTCGCCCGGGCCGAGACCCTGGCCCGGCTCTCGTCGTGGCACCCGGAGGCGCGGATCGCCCTGACGCAGACGGCGGTCGAGGCGCGCGATTTCGACAAGGCCCGCGAGACCTTGTCCCCGCTGCTGGCCGACCGTCCCAGCGTGCGGGCCTGCCTGTTGATGGCCCGGATCGAGGAGGCCGAGCACGGGGCCGGAGCGGGACGAGCCCGCGAGTGGCTGTCGCGCGCGACCCACGCGCCGCGCGATCCGCTCTGGATCGCCGACGGCGTCGCCTCGGAGCGCTGGGCTCCGGTCTCGCCCGTCTCCGGCCGCGTCGACGCTTTCGTGTGGACGACTCCGCCCGACGTCCTGACCGGCCCGGCCGAGGCGCACGACGACGCACCGGAGCCTGGTGCGACCCAGGACCACGCGATCCTGGCCGCGCCCTCCCCGGAGCCGGTCCCGTCCGTCGTGCCGTCCCAGCCCGTGCCGCCGGCCAAGCCGCTCGCGGAAGCCAAGCCTCTCGTCGAAGCCAAGCCCGTGACCGAGGCCAAGCCTCCGGCAAAGCCGTCCGTCGGCCCCCTGTCGGCTGGCACCGCGACGCCGGTGGTCCTGCCGATGCCCAAGAACGCCGAAAAGAGCTCGGAGACCAAGCCGCGCCGGATCGCCTGACGGCGGTGGGACACGGCGACCGATGCAGGTTTAAAGGTCGATTCATGCAGTCGCGCTAATCTTCGGATCGGCAAGTTCTGCGTAATCGAGTCAAATGCCCTCATCGGTCGTCGACGCGCCGGATCTGTCCGGCCTCATCGAGTTGTCGCGAGATCCGGCACTCGATCTCAAACCGATCATTCTGCGCGTGCAGACGGATCTGTTCCTCGTCACGCCGACCCGGGACCGGGCGGCTCTGCAGGCCTTCGAATCGCTGGTGACGGGGCTGATCCCCACGGTGGACGACGAGACCGCCGTGATCGTGGCGCGCAAGCTCGCGCCCTTCGTCCACACCCCGCAATCCGTGCTGGCGCGTCTGGCGGCCCGGGGTGGCGAGGCCCGCGCCACCGTCGTCGCCGCGGCCCCCGAGATCGGCCCGCAGGTGATCGAGGCCGCGATGTCCGCAGGCGCCGACATCGCGCCGGCGCTGGCCGCCCGCGCCGCGCAGGCGGGGACCCGGCCCGATGCTGTCGCGGAGGACCTGACCGAGGCGGAGCGTGAGCTGGCCGCCAATCCCGGCGTGATGCTGCGCGGCCGGACGCTCGCCCGTCTCGTGGCGCGGGGCCGGCGCGAGCCGGCGCTGGCGGCGACGCTGCTCGCCCGCGCCGAACTTCCCCCCGGCGACCTCGTCCCCCTCTGGCTGCACGCCGACAAGGCCCAGCGCCACGCCATCCTCGCGGCCGTCGAGGCCACCGCCGCGCTTCGCCCCTGTCCTCCCGCCCCCCGCGAACTCGCCGCACGCCTCGTGGCCCTGTCGGCGGACGGCGACATCGCCGGCTTCGTCAGGGCGCTGGGCGAGGGCCTCGGCCTGGAGAAGGGGTTTCTAGGCGCCGCCCCCGAACCGTCCTCGCGCTACGACCTGCTCACGCTGGCGCTGCGGGTCGTGGACCTGCGCGACGCGGACGCGATCTACGTGTTCCTGACCTTGAACGAGACCGTGGCCCGCTCGGTGGAACGGGTGTTCGGCCTGACCGAGCTCTATCGCGGCACGAGCCGTCCGGCCGCGCGCGACCTGCTCTGCGCGATCCTCGACACAGCCCTGCCCGAGCGGATCGCCGGCACGCACGAGGCCTATCACGGCCCCGAGGCCAGGATCCGGCCGGCCCTCGAGCGCGCGGCCCCCCGCCCCGCCCTGCCGGGGCGGGTCCACCGCACGGGCTGACCCTCGCCTACCCTGCCAGTTCGAGTCCGTGCCGCCCGGCGCGGTCGTCGATCTCGACGATCCAGAGATCCCCGTCGAACCGGATTTCCCTGGCGATGCGCGCCTCGACGTCGGGGCTGTCGGCCCCCGTCAGCATCGCCGTGAAGCGGCGGCCGGCCGTGTCGTCCTCTTCCAGCTCGGATTGGGCGGCGGGCCCGTAGAGGTCGGCGGTGCCGTCGAGGCGATCGACCTTCACGAAGATCGCGCCGGCCTCGGGCGCGCCGCGGCGGCGCTGCACCGCCGGGATGCCGTCGAGCGCCAGTTGCCGCAAATGGGCGGAGACGAAGAAGTCCGAGCGGAGCCTGGGCATGGCCCGGTGATAGAGCAACGGCCCGAAAGCTGGCTACCGGCTTTCGCACCGGCCGACCGGGAGCGCGCCGGTCAGCCCTGAGGCAGACCGGCGCGGCCGGCGAGTTCGCGCAGGGTGCGGCCGGCGGGCTCGCCCTTGACCGGCAGCTTGCGGTCGCGCTCGAACCGCTCGATGGCCGCCCGCGTTCCCGGCCCCATCAGTCCGTCGTCCTTGAGCGGGCCGTAGCCGAGCTTGGCCAGGGCGCGCTGGGCCCGGATCACGCTCGGATCGGGCCTGGTCTTGTCCGGAGCGTCCTTCGCGGCCCTCGGCGTCACCGAGGCGGTGGTGTCGCCGACCCCGCGCAGCACGTCGCCGATCGGATCGCGGGCGCGGGGCGCCTCCTTGGCGGGCGACTCCTTTGCAGCGGCGTCGGCGACCTTGGCCGGCGCCGGCTCGGCGGGGCGTGCCGGCGCCGCGATCTGGCGGACCGGCGGCAGGGCCCTGGCGGCCTCGACCGGAAGGCGGGGCAGGATCGGGGCCGGGTGCCGCCCGGCCTGGAAGCCGAGCGCGTTCAGGGAGACGTAGAGGGCCGCCCCCAGGACGAGGACGCTGCCCGCGACCTCGCCGGGACGGGTCGTGCAGATCCGGCCGGTCCAGCTCAGAACGGCACTCAGCGTAGCGCGCAACTCGCCGGGCGGGGCCTGCGTCCGCCGGCCGGGGGGGCGCCGCGCGCCCGCCGCCCCGCTCCGAGGCGACGCGGCGGAGGGGCGCGCCGCGCGCATGTCCCCCGGCACCACGATCTCGCGCTGGTCGCGCTTGGCCGACGGCTCGCGCATTCGGTGTCCTCCGGAGGTGATATCGGACGCGGTCCCGCTCATCCCGCGCGCCGCATCGGGGCGGTGTCGTCCCAGACCGGCAGCGGGCCGGGATCGAACAGGCCGACCGGCAGGCGGATCGGCGTCGCCGCGGCCTCCTCCACGGACCGGTCGCCGCGCACGCTGCCGCGGATCGGAGCGGGCTGAGCCGGGCTCGGGGTCCGGCTGCCGTCGATGGGGAGCGTGACCGTGACTGCCGTGCCGAGGCCCGGCGCGCTCTCCACCGAGATCGCGCCGTCGTGCAGCCCGACGAGCCCGCGCACCACCGAGAGGCCGAGACCGGTGCCCTCGTGGCTGCGGTCGTAGCCGCCGCCGGCCTGGAAGAACGGCTCGCCGAGCCGCGGCAGGTCGGCCTCCGCGATGCCGATGCCGTCGTCGGATACGACGATGTCGAGGTAGGCGCCGCCCCGGCGCACCGCGACCTCGACCCGGCCGCCGCGCGGGGTGAACTTCACGGCGTTGGCGATCAGGTTGAGCAGCATCTGGCGGCAGGCGCGGGCGTCGGCGATCACCTCGCAGCCGGCGGGCACGGCTCCCCGCGTCAAGCTCACGCCGGCGCCCGCCGCCTTGAGCCGCATCAGGTCGAGGCAGCCCTCGATCAGCGGTTCGACCGCCACCGTGTCGGGCGTGAAGTCGAAATGCCCGCTGCGGATGCGCGACATGTCGAGCAGGGTGTTGACCATGTCGAGGAGGTGACGCCCGGAGGTGGCGATGATGTCGGCGTATTCCCGCGTCCGCTCCGGCGACAGCTGGACCGCGCCCTCCCCCGCCAGCACGTCGGAGAAGCCGATGATGGCGTTGAGCGGCGTGCGCAGCTCGTGGCTGACGGCGGCCAGGAAGTGCGTCTTGACCTCGTCCGCCCGCTCGGCCTCGGAGCGGGCTCGGTCGAGCTCCTCCGCGTGGCGGTGGTGCTCGCTGACGTCGCGGGTCACCGCCACCACCGTCGAGCCGTTGGCCCCGGCGAGCCCCGCCTCGATCCGGTGGGCGCGCATCTCCGCGAAGATCGTGCGGCTGCCGTCCGCGCGCGCTACGTCGAGGTGCAGCCGGAACGGCACCGTGGCGGGGCGGCCCGAGCGGGCGACCTCGCTGATCGCGTGGAGCAGCGCGGGGCGGTCGCCGATATGCGCCCGGTCGAGCAGGCCGTGGCCGCGCAGGCGGCCGGGCTCGGCCCCGACGAACTTGGCGGCGGACGCGCTCGCCTCCAGCACGCGGCCGTTGGCGTCGTGCCAGGTCACGAGGTCGTCGATGGCCCGCAGCAGCAGGCGGTCGCGGGCCTCGTTGTCGCTCATCCGGGCGCGCCACTCGCCGTCGCGGCGCATGTGCTCGATCGCCTGCGCGGCGACGTGGCCGATGGCGGTGATCGCGAAGACCGGCGTCGCCACCGCGCTCGGCCAGTCGAGGGTGGCGACGGCGAGCCCGAGGCTGCCGCACAGCGCGAGCGCGAGGGCGCCGAGGACGGCGATCACCGCCGCCGCGAGGGTGGCGCGCTTGGAGCCGGAGATCATCGCCTCCAGGGGGATCGCCACGATCCAGATCGCGGCCGCCGAGGACGGGCCGCCGGTGAGCGCCGCGAGGCAGACCACGAGGCCGGTCAGGCCCGCCGAGGACAGGGCGTGGGCGACCCAGAGGCTGCCGGTGCTCGAGAGCACGGCCGCCGCGAGCACGGGCAGGAACAGGCTGGCGATGGCCAGCGCCTCGAAGCCGCTGGGGACGCCGCGCCAGACGAGGTAGGGCGGCAGCGCCGCCATCATCACCGCGCCGGTGGCGAGCCGCGAGACCAGGAAGCGCTCGTGCCGGAAGCGCACGGCCAGCTCGTCGAGGACGGAGTCGTGGACGAGGCCCGCGAGCCGGGCGTCGAACAGGGAGGCCAGGGTACCGTCGATACGCAACATCGCCTCGCACGACGCGCTCGGACCGAAGACGGCCCGGACTCCGCGTCCCTCAGGAGCCTCACACAACGTCGTCCGGAGGCGCTCGCCGCTCCAGGAGCGACGGTGCGGCGAAGGCCGTGTGAGGGTCTGCGCGCCGCCCGATCCGAACGCCGTGACCCTCGCAGAGGCGCTTTAAGCGAGGGTGAAAGCAAAGGGGCGGATCGCTTCCCATCCGGCCCCGCCGAGCCCTCGCGCCGGCCATTCGGGGCGGCTTTTCCACAGTAGCGCCCCCCCGATTCCGGTCGTGCGTGCAGGGGGCCGGGACAAGGGGAAGACATCGTTCACCACGCCCGCGCATTCCCATGGGCGATGTGGGGAGCGCTTCATCGGGGGATGCGATCGTGATCGTCGAAGGGGCCGTGCACCGGCCCGGCTCGACGAGATCGGATCATGTCGTTCCTGCTGCGCGCGACCCTGGTGATCGGCGCCCTCTCCTACCTCGCCGTGCTCCGCGCGGGGGGCGACCCGCCCGCGGCCCGGCTTCCGCCCGGGATCGATGCCGCGCTCGGCACGGATGTCGCCACCGGTCTCGCCGGAAGCTGGACCGCGATGCCCGCCGACCTGCGTGCGCAGATCGCGCGCGAGGGCATGGCGGAACTGACCCGCAGGCTCGCGGCGATGCCCGCCTCCCGCGACACCCTGGCCGAGGCCGATCGCGTCCCGGCCTGGCGCGGAGGCGGGACAGGTCGCGGCGCCGATCCGCGATGACGCCCGCCTACCCCCACAGCTCGGGTCGCGGCGGGTGCACGAGGCTGCCCTCCTCGTAGGTCAGCCCCGGCTCGCGGTCGCGGGCGAGCAGCAGGGGGCCGTCGAGATCGACGTAGGCCGCATGGTGGGCGATCAGCATCGCGGGGGCCATGGCGAGCGAGGTGCCAACCATGCAGCCGACCATCACCTGGAAGCCCCGGATGCGCGCCTCGTGGACGAGCCCGATCGCCTCGGTGAGGCCGCCGGTCTTGTCGAGCTTGACGTTGATCGCGTCGTAGCGCCGGGCGAGCGCGTCGAGCCCGGCGCGGTCGTGCAGGCTCTCGTCGGCACAGATCGGGATGGTGCGCTCGATCTCGGCGAGCAGCCCGTCGTCGTCGGCCGGCAGCGGCTGCTCGATCAGTCCGACGCCGGCCTTCGCGCAGGCGGCGAGGTTGGCCCGGATCGTGTCGGCGCGCCACGCCTCGTTGGCATCGACGATGAGGCGGGCCTCCGGCGCACCCCGGCGCACGGCGGCGATGCGCTCGGGGTCGCCCTCCCCGCCGAGCTTCACCTTGAGAAGCGGGCGGTGGGCGGCGCCGCGCGCGGCCTCCTCCATGGCCTCGGGCTCGCCGAGGCTCAGGGTGTAGGCCGTCACCGCGGGCGTGGGCGCGCCCAGCCCGGCGACCTGCCAGGCGGGGCGGCCCGCGCGCTTGGCCTCGATGTCCCACAGGGCGCAGTCCAGCGCGTTGCGGGCCGCTCCCGGCTTCATCGTCGTCAGCAGGTCGGAGCGGGTCGCGCCGTCGGCGATGGCCCCGGCCTGCGCCTCGATCAGCCCGCTCACGCTCTCCACGCTCTCGCCGTAGCGGGCGTAGGGCACGCACTCGCCCCGGCCCCGCCATGGGCCGTCCTCGACGGTGGCGGTGACGACGACCGCCTCGGTGCGGCTCCCGCGGGCGATGGTGAAGGCACCCGCGATGGGAAACCGTTCGACGGCGACGGTGAGACGGCGGGTCATCGCAACCTCACGAGGCCGGGGGGAAATCGAGGGCGATCCGGTCGACGATGCCCTCGACGCCGAAGCGCACGGGATCGCCCGCCGGCAGGTCGTGCTCGCGCGACAGGTCGGCGAGCAGCGTCCGCGCCTCGGCCTCCCCCAGCGCCTGGGTGTTGACCGCGATGCCCACCGGCCGGATCGCCGGGTTCGTCAGCCGGCCGCAGGTCACGGTGAGGTCGATCACCTGGGCGATCGTGGGCAGGGGATGCTGCACGCCGCGCATGGTGATGCGGGTGGGCTCGTGGCAGATCACGAACGCGTCGGGTTGGGCCCCGTGCAGCAGCCCGAGGCTGACGCCCGCGAAGGAGGGGTGGAACAGCGAACCCTGGCCCTCGATCAGATCCCAGTGCTCCGGGGCGGCGGCCGGCGCGATCCACTCCACGGCGCCCGAGATGAAATCGGCCACCACGGCGTCGATGGCGACGCCCCGGCCGGAGATGAACACGCCGGTCTGGCCGGTGGCGCGGAAGTCGGCGTCGAACCCGCGCCCGCGCATGGCCCGCTCCAGCGCCAGCGCCGTGTACTTCTTGCCCGCCGAGCAGTCGGTGCCGACGGTGAGCAGGCGTCGGCCCGGACGCTTCGTGCCCTTGCCGGTCTCGAAGGTCTCGCTGGTGAGGCGCACATCGTGCAGCCGGCGGCCATGGGCCTCGGCGGCCCGCGCGATCTCGGGGACCGCGCCGAGGCGCACGTGCAGGCCGCTCGCCACGTCGAGCCCGGCCTCCAGCGCGCGGACGATCTCGTCCACCCAGTGCGGCGGCAGCACGCCGCCCGCGTTGACCACGCCGACCACCATCGTGCGGGCTCCCCGCGAAGCCGCCTCGGCCGGGCTCATGTCGGGAATGCCCAGGTCGGCCGCGCAGCCGGGCATGCGGAGCTGTCCGACGCACCACTCGGAGCGCCAGTCCTTGATGCCGGAGGCGGTCTTGGCCGCGAGCCGGTCGGGCACGTCGCCCAAAAACATCAGGTAGGGCGTGGCGATCTGCATGCGTCCCGAACCCCCTCGCGCCGCAGCGGCGCCCCCCGCGTCTATGCGCGATCCGTGCCCGCCGCGCCAAGGGGCGGCGAGGCTTGCGGCCGACGCCCGATTGCGATTGGGTCGCACCGTTTTTCCGGGAGACCCTGCGCATGAAGATGTACGGCAACTGGCGCTCGGCCGCCGCCTTCCGCGTGCGGATGGCGCTGAACCTGAAGGGCATCGCCTACGAGGAGGTGTTCCTCGACCTCGATGCGGGCGACCAGCACACGCCCGAGTTCCGTGCGATCAACCCGCAGGGCGCGGTGCCGGCCCTGTTCGACGGCGACGGGCCGCCGCTGACGCAGTCGCTCGCCATCCTCGACTACCTGGAGGAGACGCGGCCCGAGACCGCGCTGCTGCCGCGCGCCCCCCGCGAGCGGGCCCGTGCCCGCTCGCTCGCGCAGATCGTCGCCTGCGACACCCACCCGCTCTACGTGCCGCGGGTGCGGACCTACCTGATGGAGCAGTACGACCTGCCCCGCGAGCGCATGCTGGAGTTCCTGCGCCACGCCTTCGTGACGGGGCTGACCGTGCTGGAGACGCGGCTCGCCGACGAGCCGGGCACCGGCCGCTACTGCCAGGGCGAGGCGATCAGCCACGCCGACCTCTGCCTCGTCAGCCTCTGGGCCGGCACGGACATCTTCGCCATCGAGACCGCACCCTACCCGACCGTGCGCCGGATCGCGCAAGCCTGCCTGTCGCTGGAGCCGGTCGCCCGCGCCCATCCGCTCAAGCAGCCCGGCGCGCCGAAGCCGTAGGGCCGGGCGCTTCGTTGTCCGCATCCCTCCGGCGCGCCTGCGGGATGGGTCGCTCGGACGCGCTTGCAGTATGCTCCTGCCATCGTGACGTGTAGAGCGCTGCGAGGACGGTGCGGCGGCGGGTGGGCCCGACCGTGGGCGCATGCGTGACAGCCGGGAGTGGGGCACGAATGGTACCGGGCGAATCCGTCACTGACCTCCACAAAATCGTCGTCGTGGGCGGGGGGGCCGCCGGGCTCGAACTCGTGACCAAGCTCGGCAACAGGCTCGGCCGGACGGGCAAGGCCCACGTCACCCTGGTGGACCGCTCGCGCACCCACATCTGGAAGCCGCTGTTGCACGAGGTCGCCGCCGGCAGCCTCGACATCGACCAGCACGCCGTGGACTACCTGCACCACGCCCACGCCAACCATTTTCGCTACCGCATCGGCGAGATGACCGGCCTCGATCGGAGCGCGCGCACGGTGCAGCTCTCGGCCAGCGTCGACAGCGAGGGCCGCGAGGTCACGCCCGTGCGCTCGATCCCCTACGACACCCTCGTGATGGCGGTGGGCTCGACCACCAACGACTTCGGCACGCCGGGGGTGAAGGAGCACGCCATCGCGCTCGACACCAAGGAGCAGGCGGTGCGCTTCCACCAGCGCCTCGTCAACGGCATGCTGCGCGCCCACACCCAGGTCGGCCCCGTGCGGCCGGGCCAGCTTCACGTCACCGTGATCGGCGCGGGCGCCACCGGCACCGAACTCGCGGCCGAGCTCCACCGCACCACCCGCGAGGTCGCCAAGACCGGGCTCGACCGCATCGACCCCTCGAAGGACCTCAAGATCACCCTGGTGGAGGCGGCCGAGCGCATCCTGCCGGCGGTGCCCGAGCGGCTCTCCGGCGAGGTGATGGCGCTGCTCGCCGAGATCGGCGTCGAGGTCCGGGTCAAGTCCCGGGTCACCGAGGTGCGCCCCGAGGGCGTCCAGCTCGCCGACGGCGGCTTCATCCCCTCCGAGCTGGTGGTGTGGGCGGCCGGCGTGAAGGCGCCGGGCTTCCTGCACGACATCGGCGGGCTGGAGACCACCCGCTCGAACCAGCTCGTGGTCACGCCGACGCTCCAGAGCACCCGCGACCCGGCGATCTTCGCCATGGGCGACTGCGCCTACCTCGTCGAGCATGGCTCGGACACGCCGATCCCGCCGCGCGCGCAGGCCGCCCACCAGCAGGCCTCGCACCTGCTCGCGCAGATCCCCAACCGGATCGCGGGCAAGCCGCTCAAGCCGTTCAAGTACCGCGATTTCGGCTCGCTGGTCTCGCTCGGCCACTACACCACGGTCGGCAACCTGATGGGCTTCATCCAGGGGAAGAACATGTTCATCGCCGGGCTGTTCGCCCGGGTGATGTACCGCTCGCTCTACAAGATGCACCAGCAGGCGGTGAACGGCACGGTGAAGACCGCCCTCGACGCCCTGGCCCGGGCGCTCACCCGCCGCACCGTGCCGCGGATCAAGCTGCATTGAGGATGTCGTTGCGCCGCCGCCGCATCGGTGCATTGTCGGTCACCGGCCCCGGTAGAGGGCCGTACCCGGAGGAGACGACATGATCCTGATCAGCGTGATGTACCCGAGCGGGGCCGGCACCCGCTTCGACATGGAGTACTATCTCGGCCGCCACATGCCGCTGGTGCGCGAGCGCTGGAGCCCCCTCGGCCTGCACGAGGCCAAGGTGGTGAAGGGCATCGGCACGCCGGACGGCGCGCCCGCCCCGTATCAGGTGATGGCGCTCCTCACCTTCGAATCGGCCGACGCCTTCAAGGCCGCCGTCGAGGCGCACGGCGAGGAGATCTTCGGCGACATCCCGCATTTCACCGACACCCAGGCGTCGGTGCAGCTCAACGACTTCGCGGACTAGGACCGGCGGGCACGATGATCGACATCATCAAGGCGATCCAGGGCAGGAACCCAGGCCTTCCCTCCACGATCATCGTGCTGCGCCCCGATTCGCGGGCCCTCGACGCGCCCGACCGGCTCAACGACGAGGCCCAGGGGTGGATCGAGCGCGAGGCGCCGGGCGCGAGCCTGTCGCGGGAGACCGTGCTGCTCGCGCCCTATCCCGGCGCCATGCCCGCGGAGCGCACGGTGACGGTGCTGGCCTTCCGGGACGCGCGCCATCTCGCGGCCTTCGCCACGGCCTGGACCGCCGATCCGGTCCCGGAGGGCGAGGACGGCTGATCAGGCCGCCTTCAGCGACCGGATCGAGGCCAACGTCGCTTGGCGCAGCCGCGCGAGGCGGTCGATCAGCGGGCCGAGATCGTCCCCCTCGCGGCAGGCCGCCTCGATCTCCCGGCAGAGCCGGGAAATCCCGACGAAGCCGAGCACGCCCGAGGCCGAGACCATGGCGTGGGCATCGTGCGCGAGTTGCTTCCGGTCGATCCCGGCCGCGGCCGACACCTGGGGCCCGCCCGCGACCTCCGAGGCGAAGCGCGCCGACAGCTCGACCTCGAGCAGGGCGAGCAGAGCGGCGACCCGCTCCGCGCCCATGATCTCGCGCACCGCCGAGAAGGCCGCCGCGTCGAGGATGGCCGGTTCGACGGCTTCGTCGCGCCGGGCCGGGCGCCGCCGGCACCACGTCTCGATGCTGGCGTAGAGCTCGGCCCGCTTGAAGGGCTTGCCGACGTGGGCGTCCATACCGGCCTCGAGCAGTTCGCCGACCTGATCGGGCAGCACGTTGGCGGTCATGGCCACGATCGGCACGTCGCGGGCCGGCGCCGGCAGGGCCCGGATCAGGCGGGTCGCCGCCAGACCGTCCATGCCCGGCATCTGCACGTCCATCAGCACGAGGTCGTAGGCGTGCTGCGTCCCCGCGGTCGCGGCCACCGCCGAGACCGCCGAGGCGCCCTCCCCGGCGACGTCGACATGGTAGCCCCGCACCTCCAGGACGGCCCGGGCGAGGTCCCGGTTGATCGGAACGTCCTCGACCAGGAGCAGCCGCAGCGGCGCGGCCCCCGCGGCGGCCGGCTCCTGCGGCGGACGGGCGTCGGGGATCGGCGATGCGGCGACGGCCCTCGCCGTCGCAGGTACGGGCACCGCGCCCGGTTGGCGCTCGCGGCGAGGCAGGGCCAGGGTGAACCAGAAGGTCGAGCCGACGCCCTCGACGCTGTCCACGCCGATCTCGCCGCCCATCATCGTCACGAGATGGCGGCAGATCGCCAGCCCCAGTCCCGACCCGCCGAAGCGCCGGCTGATCGAGCCGTCGACCTGGCCGAAGCGCTGGAACAGACGCTGCTGCTGCTCGGGCGAGATGCCGATACCGGTATCGGCCACCTCGAAGCGCAGCGCCTCCGCCCATTCGCCGCCGGGCGGGCCCGTCCGCCCCTCGTGCCGCACGGTGAGCGTCACGGAGCCGGCGGGCGTGAACTTGACGGCGTTGTTGAGCAGGTTGAGCAGCACCTGCCGCAGGCGGTTGCCGTCGCCGTAGGCGAACGCCGGCAGGGCCGGGTCGATCCGGCACGAGAGGGTCAGCGGGCTCTTGAGGGCGCTGCCCTGCACGATCGCCACGGTGTCGCCGATCAGGTGGCGCAGGGGAAACACGATCGGATCGAGTTCGAGCCGGCCGGCCTCGATCTTCGAGACGTCGAGGATGTCGTCGACCACCGTGAGCAGGGCGGCGCCCGAGCCCCGCACCAGTTCCAGCCGCCGCCGGTCCTCCGGCCGGTGGTGGGGCTCCTCCAGGAGCAAGTCGGCATAGCCGAGGATACCGTTGAGGGGGGTGCGGATCTCGTGGCTCATGGCGGCCAGGAACTCGCTCTTGGCCTCGCTCGCCCGCTCGGCCTCCAGGCGTGCGGCCTGAGCCTCCGCGGTGGCCTCCCGCAGCAGGGCCTCCGCCTTCTTGCGCTCGGTCACGTCGAGATGCAGGCCGACCATGCGATAGGGCCTGTCGTCGGAGCCGAACATCACCCGGCCGCGGGCATGGATCCAGCGCGGTTCCGCACCGGAGATGATGCGGTACTCCGCGACGTAGGTCGAGCGCGTGTCGATGGCCAGCCGCACCGCGTTCCAGGTCGGGATGCGGTCGTCGGGATGGAGCAGGCGCGTCCACTCGGAGGTGCTGATGTCCCGCGCCTCGTCGCCGGGCAACCCGTAGAGCCGCACGCTCTCGGGTGCGAGGGTGATCAGCCCCACGGTCAAGTCCAAGTTCCAGGCGCCGGCATCGGCCGCCTCCTGCGCGAGGCGCAGCAGGTCGCCCGTCTCCTCCAGCCGCCTCCGGGCGGTGATGATGTCGTCGATGTCGTGGGCCGTGCCGAGCCATTCCGTCGGCGCCGCTGCGTCGGCGGAGACGATCGGGGTCATCACGACCTTGTGCCAGCGGTAGGCGCCGTCCCGGCGGCGCAGGCGCCCCTCGACCTCGAAGGGGGTGCCGGCGGCGAGCGCCGCGTGCAGCGCGCTCGCCAAGCGCGGCGCATCGTCGGGGTGATGGCAGGCGGCCAGGGCCTCCGGCTCCGGCCCGATCGGGCCGTAGTAACTCTGGAAGAAGGCGTTGGCGTAGGTCGAGCGCCCGTCGGGGGCCCGGACCGTCCAGACGAGAAGGGGCAGCGCGTCGGCCAGCCCCCGGTAGCGCGCCTCGCTGCCGGCCAGGGCCGCGTCCGCCGCCTTGCGCGCGGTGACGTCGATGATCGTCCCGAACAGGCCGACGAGGGCGCCGGACGCGTCAGTCTCGCAGATGCCCTTGACCGAGACGTCCCGCAGGCCGCCGTCCGCGCGGGTCACGCGCGCGTCGTAGGCGTGATCCGCCCGGTCGCGGATCGAGGCGCGGACGATGTCGGCGACCCGTGACCGGTCGTTCGCGTGGAACATCCGGGCGAGCTGCGACAACCTCGGCGGACGCGTCGCGGGATCGAGCCCGAGCAGGCGGTGGGTGCCGAGCGACCAGACCGGCTGCCCGTCCCTCAGCGAGACCTGCCAGTGCCCGATCTGTGCGATCTCCTCGGCGAGCGTCAGGAGGTGGTTGGCGGAGGCGAGCGCGCCTTCGCGCTGGATCAGCTGCGCGCTCTGCGCCTCGATCAGCCGCTCGTGCGCCCTGCGGGCCTCGACCTCGCGCTCGTGCAGGCGGTTCGCCTGGTGCAGCCTCAGATGCGCGACCACGACCTCGCCGAGGTCGCGAAGGGCCGCCTCGTCCTCGGCGGAGAAGTCGCGCGGCGCGTCGCCGAGCAGGCAGAAGGCGCCGACGCGGATGCCCGGCCCCAGGATCAGCGGCGTGCCCGCGTAGAAGCGCACGTCCATGGCCCCGGCAACCGGATCGCCCGACACGAGGTTCGGACTCCGCCGGGTATCGGGGATGACGAGGAGGTCGTCGCCGCGGATGGTGTGGTCGCAGTAGGCGGACCGGCGCGGGACGGCCTGCGGCATCACGGTGCAGGTCGACTTGAGCCACCGGCGATCCGCGTCGATCAGCGAGACGGTGGCCGCGCGCACGCCGAACAGGCGCTCGGCCGTGCGGCAGATGGCGTCGAAATGCGCCTCCGGCGGCGTGTCGAGGATCGCGAGGTCCCGCAGGGCGGCGAGCCGGGCCGCCTCGTCGCAGGACGTGTGCGACGAGGCGAGGGAGGGCGTGGTCGTCAGGGGCGTGATGCTCACGGGTCGGCCCTCCCATGGCCGGCTCAGCGACCTCTCGCACACGCCCCCCGCCCATCCGGACGAATCCGTAGGGTCCGAGCGTTAACGGAACGTTAACGATGATTAACCCTGATTCCTTCGGGACCGTGCGCTCGACCCCTGGGATGCGGATCGATCCGCCGCGCAGGCCTCCGCCGTGATGGCCGCGCGGTCGGGACCCTGCCTGCCCATGCTGCGATCGCCCGAAGCGCCGTCCCCGGCCCCGAGCCCGGTCGTGTCCCTTGCCGCAGGCACCGGTGCATGCCACCTGAACCTGACGTTGCCCCGCCCGCGCCCCTCCTTGCCGAGCCCGTCCTTGCCGCCCCTGACCGACTTCGCCGCGCAAGCGGGCTCCGCGATCAAGGCCTTCGCCGAAGCCTCCAGCGATCTCCTGATCCAGCCCACCCTCCGGCTCGGCGTCACCGGGCTCGCGCGCTCAGGCAAGACCGTGTTCACCACGGCGCTGATCCATCACCTCGTCGAGACGCACGCGCTGCCGGCCTTCGCGCCCGCCCACGAGGGTCGCCTGCGCCGCGCCCGGCTCGTGCCTCAGCCAGACGACGACATTCCGCGCTTCCCCTTCGAGGAGCATTTTTCCACGCTCACGCAGGCCCGGCGCTGGCCGCGCTCCACCGACCGGATCAGCCAGTTCCGCCTCGCCATCGAGTACGAGCGCGCCAGCGGCTGGCGCTCGGGGCCGGGCACCCTGATGCTCGACGTGGTGGATTATCCCGGCGAGTGGCTGCTCGATCTGGCCCTCATCGAGCAGAGCTACGTCGGCTGGTCGCGCTCCACCATCGCCGGCACCCGCCGGGCGGGTCGCGCCGCCATGGCCGCCCCCTGGCTGGAGACGCTCAGGACGCTCGACCCGAACGCTCCGCTGGACGAGGTGGTGGCCGAGCACGCGGCCGATGCGTTCAAGGCCTATCTCGCCGCGCTGCGCAACGGCCCGGAGGCGGTGGCGACGACGCCGCCCGGCCGCTTCCTGATGCCCGGCGATCTCGCCGGATCGCCGATGCTGACCTTCGCCCCCCTGGACGGCCTCGGCGAGATTTTGGCTCCCGACAGCCTCTCCGGGCTGATGGAGCGGCGCTTCGAGGCCTACAAGGCCAAGGTGGTCGAGCCGTTCTTCCGCGACCACTTCCAGCGGGTCGATCGGCAGATCGTGCTCGTGGACGTGCTCTCGGCGGTCGATGCCGGCCCGGCGGCGCTCGCCGAGCTGGAGGAGGCGCTGGACGCCGTGCTCCTGTCCTTCCGCATCGGCCGCAACACCCTGCTCTCGCGGTTCTTCGCGCCGCGCGCCGACAAGATCCTGTTCGCCGCCACCAAGGCCGACCATCTCCATCAGACCAGCCACGACCGGCTCGACGCCCTGCTGCGCCTGCTCGTCGCCCGCGCCATGCGCCGCACGGAAGCGGCCGGCGCGCGGGTCGGCACGGTCGCCCTGGCCTCCGTGCGCGCCACCCGTGAGACCACGGTGCACGACGGCGACGCGGTGTTGCGCGCGGTCTCCGGCACCCCGGAGGCGGGCGAGCATGTCGGCGACGAGGTGTTCGACGGCAGCACCGACGCGGCGGTGTTCCCCGGCGAGCTGCCGGAGCGGGCCGAGGCCGTGCTGGAGGGCGCGGTCGAGCCGGGGTCTCTGCGGTTTCCCCGCTTCCGGCCGCCCCTGGTGCGGCCCGATTCGCTGGGCCGTCCCGGCCACCTGCCGCAGATACGCCTCGACCGGGCCATGCAGTTCCTGATCGGCGACCGGCTGACGTGAGGCGCCCCGCGCCGACGACCGTCGCCCCCGCAACCGGCGGAAAGGCCGAGTGATGTCGAACCCCCAGCGCCCCCGCGCCTTCCGCATCCCCACAGGCGAGCCGCCCCCCGTGGCCGAGGGCGAGCCCGCCCCGGCCCCACGGCCGGAGGTGCGCTTCGTCGAGGAGCCGTTCGAGATCGTGGAGGCCGCCGACGGCACGCCCGTTCCGCTAAGCCCCAAGCGGCGGGCGCCCTGGCTCTCGCTGCTGCTGGCCGCGCTCGGCGGCCTTGTCTCCATCGCGGTCGCGCTCTCCGTCGAGCGGCTGATCGCGGACCTGTTCGCCAACGCGCCCTGGCTCGGCTGGGTCGCGCTCGTGCTGCTCGCCGTCGCTCTGGTGGCGCTGCTCGCCATCGTCGGCCGCGAGATCGCGGGCGTCTGGCGCGAGCGCAGGATCGAGGCCCTGCGCGCCGCAGCCGTTGCGGCGCTCGCCACCCGCGACCACACCGGCGCGCAAGGCGTGGTGCGCGATCTGCGCGCCTTCTACGCCGACCGCCCGGCCCTCGCGTCCGGGCGCCAGCGGCTCGACGCCATCGGCGACGCCATCCTCGACGTGGACGACCGCATCGGCATCGCCGAGCGCGAATTGCTGGTCCCCCTCGACCGGCAGGCGCGGGCCGCGATCGCGCAGGCCGCCAAGCAGGTCTCGGCGGTGACGGCGCTCAGTCCCCGCGCCATCGTGGACGTCGCCTTCGTGGTGTTCGCAGCCGTGCGCCTGCTGCGCCGGATCGCGGCGATCTACGGCGGGCGCCCCGGGCTCGTCGGCTTCCTGCGGCTGGCGCGCGCCGCCTTCGCTCATCTCACCGTCACGGGCGGCATGGCCGTGGGCGAAGGCGTGCTGCAGCAGGTGCTGGGCCTCGGCATCGCCGCCCGCGTCTCGGCCAAGCTCGGCGAGGGCGTCCTGAACGGCCTGATGACCGCCCGCTTCGGGCTCGCCGCCATCGCGGTCTGCCGCCCCCTGCCCTTCACCCGCGAGACACCGCCCACCGTCAACGACGTGGCGGGCGAGTTGTTGACGTTCGGGTCGGAGAAGACCGGGTAGCCCCGGAATGGAAACGCCCCCGCATCGGACGATGCGAGGGCGTCGGTGACGGGCTCGGTCCGGGTGGTGTCAAATCACCGCCCGGAGGCGCGGCCTCAGTTCATGGCCTTCTTGGCCGCCTCGACCTTCTCCTTGCAACCGGCGTCGTCCTTCGCGTCGAGGGCGCGCGCCACGGAGAGCAGGTTCTTGGCGGCGGTGTCGCCGTGATCGGCGGGCCCGGCGTCGTGCGGGTTGGCGGCGGCGACGGGCTCGCCGGCCTGCTCGCGGCGGACGTCGGCGGGAGAGGTCGCGCGGTTGGCGGCCGTCGCGTTCATCTCCTGGACGCCGCCGAGACCGCCGGTCTTGTTGTCGTCGTTGAGGCTCGGCGACTGCTCGGTGGTGGAGGTCTTACCGGCCTGCGCAGCGGCGGTCTTCGCGCCGTCGACCTTGTTGGTGTCGACGCTGCCCGAGACGACGCCCGTGGTCGGCGCGCCGATGGCCTGGGAGTCGGCGAGCTTCCTGCCGAGTTCGGAGATGTCCTGCGTGCAGGGGCCAGCGAGAGCCGGGGTCGCCAGCAGCGCGAGCGCGATACCGGCGAGCCAATGTCCGCTTTTCATACGTGTTCCTCCGGTCGTGTTGCCGTTGCCCGGCCTGCGCGTCGAGGCGCCGCCCCACGGTCGGGGCCTCAACAGTCCACCCGGACGATGGTTCCTGATTTCCATAATAAGAGGCGCCGGCATCCCACGACCACGCGGCTCCGCGATGATCAGCTCGGACCGAACCGGCGTGCACCGGCCGGATCGATCAGTGCAGAAGGCAAGCCTGAGCATCGGCAGCGTCCGTCCCCGAGAGGAGCACGACGGGCGTGATAGGATTTACGCGGGATTAGACTGCGCCCGTCACAGCGTCTTCATGAAGCCCGCGAGCCGCATCAGTCCTTCGGGCCAGGGCCCGTGCCCGCTCGCGACGTTGATGTGCCCGGACTCGCCCGCGTCCACCAGCTCCGAACCCCAGTCCCGGCCGAACTCCTGCGCCCGCTCGTAGGTGCAGTAGGGGTCCGTACGGCTCGCCACCAGCAGCGAGGGAAACGGTAGGGGATCGCGCGGGACCGGCGCGAAGGCACGCACGCTCGCGGGAAGCTCGTTGCGGGATCCGATGTCGGGGAACGCCACCAGGACCGCTCCGCGCACGATGCCCTCGGGCAGGCGGGGTGCCGCCTTCACCGCCGCGACCACGCCGAGGCTGTGCGCGATCAGGATCACGGGCCGGGCCGCAGACTCCACCGCCTCCACGATGCGCACGAGCCAGGATTCCGGGTCAGGCCGATGCCAGTCGTCCTGCGCCACCATGCGACCGGTGCGCAGGCGTTCGGCCCAGCGCGCCTGCCAGTGCTCCTCCTCGGACCCGGCATAGCCCGGCAGGATCAGGATGTCGCAATCGCCCGTCTTCATGGCAGCGCGATAGCGCGTGAGCCCGGCAGCGTCGAGACGGGAACGGTCACGCTGCCATCAGCGCGGGTCCGATCTGCCGGGCGAGGCCGACCGAGGCGAGGTTCTTCGACTTGGCCTCGATCTCGAAGTCGCTCCAGGCGAGATGCCGGCCCACGAGGTCGTTCAAGGCCTCGTTCCACATCATGTCGGAATGGGCGGCGAGGTCCCGGGACTTGTGCCCGGCCTCCGAGAGGGCGGCGTAGTCCGGCAGGGTGAGCTTGTCGTGGTCGGGCAGCAGCGCCTCCCGCGAGACGCTGACGTGACTGACCGGACGCACCCCGCGCCAGGACTCCTGGATCCGGGCGACGCGGGGGTCGTCGGGGGTGAGATACTGCCCGCGGCTCTCGACCCAGTGATGGTGGATGTCGAACACCACCGGCACCCTGTCGCCCAAACCCAGCACCGCGTCGAGGCCGAACAGCGACTCGTCGTTCTCGACGGTGAGGAGGTTGCGCGCCGTCTCGGACAACAGTCCGAGGCTCTCGCGGAATCCCTCGATGCCGGGCTCGCGTCCGCCGATATGGATGTTGAGATGGGCGCCGTGCGGGTGCCAGCCCGTGCCGTAGCCCAGCATCGCCATGAGGTCGGCGTGGTATTCCAGTTCCTCGATCCCGTTGGCCTGCGCGGAGGGATTGCGGGAGGCGATGATGCAGAACGGGCCGGGATGCATGCTGAGCCTGACCCCGCCGGCCCGCGCCCGCTCGCCGATGCGGGCGAGCCCCGCCTCCATCAGCCGGCGCAGGCCCGGCTCGGCGTAGATCTCCACGGCGACCGCATGGCTGTAGCCGGGCAGGACGTTGCTGCCCATGCGCAGCAGCCGCTCCAGGGGCGGGCGGCCCGCGACCCAGGCCACCTGCCGCTCCAACGCCGCGAGGTTGTGGCGCACGATGCCCTCGACCTTGGCGTGGCGCGCCGCGGGGGCCAGCCGGGCCAACGCCGTCATGGTGGTGCCGGTGAGGTTCATCTGCAGGGTCGCGTCGCGCTCGGCCTTCAGGGTCTTGAAGCTGCCGGGCGCGTCTTCGAGGATGAACTTGCAGCAGAAGCCGAGACGGGGCGCGGCCTCGGACGGGGCGGATGCGGTCTTGGGAGCGGTCTTGGGGGCGATCACGGAAGCGGTCATGGGCCGACAACGCTCGAGTGCCGCTTTGGTGCGTCTCGCACAGCTCCGATCATCGGACGCCCTGCCTCCGGCCGCGACGACACGGCGGGAGGCGTGTGACGGACACTCAGTCCGGCTCGCGCAGGGCGTCCACGGCGTCGCCCGCGAGGTTGGCCTGCCACATCCGGTCGAGCGCGTCTCCCGCCGGGCTCAGACGCTCCGGCAGCGAGGCGATCCACGCGGCCCGCTCGCGGGCGAGGCGGACGGCGGTCGCCACCTCCACCGCCTCGAAGCGCACGCGGTCGCCGGGGCGGCGCTGGGCGATGCGGCGCAGGTCGGCGGAGATCACCGTCGCGATCTTCGGGTAGCCGCCCGTGGTCTGCCGGTCGGCCATGAGCACGATCGGACGGCCCTCGCCGGGGACCTGGATCGAGCCGGGGACGGTACCGTCGGAGACGATGTTGAAACCGCCCTCCCCGTGCGCGACGGCCGGACCGTCGAGCTGATACCCCATGCGGTCGGCCCGCCCCGAAACACGGAATTCCGCGTCCAGCAGCGTCGCGAGCCCTGCCTCCGTGAAGCGGTCGGCCTGGGGGCCGAGCACCACGCGCACCGGACGATCCCGCTCCAGCGGGACGGGATCGAGGCGAAGATCGCTCTCGCCGGACGGCGCCTCGCCCGCGACGGGCAGCGCGTCGCCCTCACGCAACGGACGTCCGTCCAGGCCGCCCAGGGCGGCGCGCCGGTGCAGGGCGAGGCTGCCCATCGCGGAGGGCAGATCGAGGCCGCCGCCGATTCCGAGCGTGGCGAACACGCCCTCGCGTGGGGGGGCGATCCGCAGGGTCTCGCCCTCGCGCAGCACGAAGGAGCGGTGCCAGGCCATCGCGGCCCCCTCGACGCTCGCCGCCGACACCGCCCCCGTCAGCGCGAGGCGCAAGGCGCCCCCTTCGGCTCGAAAGCGTCCGCCGCCGGGTCCCAGTTCGATCGCGGCCGTTCCCGGTGGGTTGCCCAGGAGGACGTTGGCCGTCGCGAAGGCGAGCGGGTCCATCGGCCCGGAGGCCGAGAGGCCGTAGCGCTGCCAGCCGGCGCGGCCCCCGTCCTGCACGGAGGTCGCGGGACCGCAGGCGAGGACGCGCAGCGCCCTCATGCCTCGCCGCGCTCCGCCACGCGCTCGCCCGCGGCGGCGGCACGGTCGAGCGCGTTCCAGCGCTCGACGGGAATCGCGACGAACCGCACGCCGTCGCCGGGCTCGAACAGAAAGATCGGATCTCGGGCGGGCGAGAAGCTGCGCACGGGAGTGCGGCCGAGCAGGTGCCAGCCGCTGGGCGCGGCAATGCTCGCCACCAGCGCCTGCGCTCCGCCGATGGAGACGGTGCCGGCGGGCGTGGTCGGCCGGGGGCTCGGGCGCCGCGACAGGGCGAGCCGGGGATCGAGCCCGCTGAGGTAGGCGTAGCCCGGCAGGAAGCCGAGCATGGCGACGCGGTAGGTCGGCGCCGTGTGCCGGGCGATCACCTCGCCCGCCGGGATGCCATGGCGCTCGGCCACGGCATCGAGATCGGCCCCGTCGTAGAGCACGGGGACGCGCCAGACCGCGCGGGCGGGCGACGGCGCGAGCGGCTCGCGGGCCAGGGCGAGGAGCTGTTGCCCGAGATCGACCGGATCGACCGCGACCGGATCGAGGTGGACCGTGAGCGAGCGGTAGGTCGGCACGGTCTCGACCACGCCGGGCCAGCCTCGCGCCGTCAACCGCGCATCGAGAGCGAGCACGAGAGCGTTGAGGTCGGCGTCGATGGCATCGCCGAACTCGATCGTGAGAGCGGTGTCGCCCTGATGGAGCAGGCGCGGGCTCGGATGACGCATCGGGTCTGCGATAACCGAGTCCCGATGCGGGGAAACCTCCGGACCCGCGGCCCGGAGGTTGGCCGCTCAGAGGGTGTGGGCCTTGCGATCCGGTCCTTCGTAGCCCGGACCCTCGTCGGCCTGCGTCCCGCCACCCTGGGGTGCGTCCCCCGGGGCGGTCGCACGCTTCACCGCCGCGTCGAGGTTCTCCGGGTCGAGGGCGGATTCGACGAAGGCGCGACCGCGATCGGTGAAGTCGCGGGCGTAGCGCAGCCCCTGGTCGCGCACCTCGTCGGCGTAGGGGCCCAGAGCCCGGTCCTCCTGGCGTGTGCGTGGCAGCAGCGCCCCGAGCAGCAATCCGGCGGCGAGGCCGACCACGCCGACAAGCAGCGGGTTCTCGGAGACGAACTGCTCCGTGGCGGTGCGGCCCTCGCGGAGCTTGCGGTAGCCCCGGTCGGCGAGGTCGGAGGCCCGTCCGCTATGCTCGTCGTAGCGGTCGGCAGCCCAGCCGCGGACGTCGTCGTAGGCATCCGTGGCGCGCTCGCGGGCCTCGTTCAAGGCGCCGGCCGCCCGGTCCCTTACGGAGCCGGCCGCCTCGCCGGCCCGGTCGTGAAGCTCGGCGGCGGTGAGGGGAGCCTCGTGCGCCCCGGCGTTGTCCCTGTGGCTGTCGCCGCCCCGATTCAGGCGCCCGAGGGAAGCGGCCGTGGCGGCCCGCAACGTCTCCTCCGCCTCGCCGCTGGCGCGCCCGCCGCCCGTGTGCAGGGAATGCTCCACGTGGCCAGACCGGGGAAGCCCCGCCCCCGAGGCGATGTCCTCGGGCAGGGAACGGCCGCTCTCGGCCGGTGTGTCGTGATCGCCCATGGCGTGACTCCAATCTCTACAAGCTAGAACAGGGGGTGCGATCAGATCCGCGTCGAGTCCGGCAGGTCCCGGCTCGGGCGACCGACGGGCCGGTCGGGGTCGTAGGTGCTGTCGGCCCCGGTGCTCGCCACGGGGTTTGCGACCGGGACGATCGCACCGCGGGGACGACGGGCGGGCCCGCGCCCGATGCGACTCAGCAGCAGGCCGACGCCCGCTACGATCAGCAGCACCGGCACGGGGTTGCGCCGCACGGTCTCAAGGGCGGTCTCGTAGCCGCCGCCCAAGGCGGGCGTGCGGCGCGCCGAGCCCAGCATCTCATCGACGAGGCTGCTCGGCGAGAGCCGGCCCTGGAGCTGGTCGATGGTCTGGTCGAGACGGGCACGGCTCGCCTCGATGTCGCGTTCGAGGTCGGACATCGACTCGCTCATCCCGAAACCCTTTCCGACAACGCACGGGCATCCTGCCGGACCTGACGGGTGGTCCGGGTGGGCGCGAGGTTCGAGACCGACATCGACTTGGCGCCGATCACCGCGAGGATCACCGCCACCAGCAGCATCGCGCCGCCGACGATCAGCGCGGCGAGCCATTCGGAGCCGACCAGCGTCGCCACGAACTTCACCAGCGAGCCGATCAGCACCAGCATGGCCGTGACCGCGAACACGGCCGCCGCCACCATCATGGCGAGGCCGATGAACAGCGAGCGCACGCCGCTCGCCATTTCCGAGCGGAAGAGGGCCATCTCCTTGCTGGCGAGTTCGCTGCCCTCACGCAGCGCGTCGGCGACGAGGCTCTGGATCGAGGAGTTGGGGGGAGGAGGACCGGCCATGCGTCGGCCCCTCAGGCGCGGTAGCTGTCGTACGGCTCATCGCGGTCCGGCGTGCCGGAGGCCTTGATGAACCGCGCCGCCAGGAAGCCGGCGGCGAAGGTGGCCACCGCAACGGTGACCGGCGAGCGGCGGGCGAAGGCCTCGGCCTCCCCGTAGAAGTCGGCGAAGCTGCGGGTCTCGATCGAGCCGGCGAGATCGTCGAGGCCCTCGGCGGCGCTGTCGAAGAACGCCTTGATGTTGGGCTTGTCCTCGAAGGTCTTGCCGGACTCGCGCAGCGACCCGGCGATATCGGAGACCGACTTCGCCGCCTCGCCCTTGCGGCCCTCGGCGTAGCTGACCGCGTGGGTGCGGGCGGCGGCGGCGAAGCCCCTGCCGCGCTCGGCGGCCGTACCGGCGATGTCCTCGACGTCGCGGCGGATGTCGCCGAGATCGGCCGGCCGATCGCCGGGAACGCCCGCCTGTCCGGATGGGTGAGACGCGGTCATGGGCGGTACTCCTTTGGAACGCCGGTGGGATGCGGCATGATGTCGGCGGAGAAACAGTTCGGGCACGGCACAGTTCCTCGCGACCGCGAAAGCACCGAAGCCCCGGAGCGGTCCCGCTCCCCGTCCCGCCGCGGGAACCGGCCGGCTCGCCCGCGTCAGCGACCGTTCAGGTTCCCTCGACCATAAAGGCCACGCTTGCAGCCGATCCTCCACCGGCCGCGACGTTCGGACCCGCGAGCGGTCCGCCCCATCCCCTCCGCCCGAGGACACGAGCCTGTTTCACCGCCCCGACAGTGCGACCGGACCGCCACGACCGGCAGGATTTCGCATGCTCCGTCATGGTGGAACGGATCGCGCACGAACTCCGCGCGTTCCTGCAAGGTTAAGACTGAGTTGGACGCGACGCCCGCGTTCAGATCCTGAGGACCGGAGCCGGGTTCAGTGGCACGTCTCATCATCGTCTCCAACCGCGTCGCGGTCCCCGCAGAAGGGAAGGACGCGGTTTCGGCAGGTGGCCTCGCGGTCGCGGTGCGGGAAGCGTTCTCGGCCTACGAGGGACTCTGGTTCGGCTGGAGCGGCACCATCACCGAGTCTCCGTCCGTGGAGCCGACCCTGATCAACCGCGGGCGCATCCAGTACGCGGTGCTTGACCTGTCCCCGCAGGATCATGCCGAATACTACGCCGGGTTCGCCAACCGGGCGCTGTGGCCGATCATGCATTACCGGATCGGGCTGGGGTCCTATTCCCGCTCCGACTACGCCGGCTACCAGCGCGTCAACCAGACGTTTGCCCGCGCGCTCGCCAAGCTCGTCGAGCCCGACGACATGATCTGGGTGCACGACTACCACCTGCTGCCGCTGGCGAGCGAGCTGCGCGGGCTCGGCGTCGCCAACCCGATCGGCTACTTCCATCACATTCCCTGGCCGTCGGCGGACGTGTTCAACACGCTGCCCGCCAGCGGCGAACTGCTGCGGGCCATCGCCGACTACGACCTGATCGGCCTGCAGACCGACCCGGACGTGCACAACCTCACCCGCAACCTGATCGACGAGCTGCGCGCGATTCCGCTGGGCGGCGGCTCGCTGATGGTGGAGGGGCGGCGCACCCGCATCCGCTCCTTCCCCATCGGCATCGATACGGCCGGCTTCAAGGACGCCGCCGACAAGGCCGGCACCAACAAGGTGGTGCGCGAGACCATGGCGGGGCTGCGCACCCGCAAGCTGCTGATCGGCGTCGACCGGCTCGATTACTCCAAGGGCGTGCCGGAGCGGATGGAGGCGGTGGACCGCTTCTTCGCGTCGAACCCCGACCAGCGCGGCAACGTGGTCTACATCCAGATCACGCCGAAATCGCGCAGCGAGGTGCCGGAATACGAGCAGCTCTCGCGCGATGTGAACGAGAAGGTCGGCGACATCAACGGCATGCTGGGCGAGCCCGCCTGGACGCCGATCCAGTACGTCAACAAGGCCTATCCCCGGCCCGTTCTGGCGGGTCTCTACCGCGCCGCCCGCGTCGGACTCGTCACGCCGATGCGCGACGGCATGAACCTCGTCGCCAAGGAATACGTGGTTGCCCAGAGCGAGGACGACCCCGGCGTGCTGGTGCTCTCGAAGTTCGCAGGCGCGGCCAAGCAGCTGCCGGAGGCGCTGCTGGTCAATCCCTACGACCGCTTCGAGGTGGCCGAGGCCATCCGCAGGGCGCTCTACATGCCGCGGGCCGAGCGGCTGGAGCGCTGGAGGCCGATGATGGAGCGCATGCAGCGCGAAGACGTCGATTGGTGGGCACGCACCTTCCTGGCGGAGTTGGAGCATTTCCGCACCATCGAGCGTCAGCCTCCCGCCACGGCGGCGGCGGCGGAGTAGCCGTCCCGTCTTCCAAGGCGGCCTGAAATCGGCCAAAGCGGTTCGGCAGGTCGCCGCTCCGCGGCCGGGGGCGCGCGAAGGCTTGCGATGATCGCCATCGAGGAGGGCGTCCCGGCGCCGCTCGGCGCGCATTTCGACGGACGGGGCGTCAATGTCGCCGTGTTCTCGCAGCACGCCACCGCGATCGACCTGTGCCTGTTCGAGCCCGGGGCACGGGGCGAGAGCCGCCGCATCCGCCTGCCCGGCCGCACCGACGACGTGGTCCACGGCTACCTGCACGGCGTGCTGCCGGGCCAGCATTACGGTTTCCGGGCGCACGGGCCCTGGGATCCGGCCCACGGACACCGCTTCAACCCGGCCAAGCTCCTCCTCGACCCCTACGCCCGCGAGATCGCCGGCCGCATCCGCTGGCACGATTCGCTCTACGGCCACCGTCGGGGGGGACGCGAGGACCAGATCGACCGTCGCGACAGCGCCCCCTCCATGCCGCGCTGCGTGGTGACCCGGCCCGAGGCGCCGGACCCGGCGGCCCTGCCGCACAACCGCCCCTTGAGCGAGACGGTGATCTACGAGGCGCACGTCAAGGCGCTGACCATGACGCATCCGGCCCTCTCCGAGGCCGAGCGCGGCACCTATCTCGGGCTCGCCCATCCGGCGATCATCGAGCACCTGCTCAGGCTCGGCGTGACCGCGCTCGAACTGCTGCCGATCCAGGCGTTTGCCGACGACCGCTTCCTGGTGGAGAAGGGGCTCGTCAACTTCTGGGGCTACCAGCCCTACGCCTACTTCGCCCCCGAGCCGCGCTATCACGGCGGGGGCGATGCCAGCGCGCTGCGCTTCGCCATCCGCGAACTCGCGGCCGCCGGCATCGAGACCCTCCTCGACGTGGTCTACAACCACACCGCCGAGGGCGACCACACCGGGCCGACGCTGTCCTTCCGCGGCCTCGACAACGCGAATTACTACAAGCTCAAGCCCGACACTCCCCGCGAGACGGTCGATTGCACGGGCTGCGGCAACACCCTGAACGTCGCCCACCCGCGGGTGATGCAGATGGTGCTGGATTCCCTGCGCCACTGGGTCACGAGCTACGGCATCGCGGGGTTCCGCTTCGACCTCGCCACCAGCCTCGGCCGGGCACCGCACGACTTCACCCCGCTCGCCCCCTTCTTCCAGGCCGTGGCGCAGGACCCGGTGCTCGCGCGCGTCAAGCTGATCGCCGAGCCCTGGGACGTGGGCGAGGGCGGCTACCGGCTGGGCGGTTATCCCCGCGGCTGGAGCGAGTGGAACGACCAGTTCCGGGACAACCTGCGCGGCTTCTGGCGGGGCGACGCGGGCACGCTCGCCAAGCTCACGCAGGGGTTGTCGGGCTCCCGCGAGATCTTCTCGCGCTCCGGCCGCTCGCCGCTCGCCAGCATCAACTACGCCGCCTCGCACGACGGCTTCACGCTCGCCGACGTCTCGGCCTATGCGGAGAAGCACAACCTCGCCAACGGCGAGGACAACCGCGACGGCCACGACCACAACCTGACCTGCAACCACGGCGTCGAGGGCCCCACCGACGATCCCGCGATCCGTGCAGCCCGCGCCCGCCACAGCCGCAACCTGCTGGCCACCGTCTTCTTGGCTCAGGGCGTTCCGATGCTGCTGATGGGCGACGAGCGCGGACGCTCGCAGGGCGGCAACAACAACGCCTATTGCCAGGACACCATCACGAGCTGGCTCGACTGGACCGTCGACCCGGACCCGGATCTGACCGTGTTCGTGGCGAACCTCACCGGCCTGCGCCGGGCCTGCCCTTCCTTACGCCGCCGCCGCTTCTTGGTGGCCGCCGAGGTCGATGGTGCGAACCTCCTCGACGTTCACTGGCTCGCGCCGGACGGCACCGAGATGGAGCCGGCGGACTGGGCCGACGACGCGAGGCGTTGCTTCGGCATGCAGATGGGCAACGACATCGAGGGGGCTGAGCGCGTGCTCGTGCTGATGAACTCGGGCGAGGCCCCTTGCGCCTTCCGCTTGGCCGAGTTGGTCGGCGGACCGTGGCGCCCCGCCTTTGACACGGCGCTGCCCACCGGCCTCGTGCTGATCGGCTCTCGTCCGATGGTGCCGGAAGGCGGTACTGCCGACCTGCCGGCGCACAGCCTGCTCGTGCTCAAGGCCGCGCCGCTTGAGACCTCCGACGTGACGGCGGGTTTGCCTGAACCGGATCAGGCGCCCTCGCCCGGTGCGTCAAGGCGGGCACGCAGCGCCTGCTCGTAGGCGATCAGCTCACGCCCGAGCTTGAGTGCGCGGTAGCGCTCGCCCTCCTCGCCCGCCGCCTGGATCGCTGCGATGCGGGAGGCCATGCTCGGCACGGCCCGCAGAATATCGGTCGCCAGTGCCATGAATGCGGTCTCGGCCGTGAAGGGATCGTCGACGAGGTACATCACCTGAAGCAGCACATAGAGCTGCATGCAGGGCGTGTCCGCATCGCTCTCGGTGATGA
>Ga0182229_1000028_pt1 | contig 34165 bp, 46 predicted proteins | sample G6R1MG_32_FD_129663 | JGI IMG/M metagenome (GOLD analysis project Ga0182229, IMG submission 129663) | Miscanthus phyllosphere microbial communities from Michigan, USA - G6R4_MAIN_07NOV2016_LD1 MG | ecosystem: Host-associated > Plants > Phyllosphere > Phylloplane/Leaf | place: USA: Michigan...
CGACAAAACAATTCCCCATCCGTCACCAACCAATCCGTATCATCGGTGCCAGCATAGGGACTATAAACCGCGCCCTCATAGACTGTCAAGGGGTCGCCGTTGATGGAGAGGAAGGCTAGGGTTGCGCGGGTGCAAATACTCACAGCGCCGCAACCCTATTCATGATCGCAAGAACTTCGGCGGGGGTTTGATGACCTACAGCGTCATCAAAATCGCCCAATTTATACCAATTATTGTTTTCGTCCCATGCAGCTACTTCTGCCGTAGTAGAAGGGTCTACATCGCCACCGTAGGCCCCTTTATTTCTATTATCGCAATAATTACCATAGCCAAACTGCACGCTGACTGTGTAACCATTTGCAAAAGTAATGTGAAAGCCTTTGCGTTCGGTAATCTTGAACATTGTATTGCTCCGTTGCGTTTGCCTCTTGTGATTACGAATATGCCTCATCCCATTCGCCCTGTCAACAGCGAAAGTGAAGAAAATGCCGAAGCGCTATCTGATGGGCAAGAAGCCCGTGGTCGCACGATGGAGTGACGATCTTGAATCCGAAGTGTACGGCGAAGAGTATTTGGGTCGCACGGTGTTCGAGCTAGAGCCCGCCGTCATGTCTACAGGTATCCTCGATCAGTACGGCGATCCCATCCTCTACACAGATGAGCTTGATCCAATTGGATTCACAAGATTTTAGCTTGACATTTCATCATTAATAGTGTATAATCACCACTTTATCAAGTATGTGGAAATATCATGGCAAATCCGCTACGAAATTGGCTTGGCCTTTCTGGCGGTATCAAGCCTGAACCTGTCAAACCGCTAAAGGAACAAGGCGTTTCGAACGTCATGACCTATGGCGGTTTTCTTGCGACTGCCGAGAGAAATCGCAATCTACAGGGCCAAGAGAAGTTCAAGACCTATAACGATATCGTTTCTAACTGTTCGATCGTTGCAGCCTCGATTCGTTTCTACACGAACGTTCTCACAAACAGCCAATGGCGTGTCAATCCGGTCGATGATACGGCAGAAGCACAGCGCTATGCCGAGTTTGTCGAGACCGCGATGCATACGATGGATTCCTCGTGGGATCGTATCGTTCGCCGCGCAGCCGGCTTCAAGTTCAGCGGTTGCTCTATCAGCGAATGGATCGCGCGCCGCAACGATGACGGCACGGTCAACTATCTCAACATCGAAGCTCGTGCTCCTGGTTCTGTTGTCCAGTGGGACATTGATGATAACGGCTTTGTCAACGGCTTCGTGCAACGAGATCCCAATTCGCAGCTAGAGGTCTACCTCCCGCGCGCGAAGACCATCTATCTCGTTGATGACATGCTGAGTGATCAGCCTGACGGCCTTGGCCTCCTTCGCCATTGCGCTGAGCCAGCCGAGCGACTGAAGCAATACCAGATCCTTGAACAACGCGGCTATGAACGCGACCTTCGCGGTATTCCTGTCGGTCATGCGCCCTACGCTGAGCTTGCCGAATGGGCAGGCGATGACGAGGAGCGGCAGGCCCAAGCGCGCATCTACCTCGGCAACATCGAGCGCTTTGTCTCGATGCAGATCAAGGGCGAGAACACGGGCGTCGTCCTAGATTCCAAGACGTACACTGGCCAGACAGAAAGCGGTAACACCGTTACGGGCCAGCGTCAATGGGATCTCTCTCTCTTGCAGGGCGGAGCGACTGGCCTAACCGATATGGCATCGGCTGTCACTCGTATCAACACCGAACTTGCTCGTATTCTTGGCTGCGAACTCCTCCTCCTTGGCGAAGCTGCCTCTTCTCAGGCCCTCTCCAAAGATAAGTCCGGCAACCTGTTCCTTTCCGTAAACAGTGCGCTCAAGGACATGACTTCGCAGTTCGATAAGGACTTCATTGATCCTCTTTGGGAACTGAACGGGTTCCCGGATGAGTACAAGCCGAAGTTCACGACCGAAGACGTTGCCAAGCGCACGCCTGAGGAAATTTCCACTACCCTCGCCGAACTTGCCCGCGCCGGTCTTCAGCCTGACGACGAAGCCATTGATTACGTTCGGGGCATGATGGGCGTTCCCGCCGCTCCCGAAACTACCGAACTCGATACCCTCATTTAAGGAACCATCCATGCCGTCTTCTGATAAGTTCGAGCGCTTGGCGACAAACAATCATAGGTATGCCTATGTGAGCGCCTTTTCCATGTCGTCCAAGACTGTTTCGGGCAAGTCAGGCCCGAACGCCAAGGTTCCCATCTACCTGAGCGGGAGTCTCGTGACGACTGTCACGGCAAACGCATCGGGTCAGTGGAATTACGTGTTCGACACGGCTCCGGCCGTTGGTCAGGCGATCACGGTTGGCGGCGCGATTCAGTCGGCCCCGTTTGTTGTGACCGATAGCAATCTGCCTGTCAATCCGAGCCCGCTGATCTCGACGCAGGCCGCGCTTGTGTCGGCTCTTGCGACTGCGACGGGTGGTCAGGTGCTTCGCCTTGCCTCTAGCGGTTCGCCTTATTCGATCGCTGTCGAAAATCTTGCGCCGACAAGCGAACTCAAGATCGTTTCCGACGATCCGTTGGTTCCTGCAACGATCGATATCGTTGCCAAGGCTGGTTCTGGTGGCGGCATTCTTTCGGGCTGGAAAAATGTCACATTCGAGAATATCAAGTTCGATCGTACCGCGCTGAACTACACGGCGCGCCAGCAGTTCGTGCCGAACATCCATCTGAATGCTCCTGATACTGTCAAGGTCATCAATTGTATCTTCAAGGGTCGTGCAACGGCACGTTGGCCCGGCGATACGAATCCCGACAGCATTACCAAGGGCGACATGGGCATTCGCTTCGTCAGCCCGAAGAATTGCGTCGTTTCCGGTAATTCGACGGATGGCTATGGCTTCTGGCTCCAGGCCACTGGCGATGGTCAGGACAACAATACCTATTCGAACAACAACATTCGCCGCTCGCAGTTCGACGGAATGCAGTTTATCGGTGGTGGGAACGGTTCAAATATCTTCGGAAACGATATTTCCGATCTTCTCGGTTCGATCAACAACGATTCAACCGATAGCGGCAATCACGACGACCTGATTCAGATCGCGACGAGCGGTTCGCAGACAGGTTGGGATAATATTACGATTGATCGTAATTTTCTTGATGGGGGCGGTAAGGACACTCCTCAAGGTATCTTTGTCAAGGACGAAGACCTCAAGGGCATTCGCAACCTTGTTATTTCTAACAACGCGATTCGCAACAGTCAGGCGAACGGCATCGGTGTCAACGCCAATAATGGCCCCGGCATCTCTGCGACAATCGCGAACAACCTCGTTCTTTGGTCCGCTGTCCCGCACGATCCAGTCGATGCTCAGATCACGCAGACGAAGCCTTTTATCAACCTGACGAACGGTGTTACGGGCACGGCATCGAACAACCTGTCCAGTGGCTATGCCTTCACAGGCTCGACCGTTACGCAGACGGCCAACGTCACGATCAATTACACCGATACAGCCAACGTCCTCTATGCGGAAAACATCCTTCCCGGCTCGCTCGCAACTGGCGTGGATAAGTATCGTGTTCGCGAGGCTATGCTTCCAGTCGATTACGTCGCTGGTCCTAGCATCATCAAGCGTTCGTTGTCGCTTCAGGCCAATCGCTTCTTCGGCCTTTCGGCTGGTCAGAGCAATCAGGAATATTTCTATACCAATAGCCGTATGGAATTCCAGTCGGCGCTTAATGACAATTCGCCGGCTGCCGTTTCCTATACGTTCGGCAATGGCGCGACCGAAGGATCTGCCCTTCTCGATGTCAACAAGCCCGCTCGCGAAACCTATTACTGGTGGAACGAGACACCGGGAACTCCCGGACCGCGCTATGACAAGTGGTCCGCTGCCGTTGATGCGGCTGTTGCTGCCGGTCGCCGTGTAGACTTCACGATCTGGAATCAGGGCGAAGGTGACGCCTTCTTCATCGGGGCTAGCGACGCACAGGCGACACGCTACTTCAACGCTCGCGCGCTTTTGTTCGCGACCATGCGCGCCAAGGTTCCGGGGCTGAGGATCTTCCTCGCGCCTATGAACCGCCGCGACGTGGATTACTCCGCGCTGACGGCCAACTACATCGGGGGTATCGAGAAGATCCGTGATTTCGATCCGGTTTATGCGGCGGCGAATCCTAGCTTCTGCACGATTCTACCGGAAATGTACGATCAGCCGGGCGATGGCGGAGCGCACTCTGTCGATGCCGGTTATGACACGCTGGCGATTCGTTTTGCTCGCAAGATTGCGAAGACCTATGGCTATACCGTTTCTGGTGGCGTCGATGGTCCGCGCCTTATTGCGGCGGCGCGTAACGGCACGACGGTCGTCTTCGAGTTCGCTCATGATGGTGGCACGGCTCTCACGCCCGCAAGCGCGAATGAAGGCCTTCGCTATACGGCCAATGGCACGGCAATTGCTTTGTCGAATATCGCTGTGACGGATGCAACTCATGTGACGGCAACGCTTGCCAGCACGCCCGCAAATGGCGCAACGGAAGTCGCTGAATTCGGTTATGGTACGCTTGGCACGATCGTCTGGCAGAACATGATTCGCGATAACCAGACGGTTCCCCTGCCCGTGCGTCACGGCAAGGTTACGCCAACGGTCAATGCGTCCGCTGACACGACGCCTCCGGTCATCACCAGCCCGGCAACAGGCACAACGGCGAACAACACGGCCTATACCACGACGTTGACGGCCAACGAGCCTGTCACCTTCTCCAAGCGTACCGGAGATCAGACGGCTAACTTCACTCTGACGCAGGCAACCGTTCCTTCTACGACGGCAACCCTGACCTTCCCTGCAACCACGACGGCTGGCACGAACATCGCAAACCTTCGAGCCACAGACGCAGCTACAACGCCGAACGTCACCGACTTCACGCATACTCTGACCGTCAACGCGGCAACGGCCAACATCTCTTCTGTTTGGTCTAACCCGCTCTTCAACCGCAAGGCCTCGGTCAATAACGGCCAGACGCTTCAGAACCAGATTGCGGCACCGGCTGATAGCTCTACGCAGACCGCTTATGATGCGTTCCTCGGCTCGTCTACCTCTACGGGTACGGATGATCCGACCTTTGTTGCGGCCTCTGGCGGCGTTCCCGCTTATTTCCGCAATGACGGCGGCGATAGTATTCAGACTGTTTCAACCGACTTCCTCAAGACGCTGAGCCTCAATAAGTCGTGGTCTTATGCCTTGCTTCTCAAGGCTCCTAGTGTTTGGACGGCAGGCGCGGTTCCAGTGCTGTTCGGTGCTGGTGCCAACGTTGCTTCTAACCCAGGCATTCAGGTTCGTTACGTTGTCAATAACAACCAGATCCGTATCGCTACGGCAGACGGCTCGACTGGCCCCTCTATCAACCTGACGGCGACTCTGCCAACTTCTGGCTACATCATGGTTGTTATGACCTATGATGCCTCTACGAAGACTTTGACCTTCTATGTCAACTCGACAACGTCTCTAACAGTCCCGGCGACGACCAGCCTTAACGGTGGAACCGCAACTTCTAACTTCATCAGCGGCTCGGCTCTTTCGGACGGTGCTGGCTGGATCGAAGATGTCATGTCTACCGGCATTAAGACCTCGACTGATGTTGGTGCTCTGCGAGATTACTGGCAGACTCAGTATGGCATCACGATCTTCTAAGACTAAACCCCGACACAAGCCCAACTAAAACTTCGGGGATAAAATGCCTTCTTGGGAAAAATTGAGGTATGAACGTCTGGAGGGCGGCACGTCGCTGCCCTCTAATCCTACAATCACAGATCAACAGCTTGAAATGTCGGATGAGACGGCAGATATCGCTTGGATGCCGCTCCTTGATACAGACATGAATCGACATGGCTTTCTCGTCCAGAACGCTTCTCAGAACGAGATCCGAATCAGGGCCATGGGCGAGACTTCGACTGGGACTCGCCTTCCTAGTTATGGCGATAGTTTCTCTCCTGACTTCAAGCCTGAGCGCGCTTATGAGATTCAGGCCGCTCAGGACAATTCGCCTTACCTTTTGGCGGTATGGTAATGCTGCGCGTTTCTCCTAGTCAAAAGGCTATGCTGGATCGCATCAGCGCTTTGCAGATGCAGATTCAAAGTCTGTCGGGCGATCCACAGGCTATCGCCGATCTAACATCCAAACTTGCCACAATGCAAGCGGCTGCGGATGGCTATCCGGCCATCCAAAGCGCACTATCAGAGGTTCAAAGCCAAGTCAATGGAATCTCAGTTCCAGACGTATCAGGCTTGGCCACAAAGACGGCGCTCTCAACCGTCGAAAACAAGATCCCGTCTATCTCAGGGCTGGCAACGACAAGCGCCCTCACAGCCCTTAGCGATCGTGTCAATGCCATTACGGTTCCCGATGTAAGCGGTCTAGCAACGAAATCTGCTTTGTCAACGGTCGAGGCTAAAATCCCATCGATTACCGGCTTGGCAACAAACGCCTCTGTCTCTAGCCTATCGACACGAATTGATGGTCTGAGTATTCCTGACGTATCGGGTCTCGCTTCTAAGACAGCACTTAGTACGGTTGAAGGCAAAATCCCCGCCGCTGCTACCGTCTCTCCTCCCGCAACAGACCTCGTTCAACAGACCGGCACTTCAACCAAGTTCGCACGAGAAGACCACACGCATAAAGCTCGTGTGAAGCGGGCGATGATTACGATCGGTGCAGATGGGACGGCTAAGTGGGATTTCGCTGAACCTTTTACAATGATACCAATTGTGACACACATGGTTCAAGAAACGGCAGGGCAAAACAGGGTCAACGTCATCATTACCAGTATTTCAACGACCTCTGTAACGGTATATGCTGATCGTATGCGAAACCTTCCTGTTATGCAGCAGTTGAATAGCGGTCTTATTGGAACGGTATCGGCCGTTGTTTCTGGCGTCAACGGCCTGATTACATCTTTGAGCGGGTACAATCTACTTGGCGGGCCGGGGTCGGCAAACGGCGTTAAAGTACATCTTTACGCGGCAGAGCCAATTGCCTAAAAATAAAGCTTGACTTTCATCTTGAAATAGATTATAATACAACAGACTAGAGGTTTAAATGGCATCTGTAACGATTAACGGCACCGAGTATACGACCTATGCTGATGTCGAAACAGCAGATGCCTACCTCGCGGCGTCGATTTCCAACGATGTATGGAGTGCTGCCACCCCTGACCAAAAAGCGATCTATCTTGTAGAATCCGCTCGTGTCTTGGACAGGCAGAATTGGAAGCCTGACTTTGACACGTTTGATAAGCGTTCAACTGTCGAGGGCATCATTAATGGCTCTATCGAACTCGCCGCACTCTTTGCCGCTGGAGAGACTGATTCTCTTTCGAACGCTAATACATCTTCCTCCACCAAACGACTGAAGGCAGGGTCCGCAGAGGTCGAATACTTCAAGTCTTTCGAGACTTCACAGCGCTTCCCCACAAGAGTCATGGAACTCGTGGGGAAGTATCTAGGTTCAAGTGCCAACGGATCGCTAAGCGGCGCTGGTGGGGCCTTTGTGAGCGGTGTTAGTCAGTGCTCTCAGGCTTCTCAGCCGTGGGGCTATTGGTCAGGAATTTAGTTTTTCATCATACTCAACCGCTTCGCATAGCAATTTAAATGCAATGCACATAGTATCGTAATGATTTAAAACTGTGTTCGACCAACCTTCATCATCACTAATCATATCAAGATTTCCGATCTCGCGAGCAAGCCGATAAAGGCTTTCATTAACTTCTTCGGAATTTAAAATTGCCATGTGTCACTTCTCCACCATCCAAAAGGCTAGAGAAGATGATGTAGACGCAATCAAGGCGCTTGTCAATGGCATCCGTAAGAATTTTCTCAAGACCTTTTTGACCTACGTCGAAAAGGCTTCATCCAACGAGACGCTAAAGGAAATCCTTCGCCTCTTAGAGGCCGGCAAGCAGGCCGAGATCCCGTCCTTTATGGACCAGTTTCTCAAGACCTTCGAAGGCGTTGTTTATGACGCGCTTATCGCCTCTGGCAAGTTCGAAGTCGAGCTAACGGGCGCTCAGGTCATGCGCTTTGCGCGGCAAGCTTTGAACGGCGAAACGCCAACCGTTGCCCTTAGCTTCAATCCCGGCAATCCTCGCGCAGCAGCTATTGCCCAGACGCAGGCCGGTCGATTGATTAAGGAAGTTTCTGATTCTAGCCGAGCCGTCATCAATCAGACGCTCGTTGACGCACAGAACGGCGGCTTTGGAACGCGCAAGACCGCTCAGGAAATCAAGCAGAATATTGGCTTGACCGAGAAGCAGCTTGCATCCGTCAAGCGCTATGAGAATTTGCTTCGCGAAGGATCTTCCGAGGCTTTGAACCGCGAGCTACGCGATAAGCGATTTGATCGCACCGTTGCGAACGCCAAGAAGAAGCCTCTGACCGAAGCGCAGATTCAGACGATGACGGATCGTTATCGCACCAAGATGATTGCCTATCGCGCTGAGACGATCGCGCGCACGGAATCCAGCGAGTCAGTCAATCAGGGCCGCGCCGAGGCCATGCGGCAAAACCTCGAAGCCACTGGCTTGACTGAGGATGCCGTCACCAAGACTTGGGTCGCCACGAAGGATAAGCGCACCCGTCGCTCTCATAAGCACGGCGGCTTGGACGGCAAGACGGTTCAGGGTCTCGATACCCCGTTCATTTCGCCTTTGACTGGCGCACGACTCAAGAATCCAGGAGACCGGAGCTTTGGAGCCCCGGCATCCGAATTGGTGCAGTGTCGTTGTACGGTTACGATGCGGTTGAAGTTGCCAAATTAAAAGGTTTCGTAAATCTCCTCGATTTTAAGAATCGTAAAAGTCTTATTTGGCCATTCTTCTTCATTGCTTTTTACAGCAAATAAAGCTTGTTCGTAAGTTTCAAATTCGCCAAATAAGCCGCAATCATCCGACTCGATTTTGTAATAAGTCATACCCATTTCCTAAAAGGCGTCCATCGCCACGATCCATATAGATCGAATCCTTGCCTATGTCAAACGTCGTTCGCCTAGCCGACTCAGAATCTCCTTTCGAGCGCTATCGCCGTCTTAACCCTGTCGATTGTGCTGAACTACAGCGAAACGTTGCCGTCATCGGTGGATGCACGAACGGGGCGGCGGGCATCATCATGCAGGAAATCATCAACGCCGTTTACCGCGATGCTCAGCGGCGAATGAAAGCCATAGAAGAGAGTATGAATGTCTGATTCTTTCGAGCTTAAGGCAGATATCGCCAAAGTTGACGAAGATAATCGTATAGCCTTTGGCCTCTTTTCCGTGATGAAGATTGGCGGCGAACTTGTCAACGATGGCGAAGACGATCGCGTTGACACGCACGAGATCGAAAAGGCCGCTTATGACTACGTGCGCGAGTCGCGCGAAGCAGGCCTAAACCATCATACCACAACCGGCGTTGGTGACCTCATCGAAACGATGGTCTTCACGCATGAGAAGGTTGAAGCGCTCAAGAAGGCGCTCACTGCTGCCGGCATCAAACACACTATCGAGATCGATGGCGAGTTCTGGTGGGGTGGTCATTATGTCAAGGATGACACAGTTTGGAAGGGCGTGAAGTCAGGTGACTACGAATCTTGGTCTATCGGAGGCTCCGCCCACAGGAAGGCAGCAGAATAAATGCCTAACGATCTTACGAACCTCAAAATCAACGAGGTTTCTTTTTGCAAGCGTGGAATGAATCAACACGCAAGAATTGCTTTGTTCAAGTCTGTGGACAAGGCCAATGAAGGCGGAGCATCCGCCGTATCCCCAGCCGAAACGAAGGATGATCCCAATATGGCTGCTACCGAAACTCAGGTCGCTGATCTGACGAAGAGCGTTGAAGACCTGAAGAAGGTACTAGACGACACTAAGGCTGAGCTTGCCAAGGCCGAAAGCCTTGCGAAGATGAGCGACGCCGCAAAGACCTATATGAAGTCGCTTGACGATGCCGGCAAGGCTAAGTTCATGTCGCTGTCGCCCGCCGATCAGGAAGCTAAGGCTTCTGCGGTCAAGAAGAACGACGAGACGCTTGAGCTTCATGGCCAGACCATTCAGAAGTCGGCTGTTGGCGATGGCATGTTCGCCATTCTCAAGGCTCAGTCCGTTGAGATTGCCAAGATGCAGGAAGATGTTGCCAAGGCTCGCGGCGAAGCCGAGATCCAGGTTCTTGCCAAGCGCGCTGATGATGAGCTTGCCGCTCTTCCCGGTGATCGTCTGGCCAAGGCCCGCATCCTGAAGGCGTCCGATACCCTGACTGCTGAAGACAAGACCGTCTTTGACCAGATGCTCAAGGCCGCGAATAGCTCACTTGCCAAGGCGTTTACGTCGGTCGGCAAGAACGGCACGAAGGAAGTCGCCGAGGGCTCCGCTGAAGATCAGCTTCAGAAGAAGGCCGAAGAGATCGCCAAGCGCGATAGCGTTTCGGTCGCCAAGGCTTACGAGACGGCCATTGCCGAGAACCCGGACCTTTACGAGTCCATCGAAACCCCCAAGGCATAAGGTAAGGGTCTTAAACTATGGCAACATATGACAATCAGAAGCTAGTCTCGATGGTCGCGGAAGCTGACCTCTCGACTCACGTCTTCAAGTTCGTCAAGCACGGCGCAAATGCCGAAGGTATGCTTCTTGCTGATGGCACGGGCAGCGTTATTGGAGTTCTTCAGAACAAGCCGCCTCAGGGCCAGCCGGGCGCTGTCGCCATTGGTGGCAAGGTTCGCGTCCGCGCGGGCGGCACGATCGCTGTTGGCGCTACCGTCACCACGAGCAATGCGGGTCTCGCTGTCGCTGGCTCGACTGGCATTCTCGGCACCGCCGCAACTGCTGGCGTCAATGGCCAGCTTATGGAAGTCTTCTTCTCGAAGACCGGCGCTTAATCGCCCTAACCTTTAAGGAATAGTCAATATGCCTATCGCACAGGGCGACGTCTTTGTCAGCGCCCCTCTAACAAATATCTCGGTTGGCTACGCTCAGGACGCGCGTAGCTTCATTGCCGATCGCGTTTTTCCGCGCGTGCCGGTCGCCGTTCAGGGCGGTCAGTATTGGGTGTGGAACCGTGAGGACTGGAACCGTAACAACATGAAGAAGCGTGCCGATGGGACCGAATCCCAGGGCACCGATCTGAACGTGTCGCGCAAGAACTACTTCGCGTCCGTTTGGGCTCTTCACCATGATATCGGCGATCAGATCCGCGCCAATGCCTCTTCGACGTTTTCGCTTGATTCCGACGTTACCCGCTTTCTGACGACTCAGTACCTTATCAATAAGGAAGCGAATTTCGCTAACACGTATTTCAAGACGGGCGTCTGGGGCACTGATTATGTCGGTGTTGCTTCTGGGGCAACTGGCCTCCAGCGCGTTCAGTGGAGCGACTATACCGCTTCCGATCCGATCGCTGACGTTCAGAAGGCGATTATCCGTCAGAATCTCTTGACTGGCCAGAAGCCTAATAAGCTTGTTGTCGGTATGGATGTCGATTACGTTCTCAAAAACCATCCCGATATCGTTGATCGCGTCAAGTACGGCGGCACCAATGCTTCGCCTTCAATGGTTAATGATGCGGCGATTGCAAGCGTATTCGGAGTTGATGAGTATCTTGTTTCTAACGCTTCGTTTAACACGGCAGAAGATGGTGCTGCGGAGAACAACCAGTTCTTCATTGGTAAGAATGCCCTTCTTGTCTACGCTCCCAACGCTCCTGGCCTGATGACTCCTTCTGGTGGCTACACGTTTGTTTGGACCTCCTATACCGGGACCAGCAACGGTGGCGCTCAGATTTCCAAGATGCGTCGTCCGCTTGCCAAGGCGGACCGTATCGAAGCTGAAGCTGCGTACTCGCAGGAAGTGGTTGCGGCTGACATGGGCGCTTACTTCTCCAATATCGTCGCCTAATCTAAACGCCCAAGAAGGATAAGTCAATGGCTCAGAGCAAATATTTCTTGGGCGAATGGAAAGACGTTGCGGATGGCGAGTTTGTCGTCGCCCGCGCTTTCCCGGCTAATGGCGAGACGCTAGAGCCGGGAACACCTTTCGATAAGGAAGGGGTTGAACCCCGTCGTTTGCGTCTTCTTTACGAAACGAGATACATCACAACTGCCGATATCGATTCTGCGGGCCGTGAAGGCACCGTAGAGCGCGAAGAGGGCACTGAGGGCGACAACGATACCCCTGAGGTAGAGAAAGCCGCTCCTGAACCTTCTGAGGCCGAAACTGAAGGTGAGACTCCTGAGGACGACGAAGAGCAAATGGAAGAAACTTCCGAACCAGAAGCTCCCAAGCGCGTCGGCACAATCGTAAAGGGCAAGGCTGGTTGGCTTCACGTCGAGGACGAAAACGGCAACAAGGTTGGCGATTCGACCCGCGATGAGGACGAAGCTGAGCTTATCAAGCTGTCCTATGAGGACGGCGAAATCGAGGCCGATTAAAAAGTGTATTTCTGAAACCCCTACGCAGCAAGGGTTTCAGCGTTTCAGCCGCCAGAAAAATACACTTTTGCAGCCAAAATTGAAAACTATCTATATACTATCTCTTCTCTCTATCTTCTTCTTTTTATATACTTTTAGAAAAGAGGATAAAAAGTGTATAATAGTAAGAGAGAAATAGGAAAAAGCTAAGAAACACAAGCACTTAGCGGAATACACTTTTCTCCACTTTTTGAAAATCCGTATAGCGTTGGGATAAAAATGGCGAGCTTTCTTGAGGGCCAGCTAGCCAAAGCGATTGCTTCTGGCTTCAAAGGCAAATTGCTGAAAGGCACTGTTGAGCGTCGAGGCTCTAGCGGCGTGGATGAATACGGAGATCTCGTACCTTCGGCGTCAAGCGTCTTCGCCATTGAAGGTTTCCTTGAAGGCTATAGCGCGTTCATCCGAGCGCAGGCCGGAATTCCTGAAAGCGATAGCAAGCTTACGATCATTGCGGGCCTTTCCAAGCCGCCTTTCCAGCCGCAAGCTGAAGATGTGGTGCGGATCAGCGGCAAGGCCTTCAACCTTATTCGCCTGACCAACACCGATCCTGCCATTGCCACGTATGAATGTCAAATCTCTCAGGTGGACAATGGCTAAGGCAACGGTTGGCGGTTTTACAAACGTTCCTGAGAAGCTTCTACAAGGCGCACGTCGCGGGATTCTAGCAGGCACTGAAGAGCTAAGAAACGAAGTCATTTCGCTTGTCACGAACACAGCCAAGACGGGCCGCGTCTACGGTAAACACCGTGCTTCCGCTCCAGGCGAACCGTTTGCTTCCGAAACTGGCGAAGCGCTTCGGCAGATCACGACGGAGTATGCGGATAGCGGTTTGACAGGCTATGTCAATTCCGCAGTCGAGTATGGCGCAGCCCTTGAGTTCGGCACAGAGAAGATGGAAGCGCGCCCGTACATGCGACCTGCGCTTCAAAATAAGAAGGCCGAGATCGAAGCCATCGTGCGAGCCGAACTAACGAAGGCACTAAAATGATCGATCTCTCCGCTAGCATCCGAACCCGTATCTTATCGGTAACGGACATTACAAGCCTTCTGACAAACTACAAAGGCAGTAAGCCCGTCTTTACTCGCCGTCCCGCTCCTTCGGATGCGACCTATCCCGTCATCATGATTTCGCCAATGGTTGGCGGCGGCATTGATGACGATTTCCTCAAGAGGCAGCGTCGCGAAGTCACGTACGACATAGCGGTCTACGGTCAAAACGACACGGCCGAGAACTATCGCAAAGTCGAAAAGCTTGGCTTCTTGCTCGGCAATCTTTTTCATCGCACCAATCCCCGCGCGTTTCAAATGCCGTCTGGCTGGAATCTTGTGCGAACGAAGGCTTTCGGTCCCATGTCGGCACCGACTGACGACCAGACGATTGTGGGCCGAATGGTCACTGTCAATTTCCTGGTTTCTGAGAATGCGGCTGTTGCCGCTTAACGCCCCATAGTGGGTTTTTCAACTACCGCCATTTATTGGAGAAAAGATCCCTATGGCTCTAAACACTTATACCGCCGCTGGTACTGATGTCGCTATCGGAACGACCCTAGATATTGATCTGACGCTCGCCGATAGCGCAATCATCACCGCATTTGCAGCCGATACCTATACCGAAGTTTCGCTTGTCGAGGATGTCGGCGAATTCGGTGATGAAGCTACGGCTGTCACTTTTACCGCACTCAAGGATGGTCGCGTAAGGAAGAGCAAGGGGTCTCGTGACGCGGGTACGGTCGCTCTAGTTTGCGCTCGCTCGCCTAGCGATCCTGGGCAGGATATTCTTCGCACTGCCGAGAAGTCTCCACTCGATTACAATCTACGGATTACGCTAAACGATCAGCTTACCGAAGCTGGCGATCCAAGCGTATATTACATGCGCGTTAAAGTAATGTCGCAACGCACAGCGGTTGGTAGCGTAGACAATGTGATTCGAACAACTTTTAATCTTGGTATTAATTCAGCAATTTATGAAATTGAAGCTGATTAGTCCTTGACTTTTTGAGATTTTAGTGTTATAAGAAATCTCAAATTATCCTGCGTAAGCAGGCTAGGAGACTGCGCGTTGTCGGGGCGTGCGGTCTCTGTTCCCCGATAGCCCGGCATAGGAAACCCGATGTCTACTGCAACTAGTTACATTGATGGCGTAATTGATATCGAACTTGATGGTAAGGATTATGAGCTAATCGCGTCGGCCAAGGCCATGCGTGACATTAACTCGGCGTTTGGAGGTATGGCGCGTGCTTATGCTGCTCTGCAAGATGTCAACACTGACAGTATTCAGACAATTCTTCGAGCCGGCCTTTCCCGTAAGGATGCAGACGGACTAGAAGACAAGATTTTTAGAACGGGTCCGCAGAATCTTGTTCTTCCGGCAATGCAGTTTGTGTTGATGGTTAATAACGGTGGCCGTCATCCAGATAACGTTGTGGAGGAGAAAGAAGCCGAGACCCGCCCTACGACAAAAAAGGTAAAATCAAACCAGGATTAACACTTGATGAATGGCTTGTTCAATGGCTTAAAGCGATGATTCAAGCTTTGCCTGCTTGGCGCTTTAAAGACATCGAAAGATTGCCAATGCCAGTTGTTGAGCTTGCTGCTGAAGCGGCTAATGAACGTCGAGATGAGGACAATAAGTTTTACGCCATGGTCCATGGCGTAAAATGGCAAGAGCCTAAGAAAGCTATGTCTTCGAGTTCTGTTAAGGCGGCTCTTGCAAATATGCCAAATGGCATTAAGACTTTCAAGCGCTCCGAGCTAAAACTCTTTGACGACGGTTAGAGAGTTCGCCCAGCCGATTGACCACACGCCGGCTGGGCATCATTCTTGTGTGGAAAATGAGTGGTCATGGAAGAAATTTGGAAGCCTATTCCCGGCTGGGAAGGCATTTACGAAGCGTCCAATTACGGGCAAATTAAGTCTATTGAAAGAGTTGTTGCGACAAACACAGTAAACCAGTACAGAACCGTCCGCGAAAGAATTATGAAAATCCAAACGACTAAGGATGGATATAAATTAGTTTCGCTTAAACACAAAAATAAACGCTTTTCTGCAACAGTTCACAATCTAGTCATGATGTCTTTTGTTGGGCCGCGTCCAGAAGGACTTTGTATCTGCCATAATAATGGAATTCCTTCTGACAATCGCTTAGATAATCTCAGATATGATACACCTAGCTCGAATACCCAAGACAAATGGTTGCATGGCACAATGCGTTTTGGCGATCAAAGCCTAAATACCAAAATTAATAAAGAAATAGTTGCTTTGATTTTTGAGATGAGAGAAGCAAACTGGAAACTTTTAAACATCGCAAAATTTGTTGGAGTCGGTAGGACTCTCATTAGCAATGTTCTCTCTGGAAAGCGTTGGGCGCATTTGGGTTTCGAACCGCTACCTTTTAAAGCGGTTCGAAATTAACTCTTGACTTTCTCTTTAAGGGCGGCTATCTGCTTTTCATCGAAACCGATCCATAGGAGATCACGATGATGAAGACAGGTGCCGCCCTTTTTCTTTGCCTTGCGATGGTTACGCCCGCGAGCGCACAGACTACAATGAAGCAGAAGTGCCAGGGAACAGCGATCGAGCTTATGAAACTTGGTCAGCTTATGGCACAGACCAGCGACAAGCTGAGTCAGATGCCTTACGATAAATTCGAACTCATTCTGCCCGCTCCCGCTCTTCCGCTAAAGGAAGAAGCCGTGAAGACGCAGGCAGAACTTCTCGCAGCGATCGACAATTTTATTGAGACCCAGCTAAAGCTTGTCATGGCTCTTAGGGGGTGCTCCTGATTCTTTAAGGATATGATTTGGCCCAGGATCTGAAGCTTACAATTACCGCTGATCTAGGCCAAGCGGAAAAGGCTCTCAACAAGCTCAAGAACGATGCACAGAGTGCCGGCGATGCCGGTGCCAAGGCTCTTGGCCGTCTTGAGTCTAGCGTCAAGGGCGTCAATGCGGCTGCCAATACGGCGGCTCTCAACAAGTACGAACGCCAGCTTCAGCAGCTTAACGCTACAACTGGCCGTATGGAAGCCAGCTTTGCTAGTGCAACTTCTGGTCTCGCAAAGTTTGCAGCCACGCTAGGCGGTCTTGAGGCCGCTCGGCGGGGCGTAACGTCGTTTATTGAAATGGCTGATGAGGCGACCCGCCTTGACGGCCGCTTGAAGCTTGTCACAAGTTCTACAGCGGAATTCAACACCGTTCAGAAGGCCTTGTTTGATATCTCGCAGCGCACGCGATCCGAGCTTGGCGCGAATGTCGAACTTTACACGCGATCTTCTCAAGCTCTTAAGCAGCTTGGCGCGACCAGTCAGCAGACACTTCAGCTGACCGAAACGCTCAATCAAGCTTTCTCGATTTCCGGCGCTACGGGTTCGGAAGCCTCTTCTTCTATCATTCAGCTTTCTCAGGCGCTTGCCTCGGGAACTCTTCGCGGAGAGGAATTTAACTCCATCGCTGAGCAAGGCCCGCGCATTATGCAGGCGCTTGCTGATGCGCTCGGTAAGACACGCGGCGAATTGCGTGGGCTCGCAGAAGGTGGTCAGCTAACCTCTAAACTCGTCTTTGACGCTCTCCTTTCACAGGCTCCGAAAATCGCGGCTGAGTTCGGCAAGGTGCCGCGCACTGTTGGTCAGGCCATGACTCAGCTTGGCAATGACATGCTGCGGGTCGTTGGTCAGACGAACAATGCGACTGGCGCAACGAATAAGTTAACTAGCGAGATTGATCGTCTTCGCGCACTCGTCAACACTGGCGGGTTTGGCGACGCTATGGTCGCAACCGTGACCAGCGTTGTCTCGTTTATGAACGACATTGGCTCGACTGTCAATCAGATCAACGGTTACGTTAACGACACGAATGCGGCTATCAATCAGGTCGGTCAGGAGTTTAACACAGCGCTTTCCTATGTCAATAGTGCGACGCAGGAATTCCAGAACTTCTTCACGACGACAAATGACAGCGCTAAACTCTTTCCTGAGACTTGGCAAGAGGCCCTTTCGTCTTTCCAGAAGATTGTTGCGGATGCGGTGACGGAAGCCGTAGGACGCTTGACGGCTATTCCTTCGGCTGGCAAGGCCGCTTATGATGCATTTCTTGCCGCGTGGCAGAACTTGCCATCGGCTCTTGGCGGCGTTGTCATTCTAGCTGCAAAGCAGGCTCTTGTCTCGATTGAAGAGATGGTTGATGGCGCTGTCAGTCTTATTAATAACGCCATTAATTCTATCAATAATGCGGTAGGATCTTCGATCCCCCTTTTAGGTAGTGTCGTTGGAAGTGTTTCAGGTTATATTTCAGAGTTAGCTTCTGAAAGTGCTGCGGTCGCTGGCAAAAACTTCATTGACGTTTTCTCAAAGTCGTTCTCTGATAATCAGGCAACGGCTCAGGCGAAAGCCAAAGAGTTCTTCAACGCCATGGGCCTGCAAACGGCCAATGACAAGAACGTTGTGGATGGTGTCAATAAGATCGTTGACCTATATGGTCAAGCCAAAGACGCGGCCATCAGTTTCTTTGACACGCCAGCAAAGGCCGTTGAGACGACGCGCATTGCATTTAATGAGGGGATTACAAAACCTTCGAAAGAAGCTGCAAAAGCGCTTAAAGAAGCTGAGTCTGCAAAGAAGGCTCTTTTCTCTGAGGCGGATGCCGCAGTCGAAGAGTTCTTCCCATTTGAGACCGCACAAAAAGAAGCTCAACGCCTAACCGCGCTCATTAATGATACTACGAACGGCTTGTCTGATCTACAACGTCAGGCTCTTGGCTCGAAAATCGAGAAGAATTTTTCCGATCTTCTTCCAAAGTTTGAAGGCGCAAACCAAGAGCTTACGAAGTACGGCGATACGGTCGATGATACGCGCGAAAAGCTTATAGATTTCCAAGACATCGGAGAAAGCCTATTCGACACTCTAAATGAAGGACTTAGCAAGGGCGAAGGCCTTCTTAAGAGCTTTGCGAACACGTTTGCCAAGATTGCTAATCAGCTTGCCAGTCAAGCTTTTGGTAAGCTCTTCGGCGGTATGTTCGGCAACCCATCTCAGACGACCGGCATCGGTGGTCAAGGGGCAAGTGCGTCTTCGATTGCGACGGCAATCGGAAATGCGGTTGGGGGAAGCAATCGTACTTCTCCAACCGAGAGCCTAGAGCGAAGCGTCGTTCCTGCCTTCAAGAACGCTTCTACCAGCTTCCAAGCCGCAGCGAAGGCCATTCGCACGATTGAAAGCGGATCGGCTGCCGGCAACTATAGCGCTATTGGTCCTGCTACTCGCACTGGCGATCGGGCTCTCGGCGCTTATCAGATGATGGGCGCTAACCTTCCGCAGTGGTCGCGCGAAGCCATTGGTCGTGAAGTCGGCAAGACTGAGTTCCTGAAGTCTGTAGAGCTTCAGGACAAAATCTTTGAGCACCGCTTTGGCGGCTATATGGCTAAGTATGGTCCTGAAGGCGCTTCTCGTGCATGGTTTGCCGGTGAAGGCGGGATGCGCAATCTTGCCGCGAAGGATGTCGTCGGAACGTCAGTTCTCGGCTACAATTCCAAGTTCTCTTCCCTATACAATCAGCACGGCGGCGGGCAACCCTACCGTTCTACTGGCTCCATTGACGAGCGCGAAACGCTTCGTCAGGGCGTCTCCTCTGGCGTTATCGATGCTCAGAAAAAGATTGCTACAGGTCAAGCAGGCGTCTCTAACGGCTCATCCGGTTCCGATCCTTGGGCTGGATTGCGCGGTGGAACGTCCGGCGCAAAGACAGGATCAGCTTCTAGTGGCGGCGGTCTCTTTGGCGGCATGAATGGCATGACAGGTGCCGGCTCCATTCTTGGTGTCCAGTATCCGGCATTTTCTGCTATGGGCGGCATCTCCGCTGGTCTCGGCGGTTTCGGCTCTGGCTACTCTTCTGGCTCTCCCGTCTCAGGTGGCCTCACGGGCGGCTTGAGCGGCTTCATGGCCGGTGGCCCCGTTGGCGGCATCATCGGTCTTGGAGCCGGCATCCTTGGCGGCGTGTTGGGCGGTCGCGCTCAGCGTAAGGCAGCGCACCAGGAAGCCGCGAAGAAGTGGGAGGAAATGCGCCCCGCTTATGAGGCATTCGACCAATCGCTTTCGGGCGAAGGCGTCGGAAATCTGCGTTCTTCGATCGGCGACATGTGGGGCCAGCTTTCGTCCTTCATGGAGACGGGTGGTGCGGCCTGGAAGATGGGCAAGGGCAATAGTTCGGCTCAGTTTGCCTCCACTGGCACGAAGATGTTTGCCAAGTGGCAATCGGAAATCAACGAGTTTCGCGATGGCTTCTCCTATATGCTGGAGGATCTAACGGGTGGTCAAGGGCTTGAAGGCGCATTTGCCAAGGGTCGCTCTCAGGTCAAGGTTCTTGACGAACAAGTCAAGGGCTTTATCGATGACGTTGAAGTCGCGTTTGGCTCTAACGATATCGGCATTCCGACTTCTGCCGCCTATGACCAGATGTCGAAAGACACTGAGGCCATGCGCCTTGAGCAAGTCGCTAAAGCTAAGAAGGCTGCCGGCGAATACGCGCTGACGATGCTCTACAGCGCTGAAACGACCACGGATATGCAGAACACCCTTGATAGTTTCAAGGGAACCGCTGCGGGTCTTCAGCCGGTTCTTGAGCGCCTTGGTTGGTCAGCGGAAGAAGCTTCGAAGGCGATTTCCGAACGTCTCAATCAAGCCATTGCCAATCTTAGCAAGGAGTTCGTTGAAGGGTTCGAAGCGCAGATTAACGATCTGAAGGGTGTTGGCTATCTTAACGATATCAAGGATCTCTTTGAATCGCGAGACACCAGCCTTTCGGATGCAGCCCTTCTCGGTGTCGATCCGAAGGTTGTTAACGAGTGGTTCACACTCGCAGCGCAAGAAGTCGTTAACGGTGCCGAACTTACAGGCGATGCTTTTAATGAGCTTGTCACAAAGTTCCCCGAACTCAATGGCGTTGTCAAAGAGTTTGGAACCGTCGTCACACGGACTGCGGCCGAACTGAAGACTGCTATCAGCAGCTACGATGATCGCTATTTCGCGGCAACTAACAATTCTTCTCTGGCGCAATTCGAGCGTCAAGCTCAGAAGGAACGTGAAGCAGAGCTTGCTGCGGGCGGTGCCGCCATGGTGCAGCTTGAAAAGACTTTGGATGCGGAACGTGCAAAGATCCTGAACGATGGTTATAAGTCGTTCCTTGACAGTCGGCTTTCTCAGGCAATTTCTGATCGTGCATCGGCGGAAGGCGATCTGCGTTCCGCTTATGAGGAAAGCTCTAATCATCTTGAGAGCTTTTCGAAGCAAGTCAAGGACTTTTTGACAGGCCTTCGTCTCGGTGACACGTCTCCGCTTTCAGGTCAGGAGAAGGTTCTTGAGGCACAGCGCATTTTTCGTGAGACGCAATCAAAGGCATTGAGCGGAGACAAGACGGCGCAAGAAGAACTTGTTAGTGTTAGCCAAGACTATCTTGATGCTTCGCGCGAGTACTATGCATCTTCGGATGCCTATTTTGCCTCTTTCAATGAGGTTGAGGCGGCGCTGAAGTCGGCGGATGTCAAGGCAACGACGCAGCTTGATCAACTTAAGGCTCAGGTTTCTTCGCTGATTAGCATTGATACTGGCGTCAAGAGTGTGGCAGAAGCTATAGCAGCTTTGCAGAAGGCTATCGAGACCCAAGCAAAGGCTCAGGGCCTTGTGGATGGTGGCCGCAGTTTCGGTCTCAATCCTGAACGTAACCGTCTAATCGATGCCGGTGTTAAGTCGCTAGGGCTGAATTATACCGGCAATTACGGTATGACGAATGGCGTCGATCAGTTTTACGAATGGCGTAAGAATCTGCCCACAGAACAATTGCGAGCAGTCGAAGGCGTCATCAACCAGTACATCGGCATCAATCGCCAGAACGGTGGCCCCATCCCCAAGGCCTATGCCATGGGCGGGACGATCATAAATGGCCAGTACAATCGCGATAGCGTCATGGCTAAGTTGGCTGGCGGTGAGCATATCACCCGAGCGCCTTCGAACAATACGAAGACGCAAGGGATGCTCGACTATATCAATCGGACTGGAACGCTTCCGAACTCGAATGATAATTCCCGCATGGATGGCGTCGAGCGCCGTCTTGATCGCGTCATTCAAACCTTGGCTTTCGGCTTCAACACAAGCGTTGGAGCTATCGAGCAAGGCAATATGATTGCTGCCAGTCAGACAGAAACAGCAAAGTTGATGAATTCCCGATGATCTACCTTGTTGAAATCGACACATACGATCTAAGAACCGACGCGATTGAAAAGCGACGTTTTGGTACGGCAGGGTTTTCAACTCTGCCGTCCGATTCGCCCGCCAACATCTATTTCGAGGAGCGGCTAACGCAGCCTGGAAACTATGAGCGATACGCTTTCGCCAATGGAACAACCTCTGGCGAAAGCGACGTTTCGTTTGGCTTCATCGAACTAGCAAATGCGGATGGCGGTCTCGACTACCTCAACGAGGTCGCCGTTGATGGTCGTGAACTCAAGATTTATGGTCTTGAAAGCCGTATGTCTTCGTGGTCATCTCGGCAGCTTTTGTTCATCGGCACGATGGAGCAAGTCGAACTTTCTTGGACGACGGTCTCCATTCGAATCAAAGATCGTCTCTTTGAGCTTCGCAAAAATATTCAGGATAATCTTTATCTTGGAACAACGACGGCAGGCGGTCAAAACACAGCTGAAGGAACGGCTGACGACATCAAAGACCGGCCCAAGCCTTTCCTGTTTGGTAAAGCACTGAACTTTGCACCTATTCTTGCAAATCGCTTTGATCGCATTTATCAAGTCAATGACGGCCCAATAAACGCAGGAATTATTGTCCGTGACGTTGGCGTGCCCTTGACTTTTGCTGCAAATTATGATACAATAGCACAATTAAGATCCGCTACAATTGCTGGTGGTAGTTTCGCTACGGCTAGGGCGCTAGGTCTTTTTCGTATTGGCGCGAATCCTCAGGGTGACATTACAGTTGATTCCTCTGAAGGCGCTGACGGTTCCCGTTCGGCTCCACGCACTATTCAGCGGCTCTTGCTCGGATTCGGGCTGACAACGGACGATTTCTCCGTTGCGGATTTAGAAACTCTTCACGCTTTGAATCCTGCGGAAGTCGGCATTTGGACTGGCGCTGAAACGTATGAGACGCTTTCAATTGTTTCTCAGCTTCTAGACAGCATCGGCGCGACGTGCGTTCCAGATCGTCTCGGTGTTTTGCGTTTCTTTAGGTTAGACATTCCTACGGGTCAAGCGGTTGCGACATTTGATCGCTCTATCATCCTTGATAAAGGAAACGGTATCGAGCGCCTAGCAACGAATGATGACGGACGTGGCGTTCCTGCTAAAAAGGTCACAATCAAATACGCCTACAACTATACAATTCAGACGGGCGTCAACCTTGCAGGATCAACGACTGATGCTCAGAAAGCTTTTGCCAAAGAGCAATGGCGAACGGCAGTCGCAGAAGACGCAACGGTCTCAACTAAATTTCTTCTAGCTCCTGAGCTAGAATTTGAAACAATGCTCGTTAACTTGGCGGATGCTCAAGCAGAAGCGAATCGGCGCCTTAACATCTATAAGGTGCGCCGAGACCGCTACCGTATTCCCATCAAGACAGACTACGTTTCGAATATTGATCTTGGCTCCGTCATTAGCCTGAGCATCAATCGCTTCGGGCTCAGCGCTGGCAAGAAATTCCTCGTTATCGGAATCAACGAAAATTATCGTACAGGCATTACAACGCTTGACGTATTTGGATAAGCCATGGCTGAAAATCAAAACATCATGCTTGGCTTTCCAAATCGGATTGATCAAGGAAATCTGAGCGGTGGTTCTTGGACGGCGGGGCTGCCGCTCTCTAACATTCAAAATCGGCTTCTATCGAAAGTCGCCAGAACGACGAATGTTACCGAAGACGCGACACGATTTATCATCGACTTCGGTAAACCACAGAAAATCGATATTCTTGCATTCATCAATCATAACGCCTCTTTTAGTGCTCGCGTTGCTATTGAAAGTTCAACGGTCTCAAATTTTGCATCTATTCAAGACAGTTATATCGCCGATATGTGGTCTGGCATTTCGGATGCAGATTGGGTCATTGACGATCTTGAATGGGAAAACGATAACTATTGGCTAGGCTCTTATTCTTCTGAAGACATCGAAGGTTTTACGTCGGTCTCAACGCACCTTCTTAGAAATTTCAGAGCCGCCCGTTATATTCGCATTCGCATTATTGACACGGCCAACCAAAACGACTTTCTTCAAATTGGTCGTATCTTTGTTGGTCCGGCTATTCAGCCGACGATCAATTACGCCTATGGCGCAGGCCTTGGCTATGAAACTGATACCGCGATCGAGACGGCGCTGAATGGCGCTGAGTTCTTCGACGTGCGAGAGCCCGTCCGTATCTTCCGCTTTTCTCTTGAGATGATGCGCGACGATGAGGCTTATGGGCGTTTTCTTGAGATCGTTCGGCGCGCTGGCGTTCACGGAGAAATCTTCGTCGTTCCAGACCCGGAAGATGCCTTTCAAGGCCTTCGCCGCAACTTCATGGGCCGCAACAGGCAGCTAAATCCTCTAGAACAAGTTATGTGGGCTGATGATGGCGTTGCCAATTCGATGGCCTTCGAAATCAAGGAACTTCGATAATGGCGACAAAACCAACGGCAGCTATTGATCGCATTCGTGCGGCTAATGGCGATGCTTATGACGCGACAAACAATCCAGGCGGTCTAGCGCAGGGCGGTCATCGTCAGAATTTCGTACCGGATCTCAATGCCGTTGTCGATATCGGTCTTTATGTCGAGGCGCTGAGCGATGAGACGGCAGATAACGTTGCTGAGATTGAGGAGGCAATTCCTGAGATTCGCGAAGCACGGACCGAAGTCGCAAACAATCGCACGGCAGCAGCTAATAGCGCAAGTGCTGCGGCGGCTTCTGCTGCTGGTGTTAACCTTCCTCCAATCACGACCGCAGACGCAGGCAAGTTTCTAGCGGCAAAGTCTGACGGAACAGGTTTCGAGACGAAGACGATTGCGGATGCACCGCAAATCAAGCCCATCACCATGACGGCCCCGACTGCGGGCGCGACTAACCTTGGTAGTGGTGGAACTTACACCTTTGTAGTTCGTGCCTTCGTTGGAGATACGACGGGGTTCTATTCCGACTACGGCATTCCGCTCGCTACGCGCTTTGTGCGCGCCTATGAGCCGGGCGGCACGACGCCTGTGGTGGTCTTCACCGTCGCCGGCTCGGGCGTCTCGTTCCCGGTCAACTTCACCGGCTCGGGCCTCGCCGTCTCGCACACTTACGAGTTCCAGGCGGGCTATACCGACGCACAGGGCAACACGGTCCTGTCGCAGCGGGTTTCGGCGACGACGGCAGCACAGTTCAAGCCCAGCATCGGGCAAGCCTATGAGGGCGGCTTCCTCGCCTATGAGCGGTTCGGCGACGGCAACCTCTTCGATCTTGTCACGGCTGCGAAGAGCACGGAGGCGAGCAAGATTTATGGAAATGGCACTTCAACACTAGCCTACTCCCGCCTTAATGGGCCTTCCAATTCTACTCTTGTAGTGAATGCCGCAGGAGCGCCAGCGCTAAACACGGCATCTGGATACGCTAATTCGATTTCGATTGGCGGTGTCGCAGCTTATCTCGCCGCGATTGATGAAGCCCGCGCAATCTCGTTTAAGCTGCGCCCGGCTAATGCCCCTGTAGCAGCGTTTCAGGCAGGCGGCGCGGAAGCATTCATAGCGGATGGTCACTGGTCTTCTACTGAACTGACAGCCGGCAATGCTTCCGGTACGACAATGACGACCGGCTCGGATGTCTCAACGACCAAGGCACAGACCCTTCTCGTCCGCCCCATCAAGCGCATCCAGCTAACACCCCCCTACGCCATCGGCACGGCCATGGAGGGCGGCTATCTCGCGGCGTACTTCACGGACCTGTCGAGTGGAACGCCTGTCACGTACATGCTGATCGTTGCTGACAAGGCGACAGAAGTATCTCGTGATATGAATTCTGCAGGGTCATCTGCGGGGACGATATCCCGCACAAACGGCGTCAGCAACACAAACGGGTACTGGAACTACGGCCCTCAATCCCCGGGCAACGCGGCAAAATATTGCTACGATCTTGTCACGGGAGGCAAGGACGACTGGTATCTAGGTGCGATTGACGAAATGCTGGCGATTTCGCGGATGAACGCGAGCCTTCCGAGTGCTCAACAATTGCCGACTACGGGGTTCGCTTATTCGTCAACGGAATTTTCCGCAAACATCGCGCTGACTGTAAACCTTGCAAATGCCACGCAAGGCGACACCAATTCAGTTGGAGCGAAAGCTGACGCGCGCCTCGTCCGCCCCATCCGCCGCGTTGCGCTGACCTAGGAGCATCATCCATGACCTACATCACCTATGCTCCGATCGATCGCCAGTTCGCCAAGCTGGAGCGAGACTGTCCGCCCGGCGCCCCATTCAACGGCGTCGATCCCATAGCCGGCATCACCTTCGGCTTCGCGCTGGAAAGCCGCTATCCGCTGCCCGCTGGCGAGCCCGACGTTCGGTATGGAACCGTGTCGGGAACCGTCAAGGAGGATTCTTCCATCCTCCTGAGGAAGGTTTCAAAAGCGGAATACGATGCGGCAGAAGCGGCTGAGATGACTGCCCGCGAATCGCTCAAGCCCGATCCTCTAGACCTTGTTCCGATGGAAGTGACAGCCGCTCAGGCGCAAGTCGCTCTCTATAACGCAGGCCTTCTTGAGCTTGTCGAAGAAAATATTGCCAATCATCCATATCCTCCGATCCGCATCTGGTTCCGCTCGGCGACAAAGTGGCGACGCGATAACCCATATGTCCTTGGTATGGCCGCAGAGCTTGGAATCAGCGATGAGCAATTCCTAGATTTGTTCACGGAAGCAGGCAAGGTCGTTACCTAAATGGACAGTTGCTCATGGTGGTTCGAAGGCTCATGGGCGCATTGCTGCTTTATCCACGATATCGAGTCTAAAGGATGGCTCGATATCGCATCGCATTTGCACCTTGCCGATTGCGTTGGAGCGACGAGCGGTGGACCCATCATGGGCGCACTTATGTTCGTCGGCATCGTTGCCGGCGGATGGTTTTATCAATTGACACGAAAGAAGCCCGATGGCCGCTAAGAATTTTCCCGAGATCATGGATCACATCTTCAAGTTCGAAGGTGGTTACGTCAATCATCCGTCCGATCCTGGCGGCGCTACGAACATGGGAATTACGATCGGAACGCTTCGTTCCTTCCGTGGCACGGCTGTCACGATTGCCGATGTCAAGGCGCTCAAGAAGTCCGAAGCGATGGAAATCTATCGCAAGAATTATTGGGACAAGATTTCCGGCGATGAGCTTCCAAGCGGCGTAGACCTTTGCACGATGGATAGCGCAGTCAACTCAGGTCCCGGCCGTGGAGCGAAGTGGCTTCAGCGCGCGGTCGGCGTTAAAGCAGATGGTGGCATTGGCACGACGACGCTTTCTGCCGTTGAGACTGCTGACCCCGAAACGACGATCAAGCGCATGTGTGAAGACCGCATGAATTTCCTCAAAGGTCTTTCGACTTGGGGAACGTTCGGTAAGGGGTGGGGTTCGCGCGTTGCGGCCGTCGAGAAGCTAGCTCTAAAGCTTCATGCGGAAGATGATGAACCAAAGGAAAATCAGCCGGTCCCGGTTACGCCCGCTCCCTCGCCTTCTGTTGAGCTTTCGCCCCTCACGATTGACGATTATCTCAAACTGATCGAAGCCTCTGTTGCCGAGATCCGCAAGCTCAGGAGCGCCTAAATGGAAACCTTCCTCAACGCAACCGTTCAGGCGCTCATTCCAGTCTATCAGATTTTCATTGGCATTGCTGCACCTATTGCCGTCGCTTGGATCGTCAAGATCCTCAAGGACCGTGCGGGCATTGCCCTTGAGCAATCGGATCGGGATGCGTTGCAAACGGCGGTCAAGAACGCCGCGCTTTTGGCGGTCAACAAGAGTGGTGGAGCCAAGGCTATTGACCATGTAGCAAGCGCCGCAATCGATGATGCTGTCGATTATGTAAAGACGGCGGTCCCTGATGCCGTCGAGCGCTTTCGTTCGCAAGGTCTTGACGACCGCGCCATCGCTGCAAAGATCGCGCCACAGGCTCAGCTTATCGTTGATAGCGTGCCGACGCAGATTGTAGACGAGGCTCGTGGCGTTGCGACAGATGCCTTCGTGCGATCCGTCTTGAGTAGGTAAAGTGACGATGCCCGACGACGCCCTTTTAGGAGCCAGTCAAAAGATTCTAGATGTAGGCGTTATCGGTGCCGTCTGTATTCTTCTTATGATTGCTCTTGCCTACATTGTTCGTAGATATAACGCGGAACAAGAGGCTCATCAAAAAACTCGCGACGCTTGGTTAGCTGATGTCAAAGAATATGCAAATATTGGCGAAAGCGTCCGAAACCAAATGCAGGCGAACACGAGCGCAATGCAGTCTGTCCTTGAAATCGTTAAGGAACGGACACGTCAATGAATTTGCGTGAAATTTGGCAGAGTTTTGCGGGCAACGATTTTGCTCAAAGAAAACATATAACGGATTGCGCATTGGAAGAAGAGCGTGGCCGTCTTCGAAATAATGTTCAATCTATCAAATCTGGTGCCCGAGTAATGTCTAATATGGCAGGCATGTTAAAGCTAATGGAAGACGATGTTGAAAAAGATAATTGAAAATCGCCTTCTTTTGGTTTTCGCCTCTGCCATTGCTCTTTATTGGCTTGGCGGCTTATTTATCCCTAGCCTTATCTTCTCAACCACCGTCTCCCTCTTCCTTCTGATCTTTGGAGGCATTACGTTCCTTCGATATGCGCCATCTTCCTTCGAGATTCTATTCAAAGGTATTCGGAACGAAGACGCGGAAGGAAGCCATCTTGCGGCGCTCGGCGTAACGTCTCTGGCTCTCGGCTCAGTCTATGTCGGGCTCTGGTCCTTGACATGGAACATGTATGGCCAGCCGCTATCCTGGATTTCAACGCCTAGCTCTCTCTTCGGGCGCGGCATGATGGGGCTTGGCTTCTTGCTTCTCTTCATCAGTCCTGACGTTTCGAGGAAGGGGCTGAAGCTGCCAGAAGGCTTCTTGATTATTTGTCTTGCGATCATTGCGCTTATGGTTGCCTTCTTCATGGGGACGAAGTTCGATAATCAAAGAACGACGGTCATAGCGCCGAACTCATATGCTGTTTTAGCACCAACCGATAGCCCAGGATGCACCAAAGACAGGCCAATTATGGGCAACGTTTCTGGCTCTCGCAAAATCTACCATATGCCGTCTTCGCCATATAGAAGCACGACGTATCCTGAAAGGTGTTTTGCGACCGAGGATGAAGCAAAAGAAAATGGATTTATGAAGTCCAAGACTTGACATTCTATCAAAAATAAGCTATAAGAAATTAAGCCGCTCACTGTCATGGTGCAGCGGTTTTTCTTTTGCCCCGACGCGAGATGATAACATGAACCTGACAGATGATCAACTGAAAGAAGCCATCGATTTGCTGGCTTCTGAGGGCACCGTGGCGGGCGCAGCGCGAAAGCTAGGGATTGCTCGCTCCTCGATGCAAAATCGCCTTCAGCGGGCCTCTGAGCGCGGCTTGGACGGTCGTTTGCCGCAGGCGCTTCCAGTTGGTCAGGTCGTCAAGGGCGAATCTGTTCTTTATGATGAATCCGGCCAAATCAAGATGCGCTGGGTCAAGACCAAGAAAGAAGAGCCTTCGCCGGAAGCCATTGCTGAGATCCTGAAAGAAAGTTTCGAAGGGTATAAGGCTCCATACCTTAACTCAAAGCCGCAAGGATATGCTGACGATGATCTTCTAACGCTTATAGCCGTAGCCGATGCTCATGTGGGATTGTTCAGTTGGGCCGAAGAAACGGGCAACGATTGGGACATTTCGATTGCGGATCGCGTCATTACGCAGACAGCAAAGCGGCTAGTCGAGAGCACGCCGAACGCAGCACACTGCATTATTCTTGGTGGTGGCGACGCAACGCATACGAATAACTTCGACAACCACACGTCGAAGTCAAAAAACGCTCTTGACGTAGATTCGCGTTTTTCGAAAGTTTTGCGTGCGGCTTGCGATCTCTTCGTAAAGATTACGGATCTTGCTCTTCAGAAGTTTCCAAAGGTAACGGTTCGAATTCTTCCCGGAAATCATGACGAGACGGCTTGCTTTGCGATCTCTTACTTCTTGAGCGCTTGGTATCGCGACGAAGATCGCGTTACGGTAGACACTTCGCCCTCTCTCTTCTGGTGGTATCGATTTGATAACGTCATGCTAGGTGGCGTTCATGGTCATACAGCGAAGATGAAAGACATGCCGCAGATTATGGCTGTCCGTCGGGCTGAGGATTGGGGACGAACAAAGCATCGATACGTCCACACCTTCCACATCCATCACATCGAGCGCTTTGTCAATGAAGCTGGCGGTGTCATTTGCGAGAGCCATCAATCGCCATCGGCTCAGGACGCATGGCACTTCAATGAAGGCTTCTTGTCGGGTCGCTCCATGCAGTCAGTAACCTACCATCGAAAGCACGGCGAAGTTACTAGAAATCGTGTTGCTATCTACGATGAATGAGAAAAGGGGCCAATTGGCCCCTTTTGCATTTCTAAAGCTTCGACCAATCTCCATCCCAGAAACGATGATAAGCGCCATCTTCACGGAATTGGTAGAAACCGGGCTTTCGTCCGCCTTCTTGAGGTAGAATCATCGTCCAGCATTCGTCTTCGAATAACTCGACAATTCGATGAATGTGATCGGCTTCATTGACAAAGCTATCGCCAACATAGCGGTCAACAAACCACGACTTACCGCTCAAGTCAAACACTTCTTCACGATAACCACCGCTCAGAATGACGGATCGGAATGGCCAAGGATGGTCGTGTGGATCTCCATTTCCATCTGCTCGGGTGAAGCGGTGAAAAACCGGATTAAATGGCCAAGGCCCTTCGATATGATACTTCGTGAACCAATCATTCATATGCTCAGTGCGGATTTCCATTTACTTATTCTCCTTGGCTTCGGTGAGGGCTGCTTCGCGAGGGTCATCTTCCGACCAGATTTGGCCGATGGAACTGACTTCCAAACAGGAGATCATCTCTGCCGTTAGATAGCATCCGGTGCCGCGCTTTGCTGCCCGACGCATTCGATTAAGCGCATCGTTCACGCCGTCTTCGAGCTTCACGTCAGATCCTCCTTGGCTTCGGTGAGGGCGCGGATGGCGGAACGAGTGCGCCCGATAGTGAAGGCAACGACTGCCTTAATGCCCTCCTGCTTGTCGGCTGAAAGCGTGCTCCATTCATTCGTCGGCTCAGCTTGCAAATTCCAAGCAAAGAGGGCGGTTTCGGCCACGTCCAGCGTGGACCTTTCCGCGAGCGCCCTCCGCACCTCTTCGATCCGGGCTTGGGCGGCTTCTAGGGCGTCGGCGGCTTCGTCCCAATCCTGAGCGAGGCTAGCGTCCTTCTTGGCGCAATTCCGATGCTCAAGCCCAAGCCGAACCGCAAAGTTGTTATGGGTGCCGTCCCTTCGCTCAAACGCATTGATTTGCCCTTGCAGCGCATCTGCGACAGCCTCGTTGTTGCGCTGGATTTCACGTTCGCTTTCGGCCCGCGCACGCAGCCGTTCAACGAGATCGCTCATCGCCGATCTCCTTCCACCGGGGAGGGCTCAATGGCGGGAGGGGCAGGCTTAAACTCGGCAGGCAGGAGCACGTTCGGCATCCAAGCCAGCGGTTGCTCATCCGTGTTGAGCACATGGACCCACCGCTTGCGTAGTTCGTCGTAGCAGCCCTGCACGGAGTAGAAGAATGCCCCGTGTGGGACCGACAGGATGCAGTGACGGCCGTCCTTCGGCGCGCTGTCGATCGTCCTCCACTCACCGCCATCACGGGCTTCCTCTCGGGCCTGACGATCGGTGATGGCCTCGGCTTCGTCGGCGTGAGCCACATCCTCGCTTGCCAGAAGTGACCTAAGCCGCGTCTTCAAGCAATCGTTCGAATACATTCGCGAGCGCGGCACAAAACGGTATGCCGCGAAAAAGTCCTCGTACGGCACGAGAACCATTTCAGGCGCGTCAGTAGCAGCGGCAGTTGCGCTCATTGCAGTCTCCTTTCGGGCCGGGCCAGATGGTGCAGGGGAAGTCGTAGCCGGCGCGGCGAGCGATCGGTTTTGGAGATGGGGCTGACCGCACGTCCTCCGGCACATGGGCGCTGGGCTGGTTCGCTTGCGCCTCCATCACTTGCCCTCCTCACGAAAGGATCGGGCGGCGGCGAAATCATCTCGGTCGTTACCGAGCATCTGAGCGACCAGCTTTTCGTCGTGCTGCGACAGTTGCTCCAGATCCTTGCGGAGACGGGCGACCTCGGTGCGCTCTCGATGAAGGCGAAGCGCAAGACCGCTGCTAGACACCACCTCTTCGTTGAGTTCAGCGGTCAACTTCCGCCGCGTCTGCTCGTGGGCGGCGCGCTCGGCGGATAGAGCGGAGGCGTGACCGGCGAGAATGTCAGCAAGGCGCGACCACCACGAGTACTTGCCGCCGTCCGACATGGCACGGCACTTCTCGACGTAGCGTTCCACCTCATCCCGTCCCGCGCCATCGTCAGGGACGGCGACCGGCTGGGGTGTGGCGGATAGGGCGGCAACAACTGCGTCGGCTGCTTCAAGCCATTGCGTCCACCAGACCTCGGAGGGCGCCTCCCATGAGTTCTGCGCAGGGTGGTGACGGGGATGGTCGTCGGCTTCGCTACCGAGAGCAGAATTAAGCGCACGAGCAATTCGCTCCCGCAGCCCCGGCGTCTCTGTGGCTTTCGGGGCGGCGGTGAGGTTGTATGCGGCTGTTTCTATCTGCGAGAGACGGTTCTCCATCGACTGCCGCATCAGCGCCGTATCCTCGTCGTCACCTTGGCGAATACGAGCGATAAGCCATCCCAGATCAGCTTGCAGCGAATGCAGCGGATCGCGGATGTCGTCCGGCAATTCAGTCGAAGCCACCATCTCGGCCTCTGTGGCTTTTGGGGCGGCGGTGAGCATGGCGCGGTAGCGATGAACGGCGGCAAGCCGATCCACTTGATATGCGATCTTTTTGTCTTTCATGGCGTGCTCGTAGTCGCCCCAATGCTTCGGCCACGGAACCACGGCAGCAAGCATAGCTTCCGTCGGCTCACGAGGCACGAGCACCATCTCGGCCTCTGCGGGCAATGGCTTGCGGTCGTCGGTCATGGGGTGGGCTCCGAACGGGTGGCCTGGGAGATCGCGGCGCGGGCGACACGCTTTTCGAAGCACGCTTCGATCACCTGCCGTAGGAAGGTGGCGTTCCCTGCGAGTTCGCTGTCGCAGTAGTTCGGCCCGCCCTTCTCAAAATCGCGGATTTGGACGACAGCCCATTCCACCCCCTCTTGAAAGCCCTGCGTGTGCCCCACGCCCTCGGATGTAACGGGGAGGTCGGGATGGCTGGTGGGTTCGGTGCTCATCGGGAAGCCTCCGAAGCAATGGACCAGTCAACCTTGCCGGTCTCCGCGAGATGGCGAAGGACTGTGACGGCTTGGGAGGGAGTGATCAGGTCGAGATCAAGATCACGATACGCCCGCGCCATGAAGAGACGATCGGCCAATTTAGCGTTGAGACCGAGAAGCTTCCCAGCCCTCGGTTTCCAGAGGTCGCTATCGGGGTCTATATCCCTGCATTTCTTGAAATTCTTATCGACGGCGATCGCCCAACCTGCGATGCAGCCTACAGTGCCGCAAGAATGCCCTGTCAGGTCATCTTCAAGCCCAGAACTGTGAATGACTTGGTTCATGTTGAAGCCCATCGCGGGGTTGGCCCCTGGCTTCGCAGCCTCTTCGATCGCATCAGCGACACGCAGGATCATCTCGCGGTTCATAGCGTTCCGATCTCCAGCACGATCTCTGTTGCGCGCTTGCCTTCCGCATCGATCATGGAGAAACCACCCACCGACGGCTCCGCGTCGAAGCGCTCAATTGGCCCGTCGAACGTGTAGACTTGCAGGTCACCATGCTGCTTCTTGGCGGCTTCTAGTTCTCGGATGAGGTCTGAGAGCTTCACAGCTTTGCACTCCGTGCCTGGAGGATGACGCGCCGGGCCGCGTCTTCATCGCCGAAAATCATGTCAATCATCAAATCCATCCAAATGTCCAAAGCATTCCGATCGTTGGCCACACCAAGAACCATGCAAATGCAAGCGTGATGATAATCAAAGCAGTGAGCATGTCAATAGGCTTATTCATCTTTAAACTCGCTGTTTTGCATAATTTCGAGATACCAGTTGCGATTGACCTCTGCCTTGTTTTCGATAGCGGCTTCACCGGAGGCGATGAAGTCTTGCTCGCGATTGCGTCGCTGAATTGCTAGAAGCTCTTCTGCGTGAGCGAATTGAATAACACGATAAAATCGTGAATGAGCCGATTCAAAGCATCCGCCCTCTTCTTCTACAGCCAGAGCCATTCTATCGCAAAAGTCGCAGATCAATGTCTCAGCATCCACAATCATGCCCGCGTCGCCACTTCCTTGGCTCGCGCAATCATGTTTAGGGCCTCTTCGTCAAAATAGAGATCGTCTTCCATGTTCTCGATCCATTCGACAAGATCGCAGACAACTTGCTCTGCCTCTTCGCAACGGTCTTCCCAATAATGGCGGTCAACCTTGAAATCG
>Ga0182229_1000029_pt1 | contig 34157 bp, 29 predicted proteins | sample G6R1MG_32_FD_129663 | JGI IMG/M metagenome (GOLD analysis project Ga0182229, IMG submission 129663) | Miscanthus phyllosphere microbial communities from Michigan, USA - G6R4_MAIN_07NOV2016_LD1 MG | ecosystem: Host-associated > Plants > Phyllosphere > Phylloplane/Leaf | place: USA: Michigan...
GTCCAGCGCGGCCACCGCCTCGCCGAGTGCCGCACCGGGGGCGAGGTTGAACGAGATCGTGGTGGCCGGGAACTGGCCGAGATGCCCGACGAGGAGCGGCGCCCGGCGCTCGCTGACCCGCGCCACGGCCGAAAGCGGCACCTGTCCCGTCGCCGCGGTGGAGGACGGCAGGTAGATGGTGTTGAGCGAATCCAGCGTCTTGTGGAGATCGGGGTCCGCTTCGAGGATCACCCGGTACTGGTTCGACTGGGAGAAGATCGTCGAGATGATGCGCTGGCCGAAGGCGTCGTAGAGGGCGTTGTCCACCGAGGCCGGGGTGATGCCGTAGCGGCCCGCCGTCGAGCGGTCGATGGTGATGAAGGCGGCCAGGCCGTTGCCCTGGAAGTCGCTGGCCACGTCGGCCAGCAGGGGCGAGCGCTGCAGCGCCCGGACGAAGCGCGGCACCCAGGCCTCGAACTCCTCCAGGTTCGGGTTCTCCAGGATGACCTGATATTGGGTCGGGCTCACCGCCGTATCGATGGTGAGATCCTGGACCGGCTGCATGAACAGCTTGATGCCCGTCACGCCGGCCGTGGCCTCGCGCAGGCGCCGGATGATCTCGCTGGCGGTGGCCGCGCGCTCCTCGCGCGGCTTCAGGTTGATCAGGAAGCGGCCGGAATTGAGCGTCACGTTCTGGCCGTCGACGCCGATGAAGGAGGACAGACTCGCGACGTCGGGGTCCTTGCGCACGATCTCGGCGAGCCGCTGCTGGCGCTCGGCCATGGCCGCGTAGGACACGCTCTGGTCGGCTTGCGAGATGCCCTGGATCACGCCCGTGTCCTGCACCGGGAAGAAGCCCTTGGGCACGACGACGAAGAGATAGCCGGTGAGCGCGACGGTGCCGAGCGTCGCGACGAGCGTCAGACCCTGATGGGCGAGTACGATGCGCAGGCCCCGGCCGTACAACGCGATCGTGCCCTCCGTCGCCCGGCGCCCGAGCCGCGCCAGGACGTTCTCGCGCTTGGCCGCGTGGGCGGTGTGGGACTTGAGCAGGCGCGCGCACAGCATCGGCACCAGGGTCAGCGAGACCACCGCCGAGATCACGATGGTGGCAGCCAGTGTGATCGCGAACTCGTGGAACAGCCGCCCCACCACGTCTCCCATGAACAGCAGCGGGATCAGCACCGCGATCAGCGAGACGGTGAGCGAGATGATGGTGAAGCCGATTTCGCGCGAGCCCTTGAGGGACGCTTCGAGAGGCGTGTCCCCGTCCTCGACGTGGCGTGCGATGTTCTCGATCACCACGATGGCGTCGTCCACGACGAAGCCGGTGGCGATCGTCAGAGCCATCAGCGAGAGGTTGTCGAGGGAGAAGCCCCACAGGTCCATCGCAGCGAGCGCGCCCACGAGCGAGAGCGGCACCGACAGGCTCGGGATCAGGGTCGCGGCAAAGCTTCTCAGGAACAGGAAGATCACCAGCACGACGAGGCCGATGGCGAGCATCAGCTCGACCTGAACGTCCTCCACCGAGGCGCGGATCGTCGTGGTGCGGTCTGTGAGAACCGCCACGCCGATCGCCGCCGGCATGCTGGCCTGGAGCTGGGGCAGCAGCGCCTTGATCCGGTCCACCGTCTCGATGACGTTGGCACCGGGCTGGCGCTGGATGTTGATGATGACCGCGGGGGTGGTGTCGGCCCAGGCGCCGAGCTTGGTGTTCTCGGCCCCATCCACCACCTCGGCGACCTCCGCGAGCTTGACCGGCGCACCGTTCTTGTAGGCGACGATGGCGTCGCGGTAGGCGGCGGGGTCGCGGATCTGGTCGTTGGCGTTGATGGTGTAGGACTGGGTCGGGCCGTCGATGTTGCCCTTGGGCGTGTTGACGTTGAGGTTGCCGATCGTGGTGCGCAGGTCGTCGATGTTGAGGCCGTAGGCGGCCAACGCCCGCGAGTTGAAGCGGATGCGCACGGCCGGACGCTGGCCCCCGCCCATGCTGACGAGGCCGACGCCCGCGACCTGGGAGATCTTCTGTGCGAGCCGCGTCTCGGCCAGATCGCGCACCCCGGTCAGCGGCATGGTCTTGGAGGTCAGCGCGAGCGTCAGCACCGGCGTGTCGGCCGGGTTGACCTTGGCATAGACCGGCGGGGCCGGAAGGTCCGAGGGCAGCAGGTTGCCCGCCGCGTTGATCGCCGCCTGGACGGATTGCTCGGCGATGTCGAGGGGGATGTCGAGGCTGAACTGCAACGTGATGACCGACGCACCGGCAGAACTCTGCGAGGCCATCTGGTTGAGGTTGGCCATCTGGCCGAACTGGCGCTCCAAGGGCGCGGTGACGGCCGAGGTCATCACCTCGGGGCTCGCTCCCGGATAGAAGGTCTGGACCTGGATCGTCGGGTAATCGACCGACGGCAGCGCCGAGACCGGCAGGTTGAGATACGACACCGCGCCCACGATCAGGATCGCCAGCATCAGCAGCGTGGTCGCCACCGGGCGCAGGATGAAGAGGCGCGACGGATTCATCGGATTACGGTCATGGCGTCGGTCCGCCGACGCGCTTGCGTGCCGGAGGCAAGCTCACGGCGTGGTCGCCTTGTGGCGGTCGCGCCCACGCCTGCGGGGTGTCTCGGAGGTCTCCGTCCCGCTGCCGGTCGTCTCCGGCGCGCCGTCGGCCGGCTTGGCTGCGGCGGGGGTGGGCGCCGGCTCGACCTTGGCCTGATCGGCAGGAACGGGCTTGCCCTCCCCGGCGGGCGGCGCCGTCCTCGGTGCGCCGCCGCCGGTGATCCGCACCGGCGCACCCTCGCGCAGGCGGTCGGTGCCGTCGGTCACCACGCGGTCGCCGACGGCGAGACCGGACAGCGCCACCGTGCGCGTTCCATCGGTCTGGCCGATCCTGATCGGGCGGACCGCGACCTTGTCCTCGCCGTCCATGACGTAGACGTAGGTCCCCGGCGTGCCGCGCAGGATCGCGGCATTGGGGACCAGCGGCACGTCGCGCACCGTATCGACCGTCAGCCGGGCGTTGACGAACTGATTTGGGAACAGCGTCTCGTCGCCGTTCTGGAACAGCGCGCGCAGCTTCACGGTGCCGGTGGTGGTGTCGATCTGGTTGTCGACCGTGTCGAGGGTGCCCACCGCGATCTCGTGCTGATCGCCGCGGTCGTAGGCGCGCACGGTGAGCTTGGCGCCCTCGCGCACGCGCCGCATCACCCGCGCCACGTCGTCCTCGGGCAGGGTGAACACCACCGAGATCGGGTGGAGCTGGGTCACCACGACGATGCTGGTGGAGGCGGCGGTGATGTAGTTGCCCAGATCGACCTGACGCAGGCCGACGCGCCCGTCGATCGGCGAGACGATGTGGGCGTAGGCGATGTTGAGCCGCTGCTGATCGACGAGCGCCTGATCGGACGCGACGGTGCCCTCGTTCTGCTTCACGAGCGCGGCCTGCGTGTCGACGTTCTGCTTCGAGATCGAGTCCTGCTGGCTCAGGCGCTGGAAGCGGGTGAGGTCGAGCCGCGAGTTCTGGAGGAGCGCCTGATCGCGCGCCAGTTGTCCCTGGTACTGGGCGAGCAGCGCCTCGTAGGGCCGCTGGTCGATCTGGACGAGGAAATCGCCCTTCTTGACCATCTGCCCTTCGCGGTAGGCGATCTCCATCAGGTAGCCGCTGATCTGCGAGCGGATGGTCGTGGTGGCGAGCGGCGTCACGGTGCCGAGTCCCTGAAGCACCACAGGCATGTCGCCGGCCGCGACCGTGGCCATGCCCACCGCCTGCGGCGGCTCGGCGTGCTTGCCGCCGCGCCCCGGCCCACCCGTGCCGCGTGACTGGGCGGTTTCCGTGGGGGCGGCGGTCCTGGCGAGGTAATACCGGTATCCGGCCGCCCCGCCCCCCGCGAGGACCAGCAGGAGGAGCAGCCACCGCCCGATACGGCCGCGCCGCCGGGCGGGCATCGTCACGGGGGCCTCGTGCGCCGGATATTCGCGGGCCGTCTCACGCCTGATCGGCGAACTCTCGTTCATGGCTGATCCGCCAGCGTCCGTCCTCTTGAGCCCGCCGGGGGGCCATCCGGCGCCGGGCCGGATCGTCCGTCGCGTCCCCGAAAGGACTATCTAGGACATCTGTATCCGGTCGATGCAGCGTCAATGCGACCCGGATACGGCGCCGACGTTTCCCCGATGTTGCTGACCGCTCCCGCCCACCCTCCTCAGGTGTGGACGCGCACAGGTGCCGGTTCTCAAGGTTGCGGGGCGGCCCCATAGAACCGCACCACGTCCCGGAACGGCTCGTCGACGCCCGAGACCGGCAGCACCAGCCGCAGACCGGCGCCGAGACCGGAGACGAGGATCGCGAGGGCCAGACAGGTTCGAACGCTCATGGCTCACCCGCGATCGAAAGGGCCGACCGATGCCGACACCGCTGGATGCCCATACGAGAAAAGCCGCCGTGAGACACGGCGGCTCTCGATGATCGGACCGACACCGCACGCGAAAGGAACGAGGGGGCGGAGTTCCCGTCGCCCAGGTCCCGGTCCGACCATGGCCCGAAACTAACCGGCACCTGACGAGTGTCAACAATCGTCAGGCGTTCCAGAGGCTCCGCTCGCAGTCAAACGCCTGTCGATGTGTGCGGCCGCACGTTTGCCGACGAAACAGCGCGTGCTAGAGCCGCGACGGCATGAATCGTGTCTTCGCCGACCTGACGACCACCGTGTTCGAGACGATGTCGGGGCTCGCCCGCGAGCACGACGCGATCAATCTCGGTCAGGGCTTCCCCGACGATCCGGGCCCGGCCGACGTGCGCGACAAGGCGGCGGGCGCCCTGCTGGCAGGTGACAACCAGTACCCTCCGATGATGGGATTGCCGGGCCTGCGCGCGGCAGTCGCCGCGCATTACGCACGCTTCCAGGGCCTGGACCTCGACCCGCAAACGGAGGTGATGGTGACCTCGGGCGCCACCGAGGCCCTGGCCGGGGCGATCCTCGCCCTGATCGAGCCCGGCGACGAGGTCGTGCTGTTCGAGCCGATGTACGACGCCTACCTGCCATTGGTTCGTCGTGCCGGCGGAGTGCCGCGCTTCGTCACGCTCACGCCGCCGCACTTCCGGATCGAGGAGGAGGCCCTGGCGCAGGCCTTCTCGGAACGGACCCGGCTCGTCATCCTCAACAATCCCCTCAACCCCGGCGCCACGGTCTTCGCCGACGAGGACCTCGCTCTGCTGGCCCGCTTCTGCTGCAGGTTCGACGCGACCGCCCTGTCCGACGAGGTCTGGGAGCACTTGGTCTTCGGTGGCCGCGCGCACCGCCCGCTGATGGCGTTTCCCGGCATGCGCGATCGGACGATCAAAGTCGGCTCGGCCGGCAAGATCTTCTCGCTGACGGGCTGGAAGGTCGGCTTCGTGATGGCGGCGCCCCGGCTGATGGCCGGACTCGCCCGGGCGCACCAGTTCCTCACCTTCACCACGCCCCCGAACCTCCAGGCGGCGGTGGCCTACGGACTCGCCAAGGAAGACGCCTATTTCGACGGGATGCGGGCGCGCTACGCGGCCTCACGCGACCGGCTCGCGGGCGGCCTGACGCGACTCGGCTTCACCGTCCTGCCGAGCGCGGGCACCTACTTCCTCGCGGTCGATATCGGGACCCGCGACGACGCGGCGTACTGCGAGGCACTGGTGCGGGAGCATCGCGTCGCCGCGATCCCGATCAGCGCCTTCTATGCCGAGGGCCGGGTGCGCAACCTCGTGCGTTTCTGCTTCGCCAAGTCCGACGCCACCCTCGATGCGGCCCTGGAACGGCTGGGGGGGGCCGGGTGAAACACGGCGATGCGCGAGCGGGCTTCCTTGTCGGCGCCGGGCGGCGGGGCCAAATGCGGGTCCATGAGCATGTTCGAGATGCCCCGGAGCCCGACGATGGCCTACCGCGACACGGCCGCCTCGGCGCAACTGCGCCGTTTCACCGACACGAGCCCGGAGGCGAGCCTCCTGCGCCTGGAGCAGCTCGCGCACGTGATGGATTCGGCCTTCCTGATCCCCGGCACCAACCGCCGGGTCGGGCTCGATCCGTTGATCGGCCTCGTTCCGGTGATCGGCGACATCGCCGGCATGGTGATCGCCTCCTACATCGTCTACGAGGCGCGCCGCCTGGGGGCGCCTCGCTGGCTCATCTGGCGGATGATGGGCAACGTCGTCTTCGACGGCGCCGTGGGTGCGGTGCCCCTCGCGGGCGACCTGTTCGACGCGGCCTTCAAGGCCAACCGCCGCAACGTGCGCCTGCTGCGCAAGCACCTCGAGAAGAAGGGCGGCTTGCGTCCGAGCGAGATCGAGGGCACGGCCGTTCGTCTCGACTGATACGCGGGAGCGGACGGCAGATGGGAACGCGGGGCCGATGAACCAGAGCGTGCGGTCTCGGGCGGACGCCGTCCCCCTCCCCGCCTCCGGCGACGCCGTCCTGGCCCCCTCCCCGCCGAGCCCGCGCCGACGCCTCTCGCCGGTCAATCGTCGACGCCTGGCGAACTTCTGGGCGAACCGGCGCGGGTCGTGGTCCGCCGTGATCTTCGCCGTGCTGTTCGTGACGAGCCTGTTCGGCGAGCTGATCGCCAACGACCGCCCGATCGTGCTGCAGTACAAGGGCGAGTGGTTGGTCCCGGTCCTCGTCGATTACCCGGAGGAGACATTCGGCGGCTTCCTCGCCCAGACCGACTACCGGTCGCCCGAGATCCGCAAGGAGATCCGGGAGAACGGCTGGGCGCTGTGGCCACCGATCCCGTACTCCTACAACACCTTCATGCGGGACATGCCGACTCCGGCGCCCTCGCCGCCCACCTGGATGCTCGATGACGCGCAGTGCCGTCCCGTGGCCGAGCGCGCCGAGGTGAAGGCCGAGGGACGCGTGCTCGGATGCCGGGACATCGAATGGCACTGGCTCGGCACCGACAACGCCTCACGCGACGTGCTCGCCCGCATCATCTACGGCTTCCGCATCTCGGTTCTGTTCGGCCTGATCCTGGCCGTGATCTCGTCCGTGGTCGGGGTGATCGCGGGCGCCGTTCAAGGCTATTTCGGCGGCTGGACCGATCTGGTGTTCCAGCGCGTCATCGAGATCTGGAGCGCGATCCCGACGCTCTATCTCATCATCATCATGTCGGCCTTCCTCGCGCCGAGCTTCTTCACCCTGCTGGTCATCCTGACGCTGTTCGCCTGGACGGCTCTCGTCGGCGTGGTGCGGGCCGAGTTCCTGCGGGCGCGCAACTTCGAGTATGTCCGGGCCGCCCGCGGGCTCGGCCTGTCGAACGTCGCGATCATGACGCGCCACCTCCTGCCCAACGCCATGGTCGCCACCCTGACCTTCCTGCCCTTCATCCTCAACGGCTCGATCACCACCCTGACCTCGCTGGACTTTCTCGGCTTCGGGCTTCCACCGGGCTCGGCGTCGCTGGGCGAACTGCTGGCCCAGGGCAAGGACAACATCAACGCGCCGTGGCTCGGGCTCACGGGCTTCTTCGTGGTGGCCGCGATGCTCAGCCTGCTCGTCTTCGCGGGCGAGGCCGTGCGGGACGCGTTCGATCCCCGCCGCACCTTCGCTTGAGCGGAGATCAGTCCGTTCGAGGTTAAGGATGTCCGTCTGCCGGGGGCGGAGCATCGCCAGCGTCCATCCGAAGCTCTCTACTTGATGTCGGCAGTATTTCTCAACACGAATGTATGGTTTCGGACAAAAGGGTTTGTGTGGGAATTCGTACCAACTGAAAAAACCCGTTGCTATCTGCTCGACGATCGCGAAGTTGCTCACATCGCTTGAACAACAACCGGCCGGGCACAAGCGACGAGGAGACAGTGGTCTCTCGCCCTCCAGGCAGATCGAGACGCGTGGCGTACCCAGACCCATCCTCCGTCCAGAACCGGTTGCTCCGGGCGATGTCGCCAGACGATTTCGCCCTGATCCAGCCCGATCTCCGGCCGACGGAGATCGCGCTCAGGCAGGTGCTGATCGCGCCCAACGAGCCCGTCGGGATGCTGTTCTTCCCGGAATCCGGCATCACGTCGATCACCACGGACCATGAGAGCGGCAGGATCGAGATCGGTTTGATCGGACGCGAGGGCGTCGTCGGCGCGGCGCCCGTCCTGCTCGGAAGCGACCGGACGCCCTACCGGCATTTCATCCAGACGGCGGGCGAAGTCCTGAGCATCGAGGCCGGGGCGCTCTCCGCCGCCGTGGCACGGAGCCGGACGTTGCAGGATCTCCTGCTGCGCTTCGTTCAAGTGCAGCTGGTGCAGACCGCCCAGACCGCGTTCGCCAACGCCACCTTCACCACGGACGTCCGCCTCGCCCGCTGGCTGCTGATGTATCACGATCGGGTCGACGGGAACGAGTTGACGGTCACGCACGAGTTCCTCGCGGTGATGCTCGGCGTGCAGCGCACCGGCGTCACGGTCGCCCTGCAGTCGCTGGAGACGAAGGGTCTGATCCGGGGACGCCGGGCCCGCGTCGAGGTGCTCGACCGCGAGCAGTTGGAAGTGATGGCGGGCGACAGCTACGGCACCGCCGAGGCGGAATACGTCCGGCTGATCGGCCAGCCCTGATCGTCCCGCCAAGCCCTCCCCCGGCGACGGGTCGCCGGGAGGGGGCCCGGCAGCCTCAGGCCGCCGAGCCGAAGGCGGGCGAGATCTGCTTGCGTGCCTTGCGGTCGTAGCCGCCGACGAAGGCGTGGGCGTCCTCCTTGCGCTCGAAGACGTGCGGCGCCACGCCCCGCTTGCTCAGGGCCTCTTCCATCTTCAGGCGCAGGAAGGCGCTCGTGGCGTAGCGGGTGGTCGTCGCGTAGTAGTTCGCCTGCAGATACTGGATCATGCTGGCGTAGTCGTCGTAGAGGCTCTCGTTGATCCGGAAGCCGTCGTGGTTGACCACCGAGTTGACCCTCTGCCCGGCCTTCCGGCAGGCATCGACGATGGTCATGCGCAGATCGTCGAGGTCGCTCTTCACGCGCGCGTACCAGCCCTCCAGGTTGATGAAGAGCAGGTTGCGCTCGGGGTCGTAGCTCACCCGCTCGCTGAGGTTGAGGTTGAGCAGGTCGGAGAGCAGCTCCATCGGCTCCTCGCGGAAGATCCGCGGATCCATCGGCACCGGCTGGTTGACGATCGGCGCGAACGCCATGTGGGGCAGGATGTCCCGCTCGATGTCGATGCCGGGCGCCACCTCGACCAGTTCCAGGCCCTCGCGGGTGAGTTGGAACACGCAGCGCTCGGTCACGTAGATCACCGGCTGCGAGCGCTCCTGCGCGTAGGCGCCCGAGAAGGTGATCTGCTCGACGGTCTCCAGGAACTTCCGGGAGCGGCCTTCCGTGACGATGCGGACCTTCCCGTCCTCGACGGCGATCTCCAGGCCGCCCACGGTGAAGGTGCCGGCGAACACCACCGAGCGCGCGTTCTGGCTGATGTTGATGAAACCGCCGCAGCCGTTGAGCTTGCCCCCGAAGGCGCTGGTGTTGACGTTGCCGTGGGCGTCGCACTCGGCCATGCCGAGGCAGGTCATGTCGAGGCCGCCGCCGTCGTAGAAGTCGAACATCTGGTTCTGGTCGATCACGCAGTCGGCGTTGGTGGCCGCGCCGAAGCTCGATCCGGAGGCCAGCACGCCGCCCACCGCCCCGGCCTCCGTGGTGAGCGTGATGTAGGGGGTGATCTTCTCTTCGTTCGCCACCGAGGAGATGCCCTCGGGCGCGCCCACGCCGAGGTTGACCACGCCGTTGGGCGGCAGTTCGAACGCGGCGCGCCGCGCGATGATCTTGCGGGCGTCGAGCGCCATCCGCTTGATGCCGGTGACCGGCACCCGGATCTCGCCCGCGAGCGCGGCGTCGTAGACGACGCCGTAGTTCATCCGGTGCATCTCGGGTTCGGCCACCACAACGCAATCGACGAGGATGCCGGGTACGCGCACGTCCTTAGGGAGCAGGTATCCGTCGTCGACGATGCGCTCGACCTGCGCGATGACGATGCCGCCGTTGTTGCGCGCCGCCATGGCCTGCGCGAGGCAGTCGAGCGTCAGCGCCTCCTTCTCGAAGCTGATGTTGCCCGAGGGGTCGGCGGAGGTGCCGCGGATGAAGGCGACGTCGATCTTGGTGGCGGTGTAGAACAGCCACTCCTCGCCATCGACCTCGACCAGCTTGACGATCTCGTCCCGGGTGATCTCGTTCACCTTGGCGCCACCGTGGCGGGGATCGACGTAGGTCTTCAGGCCGACCTTGGAGAACAGGCCGGGCTGGCCCGCCGCGCAGGCCCGGTAGAGCTGCGAGATCACCCCTTGCGGCAGGTTGTAGCCGCGGATGCGGTTCTCCTGCGCGGCCTTGGCGACCTTGGGCATGCGCCCGAAATTCGCGGCGATCACCCGGCTGAGCAGCCCCTCGTGGTGCAGCCGGCCGGTGCCGAGCCCTTTGCTGTCGCCCGCGCCCGCCGTCATGATCAGGGTGAGGTCGCGGGGCGCGCCGGTCTCGACGAAGCGCTTCTCCAGGGCGGCGTGCAGCGCCTCGGGGATGCAGCTCTGCACGAAGCCGGTGGTGGTGACCACGTCGCCCTGGCGGACGAGCGCGATGGCCTCCTCGGCCGTGATGACCTTGTTCTTCTTCATGGCTTCCTCCGCTTGAGCCCACTCTTCTCAGGTGCGGTACGGGTGGAGCCCCGCACTGGCCGGCACGGTGGACGTCTCGTTGCCAGTCTTGAGCGAACCGTCGGTATCGCATCGTTCGCAAGATCGGTCGTCGGCCCCCGGAACCTCTTGGATTCAATATTCAGTGCTGGCAGCCGATCCTACGCCTCGCTCATCGCACAATGCTCTAGCACGGAACGTTTTATCCGGTCCGCGAAGTCTTTTTCGGGGTCCCGCCCAAGAAAAATTCGGCGCCGGGCCCTGCGGTGCGCCTGTCGGCGGTCCGCGCCTTCACGAAGAGGAGCGGGAATCGACAGACCCTGACCGGTGTGTCATCCCGTTTCAGTGCTGAACGCGACCGAATCCCGCCAGGACCGGCCCGGTCACGACGCATCGCGCGCCTTCCTCGAGGGCGGCAACGCGATGGGGGCGATGATCCGTACCCACGACTGGGCCGCGACGCCCCTGGGGCCCCCGGAAGGCTGGTCGGCGGCGCTGCGCTCGGCCCTGACCCTGTGTCTGCATTCGACGTTCCCCACCGCGATCTACTGGGGGCCGGACCTGCGGCTGCTCTACAACGACGCCTGGGCTCCGATCCCGGCGGAGCGGCATCCCGGCGCGCTGGGCCGGCCCGGCCACGAGGTCTGGGCGGAGATTTGGCCGATCCTGGAGCCCCAGTTCCGGCAGGTGATCGAGACCGGTACCGGCTTCGCGACGACCGACCAGATGCTGCCGATGCTGCGGGGCGGGACCGTTCGGGAGACGTGGTGGACCTACAGCTTCACCCCCATCCGGGACGAGGCCGGCGCCGTCGTCGGCGTGCTCAACCAAGGCAACGAGACCACCGCCCACATCCTCACGCAGCGGGCCCTGCGCGACAGCGAGGCCAAGTTCCGCGGCATCACCAACTCGATCGACCAGATGATCTGGTCGACCCGGCCCGACGGCTACCACGACTACTACAACGATCGCTGGTACGAGTTCACCGGCATGCCCCCGGGCTCGACGGACGGCGAGGAATGGAACGGCATGTTCCATCCCGACGACCGGGACCGAGCCTGGGCGGTGTGGCGGCGCAGCCTGGAGACGGGCGAGAACTACCACATCGAATATCGGCTGCGGCACCGGTCGGGCCAGTACCGCTGGGTGCTCGGACGGGCGCAGCCCGTCCGCGACGCGGACGGGGGGATCACGCGCTGGTTCGGCACCTGCACGGACATCCAGGAGATCGTGGCCGCTCGCGAGGTCCTGGCGCGCTCGCGCGAGGAGCTGGAGCGTGAGGTCGGCGAACGGACGCGCGAGCGCAACCGCCTCTGGCAGACCACCAACGACCTGATGGGAACGGTCGGCCTCGACGGCTATCTCAAAACGGTCAACCCGGCCTGGACGCGGATGCTCGACTGGACCGAGGAGGAACTGCTGGCCCGGCCCTTCGCCGAGCTGATCGCCCCCGAGGATCACGCGGAGACGCAGGCCGTCGTCGGACGGCTCGCCGAGGGCGAGACCGTCACCGGCTTCGTCGATTCGATCCGGACGAGGAGCGGCATCTGGCGGAGCGTGATGTGGACCGCGGTGCCCGAGCCGGGTTCGAACGTCTTCTACGTCGTGGGTCGCGACATCACCGGGCAGCGGCAGGCGGAGGAGGCCCTGCGGCAGGCGCAGAAGATGGAGGCGGTGGGCCAGCTCACCGGCGGGCTCGCCCACGACTTCAACAACCTGCTCACCGGCATCTCCGGCAGCCTCGAACTCCTGCAGACCCGGATGGCGCAGGGGCGCCATCACGACGTCGATCGCTACATCGCGGCCGCGCAAGGCGCCTCGAAGCGGGCGGCGGCGCTCACGCATCGTCTGCTCGCCTTCTCCCGCCGCCAGACCCTGGCCCCCAAGCCTATCGACGTGAATCGGCTGGTCATCGGCATGGAGGATCTGATCCGGCGCACGGTCGGTCCCTCGGTCGAGCTCGAAGTGGTGGGCGCGGCCGGCTTGTGGCCGGCGCTGGTGGATCCGAACCAGCTCGAGAACGCTCTGCTCAACCTGTGCATCAACGCCCGCGACGCCATGCCGAAGGGTGGGCGCATCACCGTGGAGACCGCCAACAAGTGGCTGGACGTCCGGGGCGCGCGCGAGCGCGAGCTCGAACCGGGGCAGTACCTGTCCCTGTGCGTCACCGATACGGGCACCGGCATGACGCCCGAGGTGATGCGACGCGCCTTCGATCCGTTCTTCACCACGAAGCCCCTGGGCGAGGGCACCGGCTTGGGACTCTCCATGATCTACGGCTTCGCCCGCCAGTCCGGCGGGCAGGTGAGGATCTACACGGAGGTCGGCGACGGCACCACGATGTGTCTCTACCTGCCGCGCCATTACGGCCCGGCCGAGAACGGCGAGGTCATGCCCGACCTCGCCGACGCGCCGCGGGCGCGCCAGGGCGAGACGGTGCTTGTGGTCGACGACGAGCCGACGGTGCGCATGCTGGTCACCGAGGTGCTGGAGGATCTTGGCTACACCGCCATCGAGGCGGCCGACGGTGCGGCCGGCGTGAAGGTGCTGCAATCGGACGTGCGCATCGACCTGCTCGTCACCGATGTCGGCCTGCCGGGCGGCCTCAACGGCCGTCAGGTCGCCGATGCCGGCCGCGCGGTCCGCCCCTGCCTCAGGGTGCTGTTCATCACCGGCTATGCCGAGAACGCCGTGCTCGGCAACGGCCACCTCGAACCGGGCATGGAGGTGCTGACCAAGCCCTTCGTGATGGAAGCGTTGGCGAACCGCATCAAGGATCTGATCGCGAATCGCTAGCCCATCGACCGGTAAGCCGGCATCGGGCTTTCACGGGGCGCTCGCCCTCCTCACATGGCACAGCGTCGCGTATCCGGGGCGATGCCGTCGCGGTATGGGTTCACCCTGAGCCGGTGCGCCGGCACATCGACCTGCCGGGAAGGCCGCCCCTGTACGGCAGGACGCTCAAGGACCGCGATGACACGGCTCGTCAAAGCTCTGCTCGTCCTGCTCGCCGGCTTGGCCGGCGCCCAGGCCCAGGCCCAGGCCACCAAGGCGCCGCGCGATCTCGTGCGGGCGAGCCTGATCGCGGACACGACGGCGATCGTGCCGGGCCAGCCGTTCGCGCTCGGCATCCGGATGAGGATGAAGCCGGGTTGGCACGTCTACTGGCGCAATCCCGGCGATTCCGGGCTGCCGCCCGAACTGGCCTGGAACCTGCCCGACGGCATCGCCGCGGGTGCGATCGCATGGCCGGCGCCGCGGCGCATCCCGGTCGCGACCTTGATGAACTACGGCTACGAGGGCGAGACCGTCCTGCTCGTGCCGGTGACCCCGTCGTCCGGGCTCGCGCCGGACACGCCGGTGACGCTCGGCGCCAGGCTGTCCTACCTCGTCTGCGAGGAGATCTGCATTCCGGGCTCGGCCGACCTGTCCCTGACCCTTCCTGTCGGGGTGGACGATGGCGCGACCGATCCGGCGGCACAGGCCCTGATCGCGCGCGCGCGCGCCTCCATGCCGGAGCCCTCGCCCTGGCCGGTGACCGTCCGAGCGGATGGGGAGCGTCTGCGCCTGAACGTCGAGCGGCCGGGCCTGCCCCCCGACGCGATCCGCGACGCGGCCTTCTTCCCCTATGCCGAGACCGTCCTCGACAACGCCGCCCCGCAGGACCTGACGGTCGACGGCGCCGGCCTGCATCTCGTCCTCAGCCGTGCGGACGCGACAACCGCTCCCCCGGCCGAACTGGCGGGCGTCCTCACCTTCCGGGAGGAGACGGAATCAGGGACGCTCGATCGCGCGTTCTCCATCGGGCAGCCGTCCGTGCCGCCCACTGCATCCGCGCCGGCCGTGGCGGTCGACGCCGTGCCGCCGACCCACGCCGACGACGACGCCCCGACCGTGTGGGGCGCGGCGGGGCTCGCCCTGCTCGGCGGCCTGCTGCTCAACCTGATGCCCTGCGTGTTCCCGGTGCTCTCGATCAAGCTGCTCGGCCTCGTGAAGCAGGCGGGCGAGGCCCCCGGCCGGATCCGGCTGCACGGAGCCGCCTACACCCTGGGTGTGCTCGCGAGCTTCCTGACGCTCGCCGGACTGCTGATCGCGCTGAAGGGCGGCGGCGCGGGCATCGGCTGGGGCTTCCAGTTGCAGTCGCCGGTGGTGGTGGCACTCCTGGCCTACCTGCTCTTCGCCATGGGCCTGAGCCTGTCCGGCGTGGTGCATCTCGGCGGCCGCCTCAACGGGATCGGCGACGGGCTGACGCGACGCGCCGGATACCAGGGATCGTTCTTCACCGGCGTGCTCGCGACGGTGGTCGCCACGCCCTGCACCGCGCCGTTCATGGGTGCGGCGGTGGGCTTCGCACTGACGCAAGCCCCGGTCGTCGGGCTCGCCGTGTTCGCGAGCCTGGGGCTCGGCCTCGCCCTGCCCTTCCTGCTGCTCACGCTCTGGCCCGGTGCGCTGCGCGTGATGCCCCGGCCGGGCGCCTGGATGGACACCCTCAAGGGGGCGCTGGCCTTCCCGGTCTACGCGACGGTAGCGTGGCTGGTCTGGGTGCTGGCCCAGCAGGTCGGGCCGAACGGCCTGCTCGCCGGTCTGACGGGTCTCGTCCTGATCGGGCTTGCCGCCTGGTCCTGGGAGCGCGCCGGCGCGGGCGGGTCCGTCGCCGGGCCGCTGACGCGGGGCGTCGCGCTGGCCGCCGTGCTGGCGGCGGCCGGTCTCGTCGGCGTGCTCAACGGCGAGCGCGCCGGGGCGGTGTCCGCGCCGGCCGACGGCGTCGAGCCGTTCACGCAGGCGCGCCTCGATGCCCTGCGGGCACAGGGCCGCACCGTCTTCGTGGACATGACCGCGGCGTGGTGCATCACCTGTCAGGTCAACGAGCGGACCGCCCTGGCGGGCACCCGGGTTAGGGAAGCGTTCCAGGCCGGCAACGTCGCGTACCTGCGCGGCGACTGGACCAACCAGAACCCCGAGATCACGCGCCTGCTCGAACGCTACGGTCGCAGCGGGGTGCCGCTCTACCTGCTCTATCGCGGCCAGGCCGAGGCGGTGGTGCTGCCACAGATCCTCACCGGGGGGATCGTGCTGGGTGAACTCGCGCGTCTCGGCGTGGCGGACGTCCGGCGGACCGGCGCCCTCGACGACGCTGCCCGCTGAGGCTCGCGGGCCGAAACCCTTCGTTAACCCTACCCGCGGGAGATTGGTCGCCGATTCTCATCGCACGAGGCGCCCGATGACCCTGATCCCGCCGCGACCGACGCCGGCCGCCCTGTCGTCCTATCCCGTCCCGATCGAGCTGATCACCAGCCTCTACCGCGCCACCGAGGGCGAGTTCGAGGTACTTCTGGCACGCATGCCGGAGAACGGCCGGGCCCGGGTGGCGGCCTACTGCGCCGAAAGCGACCGCCTGATTCCGCTCGGCCTCAGGATCGCGCGGACCTGCGAGGCCCGGGCCCTGATCCGGGTTGCGGGCGAAGCGGCCGGCGCCGACCTGTTCGCCCAGTCCCGCAACGAGGATTCAGCGGAGCACTGAGACTCGGTCCGGCTCCGCCTGCGCTCCCGGCCTGCACGGCGAGGTGCAGGCCGGCCTCTCCCTGCGTGGGAGGTGAGGACGTGCGCAGCCCCTCGGGGAAAGCCGACCGAAGACGGCGCGGGGCCGGCGTGCGCGGGTCACCGTCCCTCGGCGTGAGCTGGGGACAGGCCCCCCACCCTCCCCTGCAAAACCCCAAACATCACTTGCCGCCCAGCAGCGGCGACCAGGTCGGGTCGGAGGCGTAGGAGGGGGTCGGGATCGGCTGCTCCACCTTGCCGGTGATGTCGACCATGTAGAGCTTGCCGCCGCCCTGGCCGCCGGGATCGCGGAAGAACATCACGTACTGGCCGTTCGGCGCGAAGGTCGGTCCCTCGTTGTGGAAGCCCTCCGTCAGCACGCGCTCGCCCGAACCGTCGGTGCGCATCACGCAGATGGCGAATCCCCCCTTGCGCTGGCGGGTGAAGGCGATGAGGTCGCCCCGCGGCGACCACGCCGGCTGCGAGGCCGAGCCGTCGCCGAACGAGATCCGATGCGGGTTCGAGCCGTCCGCGCCCATCACGTAGATCTGCTGCGAACCGCCCCGGTCGGACTCGAACACGATCTGACCTCCGTCCGGCGAGTAGGTCGGCGAGGTGTCGATGGCGAGCCCCTGGGTCACGGGCCGCTGGGCCTTGGAGGCGATGTCCACGGTGACGATGTCGGCGTTCCCGCCCTGCTGGACGCTCATCACGAGGCGGCGCCCGTCCGGCGAGAAGCGCGGGCTGGCGCTCATGGAGTTGAAGCTGCCCACCGTCTGGCGCGTGCCGGACTCGAGGTCGATCATCTGCACGCGGGGCTGCTGACCCGTGGCCTGGGTCATGAACGCGATGTCCTGGCCCGCCGGCGAGTAGCGGGGCGCGACCACCGAGACCTCGCCGCTGGTGAGCGCGCGCACGTTGGCCCCGTCCTGATCCATGACCATCAGGCGCTTGCGGCGGTTCTCCTTGGGGCCGGACTCGTCGACGTAGGCGACCCGGCTGTCGAACCACGGGCCGATGCCGGTGATCTTGGTGTAGACCGCGTCCGAGACGAGATGGCCCGTGCGGCGCGCGTTGGCGGCGTCGGTACCGTATTGCTGGCCGGTGATCTGCTGGCCCGAGGTCACGTCCCACAGGCGGAACTGGACGGAGAGCCTGCCGCCCGCGTCGCGGCCGACGCGTCCGGTCACCAGGGCCTGGACGCCGGCGGCGCGCCACTTCTCGAAGCCGGGGGCGGCGTCGAAGCTCGGGGTCTCGGGGAAGCGCGCCTTCTCCAGCGGCGTGAAGTAGCCGGAGCGGCGCAGGTTGTTCGTGACCACGCTCGCCACCAGCGAGCCCAGGCTGGCATCGCCCGCGAAATCGGTGACCGCGATCGGCATCGGCTGGAAGGCGCCGCCGCCGATGCGCAGCTGGAGCTGGGCCTGCGCGGGGACGGAGGCCGCGAGCGACAGCGCGAGCGCGGCGAGGGCGGCGGCGAGCGAACGCCGGGTCGAGGACACAATCGTCATGGTCGCTTCCGGATGGGGAGACGGTCCTGGGACGCCGGCCCCCTCCCCGGCGGGGAGGCGGCGGCGGGTTCGGCTCACACGGGCGAGAACTCGAACTCGGCGTTGATCGCCTTCCAGTCGTTGTAATACGGCGCGTACTGGGCCGGAATCTTGTAGGGCGCGCAGCGGCGCACGGCCCGGAGCGCCGCCTGCGCGATCGACTGGTCGGCCGAGTTCTGGCCGCTGCGCATGATCCGCGGCTCGGAGGTGAGCGACCCGTCCGGGTTCAGCTTGATGTCGAGCATCGGCAGGATCACGGCCTGCGACGCGCCCGGGGGCGCCGAGTAGCAGCGCTCGATCTGCTGCTGGAGCATCCCCACCAGCGCGTCGCGCAAGCTCGGCGACAGCTTCTGCGAGGTGCCCGTCGAGGTGCCGAGCGAGGCCGTGCGCTGCACGTCGCGCCCGGTCGCGCCGGTCGATCGAGAGGGCGCCTTCGAAGCGAGCAGTTGCTTGATGTCGCCCGCGTTGAACTTCTCCGCGATCTCGGCCTGCTTGCGGGCCTTGGCCTCGGCCTCCGACTTGGCGCGGGCGTCCGCCATGGCCTTGGCCTTCGCCCGGGCGGCGGTCTCGGCCTTGGCCGCGGCATCGGCTTTCGCCTTGGCGTCCGCGTCCGCCTTGGCCTTCGCTTCGGCCATCTGCTTCTGATGCTCGGCCTCGGCCTTGGCTTCCGCCTTGGCCTCCGCTTCGGCCTTGGCCGCCTCCGCCTTGGCGTCCGCCTTCGCCTTGGCGTCCGCCCTGGCCTTCGCCTCGGCCTTGGACTTGGCGGCGGCCTCGGCCTTCGCGACCGCCTCGGCCTCCTCGCGCTCCACGAGCTTCTGCAATTCCTCGCGCTTCTCGGCCTCCGCCTTGGCCGCTTCCGCCTTGGCGGCCTGCGCCTTCGCAGCGGCTTCGGCCTTTCTCGCTGCGGCGGCGGCCTTAGCTTCTGCGGCCTTGGCTTCTGCGGCCTTGGCTTCCGCGGCCTTGGCTTCTGCGGCCTTGGCCGCTTCCGCCTTGGCGGCCTCGGCCTTCGCGGCGGCGGCTTTGGCCTCCTCCTTCACCGGATCGGGCTCGTTCGAGCGCAGGGGAATCTCGTCGACCGAGGCGAGCTTCATGTCGGCGGGACGGGTCGGCGGCGTCGGCGCATCGACCTTGGCGTTTTCCGGCTCGCGGTCCTCGACCGTGTCGGCGACGCGGTCGGCGCGGTTGGGCTTGTCCTGAGGCTTCTCGGCGTTGCGCTCGCCGCGGGTCAGTTCCGAGAACTGGTTCTCGGTGATCACCTCGACAGGCACGCCCTCGTCGGCGTTCGGCAGGGCGGGCGCCGCCACGGCGAACAGGGCCGCGGCCAGCAGCGCGACGTGCGCGCCGGCCGAGAGCCAGACGCCCGGTTCCCTGCGATCGAAGGTCGGAAGGCGCAATGCCACGGTGTCGTCCCGTCAGTTCTGTTCCGGTTCGGTCACCAGGGCGACCTTCTTGAAGCCGCCGCCGGTCACGATCGCCATCACCTGCGCCACGCGTCCGTAATCGACCCGCTTGTCGCCGCGCACGAACACCCGCTCCTCGGTCCCGGTCTTGGCCGTCTGGTTGAGCTGGGGAACGATGTCGTCGTCCTTCAGCTCGACCTCGCCCAGGAAGATCTGGCCGCTCTGGCGGATCGAGAGGGTGATCGGCTTCACATCGGAGTTGAGCGGGCTCGCCTTCGATTGGGGCAGGTCGAGGGGCACGCCCACCGTCATCATGGGGGCGGCGACCATGAACACGATCAGGAGCACCAGCACGACGTCGATGAACGGCGTCATGTTGATCTCGTTGATGGCCCCGTGGCCGCGCCGTCCGCGCCGACGCCGCTTGCCGCCCTGCGCCCCACCGTGGCTCATGCCCATGTCGCCGGTCTCCCCGCCTTGCCCGAGATCGCGCGGCCCGAGATCACGCGGCCACCGAGAGGCGCTCGTCGATCTGGCGCGACAGGATCGCGGAGAACTCGTCGGCGAAGCCCTCCAGCCGCGACTGCTGCTTGGCGACCGTGGCCTGGAGCTTGTTGTAGGCGAGCACGGCGGGAATGGCCGCGAACAGGCCGATGGCGGTGGCGAACAGCGCCTCCGCGATGCCCGGCGCCACCACGGCGAGCGAGGTGTTCTTGGAGGCCGCGATCGAGGTGAAGGCGGTCATGATGCCCCACACCGTGCCGAACAGGCCGATATAGGGACCTGCCGATCCGATGGAGGCGAGGAAGAGCAGGCGCGATTCGAGCCGCTCGACCTCGCGCTGGATCGTGACGTCGAGCACCTTGTCGATGCGCTGGTTCAGGCTCTGGATCTGGCGGCCCGTACCCTCGAAGGAGCGCTTCCACTCGCGCATCGCCGCGACGAACAGGGCGGCGAGCCCCGTGGCCGGACGGTCGTTGAACGAGCGGTAGAGTTCCTCGAGCGAGCGGCCCGACCAGAACGCCTCCTCGAACACGTCCATCTCGGCATCGACCCGGCGGAACAGCAGCGTCTTGTCGACGATGATCGTCCAGCACCAGATCGAGGCACCGAGCAGGCCCAGCATCACGACCTTGACGACGAAGTGGGCCTGCCAGAACAGCCCGAACAGGCTCATGTCCACGGCGGGGGCAGCCTGCATGGCGTCGGCTGGATTCATCGTGGGTGATCCTCACATCCCCAGGGCCGTGCGACCGCTGCGGGGCGCGCCCCGCCTCCCGGTCGAATCCTTGAGCGATGTCAATGGAAATCGCCCGCGAATCTGTCGAAAGTAAGGGTCCCGCGCGATCCCTTCCGGGTCCGGACGACCGGCCGCACGGTGCAAGTGTAGACGCCCGTCAGGGTTAAGGATTGGTTGCGGGCGGTGGCGGGGCCAGGGTTCGGCGCAGGCCCTCCGGAAGACGGATCGCCCGCCCGTCGCGCACGCAGGCGACGACGACGTCGGCCCGCACCAGGACCTCCTCCCCGCGCCGGACGGCTTGCGCGAGATGCATGGAGGCACCGCGCAGTTCGCTCGACCACGTGCGCACCTCCAGCACGTCGTCCATGCGCGCGGGCCGGAGGAAGTCGAGGCTCAGCTTGCGCACGACGAACACCAGCCCGGTCCCGTCCGCGTGCATCTCCGACTGGTCGCCCGCCAGCGCCCGCAGCAATTCGGTGCGCCCCCGCTCCATGAAGCGCAGGTAGTTGGCGTGATAGACGAAGCCCGAGAAGTCGGTGTCCTCGTAGTACACGCGCAAGGCGAGGCGATGGACGCCGTCGTGAAGGTGCCCACCCAGTGCGGATTCACTCATCCGCGTCGCCGCCCGGGAACAACCCGATCTGCCCGCCCGGATCGCGGCGCGGTTCCGGAAACCCCATGTGGCGGAAGGCGTGGGTGGTGAGCATGCGCCCGCGCGGCGTGCGCTGCACGAAGCCGCGCTGGATCAGGTAGGGCTCGATGATGTCCTCGATGGCGTCGCGCGGCTCCGACAGGGCGGCGGCGATGGTCTCGATGCCCACGGGACCGCCGCCGAAAGACTTCGCGATCATCGTGAGATACTTCCGGTCCATCACGTCGAGGCCGACCGGATCGACGTCGAGCAGTTGCAGGGCGCGGTCGGCGATGGCGCGGGTGATGGTGGGCGCCTCGGCCACGATGGCGAAGTCGCGCACCCGGCGCAGCAGGCGGCCCGCGATGCGCGGCGTGCCGCGCGCGCGCTTGGCGATCTCGTTGGCCCCGTCCTCGGACATGCCGACGCCGAGCACCCGCGCGCCCCGGCGCACGATGAGTTCGAGTTCGTCGATGTCGTAGAACTCGAGCCGGATCGGAATGCCGAAGCGGTCGCGCAAGGGGGTGGTGAGCAGGCCCGCGCGGGTGGTGGCGCCCACCAGCGTGAACTTCGGCAGCTCGATCTTGACCGAGCGCGCGGCCGGCCCCTCGCCGATGATCAGGTCGAGCTGGTAATCCTCCATCGCCGGATACAGGATCTCCTCCACCGCCGGATTGAGGCGGTGGATCTCGTCGATGAAGAGGACGTCGCGCTCTTCCAGGTTGGTGAGCTGGGCGGCGAGGTCGCCGGCCTTGGCGATGACCGGGCCGGAGGTGGAGCGGAAGTTCACGCCGAGTTCGCGCGCCACGATCTGCGCCAGCGTGGTCTTGCCCAGGCCCGGTGGCCCGACGAACAGAACGTGGTCGAGGGCCTGCCCCGTCATCCTCGCCGCCTGGATGAACACCTCCATGTTGGCGCGCGCCGCCCGCTGCCCGACGAACTCGGCGAGGCTCAGCGGACGGATGGTCTGATCGACGTCGTCCTCGCGCTTCTCGGACGTGAGGAGCGCCTTGGCCGGGGTCTTGGTGCCGGGGCGTCTGGACTTGCTCAACGGGTCTGGCTCAGGGCGTCGGGGTGCTCGGCGTCGGGGACGAGATACGGGCCGATGGGCGGCAGGCGGCCTGGCCCGATGTCGCACACCGCACTCGATCGCGCTATACTCCGAGCCGGCGACCGATGCTCGCCGCAGACGAGGTCCCGCGATGGGCATCACCTGCTCCGACTACGATTATCTGACGCTGGCGGAGTTCGAGGAGCTGCTGCCCGACAGGCCGCGCAACGAGCGCTGGGAGCTGATCGGCGGTCGTCTGGTGCGGATGATGGTCGGCGCCCGCTGGGAGCACGCCCGGATCGTGCAGAACATCGCGTTTGGGTTGGAGCAGCAGTTCCGGAACCGGGGCTCGTCCCGTCAGACCTTCACCGAGACCTTCTACCTGAAGAGCCTGCGGCTCGACGCGGCCATGCTGCCGGACGTGATGGTGGTGTGCCGCGACCTCGACCCCGGCGCGACCACCACCGAGGACCCCGCCGTGCTGGTCGAGGTGCTCTCGGCAGGCACCGAGGCGCGCGACCGCTTCGAGAAATGGCACGTCTACCAGCAGCTGGCCTCGCTGCGGCACTACGTGCTGGTCAAGCGCGACCGGCCGCATATCGAGGTGTTCGACCGGGTCGAGGGCACGTGGAGCGGCCTGCGGGTGCGCGACGGGCTCGACGCGACCCTGGAGCTTCCGGCGATCGAGGCGAGCCTGCCGCTCGCTGACATCTACCGGCGCGTGCCGACGGGCTGACGCGCGAGCGGGATCCCCGCCCGCGCGCCTCGGTTCACTCCGTCTCGGGGGCGATGGGCTCCAGGCCGCCGATGTGGCGCTGCGCGTAGAGCGGCAGGCCGATCTGCCCGATCAGCTCCAGCTGGGTCTCGAGGAAGTCGATGTGGCCTTCCTCGTCCTCGGCCAGATCCTCGAACAGGCGCTTCGAGACGCGGTCGTTGATCGAGTCGCAGTACTTGGCGGCCTCCAGGTAGAGCGCGCGCGCCTCGGTCTCGGCGGCGAGATCGCACTCGATGATCTCCTGCACGGTCTGGCCGATCCGCAGGGGATCGAGCTCCTGCAGGTTCGGGAAGCCGTCGAGGAACAGGATGCGATCGACGAAGCGATCGGCGTGCTGCATCTCCTCGATCGATTCCTTGCGCCAGAACTTGGCCAGATCGATGTAGCCCCAATCGTTCAGCATGCGGAAGTGGAGCCAGTACTGGCTCACGGCGGTCAGCTCGCTGCGCAATCCCCGGTTGAGATACTCAACGACCTTCACATCGCCCTTCATACGTCGCTCTCCTCATGCTTCGAGGCTCGCGACGACGCGGACCATCCGCTTCAGGCCGCGACCTCCTCCCCTGTAGTTTGGAATTGTACCAAACTGCAAGGGGTGGCACAGGATGTCGCACAGGTCGCATGCGATTCGCTCATGGCCGCCCCGAGGGCGTCGGCGAGCGCCGTCTGCATGATGCCGCGTACGGTTCGAGCACAGCGCCCGCATTTCGCGGAACAGCCGAGGCAGGCGTAGACCTGGGCGGGGGTGCGGGGGCAGCCCGGTCCCGGCTGCAGACACGACCGGATCTGGCCGTCGGAGAGGACGTTGCAGGAACAGACGATCATGCGGCGGCGTGAACTCGTCTCGGGAAGGAACGCGGACCGGTCGAACCCGGCCGTCGAACAAGGCGGTACGGTCGACGACGCCTCGATTCGGAGAAGGCCGAAACGCCATCGACACTTAGGCTGCAGATTTGAACAATTAAAAACTACTGCCTTTTCAAGATGTTAGCTGCGCCGCGCGCCGGTTGCAACGCATGCCGCCCTCACTGCGACGCGGCGGCGCAGCCTCAATGGGCCATCAGAACCGGAATCCGCGCGGCCGAGAGGATATGGGCCGTGGGCCCCCCGAAGATCATCTGGCGCAGGCGGCTCTGGGTGTAGGCGCCCTTGATGAGCAGGTCGCAGCCGTAGGCCTCGGCCTCGTCGAGGAACAGTTCGCCCGGTGTGCGGCGGCCGGCCGGCAGGGCCTTGTGGGCGGTTGTGATTCCTTCGCAGGCCAGCGAACGGGCCACATCCTCGGCGCTGGGTCCGGGCACCATGCCGCCCTCGGCACTGACGACGAGGATGCGCCGGGCCCGGCGCAGGAACGGCATGGCGGACGCGACGGCGCGCGCTGTCTCGGTGGAGCCGTTCCAGGCGATCAGGACGGCCTCGCCGAGAGAGGCGGGAGGCGTCGGCGGCGCGAGCAGGATCGGCCGGCCGCTCTCGAACAACGCCGTCTCGAAGGTCGCCATGCGCGGCGCGCCGTCGTCGGTGCCGGGCCGGCCCACGATCGTCGCGGCGAACAGGCGACCGTACTGGCCGAGGAAAGCGTCGCCCGGCGGCACGTCCGGCCGCCAGCGGTAGCGCGGCCCGGCGCAGGCGGCGGCCTCCGGGGCGCAGACGCCCTCCGGTTCCTGACGCGGCAGGCCGGCGGCGGCCATCGCGGCGAGGAAGCGCTCCCCGGCCGCCTGCGCTTCTATCCGGTCGGCCTCCTCGTCGCGCAGCCACGTCATGCCGCCGACCATATCGACGGGCACGTACTCGGCCAGCGCCGGCCTGAGGCCGACCCCCTCGATCAGGCTGCCGAAGCGCCGGGCGACCAGGATCGCCGTCTCGAACACCGAGGGCAGCGCGTCGTGCTGGGCCACCGGTACGAGCAGGGTCTTCATCGGTCTATCCTCCGACGGCACGCCGGAAGAAAGGCTAGCGTCCTTCGCGGCCGGCGGGAAGGCGCAGGACGGCTCCGTCACCCGCCGACGCGCCGGGATCGAGCCGGCGTCGGGCCCACCGTGTCAGTGGACGCTCCACGTAACCCTCGACGGCCAGCGCCGCCAGAACGGCGGCCCCGATCATCAGCGCGAGCCCCGCCCCCGTACCGGCGGGCGTTGCCGCCGCCGGCGCGAGACCGCCGCGCACGATCACCTCCCGCACCAGGCGCAGGGCGAAGGGATGGACGAGATAGAGGGCGTAGGACGCAGCCCCGAGCCTCTCGGCCGCGCGGACCAGCCGTCCCTCCCGCGCGCGCCGGTCCGCGCCGAGCACGGCCGCCGCGACGAGGCACAGGGCCGGAACGCCCCACAGCCACGGGCGGGTCGTCGCGTCGGGCGGTCCGGCCGAGGCGAGCAAGCCGAGGCCGAGGATCGCGAGCCCCAGCCGGAGGGCCCGGGACAGGCGCAGTCCCTCCGCCCGCGCGAGGCTCAGACCCGCGCCGAACGCGAATTCCAGCACGATGGGGTTCGCCCAGAAGGCGAGCGGCATCGGAAGGCTCGGGATCGCGACGGAGGCCGCGAGAAGCAGCCCGAGGGTGCCCGCGATCCAGGCCACCGCGAACCGGCGGCCCCAGCCGAGACCGACGGCGAAGAGAGCGTAGAACAGCATCTCGTATTGGAGCGTCCAGCCGAGTCCGTAGAGCGGCACCGCGGCGCCGTCCGGGCGCACGGCCGGCCAGAACAGGAACGAGGCCACGACGTAGCCCGGGCCCGGTCGCATGCCGTCGCCGCTCAGCACGCCGGGCACGGCGAGCGCGATGGCGAGATAGACGGCGCTGACGAGCCAGTAGAGCGGCACCAGCCGGGCCACGCGGTGAGCCAGGAACCGGCGTGCCCCGCCCGGCACGCCGTAGAGCCCGCGTGCGGCGTGAACGATGACGAAGCCCGAGACGACGAAGAAGATGTCCACGCCGGCGGGCCAGGGCAGCCCTGCCCCCTGCCAAGGGTAGGCCCCCGCGACGCCCGCGCGCCCGGCGAGGACCGCCGCTTCGGACTGCGCGTGATGGATCACCACCATCATAGCCGCGACCGCACGCAGCGCTTGGACAAGACTGAGCTTGCCCACGGCCCCGGCAGTCGTGGGTGCGCGGATTGTCAAGAGTAGGGAACCAAGGTGGCAGCGTCCCGTTGACGCGCTGAAGTCATCTTCACGGCCCCGACCGACAAACGCGGTCCTATGGGCCGATCTGTACGACAATCAACCACAACCGAGGTTTTGGAATGCTGAAGACCTACGCTGCCGTGACTGCACTCGTTACCGTGATGGCCACGCCCGCCATGGCGCAGATGGCCGGCGATTTCCGGGCCGACGCGCTGCAGGCGAACGCCTTCGAAGTCCAGTCCAGCCAGATCGCCCTCCAGAAGTCGCGCAACCCGGCCGTCCGCGCGTTCGCGAAGGAAGCCATCCGCGATCACCGTGCCGCCAACGTGGCGCTCGTCGGCGGTGAGGGCAACTACGCCGCCGCTCAGCAGGCAGGCCCCGCCGGCCTCGTCGGCGGTCTGGTGCAGGCCCCGCTCGCCGTGGCCGGCGGCGCGGTCGGCGCAGCCACCGGTGTCGCGACCGGCGTCGTCGGCGGCACGCTCCAGGGCGGCCCGGTCGGTGGCATTGAGGGTGGCGTGAACGGTGCCACGCGGGGCGCAGCCCGCGGCGCGGCGGCCTTCAACGGCGACGTGGACGCGACCGCCGGCACCACCGTGGTGCAGCCGAACCCGCAGCAGCAGCAGATGCTGGCGGAACTGGCCGCGACCCCGGCCGGAGCCGGCTTCGACCGTCTCTACGGCCGGCAGCAGGTTCAGTCCCACCAGATGAACATCAGCATGCATCAGGCCTACGCCCAGGGCGGCCCGAACCCGGCCCTGCGCAACTACGCCCAGCAGGCGCTCCCGGTGCTGCAGGAGCATTACGACCACGCCCAGCGCCTCCCCGGCGCCCGCTGAGTCTCATTTCCATATCCACGAGGGCGGCGGGCCGAAAGGCCCGCCGCTTTTCGTTCAGGCGTTGCTGCAGGCCATGAGGGCGCCGGGGCTCAGGGGCTTGCCGGCGCTCTCGTTCACGGACTCGAACTTCCCGGACTCGGGGTTGCGCACCTTGAGGTCGCCGGTCTTGATGCCGAAGTGAGCGCCGTGCAGTTTCAGCTTGCCGCTCTCGACACGCTCGCGCACGAACTCGAAGGTCAGGAGGTTCTCGAGGCTCTGGGCCACCATCGCGTGCTCGAGACGGGTCAGGTAGCCTTCCTTCTCCGGATCGTCGCCTTCCGCCTTGAGCTTGTCGGTCGCGGGCTGCACCAGGGACACCCACTTCCCGATGAAGTTGCCCTTGGACAGGGGGCCGGCTCCGGTGGCGTGGGCCTTGATACCGCCGCAGGTGGCGTGGCCGAGCACGACGATGTGCTTGACCTCCAGCGACTGGACCGCGAACTCGACGGCCGAGGACGTGCCGTGATACTCGCCGCCGCTCTCGTAGGGGGGTACGATCGCCGCCACGTTGCGGATCGTGAAGATTTCGCCCGGCCCCACGTCGAAGATGACTTCCGGCGCGACGCGGCTGTCGCAGCAGCTGATCAGCAGGATCTCGGGGCTCTGGCCCTCCGACAGGGTCTCGTACTTCTCGCGCTCCTTGGGCAAACGGTCGCCCATGAAGTTGCGGTAGCCCTTGGTCAGACCTTCGGGAAACATCGTGTGTCGCTCCTCGTGTGTGGTGATGATCGGCGCCTCGCTATCGATCGTGCCAACGGAGCGCGACCGGATGCGCCGGTACATCATGGGATATGATGCGCTGCATCACTGTGACCAGACCAAGCGGTTCGATCCGCTCACCGGTCTGTGCCAGTTCCTCGAAGGTCCACCAGCGCGTGCCGCGCACCGGACTGGCCTCCGTCTCTGCAAGACGGCTGGTGTCGATGCGATCATCCGGCAGCCGTACGAGAAAATAGCGTTCGCGCGCGTAGCGCGGCGTCTCGAACAGGTAGAATGCGCCCTCGCACGTGGCGATCGGCGGACCGAGGCTCACGTCGCCCACGCCGATCTCCTCGGACAGCTCGCGCCGACAGGCCTCCTCGTGGCTCTCGCCCGGTTCCAGACCGCCCCCCGGCATGAACCAGAAGCTGCGCACGGGTCCGCTCGGGGACTCGATCGGCCGGACCGCCTCGTACTCGATCAGGAGCAGGCGATCCTGCGGATCGAACACCAGGGCGCGGGCGATGTCGCGGGTCTCGATGGGCTCGGCGGGTATGGTCATGGGCCGAGCCCTAGCAGCAAACCGGGGCGGGAGCCCAGATCACGATCGGCAGGCCGTAGCCGTCGCGTTCCGGCTCGGCCGGCAGCGGTGTCGCCCGCCCCGCGGCGACGTCCCGGGCGACCACCAGGGCGGACATGGCGTCCAGATGATCGTCCGCCGCCACGCCCCGCGGGGGAGCCGACCGGACGAGTGCGTCCGGCAGGCCCGCCGCGATCAGCAGATGGCGGCGCTCGTCGAGCCCGGCCGCCCGGTCGGGGCCCTTCTTGCGTGCGCTCAGGGGCCGGTCGCCGTTCAGGCGGAAGAAGGCGACCTCCGGATGCACCTCGTGCAGGCGGGCGAGCAGGTCGGGCCGCCCCCGCAGCAGCGCATCGACCTCGCGGATATAGCCCGTGATGTTCCAGGACTGGATCGAGGGGGCGAAGGGCGGATCGGAATGGGCTCGGGAGAGCACCTTGGCCTCCTCGTAGCTCCCGGCCCAGACGGCCGCGCGCGGCGGGACGGCGAACACGCTCGACCGGGCGGGTCCGAGCAACCGGCGCGCGGCAAGATCGGCCGACCGTCCCTTCCCGATCACCCGGTCCGGCAGGCCGATGGGCACGTCGATCCCGACGAACACGGGCGCCTCCGCCCCGTCCAGCGCGTCGGCGGCGGACGCGACGCGTGCCGCCCGGAAGAGCCCGGGATCGTCGAGATCGAGGAACACCGCCGCCCAGGCGCCGCGGCAGCCGTCCAGGCCGGCAACCCAGCGCGCCATGACCCTTCCCTTCGATCTCGATGCCTTGAACGGGGTCTTCGCCACGGGGTATCCAGGCGTCGAGCCCGCGCCGAGGATAACGCGCCCATGTCCGTTGCCCCGCATCCCGCCCCGTGAGGATCGAGGTCCGCCTGCTCGATCCGCGCCTGCGCGACTGGGGGTTTCCGCGCTGGGGCTCGGCCCAGGCCGCGGGCCTCGACCTGCATGCCTGCCTCGACGGGCCGCTCGCGCTCGCTCCGCAGGCGCCACCCGCCCTGATCCCCGCCGGGTTCGCGATCCGCATCCGAGACCCGGACTGGTGCGGCCTCATCCATCCGCGCTCCGGGCTCGGCCACCGCGACGGGCTGGTGATGGGCAACGGCACCGGCGTGATCGATGCCGACTACGAGGGTCCGCTGATGATCTCGGCCTGGAACCGAAACCCTGCCCCCGGTCCGGCCATCACGATCATGCCGGGCGACCGCATCGCCCAGCTCGTGCTGACCCGGATCATCCGCCCCGAACTCGACATCGTCGAGCATGCTTCCCCCGACGCCCGGTCGGAGCGCGGCGAGGGCGGGTTCGGCTCGACCGGGCGGCGCTGAAGCATGGGCCCGGAAGGCGGAGGCCGGTTTTCGGACGAAGTCGATGCGCGTCCTCAAGCGTCGCCGACGACGCCGGCCTCGTCCTGCGCCTGGAGCACGTCGGGGCGCGGCATCGAGATGATGTTGTAGCCGGAATCGACGAAATGCACCTCGCCGGTCACGCCGCCCGCGAGATCGGAGAGCAGATAGAGGGCCGAGCCGCCGACCTCCTCGAGCGTCACCGTGCGCCGCAGCGGAGCGTGGGCCTTCTGGTGGTTGTACATCAGCCGGGCGTCGGCGATCCCTGCGCCCGCCAGCGTCCGCATGGGACCGGCCGAGAGCGCGTTGACCCGGATGCCGTCGGGGCCGAGATCGCCGGCGAGGTAGCGCACCGAGGCTTCGAGCGCCGCCTTGGCCACGCCCATCACGTTGTAGTTCGGCATGACCCGGGTCGAGCCGCCATAGGTGAGCGTCAGCAACGCGCCGCCACGCGGCATCCGCTTGGCGGCGCGCTGCGCGATCTCGGTGAAGGAGAAGCACGAGATCGTCATCGTGCGCGAAAAGTTATCGCGGGTGGTGACGTCGACGTAGCGGCCCTTCAACTGGGCCTTGTCGGAGAAGCCGATGGCGTGGACGACGAAGTCGATCCCGTCCGGCCAACGCGCGTCGAGGGCACTGAAGACGGCATCGACCGAGGCGAGATTCTCGACGTCGCAGGGCAACACGATGTCGGAGCCCACCGACGTGGCGAGCGGCGTCACGCGGCGTCCGAGGGCGTCTCCCTGGTAGGTGAAGGCGAGTTGGGCGCCTTGGCGATGAAGGGCGGTGGCAATCCCCCAGGCGATCGAATGGTCGTTGGCGACCCCCATGATCAGCCCGCGCTTGCCCTGCATCAAACCCGTCATGCGTCGTTCCGCCCTGTCGCCGGGCCCGATCGCCCCACCCGTTTCGGGCGGACGCTTAACGCGCCGCCCACCGGCCTGTCCACGCGCGCGGCGGCCCGGGATGGGTGCGCAGCAAAAAGGCCCTGCCGTAGCAGGGCCTTCGAGCCGTCCGGTCGGTCTTGCGGACGAACCCTAAAAATACCCCCGCGTCCCGGAGCGGGCCTCGTCGATCAACGCCTGCTTGGCGCGCACGGCCACCGTGACGGTGATCGCCAACAATGCGAGCGCGGTGAGGGCGAACCAGATCATCTGCCTGTCCTATGCAAAGCAGAGTCTCAACGCGGCCGCGGCAAGACCAGTTCCGGGGCATCGACGGGCCGAGGTCGGGACACAACCTTGGCCATTCTTCTCGCAGCCGCGATATACAGCGCGGCCCGGGGCTCTAAGCGTCGATGTGCTTGAGGATCAGCGTCGCGTTGGTGCCGCCGAAACCGAAGGAATTCGACATCACGTGGCCGAGCCGGGCCCCGTCCCGGCGAGTGCGCAGGATCGGCATGTCGGCGAACGCCGGGTCGATCTCATCGATATGAGCGCTCGCGCAGATGAAGCCCTGCTGCATCATCAGCAACGCGTAGATCGCCTCCTGCACGCCGGTGGCGCCGAGCGAATGGCCGGTGAGCGACTTGGTGGCGGAGATGGGTGGGCACTCGTCGCCCCGGCCGAACACCTCGCGGATGGCCTCGATCTCCTTGTCGTCGCCGACCGGCGTCGAGGTGGCGTGCGGGTTGATGTAGTCGATCCGCGCGCCCTTCAGTCCCTCCATCGCCTGCCGCATGCAGCGCACCGCACCCTCGCCGGAGGGCGCGACCATGTCGTGGCCGTCCGAGGTCGCGCCGTAGCCCGCGATCTCGCCGTAGATGCGGGCACCGCGCGCCTTGGCGTGCTCGTACTCCTCCAGCACGAGGACGCCCGCGCCGCCCGCGATGACGAAGCCGTCGCGGGCGACGTCGTAGGCGCGCGAGGCCCGGGCCGGCGTATCGTTGTACTTCGAGGACATGGCGCCCATGGCGTCGAACAGGACGGAGAGCGTCCAGTCGAGATCCTCGCAGCCGCCCGCGAAGATGATGTCCTGCCGTCCGGCCGCGATGATCTCGGCGGCGTTGCCGATGCAGTGGTTGGAGGTCGCGCAGGCCGAGGCGATGGAATAGTTCACGCCGCGGATCTTGAACCAGGTCGCCAGCGTCGCCGACGCGGTCGAGGACATCGCCTTCGGGACCGCGAACGGGCCGACGCGCTTGGGGCCCTTCTCCCGGGTGATGTCGGCGGAGGCGACGATCGAGCGGGTCGAGGGACCGCCCGAGCCCATGATGATGCCGGTGCGGTCGTTCGAGACGTCGGCGGCGTCGAGCCCCGCATCCTGGATCGCCTGATCCATGGCGACGTGGTTCCAGGCCGAGCCGCCGCCGTGGAAGCGCATGGCACGTCGGTCCACCACCGTCTCGGGATCGAGGCTCGGAGTGCCCGCCACTTGGGAGCGGAAGCCGAGTTCGGCGTAGCTGTCGCAGCGGGTGATGCCGGACGTGCCTTCCCGCAGGGACGCCAAAACCTCCCCGGTGTTGTTGCCGATGGATGAGACGATGCCCATCCCGGTGATCACGACGCGCCGCATGATGTCCAGGTTTCTCCGCGCCGCTTCCCCTGGCGTCGCGAGGTGTCACCTAGGATGGCGCGGCCATAATCTCAACCGCGCAGTCGGGGATGCGTTCAGGCCTGGAACAGCGCCACGCGCAGATCCTTCGCCTCGTAGATGCGCCGCCCGTCCGCTTCGAGCCAGCCGTCGGCGATGCCGAGCACGAGCTTGCCCGTGCGTACGCGCCGGATGTCGATCCCGTAGACGACCTGCTTGACGGTCGGAAGCACCTGATCGCTGAACTTGACCTCGCCGACCCCGAGCGCCCGGCCGCGCCCCGGCGCGCCGAGCCAGCCGAGATGGAAGCCGACGAGCTGCCAGAGCGCGTCGAGGCCGAGGCAGCCCGGCATCACAGGATCGTTCTGGAAGTGGCAGGGGAAGAACCAGAGGTCGGGGCGGATGTCGAACTCGGCCAGCACATGCCCCTTGCCGTGGGCGCCGCCCTCCGCGCCGATCGAGGTGATGCGGTCGAACATCAGCATCGGCGGAAGCGGCAGCTGCGCGTTCCCGGCGCCGAACAGCTCCCCGCGTCCGCAGGCCAGCAGCTCCTCGTAGCTGTAGCTCGAAGCCCGGGTCGCGAGGGAGTGGTCGAGATCGGAAGAGGCCATGTGAAGCGGGTCGATCCTCGTGGAGGGGGCGGCGGGACACCGAAGAGCGTGTCGGGACGGCCGGACGTTGCCGATCGCCCCGTTACCATAGGGCCATGACGGCTCAAAGAGAGGCCGTACCGTAGGCTGGAGCGTGGAATCGACCGGGTCGGGCCGGTACCGCGGAGCCGGTCGCCATCCGCGAAAAGGTTTGGTGGGGGAAGTAGGACTCGAACCTACGAAGCTTACGCAGCGGATTTACAGTCCGCCCCCTTTGCCGCTCGGGACATTCCCCCAAACCGCCGCCCGATGGGTGAGGCGCCGCCCTTATGGTGAGGGGGTGAGCGGGTGTCAACAGGCCGCCGACCGGGCATCCATACGGGAACGACGTCACGCACTCGGTGCGAGATCGCAGATGCGCAACTGCGCCCGCTCGGCACCGCGCCAGCGGTCGCAGGCGAGCGTCCCGGCGACGTGGAACTCGCTGCCGACACCCGCGAGCAGGGCCGCGCCCAGCGGCCCCTGCGCCACGCGGAAGGCGATCGCGCCGAGCACCTGCCCGTCGCGGCTGCGCAGCCGGGCGCGGACATGGCCGTTGCCCACAGGCGCAGCGTCGACCAGGCGATGGCGCGGCAGGGCGAAGACCGGTTCGGGCGCGCTCTGCCCGAACGGGCCGGCCCGCTGGATCAGGCGCACGGTCTCGGCGGTGGCGCCGCCCGCGCTTAAAGTGGCGTCCACGAGCAGCGCCTCGGCCTCTCGCGCCCGGGCGACGGCCGACCCCAACGTAGCCGCGAGCGCGGCGCCGAACTGCGAATAATCCGCTGCGGGCAGGGTGATGCCGGCGGCCATGGCGTGCCCTCCCCCCTTGAGGGCGAGCCCCGCCTCCACCGCCCCACGTACGGCCGCGCCGAGATCGGCGCCGGGCACGGAGCGGCCCGAGCCCACGGCGGTTCCGTCGGCCTTCACGGCGAAGGCGAAGGCGGGCCGTCCGAAGCGCTCCCTCAGGCGGGCGGCGATGAGGCCGACCACGCCGGGATGCCACTCGGGCGAGCCCGCCACCAGGACCGGCCGGTCCGGGTCGAGGCTCAACGCGTGCTCCATCTCGGCCTCGGCCTGCGCGACGGCCTGCGCCTCGATGACCTGCCGCTCGCGGTTGAGCCGGTCGAGCTCGCCCGCGATGCGCTCGGCCTCCGCCGGGTCCGCCGTGGTGAGCAGGCGGGCCCCGAGCCCGGCCTCGCCGATGCGCCCGCCCGCGTTGATGCGGGGTCCCAGCAGATAGCCGAGATGCCACGCCTCGGGCGCCTCGCCGAGCCCCGCCGCATCGAACAGCGCGGAGAGGCCCGGACGCCCGCGCGCCCGCATCACGGTCAGCCCCTGGAGCACGAAGGCCCGGTTGAGACCGACCAGCGGCACCACGTCGGCCACGGTGGCGAGCGCCACGAGGTCGAGGGCGTCGGTCAGCGCCGGCTCCGGCGCGTGCGCGAAGGCGCCCTGCCCGCGCAGGCGCCGGGCGAGCGCCACCAGCGTGAGGAAGACCACGCCCGCCGCGCAGAGATGGCCGAGGCCCGAGAGGTCGTCGAGGCGGTTGGGGTTCACCACGGCGCGGGCGGGCGGCAGCGTCTCGGGGGCGCCGTGGTGGTCGAGGACGATCA
>Ga0182229_1000030_pt1 | contig 33800 bp, 32 predicted proteins | sample G6R1MG_32_FD_129663 | JGI IMG/M metagenome (GOLD analysis project Ga0182229, IMG submission 129663) | Miscanthus phyllosphere microbial communities from Michigan, USA - G6R4_MAIN_07NOV2016_LD1 MG | ecosystem: Host-associated > Plants > Phyllosphere > Phylloplane/Leaf | place: USA: Michigan...
CTCACCGGGGGCACGATGGCGCTGGCCGCCACGGTGGCGACCTCCGAGGTGTTTTCGGCGTTCTGGTCGGACGATCCCGCCGCGGCCCTGATGCACGGCCCGACCTTCATGGCCAACCCGCTGGCCTGCGCGGCGGCCGATGCGAGCCTCGACCTGTTCGAGACCGAGCCCCGGCTGGCGCAGGCCGCCGCGATCTCGGCCCGGCTGGCGCAGGGGCTGGAGCCGCTGCGGGGGCGACCCGGCATCGCCGACGTGCGGGTGCTCGGCGCCATCGGCGCGGTGCAGTTCGCGCAAGCCCCGGACCTCGCCGCGTTGAAGCGGCGCCTGCTCGATCGCGGCGTCTGGGTCCGGCCGTTCGGCGACATCGTCTACCTGACGCCCGCGCTCACCGTCGCCCCGGCCGACCTCGACCGCCTGATCGAGGCCGTCGTCGCCGAGGGCGCGGCGGTGTGACCGGAAAGCCCTGGGTCTGCGCACTGCAACTCCGGCGGCTCTGGCTCGTTGGCACTTCGCGAATCGGAAGCTAGCCTGAACGGCGCTCGGCGTGTTCGCGCAGGTCTCGATCAATTCGGAGGAGTGTTCTCGTGGGGAGCGGAACGACGAACGCGGAGGCCGAACGCCCGGTGATCCTCCTGGTGGAGGACGAGGCGCTGACCATCATGGACCTCGGCGACGTGCTCGAGGGCGGCGGCTACGACACCGTGCAATGCGCCTCCGCCGAGCGGGCGCTCAGCATCCTCCAGGCGCGCCCCGACATCTGCGGGCTCGTCACCGACGTGGAATTGTCGGGCCGCGCCAGCGGCTTCGACCTGGCCAACTCCGTGTCCCAGGCCCGGCCCGAACTGCCGATCCTGATCGTGTCGGGCCGGGCCGCACCCGATCCCGACCGGATGCCGGAAGGCGCCAGGTTCATCGCCCGCCCCTGCGCCGGCGAGGACATCCTGGAGCAGCTCAAGGGGTTGATGCCCCACTGCTGACGCGGGTCACCGTGTCGGCGAGCCCCGCGTCGAGGCCGAAGGCGGGCGCGAAGCCGACCTCCTCGCGCAGGCGCGTCACGTCGGCGACGATGCGGGCGGGCTCGCCCGCCGGGTTCGGGCGGGCGCCGTAGGCGATCAGGTCGGACCGGCCCGTGAGCACGCCGATCCGTTCGAGCAGCGCCCGGACCGGGGGCGCCTCGCCAGAGGCGACGTTGACCGCACCGCGGACGTCGCCGTCGAGGAGCGCCGCGAAGGCCGCGCCCGCATCCGCGACGTGCAGGAAATCGCGGGCCTGACGGCCCTCGCTCGTGGCGAACGTCCGGCCGGAGAGCAGCGCGCGGATCGCGTCCCCGACGAGGCGGCCGGGCCGCTCGCCGGGGCCGTACAGGTAGAAGATCCGGCCCCAGGCCAGCGACAGGCCGGCGCTCGCGGCGTAGGCGTCGAGGACGCGCCGCAGCCCGTCCTTCGCCGTCCCGTAGAGGGTCGCCGGACGGCAGGGCGAGCCGGCCTCGTGCAGGGGGCGATCGGCCCCGTCGCCGGACCAGTCGTATTCCGCGCAAGACCCCGCCACCACGGCGCGGGCGCCGCCGGCCTCGCGGAACGTGCGCACCAGATCGAGGCTGGCCCCGACCCAGTCGAGGTTCTCCGGGGCCTGCCAGTAGCGGCCGGGCTCGGTCGTCCAGGCGAGATGCAGCAGGTGGCTCGCGGCGATGCTCCGCACCGCCTCGCGGCGCGAGCCCGCATCGAGCAGGTCGGCCCGGTGGCCGACGATGCCGGGATCGGCCGGCGGCGTGCGCCCCAGCGCATGGATCTCGAAGCCCCGCGCCCGCAACCCCGGCAGGGCGTGGCGGCCGAGGAAGCCCCCCGCCCCCGTGACGAGGACGCGCTTCATTCCGGTGACCAGTCGGGAAAGGCGAGGTCGCGCTCGGCGATCACCGCGACCGGCTCGGGCCAGGCGACCGCGATCGCGGGGTCGTTCCAGCGCAGGCCCCCGGCGGCGGCGGCCACGAAGGGCCGGTCGATCATGTAGAGCACTTCCGTGTCGTCCCTGAGCGCCTGGAAACCGTGGGCGAAGCCCGCCGGGATGTAGAGGGCGTGGCGGTTGCGCGCCGTGAGCTCCACCGCGAGCGTGCGCAGATAGGTGGCCGAGCCCGGCCGGAGATCGACCACCACGTCGTGGATCGCGCCGCGCGTGCAGCGCACCAGCTTGGTCTCGGCGTGGGGCTCGCGAGAGAAGTGCATCCCGCGCACGGTGCCGCGCCGGGTGGTGTAGGAGACGCTCGACTGAGCGAACCGGCCGACGAGCCCGCACGCCGCGAACTCCTCCTCGCAATGGCTGCGGGCGAAGGAGCCCCGCTCGTCCGCGTGGGGCTCGGGCACGACGCGCACGAGGCCCGCGAGGTCCAGCGGCTCGAACCGCATGATCAGAACACGTCCAGATGGGGGATCGCGGTGACGAAGCGCCCGCCCCAGGCGCGGATCGCGGCCATCTCGTCCGCGATCTCGTGCTTGAGGTTCCAGGGCAGGATCAGCACCCGGTCGGGCCGCATCGCCAGCAGCGTTTCCGGCGAGACCACGGGGATGCGGCTGCCGGGCAGCTCCATGCCCTGCTTGTGCGGCGAGCGGTCGGCCACCGCCCGCACCAGCGTGGGGCCGATGCCGCAGGCATTGAGGAAGGTGTTGCCCTTGGCCGCCGCGCCGTAGGCGCAGACCGTGCGGCCGGCCTCGCGCTCGTCCATCAGGAAGCGCAGGGCCGCGTGCCGGATCGCCACCACGGACTCGGCGAACCCGGCGTAGCCCGCGAGGTCGAACAGCCCGGCCGCCCGCTCGTCCCCCAGCACGCGCTCCACCGCCGCCGTCCGCGCATGCGCGGCTGCGCCGTGACAGGCGAAGACCCGCAGCGACCCGCCATGGGTCGGGTGCTCCTCCACGTCGAACACCCGCAAGCCCTGGCGCGCGAGGATGCCCGCGACGACCCCCAGCGAGAGATAGGAAAAGTGCTCGTGGTAGATCGTGTCGAACTGGGTCTGGTCGATCATCCGCAGGAGGTGCGGGAACTCGAAGGTCGCCACGCCCTCGGGCTTCAGCAGCACGCGGAAGCCCGCGGTGAAGTCGAGGATGTCGGGGACGTGGGCGAGCACGTTGTTGGCGGCCATCAGGTCGGCGGCGTGTCCGGCCTCCGCGAGGCGGCGTGCGGTCGCCTCGCCGAAGAACGCGACCTCGGTGGGTACGCCCCGCTCGCGGGCCACCGCCGCGACGTTGGCCGCCGGCTCGACCCCGAGCACCGGCACGCCGCGGGCGACGAAGTATTGCAGCAGGTAGCCGTCGTTGCTCGCGACCTCGACCACCCGGCTCATCGGGCCGAGGCCGAACCGCGCCTGCATCGCCGCGACGTACCGCTCCGCGTGGGCGAGCCAGCTGGCGGAGAACCCGGAGAAGTAGGCGTAGTCGGAGAAGATCGCCTCCGGACTCTCCAAGGCTTCGAGCTGCACCAGCCAGCAGGCCTCGCAGACATAGGCGTGCAGCGGGTGGAAGGTCTCGCCCCGGTGGCGCCGCTCGGGCGCGACGTAGGCATTGGCCAGCGGCGAGAGACCGAGGTCGCAGAAGGTGTGTGTGAGCGGACGACCGCAGGATCGACAGGGCGGCGGGGTCGGGGGAGGCGGGCTCAACGGCTGTCTCCGAGCGCTTCGTAGGCGTTGATTTGCCGGCTTATCAAATCGTTTGCCGGCGCACCTTCGCTCTCGTCGCGGTACCAGCGTGCGGTCCAGTCGAGTGCCGTGGCGAGGGACAGGCGCCGGTCCCAGCCCAGGGCGGCGCGGGCCTTGGAGGCATCGACCTTGAGGTAACTCGCCTCGTGGGGATGCACCGTTTCCGAGAGATGCCACGCGGCGTCCCCGCCCCAGGCCCGCGCGAACGCGTCGGCGAGGGAGGAGACGGGGCGGCAATCCTCGTCCGCCGGCCCGAAGTTCCAGGCCTCCGCGAAGCGCGCGCCGTCCCCGCCCGCGAGGCGTTCGGCGAGGCGCAGGTAGCCGGAGAGCGGCTCCAGCACGTGTTGCCAGGGCCGCACCGCGTGGGGTGCGCGGATTTCCGCCGAGCGGCCGGCGACGAGCGCCCGCACGAGGTCGGGGATGAGCCGGTCGGCGGAGCGGTCGCCGCCGCCGATCACGTTGCCCGCCCGCGCGGTGGCGATCGAAGCCGGATGCCCGCCCTCGCCGAAGAACGAGCGGCGGTAGGCGCTCGTCGCCAGTTCGGCGCAGCCCTTCGACGCGCTGTAGGGGTCGTGGCCGCCCATGGCCTCGGTCTCGCGGTAGGCGTAGGGCCATTCGCGGTTCTCGTAGGCCTTGTCGCTCGTCACCACGACGACGGCGCGCAGCTCCGGACAGGCCCTCAGCGCCTCCAGCAGATGCACCGTGCCCATCACGTTGACGGAAAACGTGCCGACCGGATCGGCGTAGGAGGGCCGCACCAGGGCCTGGGCGGCCATGTGGATCACGATCTCGGGCCGGGCCGCCGCGACACTCGCCCGCACCGCCTCCGGGTCGCGGATGTCGCCGAGCCGGGACCGGGCCGGATCGAAGCCGATCGCCTCGAACAGGCCCTGGCCCGCCTCGGGCGGCAGCGCGAACCCGTGAACCTCGGCGCCCAGGCGCGAGAGCCAACGGCTCATCCACGCGCCCTTGAAGCCGGTGTGGCCGGTGAGCAGCACGCGCCGCCCGGCCCAGAAGGCGGGATCGGGGTTGAGGGCCACGCTCACCACACCTTCCAGGGGGCCGCGCCCCCGGCCCAGAGCGCCTCGAGGTGCTTCTTGTCGCGCAGCGTGTCCATGGCCTGCCAGAAGCCGCCGTGCTGATAGGCGCGCAGTTCGCCCTCGCGAGCCAGCCGCTCCAGGGGCTCGTTCTCCCAGACCGTGGCGTCGTCCTCGATCCGGTCGAGGACGCGGGGCGAGAGCACGAAGAAGCCCCCGTTGATCGTAGCCCCGTCGCCCGCCGGCTTCTCGCGGAAGCTGCGCACCGCGTCGCCCTCCAGGTCGAGGGCGCCGAAGCGGCCGGGCGGCACCACGGCGGTGAGCGTGGCGAGGCGGCCGTGCGCCCGGTGGAAGGCTTCGAGCGCCGTGAGGTCGATGTCGGCGACGCCGTCGCCGTAGGTCATGAAGAAGTCGTCGTCCCCCAGGTAGTCGCGCACGCGCTTGAGACGGCCCCCGGTCATGGTGGCGTCGCCCGTCTCGATCAGCGAGACCCGCCAGTCCTCGGCGGCCGAACGGTGGAAGTCGATGGCACCCGAGCCCAGCTCCACCGTGACGTCGCTCAGGTGCAGGCGGTAGTTGAGAAAGAACTCCTTGATGACGTAGCCCTTGTAGCCGAGGCAGATCACGAACTCGCTGACGCCGTGCGCCGCGAAGATCTGCATGATGTGCCACAGGATCGGCCGCCCGCCGATTTCCAGCATGGGCTTGGGACGCACCACCGTCTCTTCGGAGAGGCGCGTCCCGAGACCGCCCGCGAGGATCACAGCTTTCATCGGGGGCGCTACGTTCGTCTTCCGGCGAGGGGCTTGCGACCGCGGGGGCCGTTCCCCGTCCTTGCGCCGAGACGCGCGCCGCGTCGAGGGCCAAGGTCCCAGTCCTCCAAGCCCGAGTTCCGACGATGTCGGCCACGGCTGGGGGCCGCGGAGCACCTATCTCGGAGGCTCGAAGTCCTTGTGCCCCCAGCCGAGCCCGTCACCGGGCCGAACCTTCGCCTGTCGATCCGCCGGACTCGTCCAGGCCTCGATCGACAGTCGTTCGGCGTCCGATAACTGGTTCGACTCGGTCGGGGTGAGCTGAAGCGGCGTCTTGACGCCGGGGAGGCTGCACAACTCGGTGATCGAGTCCCGACTGCCCTCCACGACGAAGACCTTCTCGGAAAACTCCTGCGTGCGACGGATTTTCCCGAGAAGCTCGCGCGACTTGTTGTCGACGATGTCTGGGCGAACGATGACGATCTGTTCCATTGGGCCGACCTCAGGAAACTTCCATGGTATACCCGAGATGATAGGGGGTTTCCGCGCACATATCCCAGGTATTCTTCTTCATGATGCACGATACGCCGCCGCCCTCGGCGTCGTCCGCCGGAGTGGGCGGGATCGTCACGCGGTTGTCGAGATGGATCTGCGGTTGCCCCTGCGCGCCGCCCCAGGCCGCCGCCGCGTGGGGGCGGGCCGATTTCTCGCGGCTGTAGGTGTCCGACAGGCGGAGACGAAACGCATCCAGTCCGAGTTTTTCCTGCGTCTTGAGGATCGCCTCGTCGATCGGTGCCCCGGGAGGGCCGCCGGTGCCGATGGAGATTCTGACGGGATACGATAACTATCGCCGATAGATTGGAATTCTACGAATTTTTCGCGAAGGAATCAGCGAGCTGAAATGAAGGATGCCCTGATCGTGCGGCGAAATCAAATGTTCGTGTGACGACCGAATTCGGTCGTGTCGCTTGCGGGACCGCGGCGTCGGCGAGAGGCAAGGGACCGTGACCGGGATCAGGCGGCTTGGGGCCGGCGGCCCGCGACGCACCGTCGAGTTGCCGTCGCAGACTGCTCGAATGCCGATGCACTATCTCGCGGCGCATCGTCGTCACGGGCTGATGCAAGACAGACGTCGTGTCGGGGTCTATCCGGCCTTGAGCGGATCGTGGCCCCAGTTCATCAGCGAGAACCGCCAGGGCGAGGATTCGATCTCGGCCTTGTCCTTGGGCCCGCCCTGCTTCAGGTGGCGATGGACGTAGCCGACGACCTTGCGCATGTGCGCGTAGTCGTCCTCGGTAAGGTCGGCCTTCTTCTTGTGCAGCATCGCGACGATGCGCCGGCCTTCCCTGTGGCCCGTCGCCTCGCCGCCGTCCGTCTTCTGGCCGACCGACCGGCTCTCGTCGCTCTCCAGAAATTTTTCCAGCGCGGAGGGCGTCATGTTCACGACCTGCTTGAACTCGCTGTAGGTCGCCCCGTCGTCGGTCTCGGCCATGGTTCGTCTCCGTGCCGGCATGTCCGCCGCATCGAGCCAGTGAACGTGAGGCCGATATCCCCGTTCCGGAGCCGTCCTGCGGCCGATGCGCATGGGTCCCGGAGCGATCGTCGTGATCGTCGATTCACGACGATCGCTTCTGTCTCTCCCGTGTGGTCGCGGTGTCTTCACGCGGACCGGAAACCACGTCGCTCGACGATGCCCCGGCGTCCTCACGCTTCTGTCATCGGAGCGTCACGGCTAGGCTGGCACATGCACCCGAATCGCGGGGCTCTCCGGCCCCGCGCGGACGGCGTATCGCGGAGGCCGGTGATGGCGTGGATGGTCGAGGAACCGGCCGCGGCGCTCACGGCCGGGCATGGTCTCAAGGCGGGCGGAACCAGCGTGGACAAGGACGGCAAATCGGCCAAGCGGCTGCGCCCCCCGGCGGCCAAGAGCGTCGGCTGGGCGCTGGTCCAGGCGGCGCGCCTCCATCGTGCCCGCGTCGGCGACCGGCTCGCCGCCCTCGACCTGTTCGCGGGCCAGGAGCAGGTGGTGCAGGCGCTGGCCGCGGCCGGCTCCATGACCATGGGCGACCTCGCCGCGACCCTGCGGGTGCGCCCGCCCACCGCCTCCAAGACCATCTCGCGGCTCGCGGCCCTCGGCTTCGTGGAGCGCCGCGCCGAGGCCGGCGACGGCCGCGTCGTGCGGGTGCGCCTCACCGAGACCGGGATGGCCAAGGCGGCGGCGATCGAGCGGATCTGGGACGAGGTCGAGGCCGAACTCGTCGAGGGCTTCGACGGCAAGGAGCGCCGCCGCCTGCGCAAGCTCCTGCGCAAGGCCGCCCGCAACCTCGCCGAGGCCGCGGGCGTGATCGGCCACGAGGCGGACGCCGACGCCGAGCTCGACGCGGACGACGACGAGGCGGAGGCGCTTCTGGGGGCGGACGCGGTGGGTCGCGCCTCGTAGGACGGGCCCAGGACGACCGCGCAGCGCTGATGCGCGTGCGCGTCGTGGAAGCCGGGGAGGAGATCGACTACCCGCAGCGCGATGTCCCCACCGATACCCCCGCGGCATGACCCCCGCCCGCCCGCGGGCGAAATCCCGACGAAGAACCGCCAGCGCCTGTTCGGCATCGCCCTGATGTGCTGCGCGCCCGTGTTCTTCGCGGGCCTCGACGCCTCGGGCAAGATCCTGGCGCGCGAGGGCGTCGATCCGCTGCTCTCGACCTTCATGCGCTACGCGGTCAACGTCGCGCTGGTCACCGCCTTCCTCAACCCGGTGACGCGCCCCGGCGTGGCCCGCACCAGCCGGCCCGGGCTGCAGGTCGTGCGCTCGCTGCTGCTGTTCGGCTCCACCGCCTTCAACTTCCTGGCGCTGCAGCATCTCCAGCTCGCCGAGACCGTCTCGATCCAGTTCGCCGCGCCGCTCTGCGTCGCGCTGCTCGCCGGGCCGATGCTGGGGGAATGGTCCACGCGCACGCGGCTCGCGGCGATCCTGGTGGGGTTCTTGGGCGTCCTGGTGATCGTGCGCCCGGGGGTCGGCACGATGCAGCCGGCGGTGCTGTTCGCGCTGGGCAACATGGCCTGCTACGCGCTCTACATCCTGGTGACGCGCCGCCTCGCCGCGTTCGATTCCAGCGCCACCACGATCTTCTATTCGGGGCTCGCGGGGCTCGCCCTGATGAGCCCGCTCGTCCCCTGGATCTGGCGGACGCCGGAATCGGGGCTCGCCTGGGGCATGCTGATCGGCGTCGGCCTGTTCGGCACGGCGGGGCACTGGCTCCTGGTGCTCGCCCACGCGCGGGCACCCGCGAGCGTGCTCGCGCCCTTCATCTACACGCAGATCCTGTGGTCGGTGGGGCTCGGCTGGCTCGTTTTCGGCGACGTCCCGAGCCCGTGGACGCTGGTGGGCGCCGCGATCATCGTCGGCTCGGGGCTGCTGCTGCTGGCCGAGGACGCGTGGCGCCGACGACTGGCGCGGACCGCGACGGCGGCCGCCGGGGCGCGGCTACCCTGATCGATCCTCCCGACAGGCGACGGGCGAGGCCCGTCGCCCTCCGGACGCGCCGAGCCCGGTCATCGCCGGGATCGGCTCACACGACGATCAGCGGTGACGGCGGTGGTGGTGGTGGCGGGAGCGCATGCGGGTGCGGTAGGCGCGCCGGCCCGGATCGATGCCGAGCGCGCCGTTGACGGTGCCGACGGCGCCGCCGACCGCGCCGCCCACGATGCCGCCGATGGGGCCGCCGACCCGGTTGCCCTCGGCGGAGCCGCGGCGCACGCCGCCCGGCAGGCCCTGGGCCTCGGCGACGCCGGACAGGGTGAAGGCGGAGACCGCGAGGGTCGCGGCGACGAGCACTGTCTTGATCATGGGGGCTTCCTCGAACCGGTTGCGTCACCCGCCGATCGGCACCGTCCGAGGGCGGCGCCTCGGCAGGCGTGAGGACTCAACGGCCGAGCTTGGAAAAGGTGGCGTCCGTGCCGCGCGATCCCGGCGACATGGTGAATCGGGATCGGGCCCGGGACGGGGCTCGGGAGCGTTTCCGAGCGACGTGGTGTCCGGTGCGCGTGAAGAAGACGCGACGACACCGACACATCGAGCGATTCTCGTGAATCGGAGATCGCTCCGTGCCGCCCTCGTCGCGGAGGCATCGAACGCTGCGGCGACGGCGTGGAAGGCACCGACCGGACGCCCGTCGGGTCGGCCGATCGTGCCCGCGACCGTGGCGGCCTGCGCGCTCACGTGGGCGACGCCCTCGCCGATGGCGTCGAGGTCGGTGCCGATTGCCCGCCGCGCCTCGGCCCGGTGCCGACGATCGCGTGGCGCGTGATGTCGGCGGCGATCCCGACCGCGTTGGCGAGGCGGCCCGACCGGTCCGGGACGGACCCGACCGTTTTGCTCGCTGGTCTCGCGCCGACCCCGCTGCTAGAAGCGGCCCATGCGCGACGCTCTCGTCCTGCGCGGCCCCTGCCGCATGCGAATTACGGGCCCGGCCTCCGTGTGACGGGTCGCGCTCGCGCGGCCGCGCGGATGCCGGGTGAGAGCGACCTCCGCCCGTTTCCCGTCCGAAGACTCCGTTCGAGCCAGCTGTACCGATGAGCGATCCCACCGCGACCCGCGACTACGCGCGGACCCTGTTCCTGCCCAGGACCGACTTCCCGATGCGTGCCGGCCTGCCGACCCGCGAGCCGTTGCTGCTGGAGCGCTGGGCCGCGACCGACCTCACCGGGCAGATCCGCCGGGCGGCGAAAGGCCGTGCGCGCTTCGTGCTCCACGACGGGCCGCCCTACGCCAACGGCAACATCCACATCGGGCACGCGCTGAACAAGATCCTCAAGGACGTGATCGTGCGCTCGCAGGGCGCGCTCGGCCAGGACGCCGACTACGTGCCGGGCTGGGACTGCCACGGCCTGCCCATCGAGTGGAAGATCGAGGAGCAGTACCGCGCCAAGGGCCGCAGCAAGGACGAGGTCCCCGTCCTCGAATTCCGCGCGCAGTGCCGGGCCTTCGCCGCGCAGTGGCTCGACGTGCAGCGGGAGGAGTTCAAGCGCCTCGGCGTCGGCGGCGACTGGGCGCGGCCCTACTCCACCATGGCGTTCCCGGCCGAGGCCGCCATCGCCCGCGAGCTGATGCGGTTCGCCGCCTCCGGCCAGCTCTATCGCGGCTCGAAGCCGGTGATGTGGTCTGTGGTGGAGAGGACCGCGCTCGCCGAGGCCGAGGTCGAGTACGAGGATCACGTCAGCGACACCATCTTCGCCGCGTTCCCCCTGCGCGAGGGCGCCCCGGAGGCGCTCGACGGCGCGCGCGTGGTGATCTGGACCACCACGCCCTGGACCATGCCCGGCAACCGCGCCGTGGCCTACTCGAAACGCGTCGCCTACGGCCTCTACCGCGTCACGGCGGCGGCCGAGGACAACTGGGCCAAGGTCGGCGATCGCTACCTGCTCGCCGACGCGCTCGCCGAGGGCGTGTTCAAGGCCGCCCGCGTCGAGGCGTTCGAGCGCACGGCCGACGTCGATCCCGCGAGCCTCGCCGCGATCACCCTGTCGCATCCGCTGGCCGGCCACGTCCCCGGCTACGACTTCACCGTGCCGATGCTGGAGGGCGACCACGTCACCGACGAGGCCGGCACCGGCTTCGTGCACACGGCACCGGGCCACGGCCGCGAGGATTTCGAGGTCTGGACGGCCAACGGGCAGCGGCTGGCGAAAGCCGGCATCGACACCCGCATCCCCTACACCGTGGACGCCGACGGCGCGCTCACCGAGGAGGCCCCCGGTTTCACGGGAAAACATGTCCTTAACCACAAGGGCGAGAAGGGCGACGCCAACAAGGCGCTGATCGCCGCGCTCGGAGAGGCCGGCGCGCTGGTGGCGCGGGGCACGCTCAAGCACAGCTACCCCCATTCCTGGCGCTCGAAGAAGCCGGTGATCTTTCGCAATACGCCCCAATGGTTCATCGCCATGGACCGGCCGGTGGACGGTCTCGGCAACCGAAGCCTGCGGGAGGTCGCGCTCCAGGCCATCGACGAGACCCAGTGGGTCCCGCCGCAGGGAAAGAACCGCATCACCGGCATGGTCTCGGGGCGGCCCGACTGGGTGGTCTCGCGCCAGCGCGCCTGGGGCGTGCCGATCACGGTGTTCGTGCATAGGGGCACGGGCGAGGTGCTGCGCGACGAAGCCGTCGATGCCCGCATCGTCGCGGCTTTCGCGGCCGAGGGCGCCGACGCGTGGTTCGCGCACGACGCGGCCGCGCGTTTCCTGGCCCCCGAGCACGATCCGGCCGACTACGAGACCGTCACGGACGTGCTGGACGTCTGGTTCGATTCCGGCTCGACCCACGCCTTCGTGCTGGACGATCCCGAAGCGTTCCCGGCGCTCGCCGGCATCCGGCGGGTGCGCGAGGGCGGGCAGGACCGGGTGATGTACTTGGAGGGCTCCGACCAGCATCGCGGCTGGTTCCAGTCCTCGCTGCTCGAATCCTCCGGCACGCGGGGCCACGCGCCCTTCGACGTGGTGCTGACCCACGGCTTCGTGCTGGACGGCAAGGGCGAGAAGATGTCGAAGTCGCGCGGCAACGTCGTCGCGCCCCAGACCGTGATCAAGGAATCGGGCGCCGACATCCTTCGGCTCTGGGTCGCGGCGTCCGACTATTCCGACGACCTGCGCATCGGGCCCGAGATCGTAAAGACCTTCGCCGAGACCTACCGCAAGCTGCGCAACTCCTTGCGCTGGATGCTGGGCTCGCTGGCCCACCGCGTCCCCGCCGACGACGTGCCCTTCCAAAACATGCCGGAACTGGAGCGGCTGATCCTGCATCGGCTGGCCGAACTCGACCGCGAGATCCGCGAGGCCTACCGCGCCTTCGACACCAAGCGGGTGGTGGCGCTGCTCAACGGCTTCATGACCGGCGACCTCTCGGCCTTCTACTTCGACGTGCGCAAGGACGCGCTCTACTGCGATCCCGTCTCGTCGCGGACGCGCCGGGCCTCGCTGCAGGTGATCGAGGCAGCCTTCGAGCGGGTCGTGATCTGGCTCGCGCCCATCCTCGCCTTCACGGCGGAGGAGGCGTGGCTCGACCGGCACCCGTCCGAGACCGGCTCGGTGCATCTCCAGCGGATGCCCGACACGCCCGCGGAGTGGCGCGACGAGGCGCTCGCAGCGCGCTGGCAGAAGATCCGGCGGGTGCGCCGGGTGGTGACGGGGGCGCTCGAGATCGAGCGCGCGGCCAAGCGCATCGGCGCGAGCCTGGAGGCGGCGCCCACCGTGTTCGTGGCCGATCCCGACCTGCTCGCGGCGCTCGACGGCGTCGATTTCGCGGAAGTGTGCATCACCTCGGGCATCGACCTGCGGGCGGGCGAGGGTCCGGCCGAGGCCTTCCGCCTCGACGAGGTCAAGGGCGTCGCGGTGCTGCCGGCTAAAGCCGAGGGCCGCAAATGCGCCCGCTCCTGGCGCGTCGCGAAAGATGTCGGGTCCGATCCCGCCTACCCGGACGTGACGCCCCGCGACGCGGCGGCGTTGCGCGAATGGGACGCCGCGCATCCGGGGGCGGCGTGACCCCTTTCCGCCTCGGCCTCGTCGGGCTTCTGGCCACCCTCGTCCTCGATCAGGCGAGCAAGCTCTGGCTCTACTTCGGCACCGATCTGGTGCTGACGGGGCCGTGGCGGCTCAACGGGTTTACGGACTTCGTCGTGGTCTGGAACCGGGGCGTCTCCTACGGGATGTTCCAGCAGGAGGGCGGGTTCGGGCGCTGGCTGCTGGTGGCGGTCTCGCTCGTGGCCGCGATCGGACTCGGTCTCTGGATGAGCCGGGCGACCTCGCGGCTGCTCGCCCTGTCCCTCGGCCTCATCGTCGGCGGGGCGCTCGGCAACGCCGTCGACCGGGCGGCCTACGGGGCGGTGTTCGACTTCGTCCACCTGCATGCGGGCACGTGGTCCTGGTACGTGTTCAACGTGGCCGACGCGGCCATCGTCGCGGGGGTGATCGGCCTGATCCTCGACGGCCTGATGCCGCAGCGGCGCACGGACGGGGCGGCGGACGCGGGCGCCTGAGGTCGCCGCGCATCGGCCGGTACGGGACGCGGAAGCCTTACCGGGCGTCGGATGCCACCTCTCGTTGTGCCGGACCCCTCGGGCGCCATACGATCGCCCGAAACCGGGATCACCCGGAACGGATCGGGTCGGCGACCCGGATCGATCCGAGGGCGAGGGACGATATGAGCGGAAGTCCGAGGTCCCTGGCCGGAGCGGCCGCGATCCTGGTGCTGCTGGCCGGCGCCGCGCGGTCGGAGGAGGGCGCGTTCTTCCGCGATTCCCTGAGCACCCTCGGCCTCGTCGAGCCGGAGCGCCCGGCCATCACCTACCGCGAGCGGGCGCCGCTGGCGATGCCGCCGAAATTCGACCCCAACAACCTCACCGCCGGGCTGCCGACGCCGCAAGTCCGGGAGGCGTCGCCGCAATGGCCCAAGGACCCGGAGGTCCGCCAGCGCGAGCGCGCCGCGATCGAGGCCAAGAAGCCGATCGTGCGCGGCGCCCAGGGGCGCATGAACGACAACAACGAGACGATGTCCGTCTACGAGATGCAGGCGGGCCGCCGCGCCGGCGCCGAGGTTCCGGACGGCCCGGTGATCCGCCCCGGCGACAACACCCGGGAATCGACCTGGCTGAACCCGCTGCAACTGCTCACGGGCAAGTCGGAGGCGGCGGGCCCGTCCGTGGTCGAGCCCGATCGCGACCTTCTGACCGATCCGCCCACCGGCTACCGCAAGGCCCCGGTCAAGGTGGCCCGGCCCGGGGGCGATCCCGTCGGCGGACCGATCAGCGACAACGCGGAGGCCGATCCGCGGGCCTACATGAGGTCGCAGTCGGGTCGTTGATCTCGGTACGACCGTGACATTGCTGTCACGGATGCGGTACGGAACGTGCCTCCGGTCCCTGCGGGACGGCCGGACCCGATGAGGACGGAGCGCGGACCGCCACGAGGCGGACGCACGAAGGACAACAGATGCATCTCTACCGGAAGCCTATGACGTGGCAGGGCAGGGCGGGGCAGCGGCCGAACGGCGGCCTCTCCCATGCGGGCCGGGTCGAGGCGGCTCCGTTCGGGCGCTCGGAGGCCGGCGGCCCCGAGGTCTCGGCCTTCCGTCTCGACAACGGCCTCGACGTGGTGGTGATCCCCGATCACCGCGCCCCGGTCGCGACGCACATGATCTGGTACCGCAACGGCTCGGCCGACGATCCGCTGGGCCAGTCGGGCATCGCCCACTTCCTCGAGCACCTGATGTTCAAGGGCACCGACCGGAACCCGGCGGGCGCCTTCTCGAAGGCGGTGTCCTCGCTCGGCGGCCAGGAGAACGCGTTCACGAGCTACGACTACACCGCCTACTTCCAGCGGGTCGCCCGCGACCATCTCGGCACGATGATGGCGTTCGAGGCCGACCGCATGGGCGGCCTCGTGCTCGACGACGCCGTGGTCGCGCCCGAGCGCGACGTGGTGCTGGAGGAGCGCCGCATGCGGGTCGAGACCGACCCGAACGCCCAGCTCTCCGAGGCCATGGCCGCCTCGCTGTTCGTGCACCATCCCTACGGCATCCCGATCATCGGCTGGATGCACGAGATCGAGGAGCTGAACCGCACCCACGCCATCGACTACTACCGGCGCTTCTACACGCCGGAGAACGCCATCCTCGTGGTGGCGGGCGACGTGACGCCCGACGAGGTGCGCCGCCTCTCCGAGGAGACCTACGGTCAGGTCGCCCCGCAGGGCACGCGTCCGCAGCGCCTGCGCGCCCGCGAGCCGGAGCCCCGCGCCATGCGCCGGATCGCCGTGGCCGACCCCAAGGTCGAGCAGCCCACCCTGCAGCGGCTCTACCTGACCCCCTCCTGCCGGACCGCCCGCGACGGCGAGTGCCACGCGCTGGAGCTGTTCGCCGAGGTGCTGGGCGGGGGCGCCACCTCGTTCCTGTACCGCAAGCTGGTCCTGGAGATGGGCGTCGCCGTGAACGCGGGCGCCTGGTACATGGGCTCGGCCATCGACGACACCCGCTTCTCCGTCTACGCGGTGCCCGCCGAGGGCGTGAGCCTGGAGGCGCTCGAGGAGCATCTCGACCGGGTGCTGCGCCGCGCCGTCGAGGCGCTGGACCCGGAGGCGATCGAGCGCGCCAAGACCCGGCTCGTGGCCGAGACGGTCTATTCCGCCGACAGCCAGTCCTCGCTCGCCCGCATCTACGGCTCGGCGCTCGCCATCGGCGAGACCGTCGAGGAGGTGCGCGGCTGGCCCGCCGACATCGAGGCGGTCACCAGGGAACGCCTCGCGGCCGTCGCCGAACGCTACCTGACCCCGGCCCGCTCCGTGACCGGCTTCCTGATGAAGGCCCGCGAGTTCGACGCGCCCGTCATCGCTTCCGCGGCCTGAAGCATCGTCCCGGAAGGTGGTTTCCGGCTTTCGGGACGATGCACCAAACAGACATCCGGGCCCCATCGTCGGGCCGGCGTGCTCCCCCCGGGAGGGCCGGCCGAGAAGAACAACAACGAGGCAATCCATGAACTTGGCCGATACCGGCACACGCACCGGACCCTCGCCCACGCAGGCGCTTCCCGTCGCGACCGCCCCCGGCATCGAGGCGTGGCACGTCGCCTCGCCGATCGTTCCGATGATCGCCCTCGCCTTCACCTTCGAGGGGGGCGCGGCGCAGGACGCGGAGGGCAAGGGCGGCACCGCCAACATGCTGACGCGGCTCCTCGACGAGGGCGCGGGCGACCTCTCCTCCGACGCCTTCCAGGAGGCGCTCGCCGCGCGCGCGATCGAGCTCAGCTTCCACGCCGGCCCGGATTCGCTGGGCGGCTCGCTCAAGACGCTGGTGAAGCACGCCGACGAGGCGATCCGCCTGCTGGCCCTGGCGCTGGCCGAGCCGCGCTTCGACCCGGCGGCGATCGAGCGGGTGCGCGCCCAGATGCTCGCGGGCCTGCGCTACCAGCAGAACGACCCCGGCGTGATGGCCTCGCGCCGCTACTTCCGCGAGGCCTTCCCCGGCCACGCCTACAGCCGGCCCTCCTCGGGCACCCTGGAGAGCGTCGCGGCGATCACCCGCGAGGACCTCGTGGCGATGCACCGCGCCCTGATCGGCCGCGGCGGGCTGAAGGTCGCCGTGGTCGGCGCCATCGAGACGGACGCGATCGCGCAGGCCCTGGACCGGGCCTTCGGCCGCCTGCCCGAGGCGACGCCCCTCAAGGCGGTCCCCGCCACCACGATCCACGATCTCGGCCGCCGCGTGGTGGTCGATCTCGACGTGCCGCAGTCGGTGATCCGGTTCGGGCTCGGCGGCGTGTCCTGGAACGACCCCGACTTCATCCCGGCCTACGTGCTCAACCACATCCTGGGGGGCGGCGCCTTCACCTCGCGCCTGTTCCAGGAGGTGCGCGAGAAGCGCGGGCTCGCCTATTCGGTCGGCACCTCGCTCACCTCGCACCGCGCCGTGGCGATGACCTGGGGCTACACCGCCACCAAGAACGAGCGGGTGGTCGAGGCGCTCGACGTGATCGGCGACGAGATCATGAAGCTGATCCACGACGGCCCCTCCGACGACGAGCTGCAGAAGGCCAAGGACTACCTCACCGGCTCCTACGCGCTCGGCTTCGACACCTCGACCAAGATCGCCAATCAGCTCGTGCAGATCGCCTTCGAGGGGCTCGGCATGGACTACATCGCGCGGCGCAACGACATGGTGGCTGCGGTGACCCAGGCCGACATCCGCCGCGCCGCCGCCCGCACGCTCGGCGACGGGAAGATGCTGGTGGTGGCCGCCGGGCGCCCGACGGGGTTTTAGGGACTCAAGCCCGCTCCGCCAGCGCCGCCTCCGCCGACAGGGCGCGGGCCTGCCACGCGTCGCGCTCGGCGGTCATGGCCGCGAGCGCCGTCTCGGCGCGGGCCGCGCGGGCGGTCTGGACGGCGGCGAGCGCCTGAGCCCGCTCGCGGGCGCGGGTCTCTCCGGCCATCTGGACCTTGAGGTCCCGGGGCGTCGCCATGCGCGTCTCGTCCTGATCCTGTGTGCCTGGGCGGTTCCATGGCACGGGAGCCCCGGGGGACTCCAGAGGCCGGCCCTGCCTTTGGCTTGCCGCCGCCGCACCCCATCTCCCGGACGACGACAGCGCGAAGGCTCCCCATGCAGCTCACCGGACTCCACCACCTCACCGCCGTGACGGCGCACGCCGCCGACAACCTCGCCTTCTACACCCGCGTGCTCGGCCTGCGGCTGGTCAAGAAGACGGTGAACCAGGACGACGTGTCGGCCTACCACCTGTTCTACGCGGACGGGCTCGCCTCGCCCGGCAGCGACCTGACCTTCTTCGACTGGCCGGCGGCGCGGGAGCGCCGGGGCAGCAACAGCATCAGCCGTACCGGCCTGCGGGTCGCGGGGGAGGGGGCGTTCGACTGGTGGCGCGAGCACTTCGCGCGCCAGGGCGTGACGCATCACCCGGCGCTCCCCCGCGACGGCCGCCTCACCCTGGATTTCGAGGACGGCGAGGGCCAGCGCTTCAGCCTCGTCGACGATGGCGGCGCGGGCGAGGCCCACCCCTGGGCGGACAGCCCCGTGCCCGCCGAGCACCAGATCCGGGGGCTCGGCCCCGTCCGCCTCACCGTGGCGGCGCCGGAGCGCACAGAGGCCGTGCTCACCGAGGTGCTGGGCCTGCGCTTCGAGCGGACCTACGAACTGCCCGAGGGCGAGGTCCGGGTGCTCGCCATGGGCGAGGGGGGACCGGCGGCGGAGGTGCATCTCCTGGCCGATCCCGGCGCCCCGGCCCGCCAGGGGGCGGGGGGCGTCCACCACGTCGCCTTCCGCATCCCGGACGCCGATTACGAGCCTTGGGCCGATCGCCTCAAGACGCACCGCATGCCGTCGAGCGGGCCGGTGGACCGCTTCTACTTCCGCAGCCTGTATTTCCGCGAGCCCAACGGCATCCTGTTCGAGATCGCCACGGACGGACCCGGCTTCACCGCCGACGAGCCCCTGGAGACGCTGGGCCAGGGGCTCGCCCTGCCGCCCTTCCTGGAGCCGCGCCGGGCCGAGATCGAGGCGGGCCTCAAGCCCCTGTGACTCGAGTGGGTCGCGCCGGTCGCGGCCCCGCCCGAGATTGAGAGCGATTCCAAACGGTTGCGTCGCGGGGCGGGTGTGTCCCCGCAGCGTCTTGACCTCTCGGCCGCACCTGCGAAAAGACCGCGAACCAGCCAAGATTCGGGAATCCTCCGGCCGATGAGCAAGTACAACGAGGAGCGCGTGCTCTCCGTCCATCACTGGACCGACACGCTCTTCTCCTTCCGCACGACCCGCGATCCGTCGTTCCGCTTCCGCAACGGCGAGTTCACGATGATCGGCATCGAGGTCGAGGGCCGTCCGCTGCTGCGCGCCTACTCGGTGGTCTCGGCCAACTACGAAGAGGAGCTGGAGTTCTTCTCGATCAAGGTCGCCAACGGCCCCCTGACCTCGAAGCTCCAGCACCTGAAGGTCGGCGATCCGATCATGGTCGGCAAGAAGCCGACCGGCACGCTGGTGCTCGACAACCTGATGCCCGGCCGGCACCTCTACCTGCTCGGCACCGGCACGGGGCTCGCCCCCTTCATGTCGATCATCAAGGACCCGGAGACCTACGAGCGCTTCGAGAAGGTGGTGCTGGTCCACGGCTGCCGTCAGGTGCAGGAACTCGCCTACGGCGAGACCATCACCGAGAGCCTGCCCAACCACGAGTTCCTCGGCGAGGTGATCTCGGCCGGGCTGATCTACTACCCCACCGTCACCCGCGAGCCCTTCCGCAACCGCGGCCGCATCACCGACCTGATGACCTCGGGAAAGCTGTTCGAGGACATCGGCCTGCCCGCCATGTCGATCGAGAACGACCGGTTCATGCTCTGCGGCAGCCCGGAGATGATCAAGGACACCCGCGAGATGCTGACCGGGGGCGGCTACGTCGAGGGCAACCACGGCGAGGCCGGCCACTACGTCATCGAGAAGGCCTTCGTCGAAAAGTGAGCGACGCGCAGGCCCGCGCCCTGTTCGTCGCGGGCGCCGGCACGGAGGTCGGCAAGACCTACGTCACCGCCGCCCTGACCCGGCACCTGCGGGACGAGGGCCGCGCGGTCCGGGTCCTGAAGCCGGTGGCGAGCGGCATGCCCGAGCTCGGCGATCCGGCCTTCGCGGCGAGCGACACCGGGCTGCTGCTCGCGGCGCAGGGGCACCCGATCACGCCGGAGACCGTGGCCGCCTGCTCGCCCTGGCGCTTCGCGGCGCCCCTGGCCCCTGATCTCGCCGCCGCCTACGAGGGCCGCCACCTGGCGCTCGCCGACCTCGTCGCGTGGTGCGCGGCGCAGCGCCAGGGCCTCGCGCCCGGCACCACCCTTCTGGTCGAGGGCGTCGGCGGGCTGATGAGTCCCGTCACGCAGGAGGCCACCGGCCTCGACTGGCTGAAGGCCCTGCGCCTGCCGGCCCTTCTCGTCACCGGCAGCTATCTCGGGGCGATCAGCCACGCGCTCACCGCCGCCGAGACCCTGCGCGCCCATGGCATCGCCCTGCTCGGCGTCGTGGTGAGCGAGGGGCTCGCCGCGCCGACGCCGCCCGAGAGCGTGGCGGACTCGATCGCGCGGCACGTCGCGGCCCCGGTCGCCGTGCTGCATCGCGGCGCGGCGTTTCCGGAAGCCCTGGCCGGACTGGTCTGAACCGGGTCCGACCCCGCGAGCCGGGAACCCTCGATCGGTGCGGCGCGCGCGCCATGGACGACGGCCGGCCGACATCCTACCTCAGGGGCAGGCCGCGTCGGCGACCGGGGGGACATGCTGTGAGCCAAGTCGCCGCGACGGGCCTCGCCGCCCCCGGGGTCGCCCCGGAACCCGCCGCCACGCACCGGAAGGCCGGGCCGGCCCTGCTGCTGGGCGCCCTCGGCATCGTCTACGGCGACACCGGCACCAGCCCGCTCTACGCCTTCAAGGAGGCCGTCCGCGCCGCGAGCGCGGGTGGCGCCCCGACGCCGATCGCGGTGACGGGGGCCGTCTCGCTGATCCTGTGGGCGCTGATCCTCATCGTCTCGCTGAAATACGCGGTGCTGATCCTGCGCGCCGACAACCGGGGGGAGGGCGGCATCGTCGCGATGCTGGCGCTGCTCGGCGCGCGCCACGCCCGCGCCGGCTCCTGGCAGGCCTGGCTCCTCGTGGTCGGCCTCGTCGGCGCCGCGCTCCTCTACGGGGACGGGGCCATCACGCCCGCGATCTCGGTGCTGAGCGCCATCGAGGGGCTGAAGGTCGATGCCCCGGCGCTGGGCCGCTTCGTGGTGCCGATCACCATCGTCATCCTGATCGGGCTGTTCCTGGTCCAGAGCAAGGGCGTCACCGTCATCGGCCGCATTTTCGGGCCCGTGATGCTGGTCTGGTTCGTCGTGCTCGCCCTGATGGGCCTGGGCGGCATCTGGCAGGCCCCGCAGATCCTGGGGGCCGTCAACCCGTGGCGGGCGGTGGACTTCCTGACCCATGCGGGCGTCCACGTCAGCTTCGCGATGCTGGGCGCGGCCTTCCTCGCGGTCACCGGCGGCGAGGCGATGTACGCCGATCTCGGGCATTTCGGCGCCCGCGCCATCCGCGTGGCGTGGTTCGGCCTCGTGCTGCCGGCCCTCGTGATCCACTATTTCGGGCAGGGCGCGCTGCTGCTGGCCGAGCCCGATGCCATCGAGAACCCGTTCTACCGCCTCAGCCCCGCCTGGGCGCATTACCCGCTGATCGCGCTCGCGACGCTCGCCACGGTGATCGCCTCGCAGGCCATCATCTCGGGCGTGTTCTCGCTGACCCAGCAATCGATCCAGCTCGGCTTCCTGCCGCCGATGCGGGTGGTCCACACCGCCCGCCACGAGCGCGGGCAGATCTACGTGCCCCTGGTGAACTGGCTGCTCGCCGCCGCGACGCTCACCGCCGTCGTCGTCTTCGAATCCTCCGACGCGCTCGCGGGCGCCTACGGCATCGCGGTCTCGGCGCTCATGGCGATCACCACCCTGCTCGCGGCCCTCGTCGCCCTGAAATGGGGCTACAACCCCGTCGCGGTGGTGGCGCTGAACGGCTTCTTCCTCGCGATCGACCTCGTGTTCCTGGGGGCCAACAGCGTGAAGCTCCTGGAGGGCGGCTGGTTTCCGCTGCTGCTCGCGGGCCTCGTCGCCTTCCTGATGCTGACCTGGCGCAAGGGCAACGCCTGCCTGGAGACGGCGCGGGTGGCGTTGCGCAAGCCCGAGCCCGAGTTCGTCGAGGGGCTGCGGACGCATCCGCCCCAGGTGCTGCCGGGGGCCGCCGCCTTCCTGTCCTCGGCCACGCAAGGGATTCCCCTGCCGCTCTCGCGCCTCGTCGAGCGCACGGGCGCGCTCCACCGGCACGTCCTCATCGTCACGGCGCTCTACGAGGAGGAGCCGACGATCCCGCCGGAGGCGCGGGCGAGCGTGAGCGCGATCACCCCCGACATCCTGCGGGTGATCCTGCGCTACGGCTTCATGGATTCCGCCTCGATTCCCGAAGGACTGGATTGTGCCGTGGCCGCCGGGCTGCTGCCCGCGATCTTCCTCGACGACCTCACGGTCTTCATCGGCCACGAGATCATCATCCCGGTCAGCGACGCGCGCGGCATGTCGCCCTGGCGCGAGGGCCTGTTCGCCGTGCTCCAGCGCAACGCCGAGCGCACCGGCGCGCATTTCTGCGTGCCGGCCCGTCAGGTGATCGAGGTGGGCACCGAGATCGAGATCTGAGCCCGATTCGGGCCGGACGCGCCGGTCGGCGACGCCCATCGACGGGCGCGGCGACCGCTTCCGGTCGAACCCGACGAGCTTCGTCGGGTTCGGCCCGGAGGGAGCGTGGGACGGCATGGGACGCGTGGGACGACCGTCCCGATCGTTCGGTTCGACGGACGACGTCGGGCCGTGAGGCCGTGGCCGGGCGCGATCCGGCCTGTGGCGGCCCGCCCGGTCCGGTCCGAAACGGCGCCGTCGCTTCGAGGTGGAGCGTCGCTCCCCTCGACGTGTCGGCCGGGGTCACCTCGACGCGGAACGAGGTGGACGGTATCGGGCCGCGATGCGCTCAGCTGCGGATGCGCTCGATCTTGGCGCCGCAGCGGCCGAGCTTGGCCTCCAGCGCCTCGAAGCCGCGGTCGAGATGGTAGACCCGGTTGATCTGGGTCTCGCCCTCCGCCGCCAGCCCCGCGATCACCAGCGAGACCGAGGCGCGCAGGTCGGTCGCCATCACCGGCGCGCCCTTCAGCCGCTCGACCCCCTCGACCACGGCCAGATCCCCGTCGAGGCGGATCCGGGCGCCGAGGCGGGCCAGTTCCTGCACGTGCATGAAGCGGTTCTCGAAGATGGTCTCGCGGATGCGCGACTGGCCCGTGGCCAGCGTCATCAGCGCCATGAACTGCGCCTGCAGGTCGGTGGGGAAGCCGGGGAACGGATCGGTGGTGATGTCCACCGCGGCGATGCCGCCGCCGTTGCGGCGCACCCGGATGCCATCCGGGACGGCCGTGATCTCGGCGCCCGTGGTGGCGAGCACGTCGAGCGCCGAGTGCAGCAGGTCGGCGCGGGTGTTCTCGAGGATCACGTCGCCGCCGGTCATCGCCACCGCCATGGCGTAGGTGCCGGTCTCGATCCGGTCGGGCAGCACCGCGTGGCGGGCGCCGTTCAGCCGCGCCACGCCCTCGATCTCGATGCGCGGGGTGCCGGCGCCCTTGATGCGCGCGCCCATCTTGATCAGGCACTCGGCGAGATCGACCACCTCGGGCTCGCGCGCCGCGTTGGTGATCACCGTGGTGCCGTAGGCGAGCGAGGCCGCCATCAGCGCCACGTGCGTGCCGCCGACCGTGACCTTGGGGAAGTCGATCTCGCCGCCGCGCAGGCCGTTCTTGGTCTTGGCCACCACGTAGCCGGCATCGATCTCGATCTGCGCACCGAGTTTCTCCAGGGCCATGATCAGCAGGTCGACGGGCCGCGTGCCGATGGCGCAGCCGCCCGGCAGGGAGACCTTGGCCTCGCCGAAGCGGGCGAGCAGCGGCGCCACCACCCAGAAGCTCGCCCGCATGGTCGAGACCAGCTCGTAGGGCGCCGTGGTGTCGATGACGTTGGAGGCGGTGAGCCGGATGGTCTGGCCGGTCTCGGTGGTCTGCCCGGGGCGCTTGCCCACCACCATGTGGTCGACGCCGTGGTTGCTCAGGATGCGCACCAGGGCGGCGATGTCGGCGAGCCGCGGCACGTTGACGAGTTCGAGGGTGTCGCCGGTGAGCAGGCTTGCGATCATCAGCGGCAGGGCCGCGTTCTTGGCGCCCGAGATCGGGATCGTGCCGTTGAGGGCTAAGCCGCCGGTGATGTGGATGCGGTCCATGTCGGTTCCCCGGCGCCGGACCCGTCCGTTTCCGGGATGTCCGCCGCGCTCTGCCCCTGATCGTGCGTCGCGTACGTCTGCGTCACGGCCACGTATAGGGCTGTTTGACGAGAAAGGGCATCGCGATCCGCAGGCGCCCCCGCGGCGAGGCGATTACGGCTCGCTCGAAGGCTTCGGTTCGGTCGCCGTCATGGCCTCGGCGGGAGGCGCGTCGTTCTCTGGGGTCGCAACTGCCGACGGGTCGCCGGCCTCGCCCTCGGGCGCCTCGGCCCGGCCGCGCGCCTGGACCTTTCGCCGCTTGTGGTTGTCGCGCAGGGCGGCCTTCAGCCGGTCCTGACGCTCGTTCCGGTGTCTGTCGTTCATGTCGCGACCCATCGTCGCCACGGCCCATAGACCGCATTCCGTCCAACGCTCAACGGGTGCACGGCAGGAATGTCTCGAACTCACCTTGAACCGATTCCAGATCGGCCTGTATCTTGTCGTAGGTTGGTATCGCGCGAGCGGTATCGATCCGCAGGACGACCCATCGCCTTCCCGCGAGATCCGACGCGACACCCCGACGCCGCGCCGCGGCCCCGAACAGGTACGGGACCGGCCCATGATCTCGCACCGGTCGCTCGTTTCAGAGCCGCCCGGTCAGCTCAAGCGCCAAGGACGGATGCCCGTGAACCGGATGCCCGCGAACACCGACCGGACCGAGACCATTCCGGCGGCCGGTGGCACGAGAGACGACCGCAACGGCCTCGGCCTGGATAGCAACGACCGGGCCAGGACCAGCTCGGCCAAGCCGGTGGTCGATTACGAGCGCCATTTCCGTGGCGCGGTCGAGCGGCTGCACGCGGAGCGCCGTTACCGCGTCTTCGCCGACATCGAACGCATCAGCGGGCGCTTTCCCCAGGCGCGGTGGCGCAAGCCCGACGGCGGTACCCACGAGATCACGGTGTGGTGCTCGAACGACTATCTTGGCATGGGCCAGCATCCGGACGTGGTCTCCGCGATGACCGAGACGGCCAAGCGCTGCGGCGTCGGCGCGGGCGGCACGCGCAACATCGCGGGCAACAACTCGCCGCTGGTGGACCTCGAGCGCGAACTGGCCGACCTGCACGGCAAGGAGGCGGGTCTCGTCTTCACCTCGGGCTACGTCTCGAATCAGGCCGGCATCTCCACGATCGCCAAGCTGATCCCGAACTGCCTGATCCTGTCGGACGCCTTCAACCACAACTCGATGATCGAGGGCGTGCGCCATTCGGGTTGCGAGAAGCGGGTGTTCCGCCACAACGACCTCGCGCATCTGGAGCAACTGCTCGTCGAGGCCGGCGACCGGCCCAAGCTCATCGCCTTCGAGTCGGTCTACTCGATGGACGGCGACGTGGCGCCGATCGGTGCGATCTGCGACCTCGCCGACCGCTACGGAGCGATGACCTATCTCGATGAGGTCCACGCGGTCGGCCTCTACGGGGAGCGCGGCGCCGGCATCGCGGAGCGCGACGGCGTCATGCACCGCGTCGACGTGATCGAAGGGACGCTGGCCAAGGGCTACGGCTGCGTCGGCGGCTACATCACCGGTACGAGTGCGCTGTGCGATGCCGTGCGCAGCCACGCCCCCGGCTTCATCTTCACCACGGCCCTGCCGCCCGCCATCGCCGCGGCGGCACGCGCCTCGGTGCGCTATCTCAAGCGCTCGAACACCGAGCGCGCGGCCCACCAGCTCCAGGCCGCCAAGACCAAGGCCTCCCTCGACGGCGCCGGCCTGCCGGTGCTGACGACCGAGACGCACATCGTTCCCCTGATGGTGGGCGACGCCGAGCTGTGCAAGGCCGCCGCCGACCACCTGCTGGAGCGCCACGGCATCTACATCCAGCCGATCAACTACCCCACCGTGCCGCGCGGCACCGAGCGCCTGCGCATCACCCCCTCGCCCTTTCACGACGACGCCCGCATCGCAACGCTGACCGCGGCGCTGATCGAGACCTGGGACACGCTCGATCTGCCCCGTGCCGGAACGGTGTTCGCGGAGGCCGCGGAGTAGGGCCCAACGCCGGTCTCGCGAGGAGGAGGCCTTTACGATAGACATCGTGGATGGCCCAACCGCTCGACCGCGACCGCCTCCTGCAGGCCTTCGAACTGCTCGGCGCGCATCTCGCGGAGAGAAGTCTGTTCGTGGAACTCGCCGTCTACGGTGGCAGTGCCTTGATGCTGCAATTTGCGTGGCGGCGCAGCACAGAGGATGTCGATGCCGTGGTTCGCGACGGCTACGACGAGATGGCTCTCACGCCCTCGGTCGATCACGTCGCCGGGCAGATGGGGCTCGAGCGGGATTGGCTGAACAACGCTGTCGGCATGTTTACACCGCTCGATGAAGGCGACGCGCTGTTCGACGTGGCTGGCAGTTACCCGACGGAGGGCATACCGGGCCTGCGGACCGTCCTGGCCAAGCCGCACTACCTGCTGGCGATGAAGCTTCAGGCCTTGAGCAACCTCGACCGAGGTGACCGGGACCTGACGGATGCCCGTGCCCTCGCGGGGCATCTCGGAATCGACAACGAGGATGCCCTGCAGCGGCTCTATGTCTCGATCTATGCCGAGGATCCACCGGAGGAGGCGCGCGACCGCTTCCGTGCCGTGCTGACGGCCCGCACTCCATGAGACCGGCCTCGCTCCGTGAGGTGGTCGCTCGCACCCGGGACGATCCGAGCGGGGACTGGGACCACCACCTGCGTGAGTTCCTCGACGGGTTCTACGGCGCCGACGGTGACGGTCCGCGGCAGTCGGCCATGCTACGGGACGATCCTGGTCTGCTCGAGGTCGCCCGGGCCGACGCCTTCCTCGGCGGCGTCGGCGAGCATCTGGCGCGGCGCTGGGGCTTACCGATTCCGGCTTGGGTCCGGCACGAGGCCCGCTACCTCACCACAGCCCTGTTCGTGCCCGACGAGAAGAGTCTGCGCGGCTATCTGCTCTGCGTCAGTCCGGTGTCGTTTCGTGTCCGGCTGATCTTCACGGGGCCCGATCCGCTTCAGCGCGCACGTTTTCCCTACCACCGCGGCGTCGTGCGAATGCCTTCGTCCCATCCCGCTTGAGGCACGAGCCTCCGCCGGACGGCATGGCCGCGCCCGTGACGACGGTCGGACTCCCCGACTTTTGACGAGACATCGCGACGGTCGAGCCGCCCCGCCAAGTCTCCGCCGCGATTGGCAGGTCTGGAACGACCTATCGAGCCGCGAGGGCGGTCCCGGAACGGACGGAGAGCACCAAGGATGTCGGGCGGTCACGGGGCGGTCGAGGGCTCCAACAAGCGCGTGGCGCTGCTGATCTCGGTGCTGGCGCTGTTCCTGGCAGGCGCCGAGACGCTGGCCAAGAGCGCCCAGACCGAGGCGCTCGGCGCCAACGTGGAGGCCTCGGATCAGTGGGCGCACTTCCAGGCCCGCACCGTGCGCGGCACGGTCCTGAAGACCGCCGACGAAACCCTGGCGCTGCTGCCGCCCGGCCCCAACGATGGGGCGATCCAGGCCAAGCGCGCCGAATGGGCCAGGACCCTCGCACGCTGGGAATCCGAGCCGGCCACCGGCGAGGGCCGCAAGGAACTCGCCGAGAAGGCCCGCGTCTCGGGCGAGCGCCGCGACCTCGCCCTCGGGCGCTACCACCACTACGAGATCGCCTCGGCCGCCTTCCAGATCGGCATCGTGCTGGCCTCGGCCCAGGTCATCACCGGCATCGTCGCCCTCGCGATCGGCGGAGGGCTGCTCGGCGTGGCCGGGCTGGCGCTGGCCGCCTTCGGCCTATTCGCGCCGCACGCGCTGCGGTTCTTCCACTGAACCGGACACGGTGCGGAACGTGATCCGTTCGGATAATCCTGCGTCATACAAGCGGTCGAGCCGCGAGGGGAGGAGCGGGCCATGAACGCGAATGCTGGTCGTGAGTCCGAGCGGGACGGCGAACACGGCAACGGGCTCACGCGCCTGTCGTCGTTCCTGTTCCTGCACACCGAGCACGCCGTCTATGCCGCGCTGGGCGGCCTGCTCGCGGTCACTGCCCTTCTCGCATTGCTCGATTCGGCCGGCCTGCTGGTCGAGGCCATCAAGACGTTGGGAGGAACCAAGCCACTCCTCGACGTGGTCGATCGCCTGCTGTTCCTGCTGATGCTGGTGGAGATCCTGCACACGGTGCGGGTCTCGATGCGCTCGGGCCGGCTGACCTGCGAGCCGTTCCTGATCGTCGGCCTGATCGCCTCGATCCGGCGCGTCTTGGTGATCACGCTCCAGTCCTCCGAGGTGATGCACGGGGCGATGACCACGGAGAAGGAGGCGATGTTCCGCGCCTCCATGATCGAACTCGGGGTGCTCGCCGGGCTGATCCTGACCATGGTGGTCTCGATCTACACGCTGAACCGGACCCGCGATGGGGGACGGACCGCGGGGGAGGAATAGTCCGGTCAGGCTCCCTCGACCATCGCCAGCCAATCCGCCTCGGACACCACCGTGACGCCGTGCTTCTCGGCGTCCTTGAGTTTCGAGCCCGCGCCCGGACCGGCCACCACGAGATCGGTCTTGGCCGAGACCGAGCCCGAGACCTTGGCCCCGAGCCGCTCGGCGGTGGCTTTGGCCTCGCTCCGGGTCATTCGTTCGAGGGTCCCGGTGAACACGACGGTCTTGCCCGAGAAGGTCGCGGCGGAGGCCGCCACCGCCATCGGCTCGGTTGCCACCTGTTCGAGCAGGGCGGTCACCGCCTCGTCGTTGTGCGGCTCCGTGAAGAACCGGATCAGCGCGTCGGTGGCGACGGGGCCAACCTCGCCGTCGTCGGCGAAGGCACGGTAGGCGTCGCCCGGCCGCTGTTCGGCAGCTCGCTCAAGGGCGGCCACGATTCCCGGCGCGTCGCCGTAATGCGCGACGAGCGCGGCGCGCTGCGTGACGGTCAGGCGGATCCGAACCTGCCCCTCCGCCTCTGCCGTCTCCTCGGGACCGTCCGTGTCCTCGGTCGCGTCCGACGGGTAGCCGTGCTCGATGAGCCGGTCGCGGGTGGTGGGACCGATGCGCGGGACTGCCGAGAGTTCCATCCAGTCGGCCCCTGCCTGGGCGGTCTCTGCCGCTCTAATGGCGTCACGCAACGCCGGCATGTCGGAGAACCGCTTGGCGAGCGCCTTGGCGGTTGATTCGCCGATATGAGGGATGCCCAGCGCGAACAGCAGGCGGTTGAGGGGAATCGAACGCCGTGCCTCCAGGGAGGCCAGCAGGTTGTGGATCGCCTTGTCCTCCTCCTCTCCCTTCTTCTTGGTCGGCTTCTTCGGCGCTGGCTCGCCCTCCGTGCGGCGCTGCGCCGACAGCGACTCGCGCCGGGCGACGATGGCGGCCTTCAGCGGCTCGAAGCTCAGACGGAACAGGTCGGCGGGCTGACGCACGAGGCCGGCCTCGAACAGCACCTCGATGTAGGTCTGTCCGAAGCCTTCGAGATCGAAGCCGTTGCGGGAGACGAAGTGCTTGAGCCGCTCCACCCCTTGCGCCGGGCAGATCAGGCCGCCGGTGCAGCGTCGGATCGCGTCGGGCTTGCCCGTGCGCGGGTTGATCTCCCGCACCGCCCGGCTGGCGCAGGCGGGGCAGTGATCGGGGAAGAGGAAAGGCCGGGCCTCCGCCGGGCGCTTATCGAGCACCACGTCCACCACCTTCGGGATGACGTCGCCCGCCCGTACCACGATCACCGTATCGCCGACGCGAATGTCGCGGCCCTCGCGGATCGGCTCGCCGTCGCCGCCCACGCCCTGGACGTAGCCCTCGTTGTGAAGCGTGGCGTTCGAGACCACGACACCGCCCACCGTCACCGGCCGCAGCCGCGCCAGCGGGTTGAGCGAGCCGGTGCGCCCGACATTGATGTCGATGCCCTCCACCACGGTGAAGGCCTCCTGCGCCGCGAACTTGTGGGCGAGCGCCCAACGCGGCGCGCGGGAGACGAAGCCGAGGCGCTTCTGAAGAGCGAGGTCGTCCACCTTGTAGACGACGCCGTCGATGTCGTAGCCGAGGTCGGCGCGCCCGGCCTCGATGTCCCGGTAATGCGCGATCATCTCGGCGGCGGTCGCGCACAGCCGGGTCAGCGGGTTCACCGGCAGGCCCCATTCGGAGAAGCGCGCCAGCACGCCCGATTGCGTCCCCGCCACCGGCGACGAGACCTCGCCCCAGGCATAGGCGAAGAACGTCAGCGGCCGCGAGGCGGTGATCGCCGGATCGAGCTGGCGCAGGGACCCGGCCGCCGCGTTGCGCGGATTGGCGAAGAGCGGCTTGCCCGCCGCCTCCTGCCGCACGTTGATACCCGCGAAGTCTGCGTGCGAGAGGTAGACCTCGCCGCGCACCTCCAGCACCTCGGGCCAGCCGCCGCCGCGCAGGGTCTCCGGGATGTCCTTCACGGTCAGCGCGTTGGCGGTGACGTTCTCACCCGTCTCGCCGTCGCCCCGCGTCGCCGCCGTGACGAGGCGGCCACCCTCGTAGCGCAGGGACAGGGAGAGCCCGTCGATCTTCGGCTCGGCGGTAAAGGCGAGCGGGTCGGTCTCGGTGAGGTTCAGGAAGCGCCGCACGCGAGCGGCGAACTCATCCACCTCCTCGTCGGCAAACGCGTTGCCCAGCGAGAGCATCGGCACGGCATGGCGCACCTTCGCGAATTTTTCGGACGGCTTGGCACCGACCGATGCGCTTGCTGCGCCCGTCCCAGCAAGATCGGGGAAGTGTGCCTCGATCTGCTCCAGCTCCCGGCGCAGGGCGTCGTACTCCGCGTCCGAGATCTCGGGCGCGTCCTCGCCGTGATAGAGGCGGTCGGCCTCGGCGATCTCGGCCGATAGCGCCTCGTGGCGTGCCCTGGCGCTCTTTTCGGCAAGGCTGTCGATAGCGGCGGATCGGCTCTGAGACATGGCTCGGGACTTATCGCGAAAACCCGGACGGGGGCTTAACGGGGCACCCGGCGCGGACGGGCAACTCGACGCGGGGGCGGGACGATCCCGCGGGGCGTACCGGTCTGGCCCGCCGACGGGCCACGCCATTCCGAGCCGGCACGCCCGGCAATTGCCACGGGGAATACCTATTTAATCGACAACCGCGTTCCTCCGTAGAGAGACATGCCCGCGCATTCCTCCTCCACTTGGCCGTCCCTGGCCCTGCCCTGGCTCGATCGGGCCGGCCGCCTGTCGTGGCTCAAGCTGATCACGCTCCTGCTGCTGCTGGCCCCCGGCCTGTATCTCGCAGGACAATTCTACGCCGATGCTCTCGGACCGAAGCCGATCACCGCCCTGCTGCACGCCACCGGCGAGTGGGCGGTGCGCATCCTGCTGTTCACCCTGGCCGTCTCGCCGATGCGGCGCATCGGCAACTGGCCTCGGCTGATCCTGATCCGCCGGATGCTGGGACTGGGCGTGCTTGCCTATGCCCTGATCCATCTCAGCCTCTACGTGGTCGATCAGAACTTCGCGCTGGCGACCGTCGCCGCGGAGATCGCCCTGCGCGTCTACCTGACCATCGGATTCATCGCCCTGGTCGGACTGATCGTGCTCGGTGCGACCTCGACGGACGGGATGATCCGGCGGCTCGGGCGACGCTGGCAGAGGCTGCACGGACTGATCTACCCCATCGCCGTGCTCGGCCTCGTCCATCACTTCCTCCAGGCCAAGATCGACGTGAGCGCCCCCCTCTTCGCCACGGGGGTGTTCCTGATCCTGATGGGCTATCGGTTGATGCATCGGTTGCGGATGTCCACCGGCCCGCTCGCGCTCCTGGGCCTCGCCGTCGCCGCCGCGGGGCTTACCGCCGCCATAGAGGCGGCGTGGTACGGGCTGAAGACCGGCGTACCCGCCTCGCTGGTGCTCGAGGCCAACTTCGATTTTTCCTACACGATCAGCCCCGCCTGGTGGGTGCTCGGCCTCGGTGGGGTGGTCGCTCTCATCGGCCTGATCCGCGGAGGGGTGCCGTCGGCGGGCAGGAGGACGGCCCGCGTCCTGAATCCCGCCACGAGTCGCGGCGCATAGCCGGACGAGGTCTTCGGTAGGAGCTTGCGTGATGCGGGAATGGATGACGGGAGCCTGCGTCTTTGCAGGAATCTTGGCAGTGACGTCAGCCGGTATGGCGCTCCCCGGCGCATCCGGTGCCGCCGCCGCACCCTGCGCCCTGCCGGTGCCTCCGCCGGTGGAGGGAAAGCCCGTAAAGCCGGCACTGCCGTCCAAGCCTGCTTGCCTGGACGCAAAGGGCGGATGTCCCGGCTGGGAGACCTACAGCTACAACGACGCGATCAAGGCCTATAACGGCCAGATCGCCGCCTATCGGCCGCTGGCGGAAGCCTATCTCCAGCGCCTGAATGCCTACGTGAAGGCCAGCGCCGACTACGCGCAGTGCGAGGCCAAGAGCCTCTGATCGGGGCGTCGGGGATGAATATCGCCATGACCTGAAGCGCCGAGTGGTGAGCCGTCACCCGTGTGGTGACGGCATCGTGATCGACGCTCGGATCGGTTCGGAGGGCAGCGCCAGTCCTCGCGCCGCCCGATCCGACCAATCGTGTGGCCGACCTGTTCCGGTCCCTACCCTGGGCCGCCGTCGCTTGACCCTCCGGAGGGCCGATGCCAAAGCCGGCCATCCCCTTCTGTCAGTAGGAGATTTCATGTCCGAACCTCTCGACCTCCTCGTTCTCGGCAACGCCATCGTCGACCTGATCGCTCGCACCGACGAGGGTTTCCTCGCGGCGCAGGGGGTGCCGAAGGGGGCGATGCAGCTCATCGACGAGCCGCGCGCCGAGGAGCTGTTCTCGGCGATGGGTCCGGCCACCATCGTCTCAGGCGGCTCGGGGGCCAACACGGCGGTGGGCGCCGCGCTGCTCGGCGCCCGGACCGGCTTCGTCGGCAAGGTCCGCAACGACGAGCTGGGAGGCCTGTTCGCCCACGACCTCAAGGCCACCGGCGTGCGCTTCGACGTGCCCGCGGCGACCGACGGGCCGGCCACCGCCCGCTGCTTCATCCTGGTGACGCCGGACGGCGAGCGCACCATGAACACCTATCTCGGCGCATGTCAGAAGCTCTCCGCCGCCGATGTCGACGAGGCGACCGTGGGAAGCGCCCGCGTGGTCTATCTCGAGGGCTACCTCTGGGATCCGCCGGAGGCCAAGGACGCCTTTCGAAAGGCGGCGCGCATCGCCCAGGGCGCGGGCCACGCAGTTGCCCTCACGCTCTCGGACGCGTTCTGCGTCGGACGCTACCGCGAGGAGTTCCTCGGTCTGATCCGCGACGGCAGCGTCGACATCCTGTTCGCCAACATCGGCGAGCTGAAGAGCCTCTACCAGACCGAGGATGCGGACGCAGCGATAAAGGCGCTTCGCGACGAGCGCGACGCCCACGGCCGGCATCTGCTCGGGCTGGTCACCCGCTCCGCTGAGGGAGCGATGGTCGTCAGGGGCGGCGAGGTTCGCCCCGTCGAGGCGGCTCCGGTGCGCGAGGTGGTGGACACCACCGGGGCGGGCGACCTGTTCGCGGCGGGTTTCCTGGCCGGGTATGCCCGCGGTCTCGACTACGTCACGAGTGCCCGGCTCGGCGCGCTGGCCGCGGCGGAGGTGATCGAGCACATCGGCGCCCGCCCGCAGCGTGACCTCGTCGCGCTCGCCAAGGAGCGCAAGCTGATCTGAGGCGGACGGACGGGGACGGACGGTCTCTCCGCCGACGCACGGTAACAATGCGGCGTGTTTCGAGAGGCGATTGGGGGGAACCGATCGCCTCGACTCGGCGAACATCCCAGGGCCGGACCCGATCGCGCTGATCCGGCCCCGGGGGCGACCCCAGCGACGCAGTACGGTCGAGCGGCATCCCCAAGGGCTCGACCGATGCAGAAATCCCGCCGGCCCGGTTTGACATGTGTATGGGGTTGGTTTTATACGCCGCCCTCCCGCTTCTGGTATGAGTGGCGGGGCAGTCTTCCCGAGATTTTGTTGGCGGTGGATCTGGTTGTTTCCGGGTCTGCGGCGTGC
>Ga0182229_1000031_pt1 | contig 32744 bp, 41 predicted proteins | sample G6R1MG_32_FD_129663 | JGI IMG/M metagenome (GOLD analysis project Ga0182229, IMG submission 129663) | Miscanthus phyllosphere microbial communities from Michigan, USA - G6R4_MAIN_07NOV2016_LD1 MG | ecosystem: Host-associated > Plants > Phyllosphere > Phylloplane/Leaf | place: USA: Michigan...
AGATCGGGCTCAACCTCGAACAGATGGGCAAGGCCGACGAGGCCATCAGCCATCTCGACGCGGTGATGAAGGCGCATCCCGACAACATCGACGTGATCTCGGCGCTCGGCAACGTGCAGCGCTCGCGCAAGAAGTTCGCGGAGGCCGTCACCACCTACGGCCGGGCCATCGAGCTGATCCCGCCCGGCCGCGAGGCGAGCTACTGGACGCTGTCGTACTTCCGCGGCACCGCCCTGGAGCGGGCCGGCGAGTGGGACAAGGCCGAGGCCGACCTCCAGCGGGCGCTGTCGCTGGTGCCGCCGACCCAGCCCGCCGCGCGGGCGCAGGTGCTGAACTACCTCGCCTATTCCTGGGTCGACCGGAACAAGAACGTCGACGACGCCTTCACGATGCTCAAGCAGGCCGTCGATCTGTCGCCGCGTGACGGCATGATCATCGACAGCTTGGGATGGGCCTATTTCCGACTCGGCCGCTGGGACGACGCGGTGCGCGAGTTGGAGAAGGCGGTCGAGCTGAAGCCGGGCGATCCGACCATCAACGACCATCTCGGCGACGCCTACTGGCGCACCGGGCGTCGGCTGGAGGGCAAGTTCCAGTGGCAGCACGCCAAGGACCTGAACCCGGAGCCCGAGGATCTCGAGAAGATCAACGCCAAGCTGAAGGACGGTCTGCCCGATCCCGAGAAGCCGACGGCGACGGCCGAGAACCCGCAGGCCGCTCCCGAGCAGACGCCGGCCCCCGTGTCGGCCCCGCACAACGCCGACAACCCCGAACTGCCGAAGGGCGCGCCCGCCCCGAGCGAACCGCCGGGTGCCGCGGACAAGAAGAGCGGCGGCTGACGGGATCGAGCGGCTCCCGCCTCGGTCAGCTCCGGCCGCTGGCCTCGGCTTGTGAAACGGGACGGGGCGGCCTAAGGCCCCGCTTCGTTTCCGAGACAGCCCCCGAGAGCCCGTGTCCGCCCTCACCACCCGTGCTCCGGCCAAGATCAACCTGACATTGCACGTGCTCGGGCGACGGCTCGGCGACGGCTATCACGTCCTGGAGAGCCTCGTGGCCTTCGCGGGCGTCGCCGACGGCGTGAACCTGACGCCCGATCGACCGCTCGGCCTCGACGTGACCGGCCCGACCGCCGGTCCGGCCGGCCCGACCGACGACAACCTCGTGCTGCGCGCAGCCCGCCATCTCGCGGCCGGCGTGCCCGGCCTGAGGCTCGGCGCCTTCCACCTCGTGAAGCGGCTGCCGGTGGCGGCGGGGATCGGCGGCGGTTCGTCGGACGCGGCCGCCGCCCTGCGGCTGCTCGCCCGCCTCAACGATCTGGCGATCGACCATCCCGCCGTGGTCGCGGCGGCCCGCGCCACGGGGGCCGACGTCCCGGTCTGCCTGGAACCGCGGGCCCGGATGATGCGCGGCGCGGGCGAGGACATCGGCCCCATCCTGGGACTCGCGCCCCTGCCTGCGGTGCTGATCAATCCCGGCGTACCGGTGGCGACGGCGCCCGTGTTCAAGGCGCTGGGGCTGGCCGTCGGCGAAAGCCTGCCCGGTGCCGTGCATCCGGCCATCGCATCCGGTCTCGACGCGGACGGCCTGCTCGACGCGATCGCACCCGCCCGCAACGATCTGGAGGCCCCTGCCCTCACCGTGGCCCCGACGATCGGCGACGCACTCGATGCGCTGACGGCACAGACCGGCTGTCGCTTGGCGCGGATGTCGGGATCGGGCGCGACGGTCTTTGCCGTCTTCACCGACCGTCACGCGGCCGTAAGGGCCGCGCGGGCGATCCGGGCTACCTCGCCCGGCTGGTGGGTGGCCGCGACGCTGCTGCGCTGAGGCCCTGGGCAGTGGTGCTCAGTGCGCCCGGCCGATGCAGAAATCCACCACCTGCAGGAGCGCCGACTTCATCGGGCTCTTCGGGAACAGGGCGAGTGCGTCGCGCGCCATGGCGCCGTAATGGCGGGCCCGCTCGATGGTGTCCTCGAGCGCCCGGTGTCGGCGCAGGATCGCGAGCGCCTGCGCCAGATCCTCCTCGCCGGCCTCGCCCTGCTCCAGGCTGCGCCGCCAGAAGACGCGCTCCTCGTCGCTGCCGCGCCGGAACGCCAGCACGATCGGCAGGGTGATCTTCCCCTCCCTAAAATCGTCGCCGACGTTCTTGCCCAGGCTGGCGCTGGTGCCGCCGTAGTCGAGAACGTCGTCGATGAGCTGGAAGGCGATGCCGAGGTTCATGCCGTAGGAGCGGCAGGCCGCCTGCTCGGCGCGGGGGCGCTCGGCCAGCACGGGACCGACCTCGCAGGCCGCCGCGAACAGTTCCGCGGTCTTGGCGCGGATCACCGCGAGGTACTCGTCCTCCGAGGTCTCGGTGTTCTTGGCGGCGGTGAGCTGCATCACCTCGCCCTCCGCGATCACCGTGGCGGCGGCCGAGAGGATGTCGAGCGCCCTGAGCGAACCCACCTCGACCATCATGCGGAAGGCCTGACCCAGCAGGAAATCGCCGACCAGCACGCTGGCCTCGTTGCCCCACTTGATCCGGGCGGCGACCCGCCCGCGGCGCATGTCGCTCTCGTCCACCACGTCGTCGTGCAGCAGGGTCGCGGTGTGCATGAACTCGACCGACGCCGCGAGCTTGACCGCGCCATCCCCGCTGCGGTGCTCGCACAGGTCGGCGGTGGCGAGGGTCAGGATCGGGCGCAGGCGCTTGCCGCCGGACGCGATCAGATGGTTGGCGACCTCCGGGATCATCGCCACCCCCGAGCCCGTCCGCGACAGGATCATCGCGTTGACGCGCTCCATGTGGCCGGCGACCAGCGCCACTAGATCGTTCAGGCTCGCCTCCGGATCGGGGCGGCTCTCATCGAGGGAAACGACGACGCCCAAGCGCGATGCCTCCAGTGCATGAGGGTCGCGGGCGCTCGGCCCGCACACGTGCGAATGACGGCCGACCCTTGGCACGGGCCACGCGGCGCCGCAACACGGCGACGCGCCGCAAGGGCGCGAGGACGCGGCTGTGTTCGAAGGCATCGGGTGCTAGACCCTATCGGCATGGGCCGGGACGGGCAGAGGGGACGTGGCGGAACCGATCCGTGTCGATGGCATCGTCTCAGGCGACCGCATCCCCTTCAGTTCGGATAAGGCCGAGGTTTGCGTGCTCGCATGAGCGGTAGGACCGGAGAAGGCGTGGCCGAGCCGGAGGCCTGGCTCGGGGGCCGCCTGCGGCTGCGCCAACCGCCCCGCGGCGCGCATCGGGCCGGGACCGACGCCGTGCTTCTCGCCTCGCTTCTGACCCCGTCGGGCGAGGATACCGTGTGCGATGCCGGCGCCGCCACGGGGGCGGTGGGGCTGGCGGTGGCCTTGCGTGCCCCGGGATGCCGCGTCCTGCTCGTCGAGCGCGACCCGATGCTCGCGGACTTTGCCCGCGGCAACGCCGAGACGAACGGCATGGCCGAACGGGTCGCCGTGATCGAGGCGGATATGCTGGCGCCCGGCGCGGCGCGGCACGCGGCGGGATTGCGGCCCGGGCTGGCCGATCTCCTGCTCACCAACCCGCCGTTCTTCGAGGGAGCGGCCCATCGTCCGTCTCCGGTGGCAGGCAAGGCGGACGCGCACGCCTTCGCGCAAGGAGGCCTTGAGCCTTGGTTGCGGACCTGCGTCGATCTCCTGAAGGCCCACGGGCGGCTCGGGCTGGTGCACCGCGCCGACGCCCTGCCCGCCTGCCTCGCCATCCTGCGCAACCGCGTCGGCGCGATCACGGTCCGGCCGGTGCTGCCGAGCGTGAACCGCCCGGCGATCCGGATCCTTCTCACCGGAGTGAAGGGCAGCCGCGGGCCCTTCTCGCTGCTGCCCCCCCTGATCCTCCACGACGAAACCGGACGCTTCACGCCGGAAGCGGAGGCCCTCCACCGGGGCATGCCGCCCCCTTCGTGAGAGGGTGATCGCATGCCGTCACCCTCTGCCCGATACGCTCCCGAACTCAGAAGTAGTGCGGGCGGAAGCCATAGACGCGGCCGTAGCCGTAGGGGCGTGCGCGATAGGCACGGCGATAGCCGTAATGCCTGCGGAACCCGTAGGCCCGGCGGAACCCGTAGGCCCGGCGGAACCCGTAGGCCCGGCGATAGCCGTAGGCCCGGCGGAACCCGTAGGCCCGGCGGAACCCGTAGGCCCGGCGATAGCCGTAAGCCCGGCGGTAGCCGAAGGCCCGCCGGTATCCGTAGGGACGTCTCCAACCGTAGGCGCGGCGGTACCCATAGGCCCGTCGGAACGCGTAGGGCCGGCGCCAATAGGCGCGGCGACGATAGCCGTGGTGTCGCCGCCAACCATGGCGCCGCCACCGATGATGCCGACGCCAATGGACGTGGGTCGTGAGCGTGCTGTCGGCTCCGCCCGCGACCGCAACGCTGGCCGGAAGCGGTGCCGATCCGGCCGTCATCGACGACCCGATGGCACCGCCGACCATGCCGATCGCCAGGATCATCCATCGCAGGATGCGCATGCTGGTACTCCCCCGTATCCGCCCGAAGACGACGAGAGACCGCCGGGACGGACGACGGCGACGCTCGTTTGAAGAACGGGGAGCGGCGGGTAATGGTTCGCAGCGCACTCGATCGTGATGGCGCACCATGCCCCCGCAAACTACGCAGGCGGACACGATCCCCTCACCTCGACACGAGCGACCATGCCGAACCCGAGCGCGTTCCTGAAGCCCCTTCGACGCCTGTTGCCGAAGCGCTGGCGCGACCGGCGCCCCCGCGTGGCGGTGCTGCGCCTGAGCGGGGCTATCGGTGCGGTCTCGCCGTTCCGGCCGGGGTTGGCCATCGCCACGCTGGCACCGAGCCTGGAGCGTGCCTTCGGGATGCCCCGCCTCGCGGCGGTGGCGCTGATCATCAACTCGCCGGGGGGCTCGCCGGCACAATCGCATCTGATCTACCGGCGCATCCGGGCGCTGGCCGAGGAGAAGCGGGTGCCGGTGCTCGCCTTCGTCGAGGACGTGGCGGCGTCGGGCGGCTACATGATCGCCTGTGCGGCCGACGAGATCGTGGCCGATCCCACCTCGCTCATCGGCTCGATCGGCGTGGTCTCGGCCGGTTTCGGCTTCGACAGGCTCATCGAGCGCCTCGGCATCGAACGGAGGGTGCACACGCAGGGCGAGGCCAAGGCGATGCTCGACCCGTTCCGCCCCGAGAACCCGGACGACATCGTCCGGCTCAAAGCGATCCAGGCCGACGTGCAGACCCTGTTCGCCGATCTGGTCACGCAGCGCCGCCCTACGCTCGACACATCCGAGAACCGATTCACCGGGGCTGTCTGGACTGGACGTCAGGCACTCGCCATCGGTCTGGTGGACGCACTGGGCGACGTGCGCACCAGCCTGCGGGCGCGCTTCGGGGACACGGTCGACCTGCGCATGGTCGCCGACACCAGGGGCTCGCTCATCGCCCGCCTGCTGCGGCGTTCGAACCCCGGTAGCACGCAGTCCGGCCTCGCCGACGCCTGGATCGGGGCGCTGGAGGAGCGCGCCGCTTGGGCGCGCTTCGGTCTGTAGGGTCGGGCCGCGAACATCGACCCGCAAGGTGGATGCCGGCCTTCGGAAGACGCCGACGCCTCAGCGCGGACAGGGCGTGGCGGACCCGTAGCCGGAATACACCACGCGCACCTTGCGGGCGCAGCTCTCAGGGATGGCGGGGATGGCCACCGGCGCGATCGAGACCGTCTCGACCGGGGCGACGGCCATCGGCTCGGCGGTCTGCGTGACGACCTCGGAGGTCGCCAGGGCGTTGGTGGCGGTGACGACGAGCGGTGTCGCGACCAGGGCGGCGGCGATTGCGGCGGCGAAGACAGTGAAACCCTTGCGCATGACGCGATGTCCGTCAGTGTCGGCCGCTCTCGGGCGGCTCGAATCCCCTCGATTGCGGCAGTAACTTGGCCGGAAGCTTTGCGGTTCCGGCCGACCGGAGAAATTGCCACCCAGGTGTGCGTCGGCGTGCGCGCCACTACCGAGGGGCGACCGCCCGATCGGCCCTCGCCCCTCGCTTGACACTCGGGGCATCGCTCGTAAACGCAGCCCCATCCCTCCCCGAGCCCATGCGGATCCTGCCATGCCGAGCGACGATCTCGCGCCCAAGACCTCGTTCCAGGGACTGATCCTGACCCTGCAGCGCTTCTGGGCCGCGCAGGGCTGCGTCATCCTCCAGCCCTACGACATGGAGGTGGGGGCCGGCACCTTCCATCCGGCGACGACCCTGCGCGCGCTGGGCCCGAAGCCGTGGAAGGCCGCCTACGTCCAGCCCTCTCGCCGCCCCAAGGACGGACGCTACGGCGAGAACCCCAACCGCCTCCAGCACTACTACCAGTTCCAGGTGATCCTGAAGCCGAACCCGCCGAACCTCCAGGAGCTCTACCTCGCCTCGCTCGACGCCATCGGCGTGGACCTCGCGCTGCACGACATCCGCTTCGTCGAGGACGACTGGGAGAGCCCGACGCTGGGTGCCTGGGGGCTCGGCTGGGAATGCTGGTGCGACGGGATGGAGGTCTCCCAGTTCACCTACTTCCAGCAGGTCGCGGGCGTCGAATGCGCGCCGGTGGCGGGTGAACTGACCTACGGCCTGGAGCGGCTGGCCATGTACGTCCAGGGCGTCGAGAACGTGTACGACCTGAACTTCAACGGGGCCGAGGGCGACGCCAAGGTCCTACGGCGACGTCTTCCTGCAGGCCGAGCAGGAATACTCGCGCCACAACTTCGAGGCCGCCGCCCCGGGCATGCTGTTTCGCCAGTTCACGGACGCCGAGAAGGCCTGCCGTGCCTATCTCGACGCGGGCGCCCCAGCCTCGGACGGCGAGCGCCACCGGATGGCCCAGCCGGCCTACGACCAGTGCATCAAGGCGAGCCACGTCTTCAACCTGCTCGACGCCCGCGGCGTGATCTCGGTGACGGAGCGCCAGAGCTACATCCTGCGCGTGCGAGACCTGGCCAAGGCCTGCGGCGCGGCCTACCTCAGGACGGAGGCCGGGGGAGCGGCCTGAGGGGCGTCGCCGCCGCCACGGGGAGCGCAGCCGAGGCAGTTGCCCGCTTCTGTGCCTGCCGCCCCGCAGACGTCCCGACCGACCGCGTGGGCGTCGCCCTGCTTTCACCGCCGCGCCGCTCCGTCGAGGCCGTGGCCCCGGAAGCGAGGCGGCCGGTCCGCCCGAACCGTCTCGACGGGACCGGAGTGGGCGTTTATTGCCGCCCCCATGCCCGATCTGCTCCTCGAACTCCTCTCCGAAGAAATCCCGGCCCGCATGCAGCGGCGGGCGGCCGACGACCTCAGGAAGCTCGTGACCGACGCGCTGGTCGAGCGCGGCTTCCTCTACGAGGGCGCCAAGGCCTTCGCGACGCCGCGCCGCCTCGCGCTCCACGTCGCCGGCCTGCCCGCCCGCGGCGAGGCCGTGCGCGAGGAGCGCCGGGGCCCGCGCGTCGGCGCGCCGGAGGCCGCGGTGCAGGGGTTCCTCAAGGGGGCCGGGCTCGCGAGCCTCGATCAGGCCACCACGGTCAGCGACCCCAAGAAGGGCGAGTTCTACCTCGCGGTGATCGAGCGGCCGGGACGCGAGACCCTGGACGTCCTGGCCGAGATCCTGCCGGCCATCGTCAGGAGCTTTCCTTGGCCGAAATCCATGCGCTGGGGCGCGGCCTCGGCCCAGCCGGGGAGCTTGCGCTGGGTGCGCCCGCTGCACTCCATCGTCGCCACCTTCGGGCCCGAGACCGAGACGCCCGACGTGGTGCCGTTCAGCGTGGACGGGATCGCGGCCGGCACCACCACCTACGGCCATCGCTTCCTGGCCCCCGGGCCGATCGAGGTGCGACGCTTCGACGACTACGTGCAGGCGCTCGAGCAGGCCCGGGTCGTGCTCGACGCGGACCGGCGCAAGGACATCATCCTGCACGACGCCCGGGACCTCGCCTTCGCCCGCGGGCTCGATCTCGTGGAGGACGACGGCCTGCTGGAGGAGGTGGCGGGCCTCGTCGAGTGGCCGGTGGTGCTGATGGGCTCGTTCGATCCGGCCTTCCTCGACATCCCGGCCGACGCGATCCGCGCCACCATCCGCGCCAACCAGAAGTGCTTCGTGCTGCGCGAGGCCGGCGGCGAGGGTTTGGCGCCGGCCTTCCTCCTGGTCTCGAACCTCCTCGCCAGCGACGGCGGGCTCGCGATCACCGCCGGCAACGAGCGCGTGGTCCGCGCCCGGCTGTCCGACGCGAAGTTCTTCTGGGAGACCGACAAGGCGATCCGCCTTGAGGACCGCCTGCCGAAGCTCGATGCGATCGTGTTCCACGAGAAGCTCGGGACACAGGGCGAGCGGGTTCAGCGGATCGCGGCCTTGGCAAGGGAACTAGCCCCGCTCGTCGGCGCCGATCCGGAATCGGCCCACCGCGCGGCGCGGCTCGCCAAGGCCGACCTCGTCACCGAGATGGTCGGCGAGTTTCCGGAACTGCAGGGCCTGATGGGCCGCACCTACGCGACGCTCCAGGGCGAGCCCGAGAGCGTCGCCGCGGCGATCGAGGAGCATTACAAGCCGGTCGGCCCCTCCGACCGCGTGCCGACCGATCCGGTCTCGCTCGCCGTGGCGCTCGCCGACAAGCTCGATACGCTGGTGGGGTTCTGGGCGATCGACGAGAAGCCGACGGGGAGCAAGGACCCGTATGCTTTGCGGCGTGCGGCACTGGGCATCGTCCGTGCCGTGCTGGAGCGCGACCTTCGCCTGTCCCTCTCGGTCCTGGCGGAGCGCCAATTCGCGATCGCCGAGACGCGCGGTACGCCCCGGCCAAGCGAGGCGGAGAGCGTCCACGAGCAGGATCTCGGAGCGGCCGGATTTCATTTCTCGGCCGTCGTCGAGACCGAGGCCGACGCGGACCGAAGCTCGGCCAGCCGGCGCGCCTCCGACCTCCTCGCCTTCCTCGCCGACCGCCTCAAGGTCTACCTCCGCGACCAGGGCGCCCGCCACGATCTGGTGGACGCCGTCTTCGCGCTGCCCGGCCAGGACGACCTGCTGCTGATCGTCCGCCGCGTCGAGGCCCTGCAGGGTTTCCTCGGCACGGACGATGGGAAAAACCTGCTGGCGGGCGTCAAGCGCGCCTCGAACATCCTGCGCATCGAGGAGAAGCGGGACGGACGCGCCCACGACGCCGAGCCCGACGCCGCCCTGATCGCGGCCTCGGGCCAGCCGGAGGAGCAGGCGCTGGCGGCGGCCCTCGCGGACGCGCGCGTCGCGGTCGCGGCCACGGTGGCCGCGGAAGATTTCGCGGGGGCGATGCGGGCGCTCTCGGGCCTGCGCGCGCCGGTGGACGCGTTCTTCGAGCGCGTGACCGTCAACGCCGACGACCCCACCCTCCGCGCCAACCGCCTGGCGCTCCTGAACGCCCTGCGGGCGACCACCCGCGAGGTCGCGGATTTCTCGCGGATCGAGGGATAGGCCGGGACCTCCTACCGAGACCTCATCGGTCATGCCCACGGGTCGACGACGGGCGAGGCCGCCGCCCGCCGGGCGGCTTCCACGAGACGGATGGCCGACGGATGACCGTCCGCTCACTGATCTCGGATCGCTTCCACGCATTCCATCCGAGAAGACACGAAAGCCCCGGACGCATGTCCAGGGCTTGGAGGATTCGTATCTTGCAGCCTATTCCGAAAGTCTTGGAACAGGTCAGCGTTCGGTATGTCAGTGTTGGTAGCGGGAGAGGGACTCGAACCCCCGACACGAGGATTATGATTCCAAGTGTCTAGGCACTCCGCCCCCGTTTTCAGGCCCTGACGACCCCGCCATAACCCCCTGATGGCGTTGCCGGTCTTCACCATGACACCTGTTTCCCTCTTGCGACCAGGCCGAACGCCGCCCCAGAGTCCCCGCCCCAGTTCCGCCCCTGTTCGTTGGAGTAGCCCGTGGCCGTCACCCTCACCCAGCAATCCGTCGACAAGCACGTGGCGAAGGCGAAGGCGGGCGTGACCCCCTACGACGTGATCGACAAGGGGGCGCCCGGCCTCATCCTCCGCATCAAGCCGCGGGGCCCAAGCTGGGGCCTCAAGTTCGAGAGGGGCGACCGGACGATGCGGTTGAAGATCGGCGTGCCGGGGATCCTCGATCTGGAGCAGGCCCGGAGCATCGCCGGGGCGGCGCGCAAGGCCCTCAACTCGCCCCATGCCGAGCTCGGTGAGGAGTGGCTCCGTGACCAGTACGTCGGTCTCGGCATGGCGCATGCCCGGCCGCAGCGCGACCCCGCCCTGGTCGCGGCGTTCGAGGCCGAAATCCCGCACCTGTTGAACTGGCGCTGGGAGGAGGCGCGGGAATCGTACCTCGCGGAGGTGAAGCGCATCCGCCGGCACGACACTTGGAACGACTACCGGGTCATGCTCGGGCAACCCGAGCTCGCGGTCCTCGCCGGCCGCCAGGTCCGCCACATCACCCGGTCGGAGCTCGCGGTCATCGTGGACAAGATCCACACGAGCGGCCGGGAGCGTCACGCCGAACACCTAGCCAGCGTCCTGCGCCCCTTCTGGAAGTTCATGGCGGAGGACCGCAGGCAGCACCTCTCCGGCGTCACGACGACGATGGCGGGCCTGAAGGCGCCCGAGCGCTCGACCGAGGCCAAGGTCCGCTCGAACGGAAAGGAGCCGGGGACCTACATCGCGACGCCGGCCGAGGTCGGGACCGCGGTCGCGGTCGCGCGATCCGGCATCCTCGACCGCTCGGTCTCGATGTCGCTGGAGCTCCTCATCGCGACCGGCCAGCGCCGTCGTCCCGTCGCCGGCGCCCTGACCGTCGATTTCGTCGACTGGATCGAGATGCCGGGCTGGGGCGTGTGGTCGATGGGCCCGAGCCACCGCAAGACCGCGGCGAAGCGCCAGGACAAGCACCGGCACGTCGTTCCGCTTCCGCCGGCGCTGTGGGCCCGCATCCAGGAGCAGCTACGCCGGACCGGCGGCTCGCCGTACCTGTTCCCCCAGATCCGTCCGAAGAAGGCTGGCGGCGACGCGTTCGGCCACATGTCCGACGCCGCCATTAACCACAGGCTCATCGACCTGGGGATCAAGGCGTCCCCGCACGACCTTCGGCGGTGCCTGTCGACGACCCTGCAGCACGAGTTCCGGGTGTCCCGCGACACGGTGAAACTCGTGCTCGATCACAACGAGGGCATCAGGAGCGACGACGTCCTGGAGCGGCACTACACGGCTGACGACCGCCTCGACCAGAAGGCGCCTGTGATGGAGCAGTGGTGCGCCTGGGTCGACGAGCAGGTCGCGGCGACGGTGCTCCCGGACCTGTCGACGCTCCGGGCGGACATCACGCGCCGGCGCCGGGAGAACGAGGCCGCCGGCAAGGCCAAAACGGCTGCGCTGAAGGCTGCGAAGGAAGCCGAGGAGAAGGCCAAGGCCGCCGCCGAACGCGAGGCAAAAGCGGCCTGATGCGTCGTATTTGATTGATTGGATTCAATCAAAGGCGACGGGTCGGCCTGCATGGTGTCCCCATCACCGGAGGACACCATCATGAAGCGCTACACCCCTAAGAGCCCCGAGCTCATCTCGTACCTCGCCGAGATGATCGAGCCGGCCAAGGCGAACATCGGCATGATCGCCCAGGAGCCCATCCCGGCCGACGCGCTGAACATCCTCATGGCCAACGGGGACGTCGTGTACGGCTACTGGCCCGAACCGGACCCGACCAAGCACAACATCGGCGGCTACGGCGTGGCCGTCCTGAAGGGGCAGGCGATCCTCGACAAGCGCAGGGAGCCCGGCGAGGAAGTCGATCTCGTGAGCGTCCCGGTTATGTTCCGCGAGAAGGCCGAGGCGCATGCGGCATGGCAGGTGTTCGGCGAAGGCCGAACCCTCCACTCCTAGGGCCCAACCTCCGGCGTCCGCTCGTAGAGCACGACGTCCTGGCCTTGCAGGGCGGCCCACAGCATGAGGTGGGCCGCCTCCGTGCGCTGGGCTGCCCGCCACAACTCCGCCGGCGTCGGGAATCGCACCTTCACCGCAGGGTCCTTCAGGGCTTCGACGATGGCACACTGGTAGCCGTAGAGGCGGACCTTGCCGTCGCCGGTTGGGGACAGCGTCACGTTCTTGGAGATCCAGTCGGCGACGTCGGTGGGCTCGGTCATGCCCGGTTTTCCCCGCCCTGCAGACCCACCATCGTCATGCCGACCTGGGACGGCATCCGGTACACGTCTGGCATTCCGAGATCTCGCATGCCGCGCGGGTGCCTCTTGGCCATCCTGAGTTGGAGGGTCGATGGGCCAATCTCCGACACGGTCTGCACGCTTCCAAGTAGCAGCACGCCCGTGACTGTGTGGATTGAACCATCGCGACCCGTCTGGGTGAACGTGTAGGTACCGCCATCCTCAGGCGTCAGCACGTCGTCCTGACGCGGTGGCCTCTCCGAATTGCCTTCCAGGATCAGTTTCACTCGTTCAATCATGCGGCCCGTGTCGAATTCCTCGTAGACCTCAGACCGGGTGACGATCCCGTTTTGAATGGCAGCCGTGATGGAACGGGCCTCACTGGATGGATTGATAGGCCCATCCCCGACGATGCCTCGGTATGCGGCATTGAGTGCCGCCCGCACGTACGGGTCGTTCCGAACTAGATAGTCGGTGTCACCCCGGGCGCGGGCAGCCTCCGCGGCCTGGTTCGCCTCCCGCATCTGACGCCCCGCCGCGGCGTCCTTCACGTTTTGGGGCGCCTTGTCCGGCCGCCAGGTCCGCCCGTCCTCGCCGGTCAGCGCGATGGTGTCAGGAACTTCGAGCGTCCACCCGTCAGCCATTCGGAATGCCGCGACCAGGTGCCGTAGCTGGCGGCATGACCATCCGGACGGTTGGCTGTTGCTTGGCCCCAAAGCTTGATGGACCTCGGCGATGCCGCCAGGTGCTCCCAGGATGCGCCGTCGTCCCTCAGGTAGAGCGACGGCGTCAGAGAGGCTTCATGCAGGTCGACGGGCTTCTCGCGGTGGCGCTCCATCATGGCGAGCGCGCCGAGGCCCTCGGCATGCTCCAGCAGGAGAGCGGCCGCCTTCTCGACGGCGTCCTGGGCGGCGGCGATCTTGGCCTTCCAATCGTGCTCAGCCATGGAACGACCCCACAGCCGGAAGGGACGAGGTGGAGGTGACGGCGTCGTCCCTGTCAGCGACAGCCTCTAGCGCCTCCACCACGCGCTCTGCGGTCCGGAGGGACGATTGCCTCGGACCGGAGGCGTAGACGGACGGGTAATCGAGTGCCGACGCGATGGCGTGGACCCGCGTCGCGAGCTCTTTGGCATGCCGGGCGCGCTCCCGGACGAGCTGGTCATGGAGCTCCAGCACCCGGCGGGCGAGCTCGCGCTTTTCGAGGGACAGCAGGCCCTTCAGGTCCGGCTTCGAGATCGACAGGTCGGCCATGTCAGAAGTCCTCCTGACGCCAGTCGGGCTTGGGCACGGGTGTTCCGTCGTAGTTGAGCAGCCTCCATCCCCGCCCGTTCGCGACCTTCCAGCAGCGCAGGTCGTCCCACAGGTTCTTGCGCCGCTGGAGGGCAGCGGCGACGAGGGGGGTGATGTAAGCGGCCGCCTTTGGATCGACGCCGGTGTGGTAGGTGTCGACGTGGGATTCCCGCACGTCGATCAGGTTCTCGAAGGCGTGGAGCCCTCGGAACTGCGCGACGTCCAACCCCGTCTCTGCGACGGCTGCCTGCTGTTCCTCCACGGAGAGCTCGATGTCGTGGTAGGCGGACTCGTCTTCCATCCATCGCTGCGTGAAGCGCTTGATCAGGCATCTCCGGCGGCGGGAGCCGCGGTTGCGGGGATCTCGTCGAGGTCGTGCTGGACGATGGCCGTCATGAGCTCGACCAGTGCCTTGAGCAGCGCGACCGCGAGCTGATCGGCGCCCTCGACCGGGACGATCTTGGCGACGCGCAGGGCCTCTCGATCCGGCATGGGCAGGCGGCAATCTGGCGGTGGCCGGAGCCAGACGGCGCCGTTGCGGACACCCACCCCGCAGCGTGGCAGGACACGCTCCACGAAGGCGCGGGCCAACTCCTGGCTGCCGAGGAAGAGCTTGAAGGTCTCGCCCTCCTCGTAGCCGCCGAACTGTGCGAGGGCCTGGCAGAGCCGGCGGTGACGCCTCTCGCTGCGCAGGTTTTCCCCGAGCCACTCGCGAATGCGGGCGAGGCGTTCAAGCTGCGCCTCGCACGCCATGCGCATCAGGACGTCGAGGCTCCCCGACGTCATCTTGGCCGTGAACGTGATCGGGCTCGTCAGGTCATCCAGGGCGATGGCTCGGTGCTCTCGGCCCGCCGGCACCTGGATGCCTTCGGAGTTTACAGCGAACGGCCCGGTCGCGCCGGCTGGCTGCAAGTAGACCTCGCCCTTCAGCGGCCGGTAGGTCGCCCCCGTCGAGGCAGGCGCTGGCCGCGATTCGTGCGCCCGGAGGACCTCGGCCTGTTCGGGCGTCGCCACGCGGACACGCTGCCCGTGGACGAGCGGCGACGGCGCGCCCGGGGCGACCAAGGCGTGCTCGGTCGTCGGATCGGCCAGCAGCGCGTCGAGGGCTGCCTGATCCTCGGCGTAGAATCCGGGCTCCAGCCCGGGCGGGCCGCCTTGCTCCGGTACGTGCCAACCTGTGCCCACTGGGGTCCCCTCGAATCGATCCTTCGAGAAGTCTCCGCAGCGACCAGGCGATGATCCAGCCCGACGTTAACCGAGGCGGCACGAGCCCCGTTGACGGGGTCTGCGGGCGGTCTAGATTGAGGTTAGCCGGCACGTTGTCGGGCAAACCAATCAGGTCGACTTTCTTAGCCTGTGGTTCACGATCCCTCCCAGCCTAGGGAGGGCGACTCCATCTCCCGGTGCGGTGCAGGTATTGCGACTGGTTCCCCTCTTCATGAGGGCTAATCTTCTTGAGCGACCCCGCCGGCCAGTTGGCCGCGGTTTCACCCCCTTGTGCGGGTGCGGACTACCGAAACGGGCTCCCTTCACCGGGGGCCCTTTCTCGTTGTGGACAGGCCGATTGACAGCTTGACGGCGATCCCGCCGTCCGTATTCTCTTCAGTGCGGTGTGGCCGATGCCCGCCCAGCTTTCGAACTCCTCATCTCTAGAGGCCGACCAGACAATGAAGTTGAAGTCCCTTCCCGAAATCCGTCTGCTGTTGATCCTCCGCTTCGCGTGGCGCGTGATCACCTGGCCCGTCGTCTTCGTGTGGACGTTCGAGGACCGCTACCTCCAGCGCCGCCCCGATCCGATCCCGACGAGCATCGAGGGCATCCGCGCGAACCTCTCCCGAACCGAGGAAGCCCTCGCCGATATCCGCGCCATCGTCCGTGGCGGACGCTCCAAGAACGGTCTGGCGTTGGCCGAGATCTCGCTCCGTCTGCAGGAGCAACAGCAGGTCCTCCAGGCCGCCCTCGACACCGCCCTGGCGGAAGAGGCGCGGCAACCCGAAGCCCTGGCCGCCTGAGCGACGCTCCCTCCTCCCCCGGCCGGCATGCTGGGGGATCGGGGAGCGCCGACCGGTCGCCCCGCGGTGAGATCTACTCCGCCGCTTAGAGACTCCCTGGAGGGAAGTAATGACAACGGAATCCAACAAGCAGAAGCGCTACGACCGCCCCGTCCTCTTCAGGACTGCCTGGGAGTACGCCCGGTACGTCGAGAGCCTCGTCCAAGTCCCCGCGAGCAAGCTCTTCCCCCATGCGATCCGGGTCGTGTGGAAGCTTGAGAAGGGGAAGGAGGAGCTCGCGCTCGCGACCTCGCAGATGTCGCTGGAGCAGGCGCAGCAGTACGCGGCTTACTCGAAGAAGCGCCTGTTCGAAGCTGTGGCGCATTTCAACAAGAACCGCGCCTAAAACCCCACCCATCCACGTAACCCAGGGCGGTCCAGAAGGGGCCGCCCTTTCGATTCGAGGGCTCCCCCATGGCGCGCATCATCCTCCACCCCAACGCCAGGTCCGATATCGGCATCGCCGTCGGCACGCTAGACGGCGAGGTCTTGAGCTTCATCGAGAAGGCACCCTACGTCGGCGGCCGCCCCGTCGAGTATTCCGAGATAGGCTACGACGTCAGCGTTGCCGTCGAGGAAGCCTCGATCCAGGTATTCGGCAACGAATGGAGCACCGACCTCAGTCGCGTCACCGGCATGAACCGGCGGACGGTGACGCGCGACCGCATCGAAAGGTTCGGCGTCGCGGACTGGGTCTACGCGATGCTCGGCCGGGCCGCGACGTCGCCGTGCCCGAAGGCCACCGGATACATGCTGTTGGCCGCGGCGGAATATTGCGACCGCGGGCCCTACTCTCGGGGGGCCTCGAAACGAGGTGCCGACTCCTACGAGCGCGGCCAACTCAGGCTCGTCGTCCAGCACGCGATGGAGAAAGCTTGGAGTGAAGTTGACGACGCTCGAACTCATCGTGAAAGACATGAACTTTTGAGGAACGCGGAAAGAGATCAGTAAGACCATCCCTTTATAGTCTAGCCCACGTGCGCTTGCGGTTTTCACCCAAGCGATTGGTCGAAGGAAACCGAACGATGAAGAACACCTCTCGCGAGGCCGCGTCCGCTGTGACGCTCGACGCCGTCCTGAACGGCGTCCTGCCTCCCCCCAGCCGACACGACTCGCCGTTCCGGCTGCTGGAACTTCTCCTGACGGTCCGCTGCCCGCGGAACCGGCCGCGGCGTCGCGATCTGCTCCGCTTCGGCGACGACGACGGCCTGCTCGCTCTGTGGCAGGCCGCCTGGAGCACTGCCGAGGACGTCCGCGACCAGGGATGGCAAGATCCCCGCCGGGCTCAGACGGCGTACGTCCGCCTGCTCTGTCTCCTGGAGACGTGCGAGCGCAGGTTGCAGGAGCTCGACGAGCGGCTGGACCTCGACCCCGAGGACCTCGACGATGCGACCACGCTTCGGACGGAGCTCGAACAGCTTGCCGGAGCGGCGGCCGGCTGCCTCGCCGAGTGTGGCGACCGCGCCGGCCGAGACTACTGCCGGGAGCGAGCCGCGTGGCTGGTCGAGCACGGCCAGGAGGGGCACAAGTACGCCTCGGCGTTGGTCGGGCTGTCGGCGGACGTGCGGTACGCCTGGCGTCCGGGGAATCCCGGCCTTGGCGCCTTGGCGAGCGCCCTGCAATCCGGGGACGCCACGATCCACGATGCAACCCGGGCGGCCGCGCCCGAGGATGAAGAGCCCGAGCCGTCGTGGGCCGCCGAGGCCCGGGCGAAGGCGGCCCGCGAGAAGGCGGATCGGGAGCGTGCCGCAGGGCCGAGCCTAGTCGTCTTGGCGTCCGTCGAGCACCTGCCCGGCAGCGCCGAGAACGGCGCGCGCGCCGGTAGGAGCACGGGCAGCACTGCCAGGACGGAGTGGGCACCCCTCGCCGGCAAGGCGCTCCCCCTGGCCGTCGTCCCCGACCTGGCCGAGGCGCGTGCCGTGCTCGTGTCCGAGTTCCCGGACGACGCCAGCGTGATCGACGCGATCCTGCTCCCGCTGGCCGGGCGGAGCTTCGTGCACGTCCCGCCGACGCTCCTGCTCGGTCCCCCGGGCACGGGCAAGTCGCGCCTGACGCGGCGGCTGGGCGAGATCCTGGGGCTGGCCGTGACGGTCTACTCGTGCGGGGGCGTCGCGGATTCCAGCCTGATCGGGACGTCCCGCCAGTGGAGCACCGGCCGGGCCACGGTGCCCCTCCAGGCGATCAAGCAGGCCGGCGCGGCGAGCGTGCTCGTCGTGCTCGATGAGCTCTCCCGGGCCGGCACGCGGGCGGACAACGGACGCCTGGTCGACGGCGTCTTGGCATTGACGGAGCGGGAGACGGCCAGGACATACCAGGATCCCTTTCTGGAGTGCCCGACCGACCTCTCGGCGGTGAGCTGGCTCGCCACGGCGAACACGGTTGCCGGACTCGACCCGGCCCTGCTGTCCCGGTTCCGCGTCCTGACGCTGGGCCCCCGGACGGCGGCGTCGCTGCCCTCGCTGACGAGGGGCATCCTTGCCGACGTTCGCCGCGAGCGCGGCCTCGATGCGACGTGGCTCCCGGACCTCGACGAGGAGGAGGCCGGCGTGCTGGCCGAGCATTGGCCCGGGGGGTCCGTCCGCGTCCTGCGCCGGCTGATCGAAACCGTTCTCGCCTCGCGCGAGCACCTCGCAACCCGGAACTGAGGAGGCGACGATGCAGTTCGATTTCGCCGCCTCCCGAGGCCGCATCCGCCAGGGCTGGCAGGCCGGCCGCACATGCAGGCTCGTGTCCCGCGGTCTTGCCGCCAGGGTGAGAGCGGCAGAGCGCGCCTGGCTCTCCGGGCACCTCCCCCTCGACCGCGCGGTCGCCATCGCGAGCGAGGCCGAGGCCGTGTCGTTCAGCTTCGGCCCGATCCCTGGGAGGCAGCAGTGACCGAGATCTACAGGAATCTGAACAAGGCGTGCTGGTCGGTCCGAGAGGGCGGGATCGTGGTCGCCCACGTGGACGCGGCGTGCATGCGGCAGGTCTCGTTCCACGTCAGCGAGGCCGCGAGGCAACGGGCGATCCGGCTTCGCCAGAGGGCAGTCCTGGCATGGGCCCGCGGCACGCTGTTCGAGGCGCCCCTACAGGGGAGCAGCGAGCGCATCCGCTTCAATCCCTTCGACGGGGCGCATTTCGAGATGGGCGACTTCATCGTGACCGAGGCGAGCCTCGTGCATTTCCTCGCCGACGGCACCTGCTGGGGGGTCCTATGAAGAACACCATCCTGATCGCCCTGGCCTTGTTCGTGGCCACCCCCGCCGTCGCCGCCGAGCGCTTCCCGGCTGAGGGGGACACATGGCGCTACGAAGGGCGCGCCCCTGCCCATGGCGGCGAGGCGCGATTCCTCCGCCTGGAGGCAACGCCGGACCCGCGCTCGGGCTGGACCGTCCGGCTGACCTGCGGTTCCGTCAACCTCAACACGGGACGGGAGACCATCTCGTACCGCGGGACCGGATCGGGCGGCCGGTCACGCTGGGGGTCGCTCGGGGGCACGGCGACGGCGCCGGGGCGTCCGACAAACGGCTGGCTGATCGAACCGACCGGCGACGGCCTGCTCGATCAGGCCGTGCAGGCGCAGGATGCCGTCTGTCCAAGCGGCAGGGGCGACCTCAGCACCGGGGACTAGACGGTCTCGGCTGCCCGGGCCGCCCGGGCCGCCCGGGCCGCCCGGCGGGCCTCGGACTTGGCGTCGAGTGCCTCCAGGGCGAGGCGGCTGCGCTCGGCTTCCTCCGGGGACCTCGCCGCGATCTTGGCCACGGTGTCGCTCCAGCCGGGGGCGCCACGCTGCTGGGCGACGGCCTGACGCCGGGCGATCACGCGACCGACCTCGAAGGCGATGTCATCCTCCCCGACGGAGGCGAGGAGGTGCTGGGCGGTCATGAGCGCCCACTCTCGCACGTTGCCCTGCTGCCGCTCGCTGGGCGAGGACTCGCCGAGGCGCCAGCGTGAGATCTGCCGGGGATGCTCGTCGATGAGGTGCGCCAACTTCCCCTCCCAGCGCGGCCCGAAGATCGGCTCGGCGATGGCGGCGATGGCTGCGTGATCGAGGGCCATCTCGGGGCCGCCGTTGCCGCCGGCGACCGGCGGGAGGGCGAGGAGCTCTTCGATGTCGAAGACGCCGTCGGCGACGGCCCTGGCGATGACAGAGGGGTCTACGTGTTGGTTCATGGTCGCACCGGCTGATGTGGGGATCGGGCGCCCTGGCAGGCCGGTCCCCGCAGAGGGGGGAACCGGCCGGAAAGATACCAACGGGCGAGTTGGTATCTTTTAGTTGCAGGGGTCAGAACCCGGGGAGCAGGGCCTGGGGCGGCGACTGCGGGGGGCGGACGCCGAGCTCGCGGGCGTAGTGGACGACGCCCTTGCCGGTGAGCCGGGTGGTGGGGCGCTGCTTCCCGCCGAACTCGCGCCAGACGATGACGAACAGCTTCCGGTCGATCAGCGGCTGCTTGGGCACCGGCCCCTCGCCGAGGTCGAACAGGTCGCCACGGTCCTTGAGCCAGCCGATGAATCGGTTCGGTCCCTGGTGGAGGGCCTTCCCCGCAGCCTGCAGGCCCCAGGTGTCGTCGGAATCCGCGAGGGCGCCGCAGAAATCCACCGCCGGCTGGGCAGCCTCGACGGCGGCCTCGGCGATCTTTGTCCGCTGAGCGTAGTGGGCCGCCAGAGCGAGCATGTTGTCGGGGTTCTGGTAGAAGGCCATCGCGTCGAACGGGGTCGGCGCGGTAACCGCGGGCGCCGACGGCAGGGCGTAGGAGCCGGTGCGTCGGATCGCGGGCAGGACCTCGTGGTTGACCCAGCGCTGAAACCGGACGATCCGGTCCTTGACGTCGTCGCTCAGTCCCTTGACGAGGCGCCGGTTGTTGACGGCGTGGAACAGGCCCGGTTCGGAGATCACCGACAGCTTCTTCAGGGGGCTACTCACATTGTGAGTACCCTTCTCATCCTCGTCCAAGTTCCTGAGCATGTTGCCCGCGTCCCGGTATCCGAGGCAACCAGCGATATCGGTCGCGACGAACCAGGGCTCGCCCATGGCCTGCGAGACCCGAACGCGTTGTCCGTCGAAAATGAACGTGGTGGTCGTGCCCAAGAGAGGCACGAGGCCGCCGGCTGTGGTATGGGTGGTGGCAGTTTGGTTCACGGAATGCTCTCCGAGGATCAAGCGAGGCCCTCGATGCTCGGCGCGTCCAACGCCGACCGAGGGCCGCCCCTATTCGAGGGGCACATCGGATTGAAGCGATTCTCCTGGGTTCCCACAAGGCTTGCGTCCGAGAAATCGGACGTGAGCTTGCAGTTACTTTGCCCGTCCGACCCGCTCATCTTATTTGACCAACGCTTTTAAACCACGCTGTGGTGAAAAGCGTTGTTTAAAAGGTCGGATCTGTTGGGAGCGTCGTGGGTATCCCGGTCAGGCGTTCCCGCGGGTCAGCGTCGACGCCGACAGGCCGAGGACCTCCGCGGCGGCCGGCACGTCCAGGCGGTCGGCGAGCAACCCGTCCCAGCCCTTGTTGAGATACCGGTGCGCGCTGTTGCGGTGGTTCCCGGACGGCGTCTCGCGCCCCGCTGCGCGCCGGCCCTTCTTGGCGAGCCGTGAAAGAGTGCCGTGATCGAGCCAGCCCCAGCGCTCCCGGGCCATGTCCCAGCCGCAGCTATCGACGACGTCGGCGACCACGGCCGGCGCCGGCGTCCGGTGGAGGTGCGCCTCGTTCACCAGGATCTCCGCAGCGGCGCGTATGTCAGCCGCTTGGCGACGCCGGCGACGGCCCGCTTGAGGGTCTCCGTCGGGTACGGGGCCGACGGCTGGTAGAGGCCGGCCCGGAGCAATCGCGCCGTGACGAGGAGATCTGTCTGGTCGGCGATGCTCATGGGCCTGTCCGATCCCGTCGGTCAGTAGGCTTGGAACGAGGCGCTGCGCTCCTGCACCGCCGGGATCGCCCGAGGTGTGAAGAGCGCGGACGCGATGCCGACGACGATGTGGAGCCCCAGGGCCACCATCAGGGCCACGGTCGCGATCAGCACGAGGCGACGGATGCCGGCGAGGAGCAGCTTGAACCGGACCCAGGCCAGCATGATCGGGAAGCCGAAGCGGCTCACCGTGATGCTTGTGCCCGGCAGCATTCCCGGCGCCAGCGTGCCGAGCGACTCGGAGAAGAAGATGTCCCCGGGCCTGACAGGCATCGGCTCGTGGTGGGCGGACAGGATGACGGCTGGAACCTGCCTGACGGAGATCCACAGGAGGCAGGCGACGAGCACCGCCAGGACGAGGATCTGGGGCAGCGAGGCGAGCGAGAGGACGAACTGGATCATGGCTGGGGCCTCCGGCGGCGGGGAGTGGGCTCGACCCCGGACAGGGCCGAGATGATGGTCGTGGCGGTGTTCCGGACCACGTGCTCGACGTCGTCCATCCGCTTGGAGATCCGCGTCTCGGTCTCCTTGAGGGCGTCCTTCCGGACGTATTCCCGGTGGAGCTCGTCCCGCATGGCCGAGACGTTCGCCTCGATGCGCTTGACGCCATCGGACGATGCAGCGGCCTTCTCGGCGGCGGACTCGATGGACGCCTGCAGGCCGCGGGTACGGTCGGCCAGGCGCCAGATGAGGGTGCCGATGGCGATGAGCGGGATGGCGACTAACAGCAGGGCCATGAGGACCTCGCCGCTTCCGACGCTTGCGGGGGTCATGGCTGTGTGTCCTTCGGCTTCCAGCCGCACTCGGCCGCGCCGTGGCGATTGTGGGTGATGGCCGCCTTGACCTCAGCGTCCGACATCGCGTCGACGCGCTCTGGGGTCAGGCGGACAGGACGCTCGATCTCGCACCAGGCGCCGCCGCGGCCGACGCCGCCGGTGGGAGCCGTGGCGCAGCCGCCGAGCAGCAGGCAGACCAGGATGACCGGCGACCAGCGCTTGAGCTCGTCGCGCAGCGCGTCGGGCTTGGCCTTCGAGACCTTCGCCTCGATCCGGTGGTGGTTCTCGGCCGCCGCGGCGTTGGCCTTGGCGACGTCCTTCAGGGCGCCGGCGGAACCGGATCGGCGGCCGGCGCGGTAGGTCGCCGACCAGGCTACGAACCCGGCGTAGGCGATTGCCGCGGCGATTGCGGCCCAGCGCCCGATCCGGGTGCCGGCGAGGATCCCGACGACGACCTGGCCGGGCGGCGTGAAGAGGAACACCGCGATGGCGACCAGCGGCGCGGCGTAGGCGAGGAGTTCGAGGGTGCTCACCGGCTGGGCTTCCTGCGCGGGGTGCTGGGAGCCAGGGCCCGGAGAGCCTCGGCGATGGTGCGGTCGGAATCGGCCTGCCGCGTGGGGACCTGCCCGATCAGCGCCGCCCGGACGTCCGTCCCGACGGGGGGACGCGGGCACATCGGCGCCGGCGCGGTCCCGAGGGGCAGCGCCAGCGCGATGGAGACGGCGAGTGGGCAGGTGCAGGGCATCAGTCGGCGTCGCTGCGGCAGGGGCAGTCCTTGCCGCCGCACTTCCTGCGTCCGAGGGCCTTCACGGCATCGCCGCCGTGGAGGAGCAGGAACATGAACACGCCGTAGGCGAGTAGGGTGATTGCCGTTTCCATCAGGCCGCTTCCTTCTGCTCTGCGGCATCGGCCGCGTTGTCGTTGGCGGGGTCAGCCGCGACCGGGGTGCGGTCGAGGGCGTCGTCGAGGTCCTTCTCCCGGCCCTTGGCCCAGAGGCGGTAGGCGATGCCGGCTGCAGCCAGGACGGCACCGACGACGGTCAGGACGGTGAGCGCGGTCGAGACCGACGGCAGCGTCCCGGACAGGGGCTGGAGGGTGTCGGTGACCTGGGAGATCGCGCCGGTCACGATTCCACCGCCGGTGGTGGCGTCGGCGAAGCCCTTGCCCGGGACGGACCTGGCGTCGGAGAGGAGGCCGCGGCGCTCTATGCCGGCGACGTAGGTCGGCTGCGGCCCGACCGATCCGGTCGCCCACGCCTGCCCGATGGCCTTCACCTCGGAGACGCGGCGTCCCCAGCCCTTGCCGAACGCCTTCCAGGTCGAGAGGGCCTGGAGGAAGGCGAGCCGGCGGGAGAGGATGGCGGCGACCAGCGCGTCGTGGTCGGGGTAGGCTTCGGCCGCGGCGACGGTCGCCTCGCCGATCACGCCATCGACGCGGACGCCGAGGGCGCGCTGCAGCCACTTGACCGACTGGACGGGGCCGGAGTTCACGGCGCCGTCGAACAGGACGTAGTCGACACCCTCGGGGAGCTCGTCGCCCCGGATGGCGTCCCAGTATTGCTTCTTGTAGATCGTTGCGATCTCGGCCGGGGTGATCGAGCGGACCGGGCGGGACGACTTGCCGGTCCGCTTGAGGTACCCGTCGAACGTGCGCTGGGTGACGCCCTTCATCGTGGCGCCGCCCGGATCGCGCGGGTCGTTGACGTAGCCGCCCTCGTGGACGAGCACGCGGTTGATGGCGTCCTGGTAGCGTTCGGCGCTCACTGCGGCCTCCGGGTCACGTAGGGGGTGAAGGCCGGCCAGGCGGTCGCGATGCGCGCCGCGTCCTCGGCCGACAGGGGGAGCTCGACGCCGGCGCGGACGACCGGCTCGGGGTGCTCGACGGGCTCGGGCAAAGGTGCCTGGCGGCGGCGCGGGGGGAGTGGTCGGACCAGCATGGAGGCCCCCCACGCGATCATGCACGCCAGGCAAAGGGTGGTGGCGGGGCGCATCAGTGCACCAGGGCCGGCAGCGTGGGAGCCGGGGCGCCGGAGAGGGCGTTCCAGGGGTCGACCCCGAGGCCCTGGCAGAAGGCGAAGAACCGCTTCTCCCCGATCCGCTCGGCCCGCTCGGGGCGGCCGCTGCGGATGTCGGTCACGTCGCGACGTAGCCGGCCGGCGTTCTTGGGATCGTCCCCGAGGGCGAGGCGGACTCGTCGGTCGAGAGCCTGCAGACCGCGGGGCGGAGGTGTGCCGCGAGGCGCCTGCGCGCCTCCAGGGCGAACTCAGGCAGCCGCTTATGACACGAGGTCATCCGGGGTGCGGGGGCGGCCATAACGCTCGGGGACGCTGTCGGTTCCATAAATACACGGAAGCCCTGCGCCTCGGATTCGGGAAGGGCAGAACATCACGGAAACACGCGCAGACGTCCCGGCGCAGCAGTTTGCTTCAAAAACACAGGCAACTGAGGGCCTTGGCGCCGGTCCGGGGGCGTCGGACGGGATCGGGCCGGCAAGGTTCGTCGATCCCGTCCACGGGCCAGCCCGGGGCAAGTGCCTCGCCCCGGCTCCGAGGGGGGCGTGACAACTCCGTCAAGCCTTGTCGCCCCGGCGGGGACGGCCCCCGGGGCGAGGCGTGACAACTCCGTCAAGGTCCGACGCGGGGTGCCCGGGGGCGCTCCGGACTGGGGCCTGACAACTCCGTCAACCTCCGGCGGCAGAGGGAGGGAGGTCACCACCCCCGAGGGGATCTGGCCGGTTTCGCCCTCTGCGGGCGGTGGTTTCCCCTCAAGGACGGGAAGGGCTTTCCTCTAGGGCGTGACAACTCCGTCAGGGCAAAAAAGCGACGCGCGAGGTCGATTTCCACGGCAAAGCTCTGGTGCAATGCGTGGCTGCGCCTATCATAGATCGTGAAGGGAATTCGAGGGGAGTAAGAAGGGTGTCAGCGCAGCCGGAGCTTTTCGAGGTGGTCAGCAAGGAGGGTCGTTCCTTCACGACCCGGTCCGCGCACGCCACCGGCAAGCCGCTCGACCGCGACGCCCTGTCCGTCCACCTCGCGGCTTGGGCCCGGGACTATGTGGCTCAGGGTGGCATGTCCGAGATCTCGGACGCGATGCTCTCCGACGTGCTCGGGCGTGTCGTCACCTGGTGCGCGGAGGTCTTCAAGGTCCCCACCCGGAGGGGCTTCAGCGCGTCCAACCAGGCCCTGTTCGATCACCTCCGGCACCTGTCCTACGCCTGGGCTAAAGCGGACATGGCGCGGTCGAAGGGGCGTGGCACGGTCGATCAGGACCGGCTCAGGGCCTACCTGCACGACGAGATGATGGCGTACCGCGCCGTCCCGGGACAGGCCCACGACGACGACGGCTGCCAGACCGTCGTCTGGCGGATCGCGATCCACTCGGGCCGCATGTCGAGGATCGTCCAGCGTCAGATGAGGCGCGACGAGAAGCTCGCGAAGGCGAACCCCTCCGCGACCGCCGAGGCCCGCGCGAACCTGCGCTTCGCCGTCGAGGCGGAGATCGAGCAGGAGAGGGTCCAGGCCGAGCGCGAGGCACGGGAGCCGGTCGAGCTCACAATCGACGCCCTGCACGAGCGGCTCAGGTTCGAGACCGTCACCGCGCCCGGCGGCACCACGGTAAGGCGCGAGACCGGTGTCACACGCGCGGCGGTGCGCGGTGCAGTGGAGACGGTCCGCGGCCAGCCGCGGCGAGAGCGGCTCGTCAACGCCCTGCGCATGACGGCACGGGACCTGTTCGCCGTGCTGGAGGAGGCGTGCCCTGAGAAGAGAGTGGTGGTTCTCGAGACGGACGCCTTGGCCGGTCGGCTCTGGGCTCCTGCCACGAATTCGGCAGGCCGCCGCCAGCACCGCCACAGGCTCAAGGCGGCCGCCGCCGACATCAACGCGGCCCGGGTAGGCATGAGCGTCGACGTGCTCGGCCTGGAGACGGTCGTGGGCTGGGGCGTCAGGCTCCCCTCGGACACCGCGGCCGCCGTCGACGAGGCCCGGGCCGCAGGCGCGATCCGCCGGCTCCAGGGCGGCCTGCTGGAGCGCCGCAAGGGCGTGTGGGGCACGAGCGAGGGCGTCCTCGCCGTCGCTTTGTGCCGGGCCTCGTGCGAGCAGTACGGCGAGGACGACGTCGTTTCCCTCCTGCGCGCGGCCGGGCTTCCAGACGCCGGCATCGACGTTAAGAAGCTCTCGTACGACGAGCACGACGAGATGGACGCGCGATTCCTTGAGAACGTCGGCGTCGTCGCCGACGACCTGCGCGACATGGCGCGGAAGGGACAGGCCACGGATCGCGGACAGGCCATGGACGGCGCCGACGTTCTCGTCCGCCTCCACGCCATTGCGAACGACCCGAGCGAGGGCCTGTGCCAGGCGTGGTTCGACCTGACCAGCAGGCCGGCGTACCGGGCGTCAATCGCCGGCGCGACGTCGTCCGGGGCCCGGCATCGGGTCCGCCAGCTTGGCGCGATCCTCGGCACGGTCGACCGCCCCGAGGACTGGCAGAGGGCCGTCGCGGCCTCGCTCGTCCGTCCCGGGCGCCGCCACAATCCCGCTCCGGTCGCGCCCCCGCGGCCCCTCTCCGTCCAGCGCCCCGCCCAGGAGACGCCCGTGTCCGCCCCCGAGCGCATCCGCCCCATGCCCGTCCGGGTCCCGGACGCCGCCCTGTCCGGAGAGGTCCAGGACGACATCGAATCGTCGCGCCGCGCCAGCGCCTGGAAGCAGGGCCTGGAGGCGCTGTCCCTGACGTGGGCGCCGTACGAGGACGCGTCCGAGAACTCGGACAGCGTGGTCCGGCTCCTCCCCAAGTCCGTCGACGAGGCCAAGGCACGCCTGCGCACCTGCCTCCGGCTCCTGAAGGCGGATGCCGGTCTCGCCGGCGTGCGGGCCTACGATGAGGAGACGGGTGGTGTCGTCAGGCAGGCCCTGACGGACGCGGGCCTCGCCCTCAAGGCCGAGGGTGGCGCGGCGTTCGTCCATGCCGGGATGCTGGTCCATTCCGTCACGAGCGCGCATGATCTCGCCGGCGCCAGGGCCCTGCCACGGACGCTGAGGCATCTCGCCGACGACCGCGCCTGGGCACGCACCGAGGCCGCCGCGGCGGCAGCATGAGGGAGCATGGCATGAGCCCCGAGGAGACCGCCGAGCGCGCGATCCGGATGACGCTGGCCGGCGTCACCGAGGACCAGGTGATCGGCCTGACGACGCCGAACATCCCGATGCAGCACGATCCCGACCGGATCGCGCGGGCCATGCTGACGGTCTACCGCGCATGGAACGAGCCCCAGTACGAGGCGCTCCGGGCCCTCAGCGTGCGGCGGAAGGGGCGGACGAAGCTCGCCCTGGCCAACGCGATGGGCGTGTGCCGGCGCAAGGGCCACGACGGCGTCCGCGAGGCCCACGACCTGCTCCAGGACGTCTATATCGACCTGCGGGCATCGGGCGCGATGCGGTCCCGCGAGGCCGAGAAGGTCCAAGCCTGAGGGCCATTGTGCCTTGCCGGACGGAGGCGCACGATCCCCTCATGAGCACGATCCTCGCCGAGCTCCCTGATGAGCACCACGCGTCTCGATCCGCCCGCCTGCGCCGGGACGCAGCCGACCGCGCCCGCCGCTGGCGCGAACAGCAGCGAGAGCAGGCCGAGACTGATGCCGCCTTGGTGAAGGCGCTTCTCAAGACCGCCGACGCGTTCGTCACGCCCGATCACCGTGTCCTGGCCCGCGAGAGCCACGTCGATGTCGCGCACATCATCGGACGCGCTGCCTACGACCTCGGTGGCAGGGAGCGCTTCAAGGAGGCCAAGAAGAGGGTCTTCGACAGGCTGCAGGAGCTCTCACCTGCCCCCAAGCACCACGCCTGACTGAACGAATCGACGGCGTCTGGTAGGCTGGTGTGATCGGGCGCCACCACAAACGGCGAAGGGCCCGACCACCCAGGAGCGCCCCCGTGTCCGGACTGAGCTTCGACTTTAACGTCCGGGATGTGGATCCTAGGTGGATGCCCCGGGGACTCCTCCCGCACTTGGGAGGGCACCCCCGACGGGTCCCTCGCATCATGGTCGAACGGCGGGTCGCGTCCCGGCACCAAGTCGGACCTGCATCACGACGCGGGAGTCATCCGCCACCCGTAACATCGCCCCGGCACGATCCAGGAACCAGGGACGCGTCAAGAACGGACGGGCTCCGGGTGGCGCGTACGTTCGGAATGGGCCGCATCGCCGCGCCATCCCCATCCAAGTGGCCGATCAGCCACCCGGCAAGGTCAGGGACAACCGGTCCTAGCGCAGCCTGACCCCCAGCAGCCTCAGGGCGTTGGCCGTTACCAGGACCGTCGCCCCCGTATCGGCGAGGATGGCCGGCCATAGGCCGGTGATGCCGGCGATGGTCGTGACAAGGAACACCGCCTTCAGGCCGAGTGCCACACCGATGTTCGTGCGGATGTTCGCCAGCGTCCTGCGGGACAGTTCCACCATCCGCGCCACGTCGGCGACGCGCCCGTGTAGCACCGCTGCATCGGCTGTCTCCAGCGCGACGTCGGTGCCGCCACCCATCGCGATGCCGACGTCTGCGGCCGCGAGCGCCGGGGCGTCGTTGATGCCGTCCCCGACCTTCGCCACGACGGCCCCGGCGGCCTGGAGCTCAAGTACGATCCGCTGCTTGTCCTCGGGCAGCAGTCCCGCCCGTGCCTCGATGCCGAGCATCCCCGCCACCGCCTGGGCCGTGCGGGCGTTGTCCCCGGTCAGCATGAGCGACCCGATGCCCTCCGCCGCGAGGCGGTCGATCCCGGCCTTGGCGTCGGACCGGGGCTCGTCGCGCATGCCCAACAGCCCGGCCAACGCCCCGTTCGCCAGCAGGGCGGCGACCGTTTTACCCTCGCCCTGCAGGGTGGAGATCCGCGCCTCCTGCTCCGCCTTGAGGGTCACGCGCGCTGCCGCCTCCCGCGGCGATCCGAGGAACAGGTCGAGGCCGCCGACATTGCCGGTGATCCCCTTGCCGCCGAGCGCCTTCGACCCGAATGCCGGAGGCATCGGTGCGCCGGCTTCCGCGGCCTTGGCCAGCACCGCCTTGGCGAGCGGATGCGAGGAGCCTGCCTCAAGCGCGGCAGCCAAGGAGAGGACCTCCCGTTCGGACCGGCCGAACGCTAGGACGTCGGTGACCACGGGCTTGCCCTCGGTCAGGGTGCCGGTCTTGTCGAAGGCGACCATGGTCACGGCAGCCAGCCGCTCCAGGACGGCGCCGCCCTTGATGAGCAGGCCCCGACGGGCGCCGGCCGAGAGCCCGGCCGCGATGGCCGCGGGCGTCGAGATGACCAGGGCGCAGGGGCAGCCGATCAGCAGGATGGCGAGCCCCTTGTAGACCCATTCGTCCCACGAGCCCCCGAACAGCAGCGGCGGCAGGATCGCGACGAGCGCGGCCACCGCGACCACGGCCGGTGTGTAGACCCGTGAGAATCGGTCGATCAGGCGCTCGGTCGGGGCCTTGGCCTCCTGGGCCTCCTCCACCAGACGCACGACCCGGGCGATGGTGTTGTCCCGCGCCGCCGCGGTTACCCGCACACGAAGCGCGCCGTCCCCGTTCACGGTCCCGGCGAACACCCCATCGCCCGGTGCCTTGCGTCGCGGCACGCTCTCGCCCGTCACCGGCGCCTCGTCCACGGCGCTTTCGCCGTCGAGGACTGTCCCGTCAGCCGGGACTCGGTCCCCCGGCCGCACCAGCACGGTCGCCCCGACCCGCAGGCTCGAAGCGGGCACTCGCTCCGTCGTTCCGCCACCCTCCAGCAGGGCCGTGTCGGGCACCAAGCCGGTGAGACCCCGGATGCTCGCACGGGCACGGCCGGCGGCGACCCCTTCCAGCACCTCGCCGATCAGGAACAGGAAGACGACCGTCGCCGCCTCCTCGGTCGCACCGATGGCGGACGCGCCGATGGCCGCCACCGACATCAGGGTCTCGATGGAGAACGGCGTCCCGTGCCGGGCGGCCGAGACGGCGCGCTTGGCAGTCGGCACCAGTCCGACGGCCATCGCCGCGAGGAACGCCCAGCGCTCCATCGCCGGCGCGGCTTGGCCGACCGCGTAAGCCAGCACCAGGGCCGCCCCGCAGGCGAACGCCAGCAGCGCCTTCGGAGCCCGCCACCAGACCGGCTCCGGCCGTTCCGCATTCGACGCCGCGTCGGCGGCGGGGTCCTCGGCGCCGTAGCCCAGGCTGCGGACCGTCGCGGCGATGGCCCGGGCGTCCGTGCCGGAACCGTGCCGCACCGTCAGCGTCTCGGTCGCCACCGAGACCTGGATCTCCTCGATGCCCGGCAACCGCCGAACGGCGTTCTCGACCTTGGCGGCGCACGAGGCGCAGTCCAGCCCGGACACGCGCAGGCGCGTCGGGGGGCTCTCGGTTCGGTCCAGGGTCGTCGCGTCGCTCATGCCGGGTGCCTTCCGCATCTCTCGGGAAGACCCTACTTCCTCTAGCGACTAGAGGAGCAAGCGGCATGAAGCCCATCGCCATCGGGGAATTGTCGCGGCGCGCCGCGGTGAAGGTCCCCACGATCCGGTTCTACGAGGAGCGGGGACTCCTGCCGAAGCCGGAGCGAACGGAAGGCAACCGGCGCACTTACGGCGAGGCCGACGTCCGGACGCTGCGGTTCATCCGGCACGCCCGCGAGCTCGGCTTCGAGATCGAGGAAATCCGCGCCCTGCTCGACCTCGCCGGCCATCCCGACCGGCCCTGCGGGGAGGCGGACGCCATCGCCCGAAAACATCTCGCCGACATCGACGACCGGATCGCGCGGCTGACCGGCCTCCGGCAGGAGATGCAGGCCATGGTCGAGCAGTGCTCGGGCGGCGACGTCCGGGAGTGCCGCATCATCGAGGTGCTGGCGGACCATGGCGAGTGCATGAGCGAACGCCACTGATCGCAGCGTTTCCGTTCATCACCAAGGGAGGTCAGACCCGGAACGGCAGATCCGGGGCGCCAGACCGGTGTTCCGACGCCCTGAGTTTGTCGGTACGAGAGTCTGGATTGTCGGCCCCAGGAAGCGAAGCTGTCAGCTGCCTTTTTAGGCTGCTAGTATCACGGCTGGAATATCCCCCTTCACGCGCCACCTTTTGAGGATGGAGGCCGTGCCAGGGGAACCGCCGGCGTCGAGATGCACGAGCCTATGCTGACGGCCTTCGAGCCATCGGCCCTTCGTTCGGGCACCCGTAAGTGGTCAGGCTCCAAGGTAGAACTGGATCACCCGAAGCGTGAGGGCGACGGCGGCTTCTATGCACGGCTGGCCGTAAGCGGACCTTCTGAACTCGACCCAACTACGCCATAGAAGCGGGCTGACGCTGTTCTCGAAAGCAGACATCGAGGCTGGGCTCGCGTCACGGAGGCATTGTTTGAGATGTTCGCCTTCCGGACTGGCGACACCGCTCGATTAATCCGTGATCTGCACCTGCACGACGCCGCCGAGTTTGCCGGGCTTGCCCGCCGCGACCACGAGGTAACGGCGGCTCGGGCCGGCGTCCTTGCGGGTGACTTGCCGGATCGGGCCGATCGCGTTGACGATGGCCGCGCCGGCCGGGTTGGTGGTGAAGGCGGCGAGTGGCTCCAGGCCGGTCGCGCCCTTCGGATCTGCGGACAGCGCCAGCACGAACGGCATCTTCGGCGCCAGTCCCGTGATCGCGGCCTGCAGCGTCTGCAGCACGCCCTGGTCGAACAGGGTGACCTGCGTCGCCGGCTTGCCGTCGCTGCCCGCGAGCGTCAGCGCACTGGTCTGGCCTGCGGCCCCCAGCGGCTGCAGGTTTTGCATTCCGTCGCCCTCCGGTACGGCGTTCGGGACGTAGGCGACGCCCTGCGGACCCTGCCCGATCGGCACCTCGGCGATCACCGTGTTCGACGCGGTGTCGATCACCGCGGCCTTGTCGGCGTTCTCCAGACCGACATAGACGCGGCTGCCGTCGCCCGAGGGCCAGAGCCCGTGCGGCAGGGCGCCGGTCGGGATCGTTGCGATCTGGGAGAAATCGTCGGTGCGGAACACCTTGACCTGGTTCAGGCCGCCAATCGTCACGTAGGCGAACTGGCCGGCCTTGGTCGAGACGATGTTGACGTGGTTGGTGATCGGCCCGGTCTCGATCGTCTTCAGCGGCGCGAATGGCGGACGCGCCGAAAACACCTGGGTCCGGCCGACATCCTTGAGGGTGAACCACACCTGCTTGCCGTCCGGCGTGGCGGCGATGTCGGGGCAGAACGGACTCTCCTGCTTCACGCGGCCGACGATGGCGTGGGTCTTGGTGTCGATGACGACGGTCTCGGGGCTGAAGCTGGAGCAGACGTAACCGTAGGTGCCGTCCGGCGAGAAGATCGTCATGCCCGGCCCGTTCGGTACGGTGATCCGGCGGGTCTCCATGGCGGTCGCGGCATCGAGCACGGCGATATAGTCCTCGCCGCGCACGCTCACCCAGACCTCTCGGCCGTCCGGCGTGAAGAAGGCTTCGTGCGGCGAGCGGCCGACATAGGCGGTGTGGCGGACCGCGTTGGTCGCCGTGTCGATGAAGCTCACGGAGTTCGAACCGATCGAGACCGCGAGCAGGGTCCTGTGGTCCGGCGAGAAGCCCATGCCGTGAACCAGAAGCTGCCCGCGATAGAGCGGGCT
>Ga0182229_1000032_pt1 | contig 32256 bp, 69 predicted proteins | sample G6R1MG_32_FD_129663 | JGI IMG/M metagenome (GOLD analysis project Ga0182229, IMG submission 129663) | Miscanthus phyllosphere microbial communities from Michigan, USA - G6R4_MAIN_07NOV2016_LD1 MG | ecosystem: Host-associated > Plants > Phyllosphere > Phylloplane/Leaf | place: USA: Michigan...
AACCCTAGCCTTCCTCTCCATCAACGGCGACCCCTTGACAGTCTATGAGGGCGCGGTTTATAGTCCCTATGCTGGCACCGATGATACGGATTGGTTGGTGACGGATGGGGAATTGTTTTGTCGAGTTTATCTTTGAAGGCGAATGATATGACTAATGATATTGACTGTGATTTCTACTATTTCAATCAGAGCGGAAAGTGGAAGTATGAGGGCGAAGGCCGTTTTCCTCGCCAACAAGAGAAAGATGTATTGCGAAGGATTGATCGACACGAGATCATTCGAGAAAATGGCTCAATGCCTGGAATCATAACGCGCGGCGAAAGCTATACAATCCTAGTCATTCCGCGCCCAAATTGCACCATTGACGATGCTTGGCCGCGAATGCTTTTTCCAGAGGTTATCTTCGATGACCAATAACCCCCTCCGCGAAGCCATCACGCTTGCTGGTGAACAGGCGTTTAAGGATGGGCGGCGTATCTATGCTTGCCCTTATCCCGTAGAGACACAGAAGGCTTTCTGGTGGTTCGAAGGCTATCAAAAGGGGTGGCTAAAGGACGTATTCTCTGACGTTGAGGCTGTGATGATGGAGCATGGCAATAGGTCTGAGGGCGGGCTAGGGGCGTTTGCTAAGGGGTTGAACGAGGTTCATTCCCGTCAAGAAGACATTCAGAAGCGTGTCGAAGAGCGCAGAAAGAAAATCGGTGGATAACGCACAAGAAATCATCGCCAGCCAGATCAAGGCATTCCGCGAACACGTCTTCGGCAAGAGTCTGCTAGATCGTCCCCTGCCAAGCGAAGAAGCTATGGCGGCGGGCATCGTTACGGGGTTACGTGAGAAGAGTTATGAAATTACGCAGAGAGAAGCTTCGGCCCAAAACCAATAACTGACTTAGAACGATTAGTCAGCTTCAACAGCCTTCCGAATGCAGCCGAACTAGCGTCAACCCGGTCTTTCCATTTGGAGCCGGGGAAAAGGCATAGCTCGTCTAGGTACTCGTTGTTCCACTGCCCACGTACAAGGTACACGTTGCCGGCCTCTACCTGAGCGGAGAAGGGTTCAGCGCGCTGTACCTTGTCGCCTGTTTCGGGCTCGCAATGAAACTTGAAGCCAGCGAGCAATGCTGCATAATCCATCTTGGCTACCTTGCCAGCCGCGCCAGGGTCTTGAGGAACGTTGACTTCTACGCTCTGACCATCAGCATCAGCCGTCGCTAGAATGCGCTGACGGACCACGTGGCCGTCTTCCTGAAATGCTAGACAATGTTCGATGTAGAAACGGCCTTGCTTATCGCGGCTCATCTTGACGCCCGCTGTTCGTGCAGCCGTCTTCTTCGCTGTCGCTGCCAAATCCCAATGACGAACCGTGATTGCGTCTCGCGGCGCGGCGTCCACGATTTTCCCATCGAACCAATGGCGCTTGAACAAGCCACCCTCGCGCGCGACCGGGCGCTGCTGTAGCTGACCGGCGATGGCGTAGGACGATGCAAGTTCTGCTTCAAGAAGCGATGTACGTTCCTCATCGAAGAACTCCGGGAATAAAAGCTCCCCTTCCTTCGTGCGAGGATCTTTGAACCCAATCCGCGTCTCGCAAGCGCGATCAACCTCGAAACGCATCGGCAAACAGAGATGAACGTAGCGGCCATCGTTGCGCGAGATGATTTCGCCGCTCACGTCTTCCTCATGAAGGCGCTGCATCACAACGACGATGGCCGAATCCTTATTGTTCACGCGCGAGGGCAAGGCTTCGCGAAAGGTTGTGATCGTCTCTTGGCGCTGAGCGTCAGATTCGCCTGAACGAACCGAATGCGGATCGTCTAGGATCACCCGATGACCGCGCTTACCCGTCATGCTCGTGAAAGCTGTTGACGAACGGAAGCCGCGTTTCTCGTTCTCAAAGAGCCCTTTGGCATTCGCATCACTGGCGAACTTCAGTGGCCACCGCTTCTGGAACCAGTCAGACTCTACAAGCATCCGCATCTTGCGGCTGTCACGCAGCGCTAGATCCTGAGCATAGCTTGTAGACACGAAGGAATGGTGTGAAAGACCACGTGGCCCCCACTCCCATGCTGGCCAGAAGACCGAGACAAGCAACGACTTCATGAGACCAGGAGGACAGTTGATGAGCAGGCGCTTGATGCGCTCGTCAGTCACGGCTTCTAGGTGATCGCAGATGGTCTGAGGAGCCCAGCCCCATAGAAGTTCGGTCTGCGGCTCTAGGACGTGCCATCCCTGCGCTACGAACTCGGCGAGCGAGCGCTGACAATGACGACGGCTTAGCTCTGTCTGAATCTGATCAACAGTCGGAAGCGCGCTCAGAGGGATCGTCGTGTTTTTTGCGGGCTTAGGCATTTTTCCTCTTGACGCCTATCGCGCTTTTGGATACATTCGAATCACAGACAACGGAGCAAGACGATGACTCAGTACCACGTCTACAAAGTCAACAATTCCGGCGACGACGTTATCATTGCAGCCCCAACAAGCCTTGAAGCCGCGCGCAAGATTGCCAAGATCGAAACTGCTAAGGGGGTCGTTTGCTATGTTCTGTGAGTGGGATAAAGACCTAGAACTGAAAGTAGTGAAGCAGCTGAAAGGTTGCAACACTTACGAACTAGACAAGAAAAAGCCATACACGATACAGCGACTTTATAACGGTTCGATCGTTGGGCATCTAGAAAGCTTTGCAAATAAATCGATGGCAGAACTGTTCTTGCTAGATTATGCAAAGAAGGGTCCTTGACATCCCGCCCCAAAACCGCTACACGTGAATCACAGACAACGGAGAAGAGACATGCGTCTTATAAAGAATGTAAATGGGTATTACGATGTCTTTGATAAGTTTGAAACTTATCGAGGCGTTGTATCAAAGGCAAAAGGCCAAGGTTGGCAAGTTCACAACGATCAAGGGACGCTTGTGGCAAAAGGCTGTGACACTAAGGAATCGGCTGCATACTTCATTTCCGATTGACACCCAACCCATCTTCAGCTACACGTAGCAGCGAACCAACGGAGCAACGACCATGAAGCTATCAGCAACTCAAGAACGAGCGCTTGCCAAATTCACAGAAGGTAATGAAGAATCGGCTTATAGCGCTCAAGAGAGCATCGCAACACTCCGCGCCCTAGTTACGAAGGGGCTTTTAAAGGACGTTACCCGCCCAGGCCCCGGCGCAATGTTTTCTCCCTCAACCCACTTCAAGTTCAAGAAGGTTTAGTTCGATGACCATCCTCCACTACCGCAAGGCCACCAACCACCGCATCAAGGGCTACTACGAAATCAGCAACGACCGCGTTGAGGAGGCCAAGGCATGGCTTCTGGAGAAGGGGTATATGATCTTTGGGGAGCGGGTGTTGTGATGCCGGCAAGAACGGAAGCGACGAACGTGAGAAACGGCGCGATTAATGAGGATTTTTGGTTTGGTCTAACACTCGGCGCGATCAGTGCTGTCGGGATCGTTGGCCTTCTAATTGCTATCTTTGGCGGTGAGAACGGAGGTAAATTGAGAACCTGCACCAAAACCCATAACGTCTATCAGTGTGAGATGGTGGCTGTGCCGAAGATTGGAGAGAAGTGATGAAGATTGATGGAGTAATGGCAACGAACCTAATGCCGGGAAAGCAAAGCGAGCAGCTTAAGCACTACGCCGAAAAGTTCAGCTCAGGCGAAACTACGCGGTGGGACCTTGCCGCCCACCTTTTGAATCAGTCGGCCTCTGAAATTGAATCCCTGACTGCTGAACGCGACGAGTTGAAGCGTCGGCTTGACGAAGAGATCGCGAATATGGATGCTACAATGCAGGGTTGGGAAAAGCTCTGTGCTGATTCAGAACGGGATGCACTCCAGATCGAATCCCTGACTGCGGAGCGGGATCGGTTGCTTAAGCGAGTAAGAAGCTTGGAGACAGAGCTTGCGACAGAACCAGACAACCCAAACTGGAACGTTATGGTAGGATCATAAGGGAGGGGCCTAGCGCCCCTTTCTTCACATCTAGATCAGCCTAGACGCCAGCCAAACGAACAGGACAACGAGGATACCGATGCAGAGGGCGCGTTCGATGGTCATCCGCCGTACCCCTCCAGCTTCATGACGCCGTCGCCTTCATAATGGATCATAGCGTTTGCTTTCGTTATTTTGCGTTGGATGCGAGAAAGTGGTTGACAGGGCTTTGGCCCTGTGCGAATATCAATCATCAAAACGGAGCAAGACGATGAACGTGATAGAGATTGAAACACAGGCAATCAGAATGGCCTCAAAAGCTAAGCCCGGATTTATGAAGGATGGCTGTGACCTTTACACGTTTACTTTCAACTCGAAAGAATGGTATTATGAGGTTTACAAGAACGGTACGTTTTTGATGAATGTCAACACCAAAACGGTCGCTGGCGTTAAAAAATTTCTCAAAGAATGGTTTACAAACTAATGAATTTTGCGATAGGTCAAGAAGTTTATGTCAAATTAATTGATGCCGATGGGCATTGCGATTATGGCGTTGGAATTATAACCAAAATTATGCCAGAATGCGTTCGTTATAGATATTTGGTTTTGTTTGAGGACAATTTCGAAATGCTTTTTCGCGAGGAAGAAATTTTCGACCCTCGCGTCTCGAATTAATTAAACAACCTAGTTGACAAGCCCCAAACCACAGGCTATGTTGTGGGTGTTGAGAACGGAGAGATGAGATGCAGATCGAAGAGGCTAGAGAGTATGTCGCAAAACTTGCCGAGAAGGAAGGGGAGTTTAAATTTGCGAGGGAAGTTAGAGCAGGAGCTTGGGACCATAGGAGTGATGTACAATCAGCTCTTACCAATGGTAAGTTTACCCCACGAAAGATTTAAGGCCCTTAGGGGCCTTTACTTTTGCCCCAACTTCAACAGCAACTCTTCCAAAAGAGAATCGGAAAGGCCGGTGATATCGAGCGACTGCTTAGACTCGATAGGCCCACCGTCCTTACCCGTAAGCTCTGTGTGTGTCTTCTCTAGCCAATCGGCAGGGGCGGCGTTCTTGAGGGCGAAGATGGAGGAGGTGACGACGGGACCTTCAGTCGCCCTCAACAAGCGATTTTCAAGGAAGAACTGACGCTTGTTCTGTGCTATCTTGACCTTGGCTGCGAACTCGGGATGGGCATCTAGCCAGTCATAGACTGTGCCTCGGCTGACATCCAAACGCGATGCAGCGGCAGACAGGCTGAAGCCCTGGTCCATCCATTCAATGATAACGTCGCCGTATTCCTCGCGATAAAGCGTCGGACGGCCTACTGGTCGCATTTCGGCCATAATTTAAATATCCATATATTGTGTAGAAATTTCTTGTTACGCTAGATATAGTATCAGGACGGAGCTACAACCATTTCCGATAATCGGTAGCTCTATGCGTGGCAGTCCCATCGGAGTCACTGCCTCAAGAGGACATCGTTACCGAGCCTCGAACGTCCTGATTGAGGTGGGCACGCTTTTCCTCTTTGCTTTCACAAACGAGTCGGTGGCATTGCAGCCACATCCTTTCGGACAGCCCTGACAAGTACGCCATTTGCGGCGCGCGGCTTTCGCCGGTTGTAAGTTGCTCCATATCTCTTGACCACGTTCAGCCTAGAGGGGCCTGTCAGTTCAGGGCGATAGATGATCTCTCGTCAGAGGCTATCGGAGCTTATGCAATTCAGGCCCACGGGGCTTTCGCCCCGCCTGATATTTATACAGCCTCGGGCGATCAAGGCTGTCGCGGTGATTAGGCTAGCGCTTTACCGACATCATCTATTCGGATTTACGCTTTACATCCCGCCGCAATTAGAGGCCCAACCAACCCGGAGAGAGGACAGGTCAGTTGGGCGCGCCTGCCTCAAACCCATTCAAGGGGAGGCGGGAGGCTTTCAGGTCTTAGACTCAAGCAGGGAACAGGCAGGAGACCAAACCTGTTGTAGCGAGCAACCTTTAGCGTGGTATAGTATAGACGATTTTAAGGCGTTTGTCAAGAGTTAATTTCAATCCAATCGACGCTCATCCGCAAAAGCGCAAACTTACCAAACATCTGAATGCTAACCTCAGCTTGGTCGCCATCCTGAGATGCAACAATTCCTTTCTGTCCCTTGAAGGGGCCATCAATCACGATGACAGGCGATCCAATTGCAAACACAGCGATCTCCTTCGGCTTCTCAGGCTCAGGCGGCGTATAGTCAACGACGGCGTATTTAGGGCCGCTCATCACGAACTTGATGAAACCGAACGTCTTACGGACCTTCTGCGCTAAATTCTCATCGTCTAGCCTGACGTAGACATAGCCTCCCAAACCAGGATCGGCAGCCGTAACGCCTTCGATCGCGTTCAGCTTCTCCGCAACGAGAGATTCACGGCTCGAAACGACGCGAATGATGTTGAATTGCAAAATGATTGCTCCGTTTGAATGTGGATATGCGTTTATTCGCACGAGGATGGCCGCTGACGCGATTTGTGGGGTTGGGTGGTAGTTGCGGAGCCTTGAGGCTAGAACGCCTCTCAGCGGGCTTTAAAATCAATTTCCCCAAACTTCAACAAGCCAAGGAAGCAATTCGGATAAAGATCCATGGTTTGTATCTGCGATCGGCACCAATCCGTTTCGCCAATCAGCTAGGTTATCCGCCTGAAGGAAATATGTTGTCCACGCCTTCGCCTCATAATCCCATTGTCCAGCCGCCAGAAGGCTAAAGCCACCTGCCTGAGAAAGAGCCCAATGCCACTGAATCTGAGCGGGGCGAATGCCAGGATTATGAAAGGCTACGAAGCCATTCTCTTGCATGTGGCCAAGCTTTAGCTCAATAGGGACAATCCGTTGGCCCACTAAGACTAGGAGATCAGCCGCGCCCGTGTCACCACCTCGGGCAGGTTCCACTGCAGAACTCCAGCCTCCGTACTCCTTCCGAAAAGCCTTCTTATACAGAATTTCACTGGCCAAAATAGACACTTTCAAAAATGTGTAGGGCTCAAAGCCTTACAGCGTAGGGGTTTCGAAAAACAGAATACACTTTTTTAGGCGAAAAGTGCAAACTCCTTTATAGGCTCTTCTATTTAACTCTTCTTCTTCTTCTTAAAGTTATAAGAAAAGAATAAAAAAGTGTATAGTAAGTGCTGAAACCCTTATGCCATAGGGCTTTGAGGGCATACACTTTTCAAAAACACTTTTTCAAGCCGCAAAAAGTGTATGTACCTTGCCGTCACATATCTTGCTCCAAAATCTTATCAGGCGATCTAATCCACTCTTTGGCTTGCCTCTTCTGATCGGCCTCGTCCATGTTCTTCAGGTCTTCCCATAGTGAAGGCGTCATGATGAGGTACTGATTGAAACCGCCAATCACCGTGCGATACTTCGTTTTGATCATGCCGGCCTCTTGCATGGCCTTTAGAAGGTTGTGCGCCGTGACTCGCTGGCGTATGTCCTTTCCATCGCGCACCCACTGCTCGACCGCCACAGACGACATAGAACACTTCGCTCCCGTTTCGACTGCGATACTCGCCAGCCGATAAGCCTCGCGCTCAGCCGGCATCCTGGCCTCTTCCACGATCTCAGCCTTGCGCCGCGTCTTGGGTGCACGCTCCCCCGTGGCCACATAATCCCCGAACTGTTCCGCCCAAAACTTGACGATTGACAGCCCGCCGCTGAAAAGCCAATCGTTGAACTCGGCAAACTTCGCCCGTGGCCAAGCATCCTCAGCCAGCTTTGGAATCAGCCAACGTCGATCGTCCTTCTCAATCGAAAGCGCCTCTTCGCTATTCGATGTCCCGTAAACCGTGACCCAATTTCGGATCTTGATGCCGTCACGATACATTTCCCGTAGATTCACGTAGTCATCGGAAACCATACTCTTCATCTGATTGTAAAGCTTCTTCGAGCCATACAATTCGTCAACGATTGCCAGCCGCTTCATGCCGATATAACCGTTGTACTTATCCTCAAGCTCCTTGACCGAAGGCTTGGAGACGTTGGCTTCCCCGAGCAGCGGCATCAGGATCGACTCTCCGAGCGTCGTCTTGCCAATGCCCTGGTTCTCTGAGATCATCAAAAGCGCATAGCGCATCCGAACCTCTGGCCGCGCAATCAGAGTTGCGCACCACCGCATAACCTCGTGCCTCTCCTTTTCGTCAGGAACCATGTAAGCCATGAATTCTAGGAATGGCGTCGTGTCTCCGGCCACGGCCTTGATCTTCGGCTTTCGGTAAATGTTGAGCGCTGGCACTCCCTCATCGTTTACAACCATAGCGTCAATATCGGGCCGGTAGGTATAGCGGCTGATCGTGCCAATTCGGCGCTGCAAAATCTTGGCCGCGAGGTTTGGCGTATCTGACCACCCGGCCGCGAACATGTTGAACTTGTCCTTGTCATACATCATCTCTGGCTTTCGAGCGCAGACGAAAAGCGCCTGATTGTCGAGATAAGCCCATTGCTCACGAAAGCTATCGCGAAGAAAAACGCTTGTCTTCTTTCCCTTCGGATCATCAGGATCTAGAACAACATCAGTCGCCCATGTTCCAAACTGAAGCAAGTCTTCGAACGCAGGCCCGACATAATAACGCTTCCCCTTGATCTCTCGGAAGAGATTCGGCGGAAAGTCATCGCCAAGATCGTGCGCCACAGGAAACGCCCCTGTGAACTGAATCCACCAGCAAGGAAGGTTGACTGCACGCGAAATGAGCGGAACAACGCTTTGCCCCGCCCGATCGTTATCAGCCACAATGATGACGTTTCGCACGCCAAGCTTTCGAAGCACGCCCCAATTCGTCTTGTCCGTTGCATAAGCTCCGCCGATAAAGCCGATGTGAACGGCATGATCAAGCTCAGTCGCCCACGGATGGGAGGCGTAAAGCTCCTTATCAGCGCGCGTCTTTTGCTCAATCATACGTTGCATTCGGCGCGCCGACTTCGCCCCCTCGCTGATGATGACAGTGCAGCCCTGCGTCACATTCTCAAGGCCCCAAAGCGGGTACTCCCCCTCTGGGTGCATAGCTCGCCAGACATCATCGTTATATTGCGTGAACGGAACGTAAGCTCTTTCTCCCTTCTTTAGCTCCATTCGCACCTGGATCATGACGATATTGCCATCATGATCCTTGAATTCGAACACGTCCTTCTTATCGGCTTCGATGACCGCCTTCGGCCTTGGCTCGTCTTCACGAATGAAACGATAGATCGGCCACTCAGCGTTCTTCAACGCATACTTGATCGACTCGCGTTCTTCTGGCGTCGGCTCATAGCCCGCGCTCGCCGTAACCTCTCCTTCCTGTGTGAAGGTAACTGAGCCGACCTCTTTGAAATACTTACCGTCCATAACGCGAATCGTCGCGTGCTTCATCTTGTCTACGTGCGCTCCGATGCGCTCGATATAGCGCTTGACGGGAGCTAGTTCTTCGACGGTCTTCAATGCCATTTAAGAAAAGTCCTTAACTTCTTCTCGCTCAATCTTAATAAAATCTAGCCTTACGCAAAGAACCTTACCATCAAACGGCTCAATACGTGTAACGAAAGCACATGCGCTTCCATAAACCTCTCCAAACTGATGAATAATGGCTTCCGTAAACTCGCCGTCATCACATTTGACCGTAGCTTTGATTCTCATACACTCTCTCCAAAATGATATTCTTCAAGCTTACGACGACCCTTTTGGGTAATAGAATAGGAAGGACCAATTTTACTGTTATCAAAATGACGAATTGCATACCCATCACGCTCAAGAGCTAGAAAAACGAGTGCGGCAGCCATTTTTTCTTCATTATCAATGACACCAATCGTATCTGAGCCTTTCGATAGAAAATCAAGAGCCATCATTTGAACTGTTTCCGCGTTCATAACCTCTCCTCTCACCAATCCCGCACAATACACCAATTTCCGGCGTTTGTCAACCGAAGATCCCAAACGCGAGAAACAACAGCGGCAGCCCAATCAGGATCATGCCCAGCGTGTAAGAGGCTTCGTCTTGGTCGTTCATATTCCCATCGCCTCATACTCTTCGTAACGCCCATCCAAAATAGGCATGAGGTCATACATATCGCGCCAATACAAAGGCTCGATGAAAGGCCCTAGCCAGCCGCCGCCTTTGATGCAGAAAGCTTCGTCAATATGGTCCCATTGGGCGATATAAATGCCCTCTGTCATCTTGACTTCATTCTCAGGGTGACCGCCTTTGGCGGTTCCATAAACGAAAATCTCTCGGTCTTTTGGCGCGCTTTTAACGGTGCGCCATTCGTCTACATTATTCACTGATTTGCTCCATGGCCTGACGATAAAGAATAGGGCACCCCTCACTCAAGAACGGTATCAGAAGCCGCTTCTCGTCTAGGTACACCTTCGCGAACTTCGGATCGTGAGCGACGATCGATGCCGTGTTGTCGATAAGATCCGCCAGCTTGAGGCTCTTGGCCCGTGGCGACGCCTTGGCTAGATGCTCGCGATTAAGCCTTACGCGTTCAGCCCTGTTGCCGTCTTCCGGCTTCGCTACGTCCGTGACCTGATAGACAAGCTCAGCTACATCGTGCCCAAACTCCGATAGCAACTGATCGTAAGTGACTTTCGTATCCTCTAGAACATCGTGCAAAAGCCCCGCCATAGCGAGGCTGAGATCGTCTAGATGGAATAGCTTCTGCGAGACCGTAACCGTATGCCTCCAGTATGGCTCGCCCGTGTACTTGCGCACCTGACCCACGGCGTTGTGAGCGCCGACAGCGAAAGAGCGCGCTTCGCAATAGTCGATTTGGTTATGAAACATAAGCTCTTTTCGAAGAGCAACTTTCGTCATGACTTCTCTCCATAATCCGCGCCCGATTGATCTCAATCGTTTCAGGCGTTTATCATTTCCTATTATTCCAAAAAGCCGCAGACTCATGATAGTCCAACGAACGGGGTCCAGTTGCACCGCACCCATATTGAACCTCCCAACCTCTCTTACCAATTGGTGTCGGCACTTGCCGATTAACGACCTTTGCTTCTTGAACGGCGTTGTCGTCGCTATCTGTGCCTCCGCAAAAAGGGCATGGCTTTAGATTTGTCATGTCTGCCTCCAAACCCTAACCGAATCCTTGTTTCATACCACAGCGAACGCCAGCTTGTCACCACCCATCAGCGTATATTCGATCACGTTGAAGGGTCGCCCTTTCGCCAGCGCACCGTCCGTAGGCTTGCCATAGTCCTCGATAGCCGCGAGTGCAGCTTTCAGCGCCCATACATGGTCTGTGCCGGGCTCGTGGTCAATGATGATTCTCATCTTCTCTTTCCCAACGCGCCGATGTCCAAATATCAGCAAGACGCAACTCTAAAGAAGTCTTGCAGCGTTGTCCAGTTCTAGCGTTGTGCCAGACAGTTCCTGAACCTCGATAAGCGACCCTCTCTGGCTTTCTAAACCATGGCTTGCGCCAAACGATTATCGTAGCTTCGCTGTCATATTTATGACGGCTACGGAAATCAACTGAGATAATAATCAAGCCCACTCCTCCCTCATCCAAGCATCAAGCTCCATCGCCATATCGTAGCCATTCAACCACCACGGCAGAACAGCCATCTCACCATAAACCTTCATCGTGTCGTCACCTAGAAAATATGCGTCAAAGCCGGCTTCGAAGTTGGCGATCATTATTCAGCAATTTTATAAGCCAAAATATCATAATCACAGTTTCTATGGAACCACCAATTTTCGGAGCCATTAGCCCAAAATCCTGCCAACTTACAAGGATCTTTAGTTCCATCGCGAAAAGCAGTTGCTACATAAGTTTCACCTGAAACAGGCATCCCCTTCCCGTCATGAGCGATCCATCCTTCTGCATCTGCAACCGACGTTTCAGGCGTCACAGCAGGAGCGACAGACGCTTGAACCATATCGCGGAACAAAAGCTTTGCCTGTCGAACGGCATCCTCGCCAGGAATTCCAATGCCAACCTGAAACGGCTTATGTCCCATGCCAGCGTGATAGCCCGTAAGCCAGCACTGAAGCTTACCAAGCTCACGGCTCAGCATTTCCATTTTGCCGCTATCGACTTCGATTTTGTTCATGTTAGCGCTCCTCTCCACACCACTCGACATTGAATCCATCCTTCGCCCCATTTACAAGAATTGAAGGTCTTACAACTCCTGTACTGCTGTTGAAATCATGAAAAATCAAATCTTCATGCCTGTCAAGCCCATCTGCGCGCACGTTCCAAAGGTCTTCACGTACCAACTTTTCAATTTCTGGAGTCCAAGCACCTTCAGGCCAGTCAAGCAGATTCAGCTTAACCGTATCGGGATCATAGTTAATTTCGCTCACTTCAAAATCTCCTCACAAACCCGCCGCAGCCCAGCGCCGCGCACCAAGTGACTAATCCCTACCACCTTACCGCCGCCATGACAAGCCCTCCACTCGCGATTAGCGACGATCCAATCCTGGCCCTTGCCGCAATCGACACAGTAGAACGTCACGGGATCGAACGAGTGGGGCTTATTCCTTTCCACAAGAGATTGGCCCGTCATAATCAAGAGCCTTCCTTAGTTGCTCAGGGGTCATACCTGAAATAAATCCCGTCATTGGTCGCTCAAACAAAAGTTCCATAACCTCCTCGTCCATCTTTCCCGTCAATTTAACGCTTTCGATCTCTCCGCTTTCATAACGATCCAACATTTCTGCGATCCACTTCTTCTCACTTGGATCTGGCCCTTCGTTCATTAGCCAGTCATGAGTCGCCCAAGCCTCACAACAAGGACACCCCGGATCATAGTCGATGCAACGACTGCCCCAGATCCGGCGGGTGTATAACCACGAAATAAATCGATCAATCATCAAAATCATCGTCCTCTTCCCCGAGATAATAGTTCAGCCAGATGCCGATACACGTCAAGACAACCATGACGCCAACGATCAGCATCCAGCCATAGAGCATGAAGTTCTCATTCATAGCCGTTCTCTTCCGCAAATTTATCGAATGACTTAAAATAATCTTCAATATTCTTTTTGCCAATAGGGTTTTGGGAATGAACGTAAAAGTCGAAGAATCTCTTCTTCTTATTCTCTACCAGCACTGCTATCATCCACTCAATTGCGTTGAGGGATGTATCATCTCCACCCAAATCATGGTCGAAGCTTACATAATTAGGGATTCCACGAAGCAGCATAAAGGCAACAGCATGGCTCGATGACCGAAACACCAGCCAATCCTGCCCGTCTTCGGGCGGATCACGCTCATCATCCAGAAACATTCGATACGTCATCAATCCGTCTCCCTATTCGCGCACTGGCGCAACTGGCTCTTTGTGAGACTAGCCCATGCCGGTTGCTGCGTCAACTGAGAGACATGGGCTTCGCTCGTTGCAATCGCCTTCACGGCCTTAGCCGGCTGGTTCTGGTACTTATCTCCAGCGCCATAAGGCTGATCCGTTGGCCTATCCAACTCCTCGAACACAATCTGAGCAATCGGCGTGCCTTTCTTGAGGTAGATAGGCCAGGGTCTATCATGCGTGATCTCGACCGTCAGATAGCCTTGCCATCCAGGTTCAGCGTTCGTCGTGCGACTAGCGTCAATAAAGCGCCGTGCCAGCGTGCTCTTGTTCTCGATCTTGCCCCGCAAATCGCGAGGCATTCGAATATGCTCCATCACGAAGCCAAGACGACCCCAAAACGGAAACAACCAAAGTCCCTTGCCAAGCCTGAGATCGACACCGCAAGCTGAGAGACCGTAGGACATGCCGTGAGCGCGGGATCGTTCACAGAATGGCTCTATACCAAGGGAACCACTCGCAACGCGCTGGCGGATCGTCTGAGCGGAAAGAATCACCGCATCGGCCTCCCCAAATATGAAATAAACATCGTGCCAACGACGGCAATGAGCAAGAGATCGCTAAGCATGATCGCTCCTCTTAACGCGGTGAGGCCCTGGCCCCAGAACTGTGATCATCGGCAGCGTAATCTTGGCATCGTATTCATAGCCAAAGATATCGTAGCTCTTTAGAATGTATTGCGTTGTCATGCCACTCACCGGCCGGAGTACGTGATTGTAGTCGTCTGCGTTGTCTGTCATGCGATAATATTGCAATGCTCAGCGAGTGAAATCATACGATTGCCGTTATGAACACTTTTAAGCCATACTTCTTTCCCATCAATGCCGATGATTTCATACTTGCAGTCAGTTCGTAGCGACCCCTCAAGCAACACAAACATTCCCATTTCAAGCTTTGGCGGAAAGTGAGCAATCACTTTAGCGCCTAGAAGGGGAATTTCAAATGCATTACAACCCTTGCCGGATTCAACATAACCAGAGCCAATATAGGTTGTTTCCAAATGAATAATCGAGCCGACAGCGTATTCTTTTGACATTTTCTTCTCCATAAACAAAAAGACCCGCCATCCTGCGACAGCGAGCCTTTTCATACCTTAACTATTCATCTTTGTCAAGCGATAAGTTTCGCAAGATCCGTATAGCCGCCGATCATGTCTTCGCTACCGTCGTCATTGACGCGCACGATACGAGGCCAGAGGCGATTGGGAGGCTCAAGACCGCGATCGTCTAGCCACTTCTGCCGCTCCTCACGGCTCTCGATATAGACGGCATCAAACGGAAGCCAACGTTCCGAGAGAAGGCGCTGAGCTTCCTTGCAGTACTGGCAAGCGGCAAAGCCATAGACGACGTATTTCATTGGCATTTCTCCTTTAGGCGCAACCTACCGCGCCTGTTGCAGGATCGTAGTTACAAGCCAAAGCTCCCATTGTATCGATATCGACATAATCCTTGATCTTGAGATCATCCCAATTGACATGAGAGAACGAATTCTGGATTGAATTCCACTTGCCGAGAATCTGGCAATCCTTCTGCAAGTCGGAGAGAGCGCCCCAAGTCAGCATCCTGACATCGATGTTATAGTTGGAGTCTTCCATCTCCCAATCGAATTGCTTCCATGTCAGCTTGTGCTTCTTGACAATCTCTTCTGCCAGCAAGACCTCTGTGAAAGGAGCCTGAGCAAAGTCACGATCGCCGCTGTAGGCTAGGAAAGAGATGCCCGCAAAGGTATGCCGATTCTCATAGACAAAAGCCGCGACAGCATCCCAATCGTCAACCGTGATCGTGTTGCTGACGTTGTGTGACAACGACTTGTCAACGCAAAGTTCTTCGTTCTTGCCGCCGTCGATCCAATTTTCCTGAATCATCTTGACAATTTCAAGCTGAGCAACGCCCATGATATCCTGGCGAAATTTCGAAGTCTTCGGCGGTGTGATCGGATATGAAATCACTACGTCTGTTTCGTTCTGAGACCAGACGGACTTTTCGACCATCGCCGGGTTGATGGCCTGGATAAGCTGCGGAACCTCGTTGAGCGCGTTATACTGAGCGTTTCGAAGATAGCGCTTGGCGTGCTCGCCCTGCGTCGAAGAAGCGGTCTGGAGAAGCACGGAGGCATTGCCACTAGGCTTGACCACAGTGCAGCGTGCCGCAGGGTTGATACCTATTAGCGCGGCAACCTCACGATTCGTCTCCTTGACGATCTCGGAGCCTCTACGAAGCGTTTCCGCGTTCAAGAGGATATCGGGCGAGTTCATGAAGCCAGTAATCGAGACGCCTAGCAGCGCTTCGCGCTCAAAGATTTCTTCCGACGCTTTGCCGAGGTAATCGAAGGAGGTGTATCCGGCCTGCAACGTTCCCATGATAGCAGCGGAACGGCAAGCTTCAAAAAATAGCTCTTCGGTTGTGCAATACGCGCCCGAAATCTCGCAAAGGTTGCAGCCTTGCCAGCCAGATTCCCCATCTTCCGTCTTACCCTTCATTCCAACTTCGACGCAAGGGTTGAAAAGATGATCGAGATCGTCTAGGAAGATGAAACCGGGCTCCCCGAACTGCTTGACACTCTCCATGATCGCAGAGAATTCTTCCCAAGACGTATTGTCACGGAGGAGCGCCACAGAGTTGTTAGAGCGGCCACGCTGCGGATTGTCGATGAACCAATTGCCGGTCTTGGCGGCAAGCATCTCCTCGTCATCCTTGGAAAAGATACAGATCGTAGCTGCCCGCCGCACGCCGCCAGACAGAACGGCGTCGCTGAGGTGCATGACGATATCATAGACTTCGATCGGCTTGAGCTTGCGTCCTCGTGCGCCCTCAAGAATCGGCGTAATCTTCTCGTGCGCTTTCTTCAGTGGCTCATGGCCAGGAGCCTTGAATCCACCGGAAATGTAAGCGCCCTTGGGACGGATCTTCGAATAGTCGAACAAAATTGGTTCGCCGCCATCGAAATGCGATGTAATCAGTGCAAGCGCTGAATCGGCCCAACCTTCGATACTGTCCTCGATCTCATAGATAACTCCCTGAGCACCGTCTAGAAGCGTTTTCTCACCTTTGACGACCGGAAGCTTGGCAACGTGATGTTTCTGCGCAGAGAAGCCTGTACCGCAGCCGCAGAGAAGCAGCCAAAACACTTCGCCGAAGAAGCGTGGACGATCGGCATAAGACGCCGTGCAATTGTAGATGCGGGCATTCTTCTTCAGGATCTCAGCGCCGCCGAACTGAAGGGCACGCTGCGAGCCGAGGAATGCCTTGCGCTTGTAGCTCTCGGACGCTTCTTCGATAAGACGCGATAGCTTAAGCGTCATCTTGTCCGCGTACTTCTCGCGGTGCATGTCCATGACGCGGTCAACGGCCTCGGGCCATGTCTCATAAGTGCCTGTCTTGGGATTGATACGGGCATAGGATTCTAGAAACTTCGATTCGGCCAAGAGGGCTCGCGTATCAAATTCCGTGACGGCCTGTAGCATTTAGATAAGTCCTTGATATGATTATGAAAGAAAAAGCGGAGCCAAAGCCCCGCCCGAAAGCATCTTTTATTGAGTGCAGAACCTTAGATAATACACGATTTGGCTTGGAAAGTCAATCTGTTTCTTTCAGTTCTTCTCTCACATTTTGTTTCGTAATACGCCTTACGCGCTTGTTGAACGCCTTCTTAACGCGGGCGGCAATTCCTGATCGCTGAAGGTACTTGTAGTATCGCCGAGCTTTCGTTAGCGCGTCGTATTCATCTCCCGAGCGAATACGCTCTGTTTTGTCTCGCCCTTTCTCAGCCATCTACAAGCGCACTCCACGAAACAGGAAACAAAGGCCTCACAATCGCATCAATCTGCCCAGCCAATTCCTGAATCTCTTTCTGGGCATGACCATCAGCCCTAAGCTTGTAGAACCGCGCATAGGCCAAGAGAGAGCCTGTCCAGATCCAGTTGACCATAGCGCCTTGCGGGAGGATGAAACGGGCTTGTTCGGGGCATACGCCGGCGTCAATCATCTCTTCATATAGAGCAACAGCAGCCCTAGTCGTATGCTCGTATTTCATCTGCCACATATCTGAGTCTGTATGTCTATCACCACTTCCCTGCTTAATCGACCCAACCGGAGCCGCCCGAAACCCATCGGGCACGTAAATTTCCGGCGTTGACTTGATATATCGCCGTGACTCCTCAGACTCGACAAAGCCGACCTTCGACTTGAAAGCCTGCCGCGCGATCGGAACAGGGGCCTTAACACGCAACGTCACCTGACAATGAGCGAATGGGATCTCATGATGCTCTCGTGCGAGAAAGCAAATGATCTTGGCGTCGGTTTCTTTTAGTTTTCGAAGCTTACCGGCGCCGTTGCGGACCTCCCATAGCAACATTTCCCGCGCCGGATCATCATCTATCCACTCCCAGTTTGACTTTTTACTAAAGCTAACCCTAGCAGAGTCAGCTACTCGCAAGTCATCACCCATATGGTCGATATACTCAGCCTTAATATCCGCCATTACTTGTCCTTCTTGATGATCCGGTATGAAATAATGTCAGCACCTGTTTCCTGGTTAGTCAAATGATGCCACCAGCAGTTAGAACCCCATCCGTTCCCGAGCCAACGAATTCCATCCCGATACCGCACCTCCACAACCTGATCATCCGTCACAGGGCTAGGACCGCCCTTCCACTCAATCCAGTCGCTCATCACGCATCTCCTTTCCGATTGCCTTGATTAGGTCGAGTGCAGACACCTTCTTAAATGCATCTAGCTCGGGCTTCTTCGCAAGATAAAAGCCGTCTGAACCATAACGCGAAATGTACTTAGCCATCACGCATCCTCCTTCACAGATTTCGGAACCTTCGTCAGGTGCTCGCGCAAGCAGTCGATCTTGGACTCGTCAATGGGGCGAAATCGCTTAGCGCACCAAGGGTAATCATCTTGTCGAGCGACTTCTTCAAGTCGATAAGACATTCCTCGCGATATATGATTGACGTCTTGAAAAATAGAAATACCTTGCCAGCGAACGGTATAAATTCTTCCCTTTTCAAGAGCCGGTTGAAGCTGCCCACAGCCATAAACTTCCTCTCTTCGCGAATCATCAACACAAACAACTCTCATCCCACAACCCTTTCCATCGCTTCCTTCAGCGCCTTGCGCCCACCATCCGTATCAGGAAAACACTCCTTGAACAAGGCCAGCCAGTCGTCCTCTGTCTGCGGGCCGTGAGGCCACTCCTTCGTCTTGAAATTAGAGCCCAACGACACGGGCTCAAGGTCCATGGTGAGAAGCGCGAAGTGGTTGGGCATGGGCTTGCCAGCCTTGCGCTGCTTGACGATGAGGAAGCGCTGGCCGAGGTATTCGAGACGGCCTTTGCGGTGGCTTCCCTCATAATTCTCGTTTGTGCAGGCGTTAGTCATCGATCAAGTCCTCGAATGAGAGAAAGAGGCAAAAGAGCGTGATCCAAATAATTTCAGTCGCTAACCAAGCATGAAAATTCCCATTCACGCAGAGCATGAATATGTTTCCAAAAGTTAGTCCGCAAAAAGAAGCTCGAACAAAATTCTTCACTTCATCTCTCCAATTAGCTTGCCGATACGTGTACTGATTTCTTGGTTATCAGGCGTTTCATTTTCCCATGCTAGAATCTGAATAGATCGAAGCTCATCGATAATCGGTAAATAGAGTTCGTGCAGCATTGCCGCCTTTGCACGCTCGTTGCAAAACTCAAGAACATCATTCCTATTTGAGCGAAGGTCTTCTTCAGAAACCGTTTGCTCCATCGTGAAGCGTAGCTCCGATCTTACCCTCCGGCCCATAGGAAACGATGGCAACGAATTTTCATCAAATTGACCAAATGTAATATGCCGGGAGATCGGAACTAACTTATTCAAAGGTACGGTCTTGAGCGCTTCAACGAGCTTCACTTCATCTCTCCAATCACACGAATCTGTTTTGCCAGCATGACTGGCGCCTCAGGGCAGATCGTTCCCTTGACAGCCAATATCACCTTTCCTTGCGCCAAGTCAAGAACTTTCGGCGCGAGAGCCGCATAATCCTTGATACCAATTTTGGCGTAGACGCCTGCCGTATCGTCTGCCAATCTGATCTCAACGAAATCTGCTGGCTCAGGCTTCAACCGCTCCTGGCCGCGTTCAACCCGGTCGTTTTGCCGTTCCACCTCATTCTCTGACCGCTTCTTGATGACGTTGGCAACGCCTACAACGACAATATCTTCTTGCCAGTCTCCGTTCGGTACAGCGTCAACGCATCGTGTCGGCTTGGTCGTGATACCCTTGGCTACCAAATCGATAGACTCGATCGCCGTCTTGATAGGCCATAGATCATCAAGATCCGTCTTCGGATTGCTGAGCAACTTCTGCGCCCGATCGCTCAGCGGTTCGTTCCTGGCACGCGCCGAGGCAATCGATTGTGCCATCTTAGGACCAAGCCCGCGAACCGAAGTCACCGGCCCAATTAGCTTCTTTTTGCCGTCAACCCATCCGACCTTCCAAGCCAGATCCGAAAGCTCAGGATGAACCGGAACGAACTCGATACCTTCTTGTGCGAGTTCACGTAGAAGCGCAATCTGCTTTTCCGTATCGTCTTGGTGCGTCAAGGCAGCAGCAGCGAACTCAAGCGGATAGTGAGCTTTGAGCCAGCACGACCAATAGGACGTGACGCCATATGCCACGGCATGGCTTGCATTGAAGGAATACTTCGAATAGCCGAGGACTTCGACCCAAAATTTATCGGCAAGCTCCTGCGTAAACCCAGCCTTGACAAGGCCAGCCTTGAACGGCTCGCCATACGCGCGCATCGCTTCAGGACCAAGAGACTTGCCGACTGCCTTTCGAAGCGCTGCCACGTCCTTCCAATCAAGGCCAGCAACTTCGCGCGCGATCAACATCAACTGCTCTTGATAGCACATGATGCCATACGTTGCAGATAGATATGGCTTTAGCAACTCATGAGCGTATGTAACTTCCTCCTTGCCGTTCTTGCGCCGTGCCCATGCGGCGGCGGCTCCCGAATCCAGGGGGCCAGGACGAGCAAGCGAACTGAGCGCCGCGATGTCATCGAACGATGTAACCGTAACTTCCTTCGTCAGGTTAGAAAGAGCGCGTCCGCTGAACTGAAACAGGCCGACATGGCGACCGCTATTGAGGACTTCGAAAGCGGCGGGATCATCTAGCGGGATCGTTGATAGATAATCGACGGGAAGGCCAGCCAACTTAAGCGTGTCCTGAAAGATAGACAAAGACAGAAGTCCCAGAACGTCCAGCTTCAAGAGCCCTCGCTTCTCGGCAACTGTGCCTTCAATTTGTGCCGTGCCAGTCCGTGCATCGACTGCCACGTAGTTGCTGACTGGATCTTGCGTCACGACGACAGCGGAAGCATGGGTAGAAGCGTGAGAAGGCCGACCGCCAAGCCGACCCGCCACTTCCATCTCAGGATGCTTTGCTATAAAGGCCTTGCCCGTTGCCGTTCCTTCGAACACGTCTTGAAGCGCTCTGTCCTTTCGCTCATCGCCCGCTGCAAACTTAGTGACAGTCGAGACCACAGGGTTTGTCTCGAAAGGCGAGATCCCCATAGCCTTGCCCGTCTCGCGCATGGAATTCTTGGCCTGAAACGTACCAACAGCACCTAGCTGAGCAAAGTTTTCCTTTCCATACTTTTCCTTCAGATAATCCCAAATGATCCCGCTTTTTCGTTCTGTATCGGGAACGTCGGAATCAATATCGGGCATGTCAGGACGGTTCGGATCGATGAAACGCCAGAACAAAAGATTGTACTTGATCGGATCAATCTGCGTAATGCCGAGGAGATAGCATAGAAGCGAGCCCGCAGACGAGCCACGACCCGCACCGCACAGCATTTCAGAACGGCAGAACTGCATGAGATCGCCGAGGAGATAGAAATAGTCGCTGAAGCCTTTCTCCTCAATAACCTGTAACTCCATCGTCAGCCGCTCGTTATAGACAGGATTGCCCAAGTCTACACCGATCTTAGCCGCACCTTCTTCGCACATCTGGCGAAGGCTTTTTTCGCGGTGAGGCTTGATGAGCGTTCCCTTGGGAAGGGCGGCATTGCAGTTATCAAAAACAACCATGCGATTGCGTAGAGCAATCCATGTAAGATCGCCAAGTTCCTTAGCATCCATGGCAGCGCGCCACTCATCATCACTAAGGATGTGTTGTGGATACGTCTGCAAAGAGCTACCGCGCCCGCACGCTGTCTCATAGTCATACCGCTGATCTTCAGTCGCGTATCGATTCTCTTGATGCGCGATAAACCGGAAACCGCGCTTCTGCGCTTCGCGAATGAAGCCTTTTGGCGTCGCAACGCTCAGTCCAATAAACAGATTCTCGTCACCGGGATCTAGCTCATCGAGCCGAGCCTTATAGCCAGCGATCTTGAAGACGCCTTCGACGTTTCGGATATCCTCATAGCTAAGCTGAGGAACATAACGAAACTGCGACGTTGCCCGCCCAACGAGGAGATTGATAGGCTGGATGGAATCCTTGGCTAGGAACGTGAAACCGTCCAGGATAGGCTTCTTGGCGTTCAGCGATGGCGTTACGGCAATGGTCGCACCGAAGATAGGCTTTAGCCCCGCCTCAGTCGCCGCGTTGTTCCATTCGTCATAGCCAAAAACGGTTGTATCGGCTAGAGGGGCGTCCTGCCAGCCGATATCTTTGAGGCGCTGTACGGCTTCTTTCGGAGAACCGTAGGCGTGGCGGAAACTAAAGCTTGTCTTGATCACTTCGTCTCAACCTTCAACTCATCCAAAATCCGCGCCTTCAGGCTATCAAAGACTTCCTTCGCCTCTGGCGTTTTGATCACTTGTTCGCCGACTTCCGAGGCTGCGATCATATAGATTGTCTTTTGGGAAGGAAAGAGATTTCCTAGAAAGATCAAAATAATAGCAAAACAAACACCATACAATCCTTTCTTCCATGTACCTTTTTGTGCAAGACCGTGAGCAGCGTCAATACCTTTTACAATTATAAAAATGCCGGAAACGACAAGAAATAAAAAGCCAAAGCCAACAAGCAGAGGAGTTAGACGTTCAGCAACTTCCGCAAAATAGATCAACCAAGACAAGTTATTCATTTCATTTTCTCCGTTTCAATCGTTACTGCATCATCGTATCGAGGGCGAAGAACAAATCCTCGCCGTCTTCATCAACCAGATATCGTCCTGCCGCCCCGTCCGTGGAAATCAAGAATGGCTCGCCGGGCGCTGTGCCGACGACCGCGACCTTATGCTTGAGAGTCAGCAAAGTCAGTTCAGCGAGAAAGTCGTTCATCTGATCCTGCGTTAGCTCGTCTTCGAAGTCAATTTCATCAGCGTTGACGATCATGGGTCCGTTGAAGTTCATTCATTCACCTCCCGTAGAACCGTGTAGGCTCATTCTTATCCACACTGAACCGATACCAAGAACAGTTATCTTTGCCGCTCATCTTTGTTCCCGGTATCCAAATTAGCCTACCGATAGCTATGATATCGGTGCAAAGTTCTTTCATATATGGCGCTGATTGCTTCGTGAAGGCCCAATCGCTATCAAAAAGAAGCCATGTCGGAGCTTGTTTAGACAAGTTTGAAATGATTGGATGGAGAAGTTTTCGAGTCCAAGGTGGGTTTGTGATAAAGTAATCAAAATCCATTCCATTTTCGTACTTAAAACTAGTCGCATCCGCTTTCATGATTTCACTATCTTCTGAAGCAATGTCGCAGCACCAAGTCATTTCGTGACCGGCTGACTGAAGACTTTCGGCTAGGTCGCCTTGGCCGAAACAAGGCTCACAGAAAGAGGTCTCAGGCTCTAGAAAAGGCAAAAGCGCAGCAACGGCTCGCTGGTCGATCGTCCTGTAAAAGTCTTTCTCAACACGTTCAAATTCGCTGCGCTTACCCACTAAAGCCAACCTCTCTTGATCATTTCGACAACGCATCTTGTCAGGGCTTGAACGTCCACGCGCGCTCTATGTGAGCCGGCAAACGGCTCGCCGAACAGGTGTTCATGCAAGGCTGAAAGCGAAAGCCTGTATCCGCAAACCCATTCTGTCGTCTCCAGACTACAAATTAGCTTAGGCCATTCAATCGTCTGCCCCAGTCTTGCATACTCAAAATCAGTCAGTGGCTTATCGTAGCTCAAATTATGTGCAACGATTGCATCCGCCCCTTCAATCATCACGCGAAGTCGATCCGCGATCGTATCGAACTTGGGCGCGCCCACCAGCATCTCAGGCGTAATACCCGTGATCTTCGTAATCTCGGCACTGATCGCAATGCCAGGATCTAGAAACGTGTCGATCTCGTCTTCGATCTCGAATGTCTCGGTGTTGAGAACGCAGCCGTAAATTTCGATGCCGTGAGGCTGTTTATTGAGTGGCCTTTGTGTATTGGCAATAAGGCCACTGGTTTCCCAGTCGAAGATAAACCATTTCACAACGACGAATCCAAGCGACCATCAATGATGCCGTCTCGGTGTCCACGAGCATAAGCTTCTTCTTCGATGTCGTTCAATTGGCCTTCTAGCTTAGAAAGCTCTCGTTCATGTTCTAGCTCGATGGATGCAATCTCTTCCTTATTATCCTCCGCAGCTTCCATCTTTCCCTCTTCGAAACCCGCATCAAACCCAGCCTGCCACCCTCCCCGATCCTGAGCATCGCTCGCCTCCTGCCAAAACTCAATCCACTGAGACGAACCGATATAAGCAGGGCGAGGGATCACGTCTTCATCGATCAGGACGTGCGTATGGGAGACGTCGAAGCGTTTAAACAGCATGATCGACATCTCCATAAGGGTTTTCCTCCGTAATCCCCTCAAGTTCCATCAGAAGATCAATCGTGTGCTTCGCCTTCTGCAAGTTCTGGTATGGCGTATCCTTGCCCCGGTAACGGGTGACGTACTTGATGATCGTATGCTGACAGGCGTTTAGGCCGTTCTTCATGCTATAGGTCATGGGCTGGATAGGCATAGATTTGTAGTGGTCACCGCCGACTTGTTCGTTAAGAGCGCTCATCAAACTTCACCTTTTCTAGGTCACGTGGAAGATAACCAATGTCGTCTAGCCAATCGGAGTCTACGCTGACGATCTCCAATTCAAAAGGCGGACAATCTTTAACAATGTTAAGAACTTTTTCCATGCTTAAAGAATGGCCTTCAATTTGTAGAACTCCGTTGTAGTATAAACCCTGCCAATCAATTGCTTTCACAATTGTAACTGTATCAATCATTATCCCAATCCTCAGCATACCCAACAATATCACAGATGTCTTCGATCAAGCCGTAAGCGTTCTCGATAACGCGATCAGTCTGATAGATCGTCTCGACACAATGAATTTGCTGCTTTTCAATAAACGTTTTACAGAGTTCGTAAAGTTTGATCTTCTGTTCGGATACAGTCACCTTACACTCCAAATCTCAAAGCCAGCATTCCTCATCCCCTCAATCACCTTCTCGCGCGTCTCTAGCCCGACCAAGACATTCCGCTGCGCCTCTTCCAGTGATCCAAAGAAACCCGTCAGAAGATCGATCTTGACCTCGACCTCATTTCGATAATCGTTTTCGGGTCGCATCAGCACCTCGTCAACGGGAACGTGGTTGCGTGTTAGCCATGCAATCGTCTGGCTATCGTAGCGCGATGGACGCCCTGTCACGACCAGGATCTCATAGCCGATTTCCGATAGGCCCTGGAGGATAGAGACGGTTGCCTCATACGGCGTGTCCGATGCTAGGGCGTCGTGGTACGTGTGCCAGTCAACATCTAGCAGATGATTTCGGGCTGTTGTGTCGCAGATGATACCGTCGAGGTCTACAACGATTGTGTTTTTGCTCACTTGAGATATTCCTGCAAATAGTATCCGGCTGCTGCTAGCATGATTACTCCTAAAAAGCCGCTAAAGATTCCATTCGAAGGTCCATACGAAATCATGAAATAGAAATTAACGATAGCCAACCCAAGAAACCAGAAGAAAAAGACAAGCTGGCTCATTACTTGCCTCCAAAACTTGTCTTGACAGTCCGACCAACATAAATGCCAAGCGCTTCAGTATCGAGGTCTTCGCCAGCCTTGATCCGTTCACGGGCGAAAGCCGCTAGCGTCTGAGGATGAACGCCTTCAACGACTTCTGCCGGATAACCCTTCTCACGTAGATCAGCAGCCAGCGCCTTAGCCTCGTTGTCAGCCCCCTTACCGAACGACAAATTTATGTCGTTCTTGATGATGCTGGAGGCGCCGTAGGACACGAGTAGATCAAGAGCGGTACGCTTTAGTGTCGGATCTTTCGGAAGCGTTCCTGACACAACCTCGTTGATCTTGACGCTAAAGCCGTCAGAGAGCTTGAAGCCATCGAGGCCAAGATCCGTCAAAACCTCTGGAAGCTCCTGGGTCTTGATCTCGTTCACACGTACCTTCAAAAGCTTGGCAATTTCCTCCAGTTCCGCAACCTGGGTCTCCAGATCGCGAAGCTCTTCCGCGAGCTTACGGACGGTGTTGATGTCGCCAGTCGGAGCGGCGGTTTCAAAAACGGAAAGGTCAGCCATTATTCTTCCTCACTCAAGTAATCTAGCGGGTTATAGCCAGATATAGACGTTCCAGTAACCGAAACAATCTTCTCTACGGCAGATTCTTCAATTGGAATTTCTTCTAAATCTTTTTCATTCAAAGGGCCAAATATCTCGCTATGCTTTCCGAGGATTTCGCCAAAATATACCTCTTTACCAATTGCATCGCTAATTGTTTTAGGATTGGCTGCAAAAAGACCTTCAACCGATCCCATACGTCCACAATCCCAAAAGAACTTATAAAGCTTCATGTCCCTTCTCCAAAATTAACCAATCCGCCAAAATCCCATTCATCGCACAAAAACGCCATACAAAGATAAGCGTCTTCAGTCATATCATCAACGCTGTTAACACCTTCTGGAGGTCGCCACTGAAAGTCCTTTGTCAGGGAGTATCCTGACTTTTGCAGAAAAGAAGTAGGACCTGTATCATCAATAGAATCTCCGAAAAGAAGCTTCATCTCGTTTTGTAGTTCGTCAGTTGCTTGCGGCATCATTAGCCTGCCATAACTTCTTCGTACATCTTAATCAACTTAGCTGCTATCTCTTCATTCATTCCGTCAAAAAGCTTGAATGCATTCTCGACCGAAATATTCTTCGCCTTCATATCAAAATTGATTTCATCGTCCTGAATCATCTGATGCAGAATACCCATCTCATCCTTCTCATGATCGTGATCATATTCGACATAGTAAAGCACCTGAAGCTCACCGATCTTGAAAATCTTAGCAAAGTCTCGAATAGCCATATCTCTTCTCCACAAATCAAAAACCCCAACGCATGGTGTGTACGCTGGGGTGAAGGGTTAGGTCGGGTTAAAAAGGAATTTCTGCATCACTAGTTTCATCAAGCGTATCGTCGGTGCGATAAGCGCCGGAACGAACGATATCGTAAAGCTCCTTCGCCTGAGCAGCATAATCTTCGCCGCCATCAATATTATAAATGAAGTCACCCTTCTTGACAGAGATTGAGGCCCAATTATTATTGTCCTTGCTCTCCTCAAACGAACCAATCTTGTAAAAGTGGCTATACATGACCTTGGACTTCTGTCCATTCGGCAGACGAGCGTTCTGCATCATCTGGTTAAGCTGACGACCATACTTCAGGCCCGTCTTCTTGAACGACACAATGACCGGCATACCGCCACGAGAAAGATCAAGTCCGATATAATTCCAAGTCTCGACAAGCTCGCTCTTATCGGAATAGAGAAGCTTATAATCGTCGTTGACCTTTAGCCCTTCCTTCTCAGCGTATGCTGAGAACTGCTCCCCGATCCCAAGCAGATACTTGTCTGCAAGACCGCCACGGTTGGGCTTCCAACGCAAAGCCTCCTTTGAGCGCCAGACAGGAAGGAAATCGAAAGTTTCGCCCTTGTAACCCTTAGCGACAATCTCAAGGGTAGACGTGTCTACCAGATCGCCGACCTCAGCCCCTTCAATGAACTTGGCGTTGTTTCGCTTGCGGAAGTCGCTGAGTTCTGCAACGACAGAAATTCGAGGAACGAGAAGATCGCTGGAGTCAAAACCAAAAGCGTCACCGCCCTCACCGCCGCCAAACATCGCGACTGCGCCCGTGTGATCTTCCTGAACTGCAACTGCATTATTCGTCTTAGCCATTATCATTTCCTATTTTTCATTTTAAGCGCACCTTTGCGCTTGTTGTTTGTAGCGGATTTTGGCGGGAAAGTCAAGCGGTTTCTAGGGCGGCTTCCTTATTAATTCTCTCCAATCTTCCGATACTCAATCGGCAAGCCGAAGCTTGCGGCCTTAGCCATACCAGCGCGCATCCCGCCAGACAAGCCATAATCCTCATAGATGACGCACTTGTGCGCGAACCTATACCATGCGTAACCAGCCTCTATGCCTAGGCCGCGTTCTCGCGGCTTCATGTCGTCTAGGCACTGCGGATAGAGCAAGTGACTACCGAAAGGGGCTTCACCGCGATTGAGGCTGTCTAGCATAGCGCGACGGGCATATTCCAGGTTCTGCGCTGTGTCGCCTGCGTAAGGCGATTCGATGATGACGGGGATCATGGTTCCTCTCAAAGCGCCAAACGCGCCTCACCCTATCTAACGGATTCCCACCCAAAACGCAAGCCCTCAAAAAGTGTATTCAGCAAACCATTGAAACCAAACAGATTTCTGATTCTGCCATCCCAGAAAATACACTTTTGCAGTCAAAATTGAAAAGTCCCTTATATACTCCTTCTCTCTACCCTTCTTCTATTTTTCTATTTTTCTAACTTTCTATTTTTATAGAGAAAAGTGTATAATAAGATAGAGAGAAAGCTAAAAGCCCTTGCAAATCAAAAGCTTGAGCCAATACAGTTTCTATACGGATTTGCCCGCGCCTCCGAAATCCGTATAGCTTGACAGCCGCCCCGCAACCCGCTACGGTCCTCGTTGCGCCCTTGACTTTTGGCGTTGGATGGTTTACAAAGAGATGAAGGAGAATTGAGATGTTTGGATTGAATCAGGTTGAGATTGAAGAAGCTTTTTATTACCTAGATGAGGTGCGCCAGATGGGCTCCCTCAACATGCTTGGGGCGGCTGCGCCTTTGGCCGCTTCGATGTGTTGGGATAAAGGCTTGGCTAGGAGCGTTTTGACACTTTGGATGGAAACGTTTTCTGAAGAGCCCGCCTACATTCGCGCTCAGAAAGTCCTTGCCAAGTGACCTGGAACCCAACCACCACAATCCCGCGCACGGGCGAACAGATTATCATCGCTATCGAGGTGCCAGAGGAAACGTTTGAAGGCGTCCACTACCCGCGTTCATTCGAGCATTACATCGTGAGCTACAAGGCGTCGCCATTCAGCCATGGCAAGAATGGCCCGTTCGTGTGGCGGCAGAAGAATGGCGATACGATCGCTGAGTTCGTGCCTTGCGCATGGAAGAAGCTAGAGGAGTTCGAGGGATGGTGATGGAGTGGCAAGAAATTGACATTGATACGCTAAACTACGAACTGCTACTTTTGTGGGAGCCGCATTCAATGGGCGGATTTATGTTTGTAGGCATGTACCATCGAGAAGATAGCGTTTGGTTCAATAATCTTGATCAGAAAGTTCAAAATCCAACGCATTGGATGCCCTTGCCACCGGAGCCAAAAGTATGACCACAGACGCCGAAGAACACGCCTGCCGCATCGCCACGGCGCGCCAGATGATTATTGACCTGAATGAAGCGTTCAAGGTCTTGGCGGCAGAAGGCATTACGATTGATGCTGAGATCGTTGACTATTACCGATACGCTGAAGGCGATACACGACGGACGCCTGAGCTAAAGATCAAGTTTTTGAAGGATTGTGAGTGATGACGTATTGGGATTGGCCACAATGGATTGTAGCTTTGGCAATCCTTTTGACGCTTTGCACTCACCTCGCAAAAAATGGTCAGGTCCGCCATTATAACGCTGGATATGCGCTTGCGGATGCAGTTTTGTTTTCGTGGCTTTTGTGGATGGGAAAATTTTGGTGAGTGACCCGTTCTCAATCTTTTGGTTCGCCGTCCTTCTATTCGGATCTGGCTTCTCTTATGGCCGCTTTGGCTTGTTCGGAGACAGGAATGATGAATGCTAACCATTGACGACACCCGCGCCGTCCTCAAAGACGCGCCTCTCCGCAACATTGTAGGTTTTAGTTCACGTCTCGAAGGAAAGAAGCGTTTTCTTGCGGGCGGCGGCTTTCAGTTCGAAAGCACGCAGTCCAATATCGACGCCTTTCGATCCGCTTTTCCTGAAGTCGAGATTGATGACACGCGCCAAGACCTGACGGTCTTTGAAGAGGTAACAGAGACGGTCGGGAGGCCGTCCTTTGTTTTTAAGCGCCCGCCGCTTGACCATCAGGCTAAGGCGTTCGAGAAGCTGAAAGACAACCGCGTTTTTGGCTTGATTTACTCTCCTGGCTGCGGAAAATCTTCAAGCCTTACATCGTTGACGGTCTACCACTGGACGCGCAACCATATCGATGCGCTGATTGTCGTGACGCCTAACGGCCTCGTGACGCAGCAGTGGGTCGAGGCTCAGCTTGCCCGTGACGTGCAAGACGACGTGCCTTACAAGGCTTGGGGCTGGAGCAAGACGAAGGCGGGCCTTGCAGAGTACGAAGCCCTGAAAGCTTTCGAAGGGCTGCAAGTTATCGTTCTCAACATCGATGCCGTCAAGACGCCAGCCGGTGAGAAGCTTTGCAATGACTTCATCAAGCGTCACAAGAGCCGTGTGCTTTGCGCTCAAGACGAAAGTCACCTGAGCAAGAACAAGTCTTCCCAACGATGGAAGGCCATGCGAAAGCTCATGGATCGATGCGACTATAAGGCGCTTCTAACAGGGACGCCCGTCGCCAAAGACCTTATCGACTTCTGGTCGCAGCTTGCGTTGCTCGATGAACGTATTATTGGTGTCAAGTACAAGACTTCGTTTATGTCACGGTACTGCGTGACAAAGTTCAACGGTTTTGCCAATGAGGTTATCGGTCATCAGAACGTTGACGAGTTCTATCGCAAGATCGATCCATTCGTCTACCGTGTCAGTCAGGAAGAGCTTGGTTTGAAGAAATTCGAAGACGAGTTCGTTTTCGATATGCATGCTGAGCAAAAGGCCGCTTACAAGCAGGTCAAGGAAACATTCATCGCGCAACTGGATAATGGTGAGTTCAAAACATCTGCCAACGCCATATCGGCTATGGCGACCATGCAAGCCATCAGCAACGGTTTCTTGCCCCGAGGCGATGGGACGTTCCAAGAATTGCCGAACGCGCGTCTAGAAGCCCTTCAAGGCTGGCTGGAGACGATGCCCGATGATGAAAAGATCGTCATTTGGGTTCGGTTCAAGAAGGACGCTGAACTGGTCCTGAAGGCGCTTGGCAAGAAGGCCGTGGATCTATCTGGCAACGTCTCGTCTGAGGAGCGCATTAAGAACAAGGATCGCTTTCTCCGCGCTCCAAAAATTCTCTATACGGTCGGAACGCCCGACGCCGCTGGAACGGGAATGGACGGTATTCAGGACGTTTGCAACCGCGCTATTCGCTACAGCTTGTCTTACAACATGATTCTTCACCAGCAAGCGGAAGATCGGACATCGCGTGTCGGCGGCTCAGGCGTCGCTTTCTACACCGATTTGATCGGCAAGGGCACGCTGGACCGCAAAATCCTTCGCAACTTGCAGGGAAAGAAAGACCTGTCTCGTCTGGCGTTGGACGATATCCGCCTCATGCTAGAAGCCACTTGACAACCCGGAAACCACGATCTATGTTCGGGTATCGCAACCCGATAGGAGATGAGAGAATGAGCAAATTTAAAGTTGGTGATCGCGTTCGACCTATTAAATCAAAGTTTATCCAAATCAAGGAGCATTGGGATACTTGGTGGAGTTACGAACAAGGCGTTTCCATAGATGGTTCTTTTCTGGTTATAGATATTGGGCTCTCCGATGGGCGATTTAAATATTCTAACAGCCCTTATGGAAATGGACCGTTTGGGGATTTGGATGATTTTGAACTCGTAACAGAAACCCTGCAACCCTCATTTGTGAAGTTCATCCCTGAGCAAGTGATTCCGGCGCGGCGAGAACTTTTGGCGGGAAGCGTTCAGACAACCTCGTGTGGAGCCGTTGTTGACTTCACTCCGCGCGGCGAATTTGTTCAGATTGATACCTCTGGGCAGTATTTTTCTTCTGAAGATATCCGAGAACTCATCACCTACCTTACAACTATCGCCGAAATCCTAGAGGAGAACGCCAAGTGACCATCACCATCAATTCCCGCGTCAAGGCTCTGGTTGATTTCTTCGAGCCGACTGAAGCCAATATTCATAACCTCGATTGGTTTCCAAAGGCTGGCGACACAGGCTATGTCGTCGCTTTTGCACCAGCCGAAGGTAACTACCCCGCAATTTATGAGATCCGTTTTGATGCAGACATTGATGCCGATGAAGACAACCTTTCTTGGACCTACCTCGCAACCGAGCTTGAGGAGATTGACGCATGATCGCGGCCTTCCTTGCACTATCTATCATCGCCGCTCAGCCCGTGGTCGATCCGACGCCCTCTGATCTGCCAGAAGAGATCAAGACCATCATTCGGCTATCGGCGAATTTCTGCTATGCGTCTACGGGCGCTAAGGGAGACGCCTTCGAAGAATGCCTTGATGGACAGGTTCAGGCGCTCACTGAGTTTCAGTCAGTTGCAAACACTTTGGATAACGCAGGCCAGGATATCAGCGAGCCTTTGACTTCGTGCTTGCAGGAAGGCGTTATTCAGGGTATCGCTATGGATACGCGCAAGGTCCGCGACTGCTTTTATGAACGGACAGGCGTCTTGAAGGGAACATTCTGATGCTCGATAGCGATGACTTCGATTTCAAGGTTGACCGCCATTATTGGGAAGACCGTTGCGAAGAGGCAGAGCAAGTTGTCTGCGATCTTGTCGAATGGATCGAGAACATGGAAGACGATCTCTATTTTGACGAAGAGGCCCT
>Ga0182229_1000033_pt1 | contig 32163 bp, 34 predicted proteins | sample G6R1MG_32_FD_129663 | JGI IMG/M metagenome (GOLD analysis project Ga0182229, IMG submission 129663) | Miscanthus phyllosphere microbial communities from Michigan, USA - G6R4_MAIN_07NOV2016_LD1 MG | ecosystem: Host-associated > Plants > Phyllosphere > Phylloplane/Leaf | place: USA: Michigan...
CTTTGCCGGGCGGCATCGAGCAGCGCGGCGTTGAGCTTGGCCCGGTCGGTGCCGATGGCGGCGAGTTCGGCTTCCAGGGTGGAGCGGTTGCCCGCGCTGGCCGCAAGCGCATCCTGGATGCGCTTCAGGCTCTCGGCGTGGCGCGCCTTCTCCTCGCTTGCCCGACGGATCGTCTCGGCCTGCGCGTCGGTGACGGTTGCGGCGTCCTCGGCGAACGACGACGCGACGGGACCGACGATCGCCGTTAGCGCGGCCGCCACCGCCAGCCCGATGCATGCGTGCCGCGCCATGGCCGCCCCTGCCCCTCGCCTAACCGCCGTCCGGCTCGCCCCGGTGATAGGGATGACCGCTGAGGATCGTGAGCGTCCTGTACACCTGCTCCAGGGCGAGCACGCGCACAAGCCCGTGAGGCAGCGTCGCGGCGCCGAAGGCCAGGATCAGGTCGGCCCGCGCGCGGATGCTCGCGTCGAGCCCGTCGGCCCCGCCGATCGCCACGACGAGGGCCGGGCGGCCCGAGTCCCGCCACGCGGCCACCCGCTCTCCGATGCGCTCGCTCGACCAGTCCGAGCGCCCGCGCTCGTCGTAGGCCGTCAGCACCGCGTCGGTGGGACAGTGCGAGAGGATCGCGGCGCTCTCCTCCGCGCAGCGGTCGGCGGCTCGCCGCGCCCGGCTCTCGGGCAGCTCGATCAGGTCGCAGGATGGGAAGCCAAGGCCCCGACCGAGGGCGAGCGTCCGGTCGCGGTAGCGGGCGGCGAGATCGCGCTCGGGACCCTGCTTGAGGCGTCCGACCGCGACGATGACGAGGCGCACGATGTCGGTTCCCCTGTGCGGCGAGAGGCGCGCCCTACCACATCGGGGCCCGCCTCACCGCATCGCGCCCGGCCGGTTTCCCGCAGCCCAATCGAGGGCCTGCTCCAGGCGGTCGTTGCCCCAGAACAACTCGCCGTCCTCGGTCAGGAAGCTCGGCGCGCCGTAGATCCCGCGCGACTTCGCCTCCTCGCCCGCGAGCTTGAGCCGACCCTTGTTGGACTCCGAGGAGGCCGCACGCAGCGTCGCCGGCCCGTCGAGGCCGAGCGTGTCGAGGATCGCGGCCACCGCCGACGGTTCGGCGATGGAGCGCCCCTTGGCGTAGGCGCCGTCGAACACCGCCTTCGAGAACGGCACCAGCCAGGGCTGATCGGCCGCGTGGATCGCCGCGCGCGTGGCGCTCAGCGAGTTCTGCGGGAACGGGTCCGGCCGCGTCAGCGGCGGCAGCCCGAGGCGGCCGGCCTCGCGCTCCACGTCGCGCCACATGTTGCGGCCCTTGGCCGGGTAGAGATTGAACGGTGAGGTGTTCCAGCCCTGCGCCGCGAAGATCGGCCCGAGCAGGAACGGCCGCCAGCGCACCGCGACGTCGGCGGCCTGCGCCAGCGCCTCGATCCGCATGGCGGCGAGATAGGAGTAGGTCGAGGCGAACTCGTACCAGAATTCGAGGGTCGGCCGCCGCGCCATGCGTCGAATCTCCGGGAATTGCCTGAAGGGGGAGAGTGTCGCGTGGAAGACCGCGTAGCCGCAAGGCGAATACGCTGCGGCTCGCTCACGCGGACACCGACGAACGCCGCATGTGGCCGCGCGGTTGCGTGCGCCGCAAACTCGCTGCTAAGCCGCGCGCATCCCCGAGCCCGAACCGAAGCCGCGCCGCATGTCCGAGACCGCCACGAAACCCGTCCAGAAGGTCGTGCTGGCCTATTCCGGCGGCCTCGACACCTCGATCATCCTGAAGTGGCTCCAGACCACCTACGGGTGCGAGGTGATCACCTTCACCGCCGATCTCGGCCAGGGCGAGGAGCTGGAGCCCGCCCGCAGGAAGGCCGAACTGCTCGGCATCAAGCCGGAGAACATCTTCATCGAGGACCTGCGCGAGGAGTTCGTGCGGGACTACGTGTTTCCGATGTTCCGGGCGAACGCCGTCTACGAGGGCGTGTATCTGCTCGGCACCTCGATCGCCCGTCCGCTCATCGCCAAGAAGCAGATCGAGATCGCCGAGCGCCTCGGGGCGGACGCCGTCTGCCACGGCGCCACCGGCAAGGGCAACGATCAGGTCCGGTTCGAGCTCGGCTACTACGCGCTCAAGCCCGACGTCACCGTCATCGCCCCCTGGCGCGAGTGGGACCTGAAGTCCCGCGAGCAGCTGATCGCGTTCGCCGAACAGCACCAGATCCCGATCGCCAAGGACAAGCGCGGCGAGAGCCCGTTCTCGGTGGACGCCAACCTCCTGCACGCCTCCTCCGAGGGCAAGGTGCTGGAGGATCCCGCCGACGAGGTGCCGGACTACGTCTTCTCCCGCACGATCTCTCCGGAGGAGGCGCCGGACACGCCGACCATCGTGACCATCGGCTTCGAGCGGGGCGACGCCGTCTCCATCGACGGCGAGGCCCTGTCGCCGGCCACCCTGCTCGCCAAGCTGAACCAGCTCGGCCACGACAACGGCATCGGCCGGCTCGATCTCGTGGAGAACCGGTTCGTCGGCATGAAGAGCCGCGGGATGTACGAGACGCCGGGCGGCACCATCCTGCTGCCGGCTCACCGCGCCATCGAGTCGATCACGCTGGACCGCGGCGCGGCGCATCTCAAGGACCAGATCATGCCGCAATACGCGGAGCTGATCTACAACGGGTTCTGGTTCTCGCCCGAGCGCGAGATGCTGCAGGCGCTGATCGACAAGAGCCAGGAGCGGGTCACCGGCACGGTCCGGCTCAAGCTCTACAAGGGCGGCGTCCACGTCATCGGCCGCACGAGCCCGCACTCGCTCTACGACCAGGACCTCGTCACCTTCGAGGAGGGCGCGGTGGCCTACGACCACCGGGACGCGGCGGGCTTCATCAAGCTCAACGCGTTGCGGCTGCGCACGCTGGCGCAGCGCAGGAAGCGCGACGACTGATGGACATCGCGGTGGGCGCCGGTCCCACCGGCGCCCTCATTCGAAACGATCAGAAATCACCCGGCGCGATGTCGCCGTAGCGGGTGAAGACCTGGAGCGCCGGCTGCATCTCGTGGTGCAGCCCGATCAACCGCTCCTCCGCCCCGGACAGGCCGAGGGGCCGCGCGATGCCGGCAGCCAAGCCGTCGTCGTTGCCGTAGGGCCGGTCGGGATCGACGATGGGCACGTCGAGGTCGTCGCTCCACATCACGGCGAGCGCGGGCATCAGCGTGAGATGCTCGTCCGTCAGCTCGAAGGTGATGTGCACCGGCGTCTCGCCGGTGGCGGCGTCGCGGTACACGTCGCCCGCACCCGCCGGATCGAGCTTGGCCAGCGGATTGTGGTACTGGTAGCGACCGGGCTTGAGCACCGCGTGCCGGAGGAAGACGGCGAGCGCGTGCCCGAGCGCCCGATGCTCCTCGGCCGCACCCTCGTCGTCCCCCGTGACGTTGGAGATGTCCTCGTCCCGGTCGGTGCTGCCGTAGGGCGCGAGCGGATGGATCATCGGCGCTCCGACGCCGGCCGCGTTCCAGGCGATCACCATGCGCCGGATCAGGGCGATGCGCTCCAGGCTGAGATCGAAGGGGGTGTCGGGCATGCCGTGGGTCCGCGGGATTCTGTCTCGAGTGTGCCCGCCGTATCCGACGCGCGTCGCCTCCGCTACCTGCGCAGGCACTCCATCAGCCCGGCCACCTGCCCGAACCGCCCCTGGATGCGGGCCGCCCGCGCCCTGACCCCGCGCGAGGGAGAGCCCGCGTCGCGCAGGATCGGGTTGGGCAGCACGGCGGCGAGCAGAGAGGCCTCGGCCCGGCTCAGATCGCGCGCCCCCTTGCGGAAGTAGCGCCGTGCCGCCGCCTCCGCCCCGTAGAGCCCGTCGCCCCACTCCGCCACGTTGAGGTAGATCTCCAGCGTCCGGCGCTTGCCCCAGACCGTGTCGGCAAGCACGGCCAACGGGATCTCCAGTCCCTTGCGGATCACCGAGCGGCCCGGCCACAGGAACACGTTCTTGACCGTCTGCATGGTGATGGTGGAGGCGCCCCGGCTCGGGCCCTCCTCGTCGTCCACCACCTCGCGCAGGGCGTCCCAGTCGACGCCGTTGTGCGCGCAGAAGCGCTGGTCCTCGGAGGCCAGCACCGCCTGCACCAGGAACGGCGAGATCGCCGCGAATGGAACGGCCTCGCGCGTCACGGGCTGGCCCGTCAACCATCGCCCCAGCATCAGGGTTGAGGGCGGCATCGCCACGCTATAGACGAGCGCCAGCGTGAGCGTGAGGGCGAGCACGATGACGGGGACGAGGGTGACCAGGCCGGCGATGCGCCGTCCGGCCCGCCCGCGGCCCGGCGGCCGCACCAGCGGCAGGTCGCGGCCCCGCGTCTCGCCCGCGCTGTTGTCCGGCATCCGCACTGTGCGCCCGCCCCTCCCCGACCAAGGCCTGTCCCGATGACCTCAACGCAAGGTTCCGCCGTTCCGGTCAAGGCGAACGCCCCCGCTCAGGACTTTTCCCACAAGCTGGCGGCGGTGGCCGAGACGGTCGAGCGCTTCCTGGTCGACCTGCTGGACGAGCGGCTGCGCGCGGGCGAGATTGCCCGGCCGCCCCGCCTGATGGAGGCGATGCGCCACGCCGTCCTCGGCGGCGGCAAGCGCCTGCGGCCGTTCCTCGCCATCGAGACCGCTCGGATGCTGGGCGGCTCCGAGGCCGGGGCGCTCGCCGCCGGGGCGGGCGTCGAACTCGTGCACTGCTACTCCCTCGTCCACGACGACATGCCCGCCATGGACGACGACGACATGCGCCGCGGCAAGCCCACCGTGCACAAGGCCTACGACGAGGCCACCGCGATCCTCGTGGGCGACGCCCTGCAGACGCTCGCCTTCGAGATCACGGCGGATGCGCAGTGGCAGCCCGACCCCGCGATCCGCGCCGACCTCGTGCTCGGGCTGGCCAAGGCCTCGGGGCTGGGCGGCATGGTCGGCGGGCAGTTGCTCGATCTTTCGGCGGAAGGGCGGTTCGGCCCCGTGTCGCTGGACGTGGACGACACGCTTCGCATGCAGGCGATGAAGACCGGCGCGATCCTGGCCTATTCGGTCGATGCCGGCGCCATCGTCGGCCGGGCGAACCCCGACGAGCGCGCCGCGCTGCTGCGCTACGGCCTCGCGCTCGGCCAGGCCTTCCAGATCGCCGACGACATCCTCGACCGCGAGGCCTCGCCGGAGGCCATGGGCAAGGCCACCGGGAAGGACAAGGACGCCGGCAAGGCGACGCTGGTCGATCGCCTCGGCCTCGACGGCACGCGGGCCGAGTGCGACCGGCTGGTGGGCGTGTGCGAGGAGGCTGTCTCGCGCTGGGGCGAGCGGGCGCAGACGCTGCGCGAGGCGGCCCGCTTCACGGTGGCGCGCACCACCTGACGGGCCCGTCCCGTCCGGACGCTTGCCCGAACGCTTCCCCGAACGCTTGCCAACGCCCTCCCCCCCTCGATACAGCCGCGCGATCCTGATCCCTTCCGCCGCAGGCTCCTCCGAGCCGCGTCGATCTCAGCGAGTCGCGCGATGACCCCCTACACGCTCCTCCTCCTGCCCGGCGACGGGATCGGCCCCGAGGTGATGGCCGAGGTGAAGAAGGTGGTGGGCTGGCTCAACCGGGCCGGGCTCGCCTCGTTCGAGACCGAGGACGGCTTGGTGGGCGGCTGCGCCATCGACGCCCACGGCACGCCGCTCACCGACGAGACGCTGGCGGCGGCGGATAGGGCCGACGCGATCCTGCTCGGCGCGGTCGGCGGGCCGAAGTGGAACGGCGTACCGTACGAGATCCGCCCCGAGGCGGGCTTGCTGCGTCTGCGCAAGGATCTCGGCCTGTTCGCCAACCTTCGCCCGGCGATCTGCTACCCGGCGCTCGCCGACGCGTCGGCTTTGAAGCGCGAACTGGTCGAGGGCCTCGACATCATGATCGTGCGCGAACTCACCGGCGGGGTCTACTTCGGCGAGCCCAAGGAGATCACGGTCCTGCCGGACGGCGGAAAGCGCGCCGTGGACACGCAGGTCTACACCACCGCCGAGATCGAGCGGATCGCCCACGTCGCCTTCGATCTGGCGCGCAAGCGCGGTGGCCGGGTCGCGTCGGCGGAAAAACACAACGTGATGAAGTCCGGCGTCCTCTGGAAGGAGGTCGTCACCAACGTCCATGCCGAGCACTACGCCGACCTCGAACTGGAGCACGTGCTCGCCGACAACTGCGCCATGCAGCTGGTGCGCCGCCCCAAGCAGTTCGACGTGCTGGTGACCGACAACCTGTTCGGCGACGTGCTCTCGGACGTGGCCGCGATGCTCACCGGCTCGCTCGGCATGTTGCCCTCGGCGTCGCTCGGCGCGGTGGACGCCACCGGCACCCGCAAGGCGCTCTACGAGCCAGTGCACGGGTCGGCCCCCGACATCGCCGGCAAGGGCTACGCCAACCCCATCGCGATGATCGGCTCGCTCGCCATGTGCCTGCGCTACTCGTTCGGTCTGGGCGAGGCGGCGGACGCGATCGAGGGTGCGATCACGCGGACCCTGGCCGCCGGAATCCGCACCCGCGACATCGCTGGCGAGGGCCATGAGGCCGTCTCCACGGGCGAGATGGGCGACGCGATCGTGAGCGAACTCGGCTCGGCCGTGGCCTGAACCCGGAGCCCGGTCTCGGGATCAAGATCCCGAGGCCGGCGAGGCACAAAAAAACGGGCCCGAAACGGGCCCGTCGTCGTCCGCATCCGAGAGGGCTCGATCAGCGGTAGGGATTCGCACCGGTGCGCGAGACGTAGGAGGTCGGATCGATCGCGTCCACGAAGGACAGATCGACGTTGCGGATCGAACCGCCACGGGCGCCGATGAACGGGCCATTGGTGATGGGATCGGGCAGGACGCCCGCGCCGGCGAAGCGCTCGCGGTTGGCGATGCCGTAGGGTGGCGAGTTCAGGTAGCTCGCGGTGATCTGACGGGGATCCGTCGCCGGGTTCGCCACCGAGCCGTTGCCCGGCTCGACCACGTTGCCGGCGTCCAGCCAGGAGCGCGGACGGATGCGGATCGGCAGGGGCTGGCCCACGCGCACGTAGCCCGGATTGCCGTAGGGGCCCTGAGCCTGCGCGTTCGAGCCGAAGCCGACGGCGGTGAGGGTGAGCGCGCCCAGAAGGGCAATCTTGGTCGAGCGCATGACGGACCTTATCGAGTTCGAGGAGACCGTAGGCCCGGCTTCCTTAAGAAACCTGGCTGTTGCGGAGTAGACGTGCCAGCGGGGCCGTTGTTCCGGGCCTACCGCTGAGCTTGCGCATTTCGCCGCAATACCGCCTCATTTTTTGCGACGCGTTTCCGGCCCTCCCGTTTCGGCGGCTCGATCGATCCGGTGGCGTCGCCCGCGGCCGACGCCTCGGCGACGCGACAGGCGGGGTCGCGGCGCGTCCCAGCCTCGGTGAAGGCGGCCTCTACCGTGCTCGCCGCCGGCCCGGCGAGGATCAGCCGGTCGAGGGCGCAGGATACCTCCCGGGGTTCGGGCGCCTGCCCCAGGATGCCGCAGAGCCAGCCGTCGAGGCGTACCGCGCGCGGGCCGAGCGTCCGGAAGCCGGTGCAGAGGCGGGTGCCGTCCCCGCTCAGCGTGGCGTCCACCGTCTCCATGGGGCCGAACTTGGTCGCGATCTCGCCGTGCCCGCCCGTGCGCGTCACCGCCAGTCCCCGCCCGTCCGCCGCCCGCCGGGCCAGGGTGACGAACAGGCCGGTCTCGGTCTCGGGCGCCTGCGCCGCGTCCGTGACGATGACGAGCCAGTACGGCGCCTCGATCGCGTCGAAGCCGCCCTGGCTCAGGGCGTCCTCGCGCAGGCCGGAGGCCGGGTTCCAGCGCGCCGGCTCGGATCGGGGTGCGGGCTCTGCCGGACCGTCGAGGCGCAGCAGCGGCCCGGCCGACGCCACGGGCACGGCGGCCCGCACGGCCGACGACTGTCCGAGGTTCGCCGTCGAGACCGGATCGCTCCAGCCTTTGGTTCCGACCGGGGGCAACGGTGCCGTCGCCCGGTCGTGGGCGGCGAGCACCAGTGTTGTGATCAGGCCGGCCGCGCAGGCGAAGCGCCCGGCCAGGCGCAGCCGCCGGAACGGCCTGGCGCGGGCCAGCCCGTGGTCTGCGGAGGGAACCGCGTCGGTCGGGTCCGCCGCGAGCACGGTGTCTCTGCGCATCGAAGGCCTCCGCATGGTGACGGCCTCGCGGCCATGGGCCGACCTTGATCGTGCGGCCGCCCACCATCCGGTTTCGGGCGAGCCGGTTCGATCCGGCCGTCCCCGCCTTCCTTGGGCCAAGGTGAATCGAACGTTCCCCGCGCGATCCGCCGCCCTCGCCCGACGATCGCCGGGGATTGAGAGGGGCGACCGGCATATTGACAGCTCGCGGAACGATTTGTACCGATCGTTACAACGCGCTGATCCCTGGACCATGCCGAGCGATCGATCAGGCGTCGCGTATCCATCCCAAGGCCCCATCATGAACCGTCGCACCGCGCTGTCGGGCGCCGCCGCCCTGGCCGGCACGCTCGTCGCGTCCCCGCTCGCGTCCGCCCAGGACGCGAAGGCCCCTCCCGCCCAGAAAGGATCCCCCATGGCGCGCCCGCCGCTTCCACCCTTCACGAAAGAGACCGCCGCGCAGAAGGTGCGGGCGGCTGAGGACGGCTGGAACAGCCGCGATCCCCAGCGGGTGTCGCTGGCCTATACCGAGGACAGCACGTGGCGGAACCGCGCGGAGTTCGTCACCGGGCGCGCGCAGATCGTCGAGTTCCTGAGCCGCAAGTGGCGGCGCGAGCTGGACTACCGCCTGATCAAGGAGGTCTGGGCACACGACGGCAACCGGATCGCCGTCCGGTTCGCCTACGAGTGGCACGACGACAGCGGGCAGTGGTACCGCTCCTACGGCAACGAGAACTGGCAGTTCGACGAGGCCGGGCTGATGGCGACGCGCTTCGCCTCGATCAACGACCTGCCCATCGCCGAGACGGACCGCAAGTTCCGCTGGCCGCTGGGCACCCGCCCCGCCGACCACCCCTCGCTGAGCGAGCTGGGCCTGTAGACCTCGGATCCCGGATTTGGCTCGCACCGTCACCGCACGCGTCGACGCCCTGGCCAGCCTGGCCGAGGTGTTCCGCGCGTACGGCTACGACGGGGCCAGCATCCAGCTGCTGAGCGAGGCGACGGGACTGGGCAAGGGCAGCCTGTATCACCTCTTCCCCGGCGGGAAGGGCGAGATGCTGGCGTCCGTCCTGTCGCAGATCGATGCCTGGTTCGAGGGGGCGGTGTTCGGCCCCCTCGAGCGAAGCGACGACGCGCGCACCGCGGTCGACGCGATGATCGAGGCGACCACCACGTATTTCCGGTCCGGGGAACGGGTCTGCCTCGTCGGCGCGGTGGGGATGGGCGCCTCGCGCGATCCCTTCGCGAAGGCGATCGCGTCCTACTTCGCCCGCTGGATCGAGGCCCTCACCCGCTGCCTGATCCGACACGGGATGCGGGAGGCGCAGGCCGCGGCGCTCGCGGAGGACACTGTCGCGGGGATCCAGGGCGCGATCGTCCTGTCGCGCGCCCTCGACGACACGGGCGCCTTCCTGAGGGTGATCGCCCAGCACCGTGGACGACTGCTCGCTGCCTTGGACCGGACGGGGACCCCTAGCCCGACGGCGTGACCTGGGGCGGCGTGGACGTCCGGCGCGGCGTCGGCAGGACGGCGCGATCCCGCTGCCGGCTCAGAGGCTGCGCGACATCATCAGCGGCGCCGCGCGGGCGGCCCCTCGGCCGTAGGGCGACGGTGCGCTCGAGGGTCGGCCGTAGACCTGGCTGGTGCGCGCGCGCCCGAGTTCCTCGGCCAGCGACTTCACCAGCCCCTCCGAGACCGTGCGCGCCGTGGCCAGCACCGCCTGGTTGGTCTCGACGACGGCCGCGAAGCGGCGGTGGGCCGCTCTCAAGGCCTCGACGCGGTCGGGCGCGAAGCGGGCGAGCGCGATGGCGTTGGCCTTGGCCGTCTCCAACCCGTTCATGTAGGCCGAGGCCAGGGGCTCCTTGGCCCCCGCGCCGGCCAGGGCTTCGGCGAGCCGCCCGGCCCGCACGCCCTCGCTCTCGCGGGCGAGCACGGCCTCGAGATCGCCCATGGTGGCGAGCAGCCCGGCCACGAACCTCTCGGCGCCCGCCCGGTCGAGGATGCGGGGCATCGGATCAGGCGTTGCCACCGCGGGCCTCCTGCATCTTCATCATCTCGGAATAGACCTGATTGGCGATGCCGACGCCACCGCTCTTCACGATCTGGCCGGCGTATTCCTTGGTCAGCATCGAGCGCCAGACCCCGCCGCCGGTGCCGTTGTCGCCCAGCGGACCGTCGGTGCCCTCGGACTGGGTCATCCGCTCGAGGCTCTGCTCCAGGAACATCGACTCGAACTCGGTGGCGGTCTTCTTGGCCTTGGCGGAGGCCGCGGCCTTGGCCGTGTCCATGGTGTCGGCGTCGGACTTGGCGAGCGCGTTCACCAGCGCCTTGCCGACGCCGACGGCCGCGGACGCGGCGAAGGTTGCAAGCGGAAGCATGGAGATCTCCTTGGTTCGTCCCGGATCACATGAGTTCGATGTCGGCCTGCAGCGCGCCGGCCGTCTTGATCGCCTGGAGGATGGAGATCAGGTCGCGCGGCCCCACGCCCAGCGCGTTGAGCCCGTCCACCAGTTCGCGCAGGGTCACGCCCTCCTTGACCAGCGCGAGCTTGTTGCCGTCGCCGGTATCGACCTTCACGCCGGTGCGCGGCACCACCGTGGTCTGCCCGTTCGAGAGGGGGGCGGGCTGGCTCACCTGCGGCTGCTCGGTGATGGTGACGGTGAGGTTGCCCTGCGCGATCGCCACGGTGGAGACGCGCACGTCGCGGCCCATCACGATGATGCCGGAGCGTTCGTCCACCACCACGCGGGCGGTCTGGTCGGGCTCGACCTTGAGCTGCTCCACCTCGGTCACGAGGCGGATCATGTTGCCGTGGAACTTCGCCGGGATCTGCAGCGTGACGGTGGCCGGGTCCGTGGGCTCGGCGGTGTCGGCGCCCATGAAGTCGTTGATCGCCGCCGCGATGCGCTTCGAGGTGGTGAAGTCGGGGTTGCGTAAGGACAGGCGCAGGGTGCGCGCGTCGTTGAGCTTGAACGCCACCTCGCGCTCGATCATCGCGCCGTTGGCGATGCGGGCGTTGGTGGGCACGCCGCGGGTGATCTTGGCCGCGTCCCCCTCCGCCGAGAAGCCGGCGATGGCCACCGACCCCTGCGCGAGCGCGTAGACCTCGCCGTCGGCGCCGAGAAGCGGCGTCACCAGCAGCGTGCCGCCCTGGAGCGACTTGGCGTCGCCCAGCGAGGACACGGTGACGTCGATGCGGTTGCCCTGCGTCGAGAAGGGCGGGAGGTTGGCCGTCACCATCACGGCGGCGAGGTTCTGCGTGCGCATGGTGGCGCCCCGCGTGTTGACCCCGAGCCGCTCGAGCATCGCCTGCAGCGACTGCTTGGTGAAGGGGATGTTGTTGAGGGTGTCGCCGGTGCCGTTGAGGCCGACCACGATCCCGTAGCCGACGAGCTGGTTGCCGCGCACGCCCTCGATCGAGGCGAGGTCCTTCACCCGCGACAGCGCGAGCGCCTCGCCCGACAGGGCGAGCGCCAGCCCGGCGATCAGGGCCAGCAGGCGGGCAAGGAAGGCGGGACGCGGGGACATGGACGGGCTCGCACTACGCACCCTCCTCCCCACGCCAGGAGCATGCCATGCCGACGGCGCGGCCAAGTCCTTGTTCCTGATGGTGTTGAGGCCCCGGATCCCCCCTGACGGGCGATGGATCGTCCGGGTCGCTTCCTGCCGACCCGGCAGGTTCTGCCGTGCCTTTTACACCCGGTTAACCCTGGTCGGCGGAAGGTCCGATCGGTGGACCGTCGAGCACGGGTCCGCCCCGGACCAGGACCCATGCGCGTCGATACCCGCCCCGCCCCGACAGCTACTGGTCCGGCCTCGGCCACCCGGTCCGGTTCCGGCACGACCGCCTTCGCGCCTACGGGCACGGGAGAGGCCGCGGCGCGGGTCTCGACGGCGGCGACCGCGCAGACCGGCATGCTCGCCGGGCTCGACACGCTGCTCGCTCTCCAGGCCGACGGCAACGACCCGCAGGAACGCCGTCGCCGGTCGGTCGCCCGCGGGCGGGATCTCCTCGACGGCCTTGACCGGTTGAAGGCGTCGCTGCTCGGCGGACGCGTGGCGAGCCGCGAATTGCGGGCCATCGCCGGACGCCTGTCCGAGCGCGCGGGCACCAGCGGCGACCCGCGCCTCGACGGCCTGATGGCGGAGATCGAGCTGCGCGCGGCGGTCGAACTCGCCAAGCTCGAGGTCGGGCGCCGGGCCTGACGGCCGGAGCCCGATGCGCAAAAGTGGATCCAGGTCTTCCGACCTCGTCGTACGATAGACGGAAGAGAGGGCATGCTGCTGTTTGCCTGAACAAGCAGCATGCTCCGAGCCCGCGTTGACGCTCCCGCGGCGATCCCCGACAAGGCCCCCGCGTCGGGGCGAGCCGCAGGCCGGCCCGACGGCGATGCAGGTCCGCCCGGGCGCCGATGCTCTTCAACTCGTTCGTCTTCCTTCTCGGCTTCCTGCCGCTGGCCCTCCTGCTGCACGCCCTGGCCGAGCGCTACCGGCCCGCGTGGCGGCTCCCGCTGCTCGTCGCCCTGTCCTTCGCCTTCTACGGCTGGTGGGACTGGCGCTTCGTGCCGCTGCTCGTCGGCTCGATCGGCCTGAACTGGCTCGTCGCCCGCGCCTTCCTGCGCACACGTCCCCCGTGGCTGATCCCGGTCGCGGTCGCGGCCAACCTCGCCGTGCTGGCACTGTTCAAGTACCTGAACTTCTTTGCCGACCTCGCGAGCCTGATCCCCGGCGTCGCCGCACCGCACCTCGACTGGGTGCTGCCGCTCGGCATCTCGTTCTTCACCTTCCACCACATCATGTACCTGACCGACCTCAGGGCCGGACGGGCGCCCGGCTTCGGCCTGACCAAGTACGCCCTCTACATCGCCTTCTTCCCGCAGGTTCTCGCCGGCCCGCTCGTGCGCTGGAGCGAGATCATGCACCAGTTCGACGAGCGACCGTACGCGCGGCCCGACGCCGCCGAGCGGATCGGGCGGGGCATCATGCTGCTCACCATCGGCCTGTCGAAGAAGGTCTTCTTCGGCGATCCCCTCTCGGTCTCCGTCAACCCGGCGTTCCAGGCCGCTGCCGAGGGCAAGGCCGTGGGCCTGGCCGAGGCGTGGCAGGCCACGCTCGGCTTCACCCTCCAGATCTACTTCGACTTCTCCGGCTACACCGACATGGCGCTGGGCCTCGCCCTGTTCCTCGGGATCGTGCTGCCGCAGAACTTCGACGTGCCCTACCGCGCGACCTCCCTGCGCGACTTCTGGCGGCGCTGGCACATGACGCTGTCGCGCTTCCTGCGCGACTACCTCTACGTCGGCATGGGCGGAAACCGGCGGGGCCTCCCCGTGCAGCTCGGAGCCCTGTTCGCGACGATGACGCTCGGCGGCCTCTGGCACGGGGCAGGCCTGACCTTCGTCGCCTGGGGCGGCCTGCACGGCGCGGCGCTGGGTCTCGGCGTACTCTGGCGTCGGGGGGGCGGGCACCTGCCCCCCCTCGTCGGCTGGGTGCTGACGAGCCTGTTCGTTGTCCTGACCTGGGTGCTGTTCCGAGCCGCCAGCTTCGAGGCGGCGGTGACGATCTACAAGGGCCTGTTCGGGCTGGTTCCGAGCGGCGGCGGCTTCAAGTGGCGGACCCTCGCGCTCGCCGCCGCCGTGGCCCTGATCGGCCCGAGCGCCTGGGCCGCCGTACACCGCATCCCGCCCCACCGCACGGTGGCGATCGGGTTCGCCGGGCTGTTCGTGGCCGTCCTGCTCAAGATCGGGGACGATGCGAACTACGAGTTCATCTATTTCCAGTTCTGAGGCTCAGGTGCCCCCCGCACAGGATCGGCCCGCGCGCCGCTGGACCGCCTTCGGCCGGAGTTTCGTGGCGGCGCTGGCGCTCGGCCTCGCCGGCACGCTTGGCGTCGCCTACGCGGTCGATCCCTACGACAGCGGGCGCTCGGCCCTGCTCTCGGTGGGGGCCGTGCGCCCGCAGGGGCCGCGCACGGCCGCGGCCTCGCGCGGACGCGACCCGCGGTATGAGGGCGCGATCCTGGGCAACTCGCACATCCAGCTGATCGAGCCCGCCCGCCTCTCGCGGGCGACGGGCATCCCCTTCGTCCAGCTCTCGGTGCCGGCGACGGGGCCGGGCGAGCAGTTCGTGCTGCTCGACTGGTATCGCCGCCATCACCCGGCTCCCCGCGCGCTGGTGATCGCGGCGGACGACTTCTGGTGCACGGACGATCCGGCGCTCCCCAACGCCAAGCCGTTCCCGTTCTGGCTCTATGCGGAGGATCCGGCGTCCTATCTGCGCGGCCTGCTGCGCTGGCCCGTGGCGCAGGAGGTCGTGGGCCGGATCGGCTGGCTCCTCCCCAGGGATCGCAGGACGGCCGCCCGCGACGGCTGGTGGAACTACGAACCCGACTACCTCGACCTCGGGTTCGGCCGCGATCCCCGCCGGGACGCCGAGCGCGAGAGGCGTCCTGCCGATGCGCCCGACGGGGACAAGGCGGGGCCGCGCTTCCCGGCGGCGGAGCGCTTCGGGGACATCGCCGCCGGCCTGCCCCCCGACACCGTCCTCGTCGTGGTGTTCCCGCCGGTCTACGCGGCGGCCCTGCCGCGGCCGGGTACGCCGCGGGCCGCGGCCGAGGCGGCCTGCAAGAGCGCGATCGCGCGGGCTGCCAGCCTGCATCCGCGCAACCGCGTGATCGACTGGCGCCGCGACCGGCCCGACACCCGGGACCCGACCCTGTTCTTCGACCAGTCCCACTATCGCCTGCCCCTGGCCGAGGCGTTGGGCGATGCGATCGCGGAGGCGGTGGAGAGCGCGGCTCCTCGCTGAGGGCGCGGACGGGTGACTGTACTGGTCGAACGGGCCGCACGGACGGGGTTGAATTTTTCTTGTCCGTCCTGCCGGTCACCCAAAGCAGTTTCGAGGGGAGTGTAGGCAAGTGCGGGCTGCTACCGTGGCGTGTTTACCGCAGCATCGCGGCATTTCCGTCCACGGGCGGGTCGCCGGGCGTTGTGTCCGTTGTGATGCACAACGGGCTCGCCTATACGCACGCCGAAGATCGCCGCTGACCGGCTGGGAGTTGCGAGGGCGAGGATGGCGAAGGTCACGATCGACGAGGACTACACGCCCACCGACGCCGAGCCCTTCATGAATGACCGGCAGCGCGAATATTTCCGGCGCAAGCTGCTCACCTGGAAGAGCGAGATCCTGCGCGAGGCGCAAGGAACCCTGACCGCCCTCCAGAGCGAGAACGAGAACCACCCCGACGTCGCCGACCGCGCCTCCTCCGAGACCGACCGGGCGATCGAGCTGCGCGCCCGCGACCGCCAGCGCAAGCTCACGAGCAAGATCGACGCGGCGCTGGCCCGGATCGAGGACCGGTCCTACGGGTATTGCGAGGAAACCGGGGAGCCGATCTCGCTGAAGCGGCTGGACGCCCGGCCGATCGCGACCCTGTCGCTCGAAGCACAGGAGCGCCACGAGCGCCGAGAGCGGGTCTATCGCGACGACTGAGCTCGGTCCGGGTTCGCGTACCCGGCGAGCTCGCCGAATTTCGCGATGTTGAGGAACGATATTGCCTGAGCCGTCTTGCCTTCGGAGATATACAGCCGAGGGTTCGTCTCCATGTCGAACGATCTACTGATCCCCCTGCTCGCCGTCTTCACGATCGTCGCGATCGCGGCCTTCGCGATCTGGCAGCGCGGTCGCGTGGCGAAGTCCAAGAACGACCCTCGCCGGTCGAGCTTCACCGAGCAGCACGGCGAGGCCCCCCGCGCCAACCGGCCCGGTACCGAGCATTGAGCGGTACCGGGCCGTGACGATCAGAACGGCAGCAGGATGTCCACGATCTGCTGGCCGTAGCGCGGCTGCTGCACGTCCGTGATCTGACCGCGTCCGCCATAGGCGATGCGGGCCTGGGCGATCTTGCTGGAATCGATGGTGTTGTCGGATTCGATATCCTCCGGACGCACCACGCCGGCCACCACCAGTTCGCGCACCTCGTAGTTGATCCGGATCTCCTGCTTGCCCTCGACCACGAGGTTGCCGTTCGGGAGAACCTGGGTGACCACCGCGGCGACGTTGGTCGAGACCGTCTCCGCGCGGGCGATCGAGCCGGCCCCGTCGTTGGCGGTGGTGGAGGTGGTGCTGAGCAGCTTGTCCGGCGAGATGCCGGCGGCGGCGGCGGTGGTTTCCAGGCCGAGGGCGTTCGGTACGCCGAAGGATTCGGTGTTGGCCCGCGAGCGCTTGCTCTCGTTGTTGAGGTTGGCCCGATCCGTGACGTTCACCTTGATCGTCATCAGGTCGCCGATGCGCGCGGCGCGCTGATCCTTGAAGAAGGCCCGCGAGCCCGTGCGCCACAGCGAGTTCGGCGCATAGGAGACGGGCTGGATGTCGGGCATCGGCATCCGCACGGGCTTGTAGCCCGGCTGCGAGGTCGGGTCCTCGATGGCCGAGAGCGCGGGCGTCGCGCCCACCTGAGAGAGCCGGTCGGCGGTGTTGCAGGCACCGAGCCCGCCGCAAACGGCGAGCAGGAGCGTGAGGCGGAGCGGTCGCGAGCGGAGGGTCATCGGTCAAGGGCCCGGAGGTCGGGATTGCGGAACAGGGCGAGGTCGGTCAGTCGAGGCGCGCCAGCGCTGCTCTGGCCTGAGGGCCGGGCAGCGGCCCGACCGAAACCCGGCCGGGTCCGATCACGGTGGCCTGCAGGGTCTTCTTCGAGGCGGTGTTGACGATGGCCACGGTGGCGCCGAGCCGTCCGCCGTCGGTGGCGATCCCGCGCATCTGGAGCGAGATGCCCGGCGTCTCGAACACGATGGTCACGGGCTCGCCGCGCAGGACGAGATCGGGGGGGGCGACGTCTCCGGAGCGCAGGATGCTGCCCGCGGTGAGCCCACGCTGGGCGACCTGGCCGGCGAGCGGCGCCGTGCCGGCCTGCGCGTCGGCCGGCACGCCCTCGCGGGGGCGGCGCTCGATCGCGAGGTCGGAGGCCGTGACGGCCTCGCCGCGGGCGAGGGTGCGTGTGAGCACGGCGATCTCGCGGATCTCGACGACCTGCCCCGACACCCGCAGCGAGGCCTGCCTGTCGCCGAGGACGATCAGACCGGCGACGCGGCGCGAGCGCGGGTCGTAGGTCACGTCGAGGGCGTCGGCCTGTCCGTCGAGATCGACGGGTGCCAGCAGGGTGGGACCGTCCCCGTCGAGGCGCACCGAGACGCCCTTCGCCTCGACCGAGAAGCCGGTGGCGAGCGCGCGCTTGAGGGCCGCCTCGATCTCGGCGGCGCCGACGCGGCGGGCGGCGCGCTGCACGCTCACCTGGAGCCTGCCGCCGGTCTCGATGTCGGGCAGGCCGAGCCCGCCCGCCGCCTCGATGATCCGGCGCGCCTGGATGGTGCCCGCCGCCCCCAGGGCCGGAGCCCGGAACAGGGGCCGGGCCGCGGCCTCGGCCGGAGCCCCCTCGACGAGGTCGCCCAGCGTCAGCACGTCGCCGCGGGCCGTGACGTCGCCGCGCAGGCGCATGGCGTGGCCCTCCCGGGCCATCAGCGGCAGCGTGAGGCAGGACAGGGCGACGACGACCGCGAGCGCCAACACGGCGCGGGCGAGGACCGGACCCGAGAGCGTCTCGACCCGCGAAGGCGTCGGCGAACGGAAGAGCTGGAGGGGCTGCATCGGATCTGGGCTCCTCAGCTACGGAACATCTGCGAGGTGGTGGAGAGCATCTGGTCGGCCGCGGTGACGACCTTGGAGTTCATCTCGTAGGCGCGTTGGGCCGCGATCAGCGAGGAGATCTCGGTGACGGCGTTGACGTTGGCCTCCTCGAGATAGCTCTGCTGGAGGTTGCCGAAGCCCTCCGCGCCGGGCTGCCCGATCAGGGCGGGGCCGGAGGCCGCGGTCTCCAGGAACAGGTTGTCGCCGATGGATTCGAGGCCGACCTTGTTGACGAAGCGCGCGAGCTGGAACGTGCCGATCACGGCGGGCTCGGTCTGGTTCGGCAGGGTCGCCTGCACGGAGCCGGTGGCGCTGATCGAGACGGAGGTCGCGTTCTGCGGCACCGTGATGCCCGGGTCGAGCAGGTAGCCGTCGCGGGTGACCATGCGCCCCTGCGCGTCGAGGTCGAAGGAGCCGTCGCGGCTGTAGGCGGTGCGTCCGTCCGGCATGGTGACGCGGAACAGGCCCTCGCCGCGGATGGCGACGTCGTAGTCCTTCTGGGTCGAGGTCAGCGTGCCCTGCGACATCTGCCGGGCGGTCGAGGTGGTCTTGACGCCCGAGCCCAGAGCGAGGCCCGCGGGCAGGATCGTGCCCTGGTCGGAGGTCGAGGAGCCGGAGCGGCGCAGGTTCTGGTAGAGCAGGTCCTGGAAATGCACCTGCTGGCGCTTGTAGCCGTTGGTGCGCAGGTTCGCGATGTTGTTCGAGATGACCTGGACGTTGAGTTCCTGGGCCGCCATGCCCGTGGCGGCGGCGTAGAGGGCACGCATGGGGTTCGGGTCCTTGTGACCTGATGGTTACGCTTCAGGCGACGTCGGCGAGACGGCGGATGGCGGTGCCGCGCAGGTCGTCCATGCGCGAGATCACGCTGGAGACCATCGCGTAGGTCCGGTTGACGTCCATCAACCGGGTCATCTCCAGCACGGGCTTGACGTTCGAGCGCTCCAGCGCGCCCGACTCCAGCCGCCCGTCGACGCCCGCGGGCAGGGCTGGAGCGGTCGAGGAGAAGGTGTTGCCGCCCTCGCTGCGCAGCGACTGCCCGTCGGCGAAGGAGACGAGGCGCAGGCGCCCGCGCACGCCGAAATTCGTGGAGACGGTGCCGTCCGGCGCGATCGTCAGGCCGGTCTCCTGCTGTCCGATGGCGATCGGGCCGTTCTCGCCCTGGACCGCGTAGCCCTCGGAGGTGACGAGGTTGCCCTGCGCGTTCAGTTCCAGGGCGCCGTTGCGGGTGTAGCGCTGGCCGGCCGGGGTCTGCACCGCGAGGAAGGCGTTGCCCTTCACCGCCACGTGCAGCGGGTTGCCGTCCGGCTCCACCGGCCCCTGCGACAGATCGAGCGGCGTGCCCGCATCCACCACGTAGGAGACGCGCCGGTCCTGGCCCTGGAAGCTGTCGGCGGAGGCCACCGGCATCAGGAATTCCTGGAAGCGGGCGCTGCGGGCCTTGAAGCCGGTGGTCGAGACGTTGGCCATGTTGTTGGCGATCACGTCGAGCTCGCGGGCGAGCGCGGCCTGAGACGAGGTCCCGACGAGGAGGGCGTTCTGCATGGGGCGGCTCGGGACGAGGATGGCGACATGGGACGATCCGCACGGGACGTGCCAGGAGCCGCCGATGGAAAAGTCGATTGTACCGCAACGGCTTGGCTCGTTCAGGCCGAGGTGGGACGCGGCGCCCGCCGCGTACGTCGGCAGTTCCGACCCGGCAGAAGCTGCCGCCGCGCTCCGCGACGCATCCCCACGTCATTCACGCCCGTCCGGTTTTCGGCTTATGAGGCGGGTGGGTCGCACAGGAACGGATCGCGGATGGCGGAGATCGAGCGGTTGATCGAGGCCGGGACGCCGCTGTTCCGGCGCACCACGCTCGCGCTCTTCGCCGCCGGCTTCTCGACCTTCGCGGTGCTCTACGGCGTGCAGCCGCTGATGCCGGTCTTCGCCGAGACCTTCGCGGTCTCGCCCGCCGAGAGCAGCCTCGCCCTGTCCCTGCCCTGCGCGACGCTCGCCGTGGCGCTCCTCGTGGTGAGCCCGCTCTCCGAGGTCTGGGGCCGCAAGCCCGTGATGCTGGTCTCGCTGTTCGCCTCCGCCGGGCTCACCATCGCGGCGGTGCTGATGCCGAGCTGGCACGGCTTCCTGGCGATGCGCGCCCTGACCGGTCTCGCCGCCAGCGGCCTGCCGGCGGTGGCCATGGCCTATCTCAGCGAGGAGATGCACGGACGCGCCATCGGCCTGTCGATGGGGCTGCTGATCGGCGGCAATGCGCTCGGCGGCATGGTCGGGCGGCTGATCGCCGGCATCATCGCCGACCACGCCTCCTGGCGCTGGGGGCTCGGCACCATCGGCGTGCTGGCGCTCGGCGCGGCGATCGCCTTCCTCTACGCCCTGCCGCCCTCGCGGCATTTCGAACACCATCGGATGCGCTGGCGCGAGGTGCCCGGCACGTTCGGGCACCACTTCCGCGACGCCGGCCTGCCCTGGCTGTTCGCCGAGGCGTTCGTGCTGATGGGCGGCTTCGTCTGCGTCTACAACTACATCGGCTTCCGCCTGCTCGACCCGCCCTTCTCGCTGAGCCAGACCGCGATCGGGGCGATCTTCGTGGTCTATCTCGCGGGCACGCTGAGTTCGGCGGTCACCGGCCACGTCGCCGGGGTGCTGGGACGGCGCAAGGTGCTGTGGCTCGCCATACTGCTCGGGCTCGCCGGCATCGGGCTCACCCTGTCGGACACCCTCTGGATCGTGATCGCCGGGATCACCGTGGTGACGGTGAGTTTCTTCGGCGCGCATTCGGTGGCGTCGAGCTGGATCGGGCGGCGGGCGCTGACCGACCGGGCCCAGGCCTCCTCGATCTACCTGAGCCTGTACTATCTCGGCTCCTCGGTGCTCGGCACCGCGGGCGGCTGGTTCTTCGCCCATGCGGGCTGGACCGGAGTCGTCGCCTTCTTCGGCGGCCTCTACGGGCTGGCCTTGGTGATGGCGCTCCGCCTGTCGCGTCTGGCCCCCCTGCCGGAGATCGTCGCCCCGGAGCCGCCCGGACGGTAGCGGAGATCCCGTGGCGGAGCCGGCAGGGCACCCTGGAGATCGAATGAACCTCCGACCTCGTCCCGTCCTCCCCGATCGTGATGGCAGGCTCGTCGTCGTGAGCGGCCTCGTGGCCCTCGCCGTCGCCATGGGGATCGGCCGGTTCGCCTTCACCGCCCTGCTGCCGCTGATGATGCGTGACGGCGTGCTGAGCGCGGCCGAGGGTGCGGAGTGGGCCGCGGCCAATTACGGCGGCTATCTCGTCGGCGCCCTGACCGCGTCGTGGTTCGCCGGCGATCTCCGGCGAGGCCTGCTCCTGGGCCTGCTCGGCGTGGCCCTGACGACGCTCGCGACAGCCGGGGCGGATGCGGCGTCCGCCGCCCTCGTCGGCGCCGCGTTGCGCGCGCTGGCCGGGCTGTGCAGCGCCTGGACCCTGGTCTGCGCGAGCGGCTGGTGCCTCGCCGAACTGGCCCGGCGTCGGATCCCACGGCTCGGGGCCTGGATCTACACGGGGGTCGGCCTCGGGATCATGGCAGCCGGCCTGCTGGCCTGGGCGGGCGGAGGTCGGCCCGCAGCGTGGCTGTGGCTCGAACTGGGGCTGATCGCCGGAGCGGGGACGCTCCTGGTCTGGCTCCCCATGCGCGGGCGGGGCACCGTCACGGTCGGCATCGTCGAACGCACGGCGATGGCCGTCGCACCGGGCCGACGGGGGCGGACGACGGGGCTCGTCGGGTGCTACGGTGTCTTCGGATTCGGCTACATCGTGCCGGCGACGTTCCTGCCGGCCATGGCGCGCGAGCTGGCCCCCGACCCCATGGTCTTCGGCTTCGCGTGGCCGCTGTTCGGCCTGGCCGCCGCGCTGTCGGTCGCGGCCGTCGCCCTCTGGCTGCCGGACGGCTCGCGCCAGCGCATCTGGGCCTCGGCGCAGGGCCTCATGGCCCTCGGCACCGCGCTGCCGCTGGCGGTCCACGCGCTCTGGGCGGTGGCCGCCTCGGCGATCTTCGTGGGGGGCACGTTCATGATCGTCACCATGGCCGGGCTGCAGCTGGCGCGCGAGGTGCGTCCCGACAATCCGACCCCGCTGCTGGCCCGGATGACCGCCGCCTTCTCGGTCGGACAGATCGCCGGTCCGGTCATGGTGCGCGCCCTCGGCCCCGGACGCTGGGCCGGCTGGGACGCCCTGGGCGTGACCGGGGCGGCGGCCACGCTGCTGCTGCTCGGGACGGCTCTGTGGCTGTGGCTCGATGCCGGGCCCCCTCCCGGCGCGGCCCGCCCGGCCTGATCAGCCCCGGCCGCCGAGCCGCGCCAGCGCACGCTCCCGCCCGATCAGCGGCAGCAGGGCCGACATGTCCGGCCCGTGATCGAGACCGGTGAGGGCCTGCCGCAGAGGCATGAACAGAGCGCGGCCCTTGGCGCCCGTCTCGCGCTTCACGGCCTCGGTCCAGACCTTCCAGGCGCCCCCGTCGAACGGCCCCTCCGGCAGCAGGGCGGCCGCCTTGGCGACGAAGTCCGGGTCGGGGATCGCAGGCGTCACCGGCCCGGTCACCACCCGCCACCACTCGGATGCGTCCGCGACCCGGCCGAGATTGGCCCGCACCGCGAGCCAGAACGCCTCCGCCTCCCCCTCGGGCACGCCCATCGCGAGGAGCCGTTCCCGGGCTTCCTCGTAGGACGTCTCGTGCACGATGCGGGCGTTGAGTCCGTCGAGTTCGGCCGGGTCGAAGCGGGCGGGTGCGCGGGAAATGTGGGCGAGGTCGATCAACGCAGCCAGATCGTCCAGCGTGGCCACGGCCCGCACCGCCTCGGCGGAGCCCGTGAGCACCGCGAGCGAGCGCACGGCGGCCGGCTCGTAGCCCGCCTCGCGTAAGCCCCGGAGCGAGAGATGGCCCAGCCGCTTCGACAGGCCCTCCCCGTCCGCGGTGGTGAGCAGGTTGTGGTGGCCGAAGACGGGGACCGGAAAGCCCAGCGCCTCGAAGAGCTGCACCTGCACGCCCGTGTTGGTGACGTGATCCTCGCCGCGGATGACGTGGGTGACGCCCATCTCGCCGTCGTCGACCACGGAGGGCAGGGTGTAGAGGTAGCTGCCGTCCGCGCGCACCAGCACGGGGTCGGAGAGCGAGCCGCACTCGACGTGGGCGGGCCCGCGCACGAGGTCGTCCCAGCCGACCGTGCGGTGATCGAGCCTGAACCGCCAGTGCGGGCGCCGGCCCTCCGCCTCCAGGGCGGCGCGCTCGGCCTCGGTCAGCGCAAGCGCCGCCCGGTCGTAGATCGGGGGCAGGCCCCGGCCCATCTGGCGCTTGCGGCGGCGCTCAAGCTCCTCGGGGGTCTCGTAGCAGGGGTAGAGCCGGCCCCCGGCCTTGAGCCGCTCCGCCGCCGCATCGTGGCTCGCGCTGCGCTCGCTCTGCCGGGCGAACAGATCCGGTTCGATGCCGAGCCACGCCAGATCCTCCGAGACGGCCTGGGCGAAGGCCTCCGTCGAGCGCTCGCGGTCGGTGTCGTCGAGCCGCAGCAGGAAGCGCCCGCCCGCGCGACGCGCGAACAGGAAGTTCAGCAGGGCCGGCCGGGCGTTGCCGATGTGCAGGTAGCCCGTGGGCGACGGCGCGAAGCGGACGAAGGGCGAAACTTGGCGAGGGGCGTCTGGCATGACCGCCCTCGTAGTCGGTTTTCCGCACGGATGTGAGCCGGTTCATCACGCGCGACACGATGGCTGCGGCACGAACATCCTGCGCGATGCCGAGTTTCTCCCCCAAGTCCCCCCAAGGGACGGGCCGGCCACGACGGCCGCCCCCGCGTGTCCGAGAAAGACGATCGATGACGAAGCCCCTGATCCTCGCCGGCCTGCTCGCCGGCCTCGCCCTCCCCGCCCTGGCCCAGCCGATCACGGCCCCGCCCACCGGTACGCCGGGACGCGACGCCGTGATCGAGACCGACGGCAACAACACCGGCGGCGGCCGCGACCGCGTCATCTCCCGCGGCGCCACCGGCGCGGACACGGTCGAGTCCGACTCCGCCGCCGCCGGAAACGCCGAGCAGCCTTCGCGGGCGGTGCCGCAGGGCAGCGGCGGAGGCGGTCAGTAACGGGTCTCCGCGCATCTCCCGATGCCGGCGTGCCGTTCGCGCGCGCCGGCATCTTGACGGGCCGCGAGCCGCCGCCCTAGAAGGCGCACCACCGAGGGCGCTCCGCGCCGCGGCGACGGACGGTTAGCACAGCGGTAGTGCGTTCCCTTCACACGGGAAAGGTCGCAGGTTCGATCCCTGCACCGTCCACCAATCCCCTCGATCCCACATCAGACGACGGGCTCGGCCTGCGGCACCAGCGCCGTCACGGCCTCGACGAGCGCGTCGAAGTGCTCGATCACCCGGTCCGGGTTCAGCTCGCGCATCGGCACGGCCGTGTAGCCGAAGGTCACGCCCACCACCGGGATGCCCGCCGCCTTGGCCGCGTCCACGTCGGCGCGGGAATCGCCCACCATCACCGCGCGGCCCGGATCGCCGCCGGCCCGCTCCACCGTCGAGAGGATGTGGCGCGGATCGGGCTTGGAATAGGGGAAGGTGTCCTTGCCGACGATCGCCGCGAAGCGCGCGCCGAGGCCCAACGCCTTCAGCAGCGCCACGGCGTGCGCCTCGACCTTGTTGGTGCAGACCGCCAGCCGGAAGCCCCGCGCCTGCAACGCGTCCAGCGCCTCGACCACGCCGGGATAGAGGTGGGAACGGTCGGCGAGATGCGCGCCGTAATGCTCCAGGAACTCGCCGAACAGGACGTCGAGCCTGTCCGGCTCCAGCCTCGCCCCGGCTGTCGAGAAGCCGCGCTGGATCAGCGCTCGGGCGCCCGCGCCGAGGAGGTCGCGGGCCTGCGCCAGCGGTAGCGGGGCAAGTCCCTGACGCTCCAGGATGACGTTGAGGGTTCCGATGAGGTCACCCGCAGTCTCGGCAAGCGTACCGTCGAGGTCGAACACGGCGATGGGCGGCGGGACGGACATAGGAGCTCGCTGGCGTCGGGGATCGCCCGTCGCTAACGACGGGGAAGGTGACGGGCAAGCCCGCGGGCCGCCCAAGCTCCGCCACGGATCCCGCTATGATGGGCGCCGCGATTCGACGCCTTCCCGTTTCGACGCCTCAGGACCCACACCTGCCCATGCGACCGACACCTGCCTCGCGCCTCGGCGCGATCGCCGCCCTTCTTGTCGCCGCCGTGCCGGCGTGGGCGGGCGGACCCTACGAGTTCGTGCCGGCCCCGCAGATCGATCTCAACCGGGTTTACCGCATCGACAAGGCCACCGGCGAGGTCACCTCGTGCCAGTACGGCCTGCGCGACGACAGCGTCGGCGTGACCCTGTGCTTTTCGGCCGGCGACGGCGCGGGACCGCAGGCGCCTTCGGAGTACGGCCTGATCGCCTCGCGCCACACCCGCGAGGCGGGCGTATTCCGTGTGAACTACCGCACCGGCGAGATGAGCATCTGCTACCTACAGGTCCGCGACGAGGCCGTGGTCTGCACGCCCCAGACCAACCCGCCGCCGGTGGGCACCGCCAGCGGCGCGGGCGCGGCCGTGGTCGCCCCCGCCCCCGGCCGGGCCGGGCCGAGCGCCACGCCGCCGCAAGGTGGGCGACCCTGATCCGCGCGAGGGCGAGCCCCGTTTGCCGGATTCTCGCACCGTGCTAGGGCCGAACCATCGTCCGTCACGAGCCGAGCGTCGTGCCATGCCCCCTCGCCTCCCCCTTCGTGGGATCGCCGCATGAGCGGCCCGGACCTGCGCCGCGCGGCCGCCGCCCGCGCCGTCGATCTCGTCACGGACGGGATGCGCATCGGCATCGGCACGGGCTCCACCGCCAATGCCTTCGTGGCCCTGCTGGGCGAGCGCGTGCGCGCCGGCCTCGACGTGATCGGGGTGCCGACCTCCGAGGCGACGCGGCTTGCGGCGGAGGCCGAGGGCATCCGGCTCACAACGCTGGAGGAATGCCCGGACCTCGACCTCACCGTGGACGGCGCCGACGAACTTGACGACGCCCTGCGCCTGATCAAGGGCGGCGGCGGTGCGCTGCTGCGCGAGAAGATCGTGGCGCACGCGAGTCGCCGCATGGTGGTGATCGCGGACGCGTCCAAGCGCGTGGGACGGCTCGGCGCCTTTCCGCTCCCCGTCGAGGTCAACCTGTTCGGGCTCGGCGCCACCCGCCGGGCGGTAGAGGCGGCGCTCGCCTCTGCGGGCTGCGGTGGCGAACTGTTCCTGCGCAAGGCATCGGGCGGGCAGCCCTTCGTCACGGACGGGGGGCACGCCATCCTCGACGCGCATCTGGCGCGCATCCCTGATGCGGAGGCGTTGTCTCTGGCGTTCTGGGGGGTGCCGGGCGTGGTCGAGCACGGCCTGTTCATCGGCCTCGCCGATGCCGCGATCCTGGCCGAGGCTCGGGGTGATGCCGCCGTCGTCACCGTGCTCGGCGACCTCTGAGCCTTGCGCCGATCCGAACCGGAAGTCTTGGTCATGCTCGCCCGTCTCGCCCTGGCCGGCCTCTTCCTCGCCGCATCCGTCGGGGGGGGCTGGGCCCAGCCGGCCCCGACGATCAAGCCGAGCGGGGCGCCAGTGAGGCCTACGGGCAAGTCGACCCCTCCGCCGCCGGCTTTCAAGCAGCCCTCGTCCGTCAGCCCGAGCCATCTGGCGCTCGCCCGCGAGGTGATGCTGAATTCCGGGCTCGCCCGCTCGATCGATTCGATCATCCCGACGATGGCCGAGCAGATCCGCAAGAACTCGGTGACGCGGCCCGAGCTTGCCCAGGACCTGGACGACGTTCTCAAGGGGCTCGATCCGGAGATGGCCCTGCAGAAGCAGCGGATGATCGACATCGCCGCCCAGATCTACGCCAAGCGCTTGAGTGAGGCCGAGCTGGCCGACATCGCTGCGTTCTTCCGCTCTCCCGCGGGCAAGCGCTACGTCGAGACACAGCCGCAGTTGCTCGACGACATGGTCGGCGCGATGCAGGATTGGACGCAGGACGTGTCGGAATACATCATGGTGCGCACGCGGGCGGAGATGGCCAAGCGCGGTCACGCCCTGCAGTGAGGACGGTGCCGTCCGGTACCCGCAGCGCGCCGCTCATCGACGCCCGGGCGTTCGAGGGGGCCGGCGCGGTCGCCCTTGCCTCCGCTCCCCTGACGATGGTGCTGGCCAACCGGTCGAGTCCTCTGGTGGTTGCGGTAGCGGCCGTGCTGTTCCTGGCCGCCTCCCTGATGCGGTCCGGTCCCGCCGCGACCGGACGCGAACTGGCGGCTCCCCTGCTCCGTCCCGTCGGGCTCGCCGCCCTCGCCTTCCTGGCGTGGTGCGGTCTCTCCCTGGCCTGGAGCCCGTTCCCGGCGCTGTCGCTGCGCACGCTGGCCGAGTTCCTGCCAACCCTGATCGCGGCCTACGGGCTCACGCGGCTGGCTCCCCCGCGCCTCCCGGCGGGAACGGCCGCGCTCGCAGCCGGCATGCTCGCAGTCGCCGCCCTCTTCACCGTCGCGAGCCTCGCGTCCGATCTCGCACCGCAGCGAGCGCTTGGGCAGCGGGCCGCCCTGTTCGTGCTCAACCGGCCCGTGCTGACGATCCTCCTCGTCATGGGTCCGCTCGCGGCGTTGCTCGCGGGGCAGGGTCGGCGCCGACTCGCATTCGGCCTCGTCCTGCTCGGTGCGGTGGCGATCCTGCGCTCGATCAGCGGCGCCGCCGCGATGGGCCTGATCGCCGGGGCTGCGATGGCGGGGCTCGCGTGGCTACTGCCGCGACGCCTCGCCCTCGGTATCGCGGGCTTGGGGCTCGCGCTGGCGATCATCCTCTCGCCCGTCGAGGGCGACCTGCTCGACGCGCTCATGCCGGAGGCCGCCCACCAGCGGCTGGTCCAGAGCTCATCGCGGGCCCGTGTGGTCATCGCACGCAGCTTCGGGGCGGCGGTCGCCGCCGACCCGTGGCGCGGCGCGGGCTACGGCGTCTCAGCCCGCTTCGCGGAGGTGCCCGCGGCGCAGGGGCTGGCGCCCGAGATGCGCGCGATGTTGGCGGTGGGCCACCCGCACAACAGCTTCCTGCAGATCTGGGCGGAACTCGGCCTCGTCGGCGCATGTCTGGCGAGCATGATTCTGGCCCTGACGCTGCGCGCACTCGCGGGGCTGCGGGGGACGGCGTTCGTCGCGGGGCTGGCATTGCTGGCGGCGGCGGCGGCGGTGATGGCCGTCGAGCACGGCGCGTGGCAGGGCTGGTGGACGGCGGGGCTCGGCCTCTCCATCACATGGTTGCGCGCGGCGTGGCTGGCGCATCGGACAGAACGAACGGGCGAGTCCTCATGAGCGAAGCGTACGACATCGACCTGTTCGTGATCGGCGGCGGATCGGGCGGCGTGCGTGCAGCCAGGATCTCGGCCGGCCACGGCGCACGGGTGATGCTCGCGGAGGAGTACCGGGTCGGCGGCACCTGCGTGATCCGCGGCTGCGTGCCGAAGAAGCTGATGGTCTATGCCGGTCGCTTTCGGGACGAGTTCGAGGATGCCTCCGGCTTCGGCTGGAGGTTAAGCGAGCCGCGCTTCGACTGGAGCGTGCTGAAGGAGCGCCGCGACGCGGAGGTGGCCCGGCTCGAAGGCATCTACGCACGCAACCTCGCGGGGGCCGGCGTCGAGCTGGTGCCTGAGCGCGCGGTGATCGAGGACCCGCACACGGTCCGCCTCGTCGAGTCCGGCCGGCGGGTGCGCGCCAAAATCATCCTCGTGGCGGTGGGCGCGACCCCGGTCCACAGCCCGGCGATCCCCGGCGGGGAGCTGGCGATCGACTCCAACGGCGTGTTCGATCTGGAGCGGATGCCGGAGCGCATCCTGGTGATCGGCGGCGGCTACATCGCCGTGGAATTTGCGGGCGTGTTCGCGCATCTGGGCAGCCGCACCACCCTGCTGCATCGCGGCGACCGGCTGCTGCGCGGCTTCGACGACGAGGTGCGCGATGCGCTGGGCGCCGCCTATGCCCGTCGCATGGACCTGCGCCTCACCACCACCGTGGAGCGCCTGGAGCGCGACGGCGAGGCGATCCGCGCGACCTTGAGCACGGGGGAGTCCCTCGTAGTCGATTGCGTGCTCGGCGCCACGGGGCGGCGCCCCAACGTCGACGGCCTCGGTCTGGAGGCGGTGGGGATCGAGACCGACGCGGCGGGCGCGATCCCCGTGGACGCCTACTCGCAGACCAAAGTCCCCTCGATCTACGCGGTCGGCGACGTCACCAACCGCGCGGCTCTCACCCCCATCGCCATCCGCGAGGGCCACGCCTTCGCCGACACGGTGTTCGGGGCCAAGCCCTGGTGCGTCGATCATCGGCTGATCCCCACCGCCGTGTTCTCGACGCCCGAGATCGGCGTGGTCGGCCACAACGAGGACGTGGCGCGGCGCTGCTTTATCGAGATCGACGTCTACACATCCAGCTTCCGCCCGATGAAGGCGACGCTGTCGGGCCGCGACGAGCGCGTGCTGATGAAGGTGCTGGTCGATCGGGAGAGCGACCGCGTGGTCGGCGTACACGTGCTCGGGCATGATGCCGGCGAGATCATCCAGGCGGTGGGCATCGCGGTCACCATGGGCGCGACCAAGGCCGATTTCGACCGCACCATCGCCGTGCACCCCACGGCGGGCGAGGAACTCGTCACCATGCGCACGCCGACCGTGGTGAAGCATCCGGTGGGGGTGGGCTAGCTGCTCTCTTCCGCCTCGGACGTCCAGTCGAAGGAGCGCGCCACGGCCCGGCCCCAGGCCGACACGAGGCGGGTGCGTTCGCCGGCCTCCATCGCCGGCTCCCAGCGTCGATCGACACCCCAGTTGCCGACGAGATCGTCGATCCCGCGCCAGTAGCCGGCGGCGAGCCCTGCCGCGTAGGCGGCGCCCAGCGCCGTGGTCTCGGTAACCGCGGGGCGCACCACCGGCACGCCCAGGATGTCGGCCTGGAACTGCATCAGCGCGGCGTTGGCGACCATGCCGCCGTCGGTGCGCAGCTCCGACACGGCGATCCCCGAATCCTGCTCCATCGCCTCCAACACCTCGCGGGTCTGGTAGGCGGTGGCCTCCAGCGCCGCGCGGGCGATGTGGCCCTTGTGCGCGTAGCGCGTAAGCCCGCCGATGAGGCCGCGCGCGCCCTCGTTCCAGTGCGGCGCATAGAGGCCAGAGAAGGCCGGCACGAAGTAGACGCCGCCGTTGTCTTCCACCGTTGCGGCGAGCGTCTCGACCTCGGCGCTGTCGCGGATCAGGCCGAGGTTGTCCCTGAGCCACTGAACCAGCGCGCCGGTGATCGCGATGGAGCCTTCGAGCGCGTAGACCGGCGGCTGTCCGTCGAGGCGGTAGGCCAACGTGGTGACGAGCCCGGCCCGCGAGGCGACGGGCGACGCGCCGGTGTTCATCAGGGCGAAGCTGCCCGTGCCGTAGGTGTTCTTGGCTTCGCCCAGCTTGAAGCAGGCTTGGCCGAACAGGGCCGCCTGCTGGTCGCCGAGGATGCCGCCGATGGGTACGCCCGGAAACGGCGTCGCGGTCTCGCCGTAGACCGCGCTCGACGAGACGATTCTCGGCAGCATCGCCCGAGGGATGTCGAAGGCCGCGAGCAGTCCCTCGTCCCAGTCAAGGCTGTCCAGGCCCATCAGTTGCGTGCGGCTGGCGTTGGTCACGTCGGTGATGTGCCGGCCGCCCCGCGGCCCGCCGGTGAGGTTCCAGACCAGCCAGGAATCGATGGTCCCGAACAGGACCTCGCCGGCCTGCGCCCGCTCCCGCGCGCTCTCGACGTGATCGAGCAGCCAGGCCAGCTTCGAGGCGGAGAAATAGCTCGCCAGCGGCAGGCCGGTGAGCGCCCGGAAGCGATCGCGTCCCCCCTCGCGGGCCAGCGCCGCGACCATCCGGTCGGTGCGGGTGTCCTGCCAGACCAGGGCGTTGTGGAGTGGCTCTCCCGTGCGCCGGTCCCAGATCAGCGTGGTCTCGCGCTGGTTGGTGATGCCGATGGCCACAAGATCGCGATGGCTCAGACCCCCGGCCTCCAGGGCCTTGCCCATCACGGCGACGGTGTGGCTCCAGATCTCGCGGGGGTCGTGCTCGACCTGCCCCGGCGCGGGGTAGATCTGCGCGTGCTCGCGCTGCGCTTGCGCGATCACGCGGCCCTCGCGGTCGAACACCATGAAGCGGGTGCTGGTGGTACCCTGGTCGAAGGCCCCGACGAAGCGGCCCATCCGGCGCGTCCCTCCCGACGGTCCTAGAGCATCGTCCTGGATATCGTATTCAGGACTATGCTCTAGGGTGTTGTGCTGCATCGGCCTTTTCCGAAAGCCGGCATCCACCTTTCGGGCCAATGCTCTAGCAGACCCTCGTAGGCGTCGCGTCGACCACCCCGGAACCACGTTCCGGGCAGGATATCACCGGGCCGTCACGGCTCCCAGGGCGCAGCCGGCTGCGCCTCGGCTTCTTCGATGCCGGCTGCCTCGATACGGCCCTGGATCGCCCGCAGGGCGTCCTGCACGCCCTTGCCGCTCGCGGACGACAGCACCAGCGGCGTGCGCTTGGCCGCCCGCTTCAGGCGCGCGACCTGCTCCTTGAGGGTCTCGGGATCGAGGGCGTCGGCCTTCGACAGGGCCACGATCTCCGGCTTGTCGCCGAGCCCGTGCCCGTAGGCCTCGATCTCGCCACGCACCAGCTTGTAGGTCTTGCCGGCGTGCTCGCTGGTGCCGTCCACGAGGTGCAGCAGCACCCGGCAGCGCTCGACATGGGCCAGGAACTTGTCGCCGAGTCCGACGCCCTCGTGCGCGCCCTCGATCAGGCCGGGGATGTCGGCGAGCACGAACTCGCGGGCGTCCGAGCGCACCACGCCGAGCCCCGGATGCAGCGTGGTGAAGGGGTAGTCCGCGATCTTCGGCTTGGCCGCCGTCACGGTCGCGAGGAAGGTGGACTTGCCGGCGTTGGGCAGGCCGACGAGGCCCGCATCGGCGATCAGCTTGAGGCGCAGCCATATCCACATCTCCTGGCCTTCCAGGCCGGGGTTGGCGAACCGCGGGGCGCGGTTGGTGGAGGTGGTAAAGTAGGCGTTGCCGAAGCCGCCGTTGCCGCCCTTGGCGAGTCGGACCCGCTGACCGACCTCGGTCATGTCCGCGAGCAGGGTCTCGCCGTCCTCGGCCAGGATCTGCGTGCCGGCGGGTACCTTCAGAACCACGTCCGGCCCCTTGGCGCCGTGGCAGTTCGAGCCCATGCCGTGCTCGCCCTTCTTGGCCTTGAAATGCTGCTGGTAGCGGTAGTCGATCAGGGTGTTGAGGCCCTCGACGCATTCCACCCAGACATCGCCGCCGCGGCCACCATCGCCACCGTTC
>Ga0182229_1000034_pt1 | contig 32014 bp, 31 predicted proteins | sample G6R1MG_32_FD_129663 | JGI IMG/M metagenome (GOLD analysis project Ga0182229, IMG submission 129663) | Miscanthus phyllosphere microbial communities from Michigan, USA - G6R4_MAIN_07NOV2016_LD1 MG | ecosystem: Host-associated > Plants > Phyllosphere > Phylloplane/Leaf | place: USA: Michigan...
CCGTCGCGGGTGAAGATCGCGGTGCCGTTGCCGAACTCGTGCTCGTTGATGAGCCGGGCCGCGCTGGCGTAGTCGGGCGCGCGCGTCACGGCGAGCACGGGGCCGAAGATCTCCTCCTTGTAGATCCGCATCTCCGGCGTCACCCGGTCGAACAGGCTCCCGCCGATGAAGTAGCCGTCCTCGTAGCCCTGGAGCCTGAGGCCGCGCCCGTCGACGAGCAACGCAGCGCCCTCGGCCACGCCCCCGTCGATGTAACCCGTGACCTTGTCGAGGTGCTGCCTCGTGACGAGCGGGCCCATCTCGGACTCAGCGTCGGTGCCGGGGCCCACCTTCAGGGCGCGCACCTTCGGGATCAGCCGCTCGATCAGCGCGTCGGCGGTCTTCTCGCCCACCGGCACCGCCACCGAGACCGCCATGCAGCGCTCGCCCGCCGAGCCGTAGGCCGCGCCCATCAGCGCGTCCACCGCCTGGTCCATGTCGGCGTCGGGCATGACGATCATGTGGTTCTTGGCCCCGCCCAGGCACTGGGCGCGCTTGCCCGTGCTCGTCGCGGTTGCATAGATGTACCGGGCGATCGGGGTCGAGCCGACGAAGCTGATCGCGGCGATGTGGGGGCTGTGCAGGAGCGCGTCGACGGCCTCCTTGTCGCCCTGCACCACCTGGAACACGCCGTCGGGAAGCCCGGCCTCCTTCAGCCACCCGGCGATGAGCAGCGCGGCGGAGGGATCGCGCTCGGACGGCTTCAGGACGAAGCAGTTGCCGCAGGCGAGCGCCACCGGGAACATCCACATCGGCACCATGGCCGGGAAGTTGAACGGCGTGATGCCTGCGACCACCCCGAGCGGCTGGCGCAGCGAGTGGGAATCCACGCGGGTGCCGACGTTCTCCGTCACCTCGCCCTTGAGGAGCTGGGGCGCGGCGGTAGCGAACTCCACCACTTCAAGCCCGCGCTGCACCTCGCCCCTGGCGTCGGACAGCACCTTGCCGTGCTCGGCCGTGATGACGGCGGCGAGCTCGTCGGTACGCTCCTCCAGGATGCGCAGGAAGCGGTTGAGGATGCGCGCGCGGCGCAGGGGGGGCGTGGCGGCCCAGGCCGGGAAGGCGGCTCGGGCGACGGCCACCGCGGCGTCGACCTCGTCGCGGCTCGCCAGCGCTACCGCGCCGGTCTGTTCGCCGGTTGCCGGATTGAACACCGGCGCGGTGCGGCCCGAGCGGCCCGGGACGCGGGCGCCGTCGATGAAGTGGGGGATCTGCGCGTGCATCCTCGTCCTGTCTCGTCCTGGCCGGTCCGGATGGGGCCGGCGATGGGTGTCGGACCGCGTCGTCTCAGGACGCTGCGGCGGCGGCGCTCGCGGGCGCTCCGAGTTCGGCCGCGAAGGTGCCGAAGAACTGGTCGGCGAGCTTGCGCGAGGTCGACTGGATCAGGCGGCTGCCGAGCGAGGCGATCTTACCGCCGACCTCGGCCTTGGCCTCGTAGGTGAGCACGGTCTCCGCGCCGTCCTCGGCCAGCGCCACGGCGGCGCGGCCCTTGGCGAAGCCCGCCATGCCGCCGTTGCCCTGCCCGACGAGGACGTAGCCTTCCGGAGCGCGGATGTCCTCCAGCCGGACGCTGCCGGCGAAGGTGGCCGAAACCGGTCCCACCTTGAGGGCGACCTTGGCCGCCATCTCGTCCGGCGCCGTCCGATCGAGCTCCTTGCAGCCGGGAATGCAGCGCGCCAGCATCTCGGGATCGTTCAGGGCGGCCCAGACGGCCTCGCGCGGGGCCGGGATGCGGTATTCGCCGGTGATGTCCATGGGAAGCGTCCTCACACCGCGCAGTAGCGCGCCTGGATCTCGGGATCGGCCTTGAGCGCGGCGGCGGGCGCGTGATGGACGACCGCGCCGCCATCGACGATGTAGACGCGGTCGGACACGTCCAGCGCCAGCTCCACGTTCTGCTCCACGAGCAGGATGGTGGTGCCGGCCCGCTTCATCGCCACGAACTGCTCGAACATCTCCTCGACGAGGATCGGCATGATCCCCTCGGAGGGCTCGTCGAGGAGCACCATGATCGGCTCGGCCATCAGGGCGCGGGCGATGGCGAGCATCTGCTGCTCGCCGCCCGACATCGTGATCGCCTCCTGCCCGAGGCGTTGCTTGAGCCGCGGGAAGGTCTCGGCGATCGCCTCGATGCGGCGCGCTTCCGCTTTCCGCCCCGACCCACTCCCCTTGCAGGCCAGGAGGCCGAGCCGCAGGTTTTCCGCGACGGTGAGCCCCGGCACGATGCGCCGCTCCTCCGGCACGTAGGCCAGGCCGAGGTGGAAGCGCTCGTCGGGCGGACGGTCGAGGATCTCGGCGCCCTTGAAGGTCACGCGGCCCGTGCGCCTGGGCACCAGGCCCATGATCGACTTCAGCGTCGTGGTCTTGCCCGCGCCGTTGCGGCCGGCGAGCGTCACGATCTCGCCGGGGCCGACCTCCAGCGAGATGCCCTGCAGCACGTGCGAATGGCCGTACCAGGCCGCGAGATTCTCGACCGCCAGCAGCGGCGCTGCCGTGGTCCGCGGCGCGTGGAGCGCCGGCCCGTCCGGAACCGCGCTCATGCGCCTTTGCCCAGGTAGACGCGCCGCACTTCCGGGTGCGCGCGGATGGCGTCGGGGGTGCCCTCGGCCAGGAGCCGGCCCTGATGAAGCACCACGAGGCGGCGGCACAGGCCCATCACCATCTTCATCTTGTGCTCGACGAGAATCAGCGTGCGCGTCTCGGCCAAGCGCTGCACGAGGTCCATCATCTCGCGGGTCTCCTCGGGGCTCATGCCGGCGGTCGGCTCGTCCAGCAGGAGCAGGCTCGGCTCGGCGGCGAGCGCCACGGCGATCTCCAGGGCGCGCTGCTCGCCGTGGGCGAGCTCGCGGGCGAGACGGTCCATGTGGCGGCCGAGGCCCACCTCGCCGAGCAGGGCTTCGGCCCGCTCGATCAGCTCGGGGAAGGCGCTGCGGTCGGCAAACAGCGCGAAGCGGACCCGGCGGGCTTGCGCGGCCACCCGCACGTTCTCGCGCACGGTGAGGTGCGGGAAGACGTTGGTAATCTGGAACGACTTGGCGATGCCGGCGCGCGCGAAGAGGTGGGGCGCCATCCCGGTGACGTCGCGGCCCCGGAACAGCACCCGCCCCTCGCTCGGCGGGAAGGCCCCCGAGATCAGGTTGAAGAACGTCGACTTGCCGGCCCCGTTCGGCCCGATGATCGCGGTGATGCCGCCCTCGGGGAACGCGACCGTGACGTCGGTGAGCGCGCGGAACTTGCCGAAGCGCTTGCCGAGCCCCTCCGTCGCGAGGATATGAGGGGGCGCCGCCGGCTTGGCGACCGCGCCAGCCAGGATCGTCGCGGCGCTCACAGCCGGGCCCTGCGCAGGCGCGCCAGCACCTCGCCCCAGATGCCGAGCGGCAGAAACAGCACGAAGGCGATGAAGATCGCGCCGACGAAGAGCTGCCAGTGGCTGGTGAGGCTCGTGAGCCCGTCCTGCAGCAGCAGGAAGGTCGCCGCCCCCACGAAGGGTCCGAAGAACGTGCCCATGCCACCCAGCAGAGCCATCATCACGGCCTGGCCGGAGGTCGCGTAGTGCAGTGTCTCGATCGGCACGATCGAGAGGTGGATCGCCTGGAGCGCGCCGGCCAAGCCGCACAGGGCGCCCGACAAAATGAAGGCCACGAGCTTCATGCGCTGCACGTCGTAGCCGCAGGCGATGGCCCGGTTCTCGTTCTCGCGGATCGCCTCCAGCGCCGCCCCGAACGGCGAGGACAGCAGGCGCGAGAACAGCCACACGGCCAACCCGACGACGGCGAGCACGCAGTAGTACTTCACGGTCGGGTCGAGGAGGTCGAGGCTGAGGCTCAGCAGGTCGAGCCTGGCGACGTTGATGCCGCGCAGGCCGTTCTCGCCGCCGGTGAAGGCCTCCGCCTGATAGAAGGCGTAGTACACGCACATCGACAGGGCGAGGGTGGTCATCGCGAAGTAGATGCCGCGGGTGCGGATGGCGAGCGCACCCATCACGGCCGCGATCCCGGTGGCGAGCACGGTGCCCGCGATCAGCGCCGGGACCGGGTGCCATCCGTACTGGACGATGGCGATGCCGCAGCCGTAGGCGCCTCCGCCCAGGAAGGCCGCGTGTCCGAAGGACAGGAGCCCGGTGTAGCCGAACAGTAGGTTGAAGCCGAGGGCGTAGAGGCCGAGCACCAGGATGTTGGCGGCGAGCGCCTGATAGGGGGCGATCCAGGGAAAGACGACGAGGAAGGCGAGCGTCAGGGCGACCCGGTGGCGCGAAGCCAGGGCCAGCCAGCGCCCCCGTCGTCCCGAGCCCGGCCGGGCGGCGGGCGCGGCGTCCGCACCCCGGACGTCCGCGCGAGCGATGGTCTGCACGGTCATCCGAGCGCCCCCTGTCGTCCCAGCAGCCCGCGCGGGCGCACCAGCAGCACCAGGGCCATCAGCGCGAAGATCGCCATCTTGGTCATGTCGGGGGCCACCAGCGAGGTCATCGCGACGACGATCCCGACGATCAGCCCGGCCAGCACCGCGCCGGCGAGCGAGCCCATGCCGCCCACCACCGTCACCACGAAGGCCTCGGCGAGCACGGGCACGCCCATCTCCGGCGTCACGCCCTGGAGGGGGGCGGCCAGGATGCCGGCGAGCCCGGCGAGCCCGCAGCCGAGCCCGAAGATCGCCAGCCACACCCGCGCGATCCGGATGCCGAGCACCTGCACGATCTGCGGATCGCGCGCGCCGGCCCGGATCACGAGGCCGAACGAGGTGCGCTCGACGAAGAGCCAGAGGGCGCCCACCACTGCCAGCGAGAAGGCGATCAGGAACAGGCGGTAGAGCGGGAAGTAGCCGACCCCGATGTCGATTCCCCCGCGCAGCTCGGGCGGCGCCCCGAAGGGCAGCCCGGTCAGCCCGAAGGCGATGCGCACGCCCTCGATCATGACGTAGGACAGGCCGAAGGTGAGCAGCAGCGGGTCGTCGATGCCCCGCCCGTAGAGCGGGCGCACCAGCACGCGCTCCACGGCGAACCCGAGTCCGCCCATCGCCAGCGGAGCCGCGACGAGGCTCAGCCAGAAGCTGCCCGTGTAGCCGTAGAGGAACACGCCGACATAGGCGCCCGCCATGAAGAAGGCGCCGTGGGCGAAGTTGACTACGTTCATCAGCCCGAAGATCAGCGACAGGCCGATGCCGACCAGCACGTAGATCGCTCCCAGTGCGACGCCGGTGAGGAGCTGGAGCAGCAGGAGGTCGAGGGGGAAGCCGCCCAGCATGATCTCGCTCATCGCCGCGCCTCCGCCCGTGCCGGCCTCACGCCTTGTGCCCGAGTTCGTCGCAGCCGCGCAGGAACCGCTCGTCGGGTCCCTCCGTGCCGAGGATGGTGAAGACGTCGTCGGGGGTCTTCATGTTCTTGGACTTCGACTCGACGATCAGCACCGACTGGATCGACTGGTGGTCGCACGTCCGGAAGCTCTGCGGTCCCTTGTAGAAGTCGACCTTCAGCCCCTCCATCGCGGCCACGACCTTGTCGGTCTCGATGGATTTCGCGGCCTTGACCGCCTCCAGCACCGAACGGACGCCGGCATAGCCCAGGGCCCCGTAATCGGAGGGGACCGCCCCGGCGTAGGCGGCGCGGAACCGGTCGTTGAGCGCCTTTGCGCTCGGCACCGTGTCCTCCAGGCGCCAGTAGTACGAGGTGCCCCCCACCACCCCGTCGAAGGCTTCGCCCCCGGCCTTGCGCGACGTGAACAGGAGGACGGGCGCCACCAGCTTGGTGGTGCGTTTGAGGCCGAACTCGGTGGCCTGCTGGATCGAGACGACCTGATCGCGGCCGAAATTGCACAGGCAGAGCACGTCGGGCTTGAGCGCGGCGATGCGGGGCAGGAACGCCGAGTAGTCGGAGGCGCCGATCGGGTGGCGGATGTCGGCCACCACCTGGCTGCCGAAGGCCTCGCCCGCGCGCTTGAAGCCGCGCATCATCTCGTGGCCGTAGGCGTAGTCGGCGCTCAGGAAGGCGACCCGCTTGCCGGACTTCGCGAAGACGTGGCGGCCGACCGCGCCCGCGGTCATGTGCGGGTTCAGGGCCTCGTGGAAGGTGGTGCGTCCGAAATCCTTGGCCTCGTTGATCGCGTCGGACTGGGTGATCGAGTTGTAGATCACGCCGCGCTCGCGCGAGACGTTGTTGATCGAGAGCGTCACCGCCGCCGAGAGGCCGCCGACGAGGAAGGCGACCCGGTCCTTCTCGATCAGCTCCAGCGTCCGGGTGGCGGCCTCGCCGGGGTTGAGCTTGTCGTCCCGCACCAAGAGTTCGGCCATGCGGCCGTCGAACCCGCCCCCCTCGTTGAACTCCTTGATGGCGAGCTGCGCGGCGCGGACCTGATCGTTGGCCTCCGCCCCGAAGGCGCCGGTGAGCGGCACGGGGAAGCCGATGCGGATCGGCCCGGCCTGCGCGACGGCCGAGCGCAGCACTGCCGGGGCGGCGAGCGCGAGCGCGGACGCGGCGGCGCCCCCCTGCAGCAATCCTCGCCTGTCGAATGCGCGCGTCATTCCCGTCGTCCTTCCGTGGCGTTTCCTCGGGCGGGATCGGTCTCTGCCGAACCGTTTCCCGCGTCAGTTCAGATTCGGGCCGACCTCAGATCAGGCCCAGAGCCTCCAGCACCACCTCCGGCGTCACCGGCTGGCGCGAGACGCGGGCGTCGAAGGGGCGCAGCGCGTCGTTGATCGCGTTGACCACGGCGGCCGGCGCCCCGGCCGTGCCGGCCTCACCCGCACCCTTGGCGCCGATCTCCGAGGTGGCGGTCGGGGAGACGACGTGGGCGACCTCGATGTCGGGCATCTCGCCGGCCATGGGCACGAGGTAGTCGGCCATGGAGCCGTTGAGCAGCTGGCCTTCCGAATCGTAGAGGCAGTGCTCGAACAGCGCGCCGCCGATGCCCTGGACGATGCCGCCGCGGATCTGCTCATCGACGAGCAGCGGGTTCAGCACGGTGCCGCAATCCTCCACGCACCAGTGCTTGAGCAGCCGCACGAAGCCGGTCTCGGTATCGACCTCGACGTAGGAGGCCTGGACGCCGTTGGTGAAGGCGAAGGGGTAGTCCTTCGGCACATAGTGCCGGGTGGCCACGAATTCGGGCTGGAGGCCCGGCGGCAGGGTGTCGGGACGGAAGTAGACGATGCGGCCGAGCTCGGACAGCGGCATGCGCTCCAGGCCGCTGTCGGCATCCACCACGGCGCCGTCGCGCAGGTCGAGGCTCTCGGGGTCGGACTGGAGGATCGCGGCGGCCACCGCCACGACGTTGGCGCGCAGCGCCTTGCCGGCCTGCCACGCGGCCTCGCCGCCGATGCCCGCCCCGCGCGAGGCCCAGGTGCCGCCGCCGTAGGGCGTGGATTGGGTATCGCCGGAGATGACGCGGACCCGCTCCATCGGCACGCCGACGGCGGTGGCCACGATCTGCGCGATGATGCCTTCCGTGCCCTGGCCCTGCTCGGTCACGCTGACCGAGGCCACGACCCCGCCCTGCGGATCGAGGCGGATGGTGCAGCCGTCCTGCGAGGAGATGCGCGCGCCGCCGACGCCGTAGAAGGCCGCCGAGGGGTTGGTGATCTCGATGAAGGCGGCGAGCCCGATGCCGCGATGGATGCCGCGCTCGCGGTACGCCGCCTGCTCGGCGCGCAAGGCGTCGTAGTCCATCATCGCCTTGAGCTTGGCGAGCGCCGTCTGGTGGGAGAGCTTTTCCAGCTTGATCCCGGAGACCCCGGTGCAGGGGTAGGCGTCGTCCGGGATGACGTTGCGCTCGCGCAGGGCGAACGGATCGAGCCCGAGCTTTGCCGCACCGAGATCGACGAGCCCTTCGGCCACCATGGTCGCGATCGGATGGCCCACCGCCCGGTACTGGCAGGTGGGCGACTTGTTCTGGAGCACGACGCGGGCGCGGGCGCGGTAGTACCGGTGCCGGTAGGGACCGCCGGTCAGGTTGACGACCTGGTTGGCCTCCACCGCGCTGGTGCGCGGATAGACTGAGTAGGGGCCGATGCCCGTCAGGTCATCCATGTCGAGGGCGAGGATGTCGCCGTCTGCCGAGAAGGCCATCCGCGCGGTGACCCGATGGTCGCGGGCGTGGATGTCGCTCTGGAAGCTCTCCAGCCGGTCGGCCACGAACTTCACCGGTCGCTTGAGCATCAAGGAGAGCGCGCAGGTCGCCATCTCGTCGGGGTAGATGTGGACCTTGATCCCGAACGAGCCGCCGACGTCCTTGCACAGCACGCGCACGGCGCTTTCCGACAGCGAAAGGTGCTTGCACAGGATGTCGTGCACCATGTGCGGCGCTTGGCAGGAGTGGTGGACGGTGAGCAGGCCGTCGCCCGCCGCCCAGTCGGCCAGGATCGAGCGCGGCTCCAGGCAGACGCCGGTATGGCGCCCGAACCGGAAGGTCTCCTCGACTACGAGCGCCGCGTCGCGGAAGGCGGTGTCCACGTCGCCGACCTCGAGCAGGCGCTCAAAGGCGAGGTTGTCGCCGAGGTCCGGGTGGATCGCGGGCGACCCGGGGTCGAGCGCCGTCTCCATGTCGACGACGGCGGGTAGCGGGTCGAACTCGACCTGGATCGCGGCGAGCGCGTCCTCGGCCTCGGCCCGGCTGTGGGCGACGATCGCCGCGAAGGGCTCGCCGACCCAGGCCACCCGATCGACGGCGAGCGCGTGCTGGGGCGCCGAGCGCAGTCCCTTGAAATGGCCGAGCACGCCGACCCAGGGGGTGCAGACCGTCGCCAGCTCCGCGCCCGTCGCCACCGCGATCACCCCCGGCATCGCCTTGGCGTCGGCGGTGTCGATCGAGACGATGCGGGCATGCGCGTACGGGCTGCGCAGGAAGGCGACGTGGGCGAGGCGGGCGGCCGGCACGTCGTCGACGTAGACCCCGCGGCCCTCCAGCAGGCGCCGCGCGTTCGGGCGGGGGACCGAGCGACCGATGTAGCTGTTGGGCCGGTCGAGGAAGGTGAGGCCGTCGCCGCTCATTCCGCGGCCTCCCGGCGGGCGGCGTGACGGGCCTGCGCCGTCGTTTCGATCGCGTCGACGATCGCCTGGTAGCCGGTACAGCGGCAGTAATTGCCCGAGATCGCGTCGCGGATCACCTCGCGCGAGGGTGTCCCGCCCTCCTCGAGGAGTTCGGCGGCGCTCACCAGCATGCCGGGGGTACAGTAGCCGCATTGCAGGGCGTTGCGGGTGTGGAACGCATCCTGGAGGTCGCGGATGCGTCCGCTCTCGGTCAGCCCTTCCACGGTTTCGACCGTGGTGCCGTCGGCCTGGACGCCGAGCATCAGGCAGGAGCGCACCGCCCGCCCGTCGACGAGCACGGTGCAGGCGCCGCACACCCCGTGCTCGCAGCCGAGATGGACCCCGGTCAGGCCGAACTCGGCCCTGAGCAGGTCGCCCAGATGCGCCCGCGACTGCGCCCGGCAGCGCACGGACTCGCCGTTCAGCGTGAAGGCGATCGCGCGCTCGCGCTGCGGTGCCTCAGCCACCATGATGGCCTCCCCCTCGTGACCCTCCCGCCAGCATCCGGCCGGCTACCCGGCCGAGGATCACGCGGGCGAAATGCAGCCGCGTCGCGGCCCGCGTGGCCGGGTCGTCCTGCGGGTCGAGTTCGTCGGCGAGCGCGGCCTGTGCACCCTTGATGTCGCCCCGCTCCAGCGCCGCCCCCGCCGCGGTCGCCCGCATCGGCCGGTCGCCGACGCCGAAGAAGACGAGCCGGACGTCCGCAAGGCCCGCTCCGCTCCGCCGCGCCGTCGCGGCGAGTCCCGCCAGCGCGTAGTCGCCGTGGCGGCGGGCCAGTTCCTCGAACCCCCAGACCGCGTCCGTGCCGGGCACGGGGAACTCGATCGCCGTCACGATCTCGCCGGGCACCAGCGTCGTGGTGTAGAGGGCGAGGAAGAACGCGTCCGCCGCGATCCGCCGCTCGCCCTCCGGGCCGCGCGCGACGATGGTGGCGTCGAGCGCGACGCAGCAGGCGGGCCATTCGGTCGCCGGATCGGCCAGCGCCACCGATCCGCCGATGGTGCCGCGGTTGCGGATCGCCGGGTGAGCGATGTGGGGCAGGGCGGCGGCGAGCAGCGGCAGGCGCGCCCCGATGATCTCCGAGGTGCCGACATCGCGATGGCGCGTCACCGCGCCGATGCGCACGATTCCATTCGTCTCCGAGATGCCGACGAGCTCCGGGATCGCATTCAGGTCGACCAGCACCGCAGGCGCCGAGAGGCGCAGGTTCAGCGCCGTGACCAGGCTCTGGCCGCCCGCCAGCGGCACGGCGTCCTCGCCGTGCTCCGCGAGGAGGGCGAGCGCCTCGTCGAGCGAGGCGGGGCGCACGTAGGCGAAGTCGGGCGCTTTCAAGCCCCGGTCCTCCTCCTTGCGGGCTTGCCTATCCCCGCCCCGATGGGCAGGCTGGACGCCCTTGTTGATCGTTCGCTCAATAGAAGGCCAAACGACGATGCCGTCAAGCAGGTTGGTAGGGGTTCCGACCGGACGGCGGCTCACGGCCGAGAACCGTGAGCGGCAGATCGTCGAGGGGGCGATCGCCTATTTCGCGGAGGTCGGGCTCGACGGGCAGACCCGCGAGCTGGCGCGCCGGCTCGGCATCACGCAGCCGCTTCTATTCCGCTACTTCCCGACCAAGGCCTCCCTGATCGAGCGCATCTACGAGGAGGTCTATCTCAAGCGCTGGGACGCGGGCTGGGAGGCGACGGTTCGCGATCCCTCGCTGCACTGCCTGGAACGCTTTCGCCGCTTCGAGATCGACTACCAGCGCACGATCGACGATCCCGTCTGGCTCCGGATCTTCGTGTCGGCGGGTCTCAAGGGCTTCGATCTGCCGAGCCGCTACCTCGGCATGGTGCGCGAGCGCATCTTCGCGCCGCTGCTGGAAGGCATGCGGGCCGAGGCGGGGCTGCCGAGCCCGGTCGAGCAGCCGCTGAGCGCGGACGAGTTCGAACTGCTGTTCGGCATCCACGGCGCGCTGGTCTACGTGGGCCTGCGCACGCGGGTCTACGGTATCGAGGGCGGGGCCGACCGCGACACGGTGCGCGCCGCCATGCTCGACGCCGCCCTGCCGGGCCTGCTCGCGACGCACCGGCGGGTGGTGAACGCGGCGGCCGCCCTCCCGGGATCGGCGGCGGCGCGTTAGCCGCCGTGCTGGAGGGAAGACCTTGGATCAGGGGACGCAACCGGCGGAATCGGACGGATTGCCGCCCGACCTCGCCCGCGAGTTCGCGGAGGGGCCGGAACGGCTGCGTCGGCACCCGGCAGCTGCCGGAGGATGCGCGCAGCCGGGTCCGGACGATCGTACCGGAGCCCGGCGCGCGGCGCGGCTTCCATACTCGCGTCCTCGACTGATTCCGGATGGCGGCAACCTCGGGAGGCGTCCGCTCGCATCGCGGCGACGGCCGGGTCTAGGAGGTCGATGACCGGGCCGGCGACGTCCGGCACCTCGCCTCCGGGCCGGGTCAATCGATGACCCACGCCCCGACCAATGTCGGCGGGATCACGCTGGTCTTCACGACCGTGGCCTCCCTCGACAGTGCCAACCCGCCCTTCGACCGCCCCGCGGCGGTGCGGGCCGAGGCCCGGCCGACGGCGAAGCTCGGCGCGACCGCGGTCGCCGTCATCGTCGCCGCCACATCCCGGCGGCGCTCGGCCGCTGCGCGCCCGGCCGCGCCCGATGGCCGCACGGGGGTGAAAGTCAGGAGCGACCGGGGTGGCGCACTGGTTGTACCTGCCCAGTCCAATGCTGCCTTGACTCGAGTATAGCCAGCAGGAGCGTCCCGTAAGTCCGAGCCCATTCGCTCGCGACGTGAGTTCCTGAGTTCGGCAGGCAGTCGTACGCCCCGCCGGTTCTCGATTAACGGCAGTCGGACTGAACGAGTCGATCCGGCAGCACGTTTCCCCTGCGGTTCGATCGGACCCCATAAGGAGAAACGCCCGATGCGCATCACGACGATCACGCTCGCCACCGCCATGACCCTGTCGCTTGCGGGAGCCGCGTTCGCCCAGGACGCGCCCGGCGCAACCCGCTCCGGCGGCAACGCCACCGGTGGCTCGACCGCAAGCTCGTCGGGGTCGGAAGCCGGCACCTTACCGGTTCACGGCAACGATGTGGACGCTGGCGCCGACAAGATGACGGGGGCCGACGAAACATTGCGCAGCGGCGCGGAAGGGGGTGCTGCGGCCGGGGCCGGACGTTAGATGTTTGGTCCCGGCGTTTGGGAGAGAGCGCATCGAGGCAACTGAACGCGATCACGCGTTGTGCGGGTCGTCTGAGCTGCCCGATCCGCGACGCACCATCGTGAACACGGTCGAGGAGCAACCCTGGTGCACCTCGACCGGCCGCACCGGGATCACCCTGTCGATGGCGTATCCAACGTCCGTCGACAGTCCGGTGCCGGGAGCGTGAGACGCGGCGCTACTCGCAGACCTCGACGCGGCGATAGGTGAACTCGACGTCGTCGAGCCAGACCTTGCGGCGCTCGTAGTGACAGACCGGAGCAGGGGGACGCGGCCGCACGTAGACCGGTTCCTCCTCGACGTAGACCGGACGGGCTCGGTAGGGCGGCGGGGGAGGGGGCGGACCGCCGAGCGCCGCGCCCAGGGCCACGCCGCCCAGGAGGCCGACGGCCGCTCCCCCGATCAGCGCGCCGTTGCGGCCGTCGCGGGCGGAGGCCGGGGTCGTGATCAGGACCGCACCGATCAGAACGGCGGCGAGACCTCGGGAAAGTCCAGGAAGACGATGGGCACGCACGATCGCGATCTCCGAGTGACGTGCCTCGAAGCTAAACGGCATCGCGCTTAACAATCTCCGAACGCTCGGCCGCGCCCGCGTTCAGAAAAACCCGTCGAGGGCGTCGAGCACGGCGACCGGCCGCCAGTCGGGGTACTCGTCGGGTAGCCCCTTGCGGTTGATCCATACGGGCGCGAAGCCGAAAGCCGAGGCACCCGCGATGTCCCAGCGGTTCGAGGAGCAGAACACCACCGCATCGGAATCCACGCCGAGCCGGTCGAGTACCAGCCGGTAGGCAGCGGGCGCGGTCTTGAAGGTCCCCGACCCCTCGACCGAGAGCACCGCGTCGAGGTTCCCGCCGATGCCGGCCGAGGCCACGGCGCGCTCCAGCATCGCCTCATCGCCGTTGGAGAAGATCGCCGTGTGGATGCCGGCCTCGCGTAGCCGTGCCAGGGTCTGCGGAACCTCAGGGTAGGCGTCGAGATCGCGATAGGCGTCGAGGAGCACCGGGCGCAGGCCGCGCTCGATGCCGGGATGGTGCGCCAGCGCGTGGTCCAGCGCCTGCTCGGTCAGGTCCCAGAACGGGACGGGGCGGCCCATCAGACCGAGCACCCAACTGTATTCGAGTTGCTTCTCGCGCCAGATCGCGGAGAAGGCCGGGGCGTCCGGCCCGATGGCGTCGGCGTGCCGCGCGACCGCCGAATGCACGTCGAACAACGTGCCGTAGGCGTCGAACACCGCATGGGTCTTGCCGGCGAAGAGAGCAGGGCGGGGCATCGGCGATCTACGCTCCGCGAGGCCGCTAGAACGGCAGCTTCATGCCGGGGGGCAGCGGCAGACCCTTGGTCAGTTCCGCCATCTTCTCCTGCGCGGTGGCCTCGGCCTTGCCGCGGGCGTCGTTGACGGCGGCGACGATCAGGTCCTCCAGGATCTCGCGCTCGTCGGCGACCAGCAGGGCGGGGTCGAGGGTCACGCCCTTGACCAACCCCTTGGCCGTCATGCTCACGCGCACCGCTCCCCCGCCCGAGGCGCCCGCCACCTCGACCCGGTCGAGGTCGTCCTGCAGGGACGCCATCTTCTCCTGCATGGCCTGAGCCTGCTTCATGATGCCCATGATATCGCGCATGAGGGGTCCATTCCGGTGATGAGAGGCGGTGTCCCGCCTGATCTAGGAAGCGCGGGGCACGGTCGCCAGCGCGAGCCTACGCGTCGTCGTCGTCGACCGGTTCATCGGGGGGCGGCGCGGGCGGCTCGATGTCCGCCCCGGCGGTCACCTCGGGGGCCTTGTCGCGCACGTCCACGATCTGCGCGCCGGGAAACCGCGCCAGCACCTCGCGCACCAGGGGATGGGCGGCGGCGTTCTGGTGGCGGACTTCCTCCGCCGCGCGGGAGCGGGAGTCGAGGGTCGGCTCGCCGTCCTCCTTGGAGACCACCACGATCCAACGCCGACCGGTCCAGGCGTCGAGCGCCCGTCCGAGGTCGTTCGCGAGGCTCGCGCGCCCTCCGGGGGCGAGCCGGAACTCGATGCGGCCCTCCTCGAAGCGCACCAGATGCACGTCGCGCTCCAGCGCCATCTTCAGGCCGATGTCGCGCTTGGCGTCGGCCAGGGCCACCACATCCTCGAAGCGGCCGAGCCGGGGTTCCGCCGGCTTCGGGGGGGCCGCGGGCAACGGCCGGGCAGTGCCGGTATCGGCCACGGCGGTGAGCGTGGGCCGGGGCGGGGCGTCCGTCAGGGTTGCAGGCTGCGGGTCCCGCGCAACGGAGAGCGCCGCCGACCCTTGCGAGAGCGTCGTGGGCCGTGAGGGAAGGGCGCGCCCGCCCTCTTCGCCAGCGGGGCGGGTAGGCGACGCGAGGACCTCGCCCTTGAGCTGGCGCAGGGTCTCGTCGGGAGTGGGCAGGTCGGCGGCGTAGGCGAGCCGCACCAGGGCCATCTCGGCCGCCGCAAGGGGGCGGGTCGCGGTCTGCACCTCGGGGATCGCCTTCAGCAGGATCTGCCACGCGCGCGACAGCACCCGCACCGGCAGTTTCTCGGCGAAGGCGGCCCCACGCCCGCGCTCGGCCTCGCTCAGGGTCGGGTCGGCGGCGGCCTCGGCCGGCACCAGCTTGAGGCGGGTGACGAGGTGGGTGAAGCTCGCGAGATCCGACAGCACCACGGCCGGATCGGCGCCGGACTCGTATTGAGAGCGCAACTCGGCGAAGGCGGCGGGGATCGCGCCGCGCATCACCGCCTCGAACAGGTCGACGATGCGGCCGCGGTCGGCCAGCCCCAGCATGTCGCGTACGCTCGAGGCCGACACGCTCCCGGCCCCGTGGGCGATGGCCTGGTCGAGCAGCGAGAGCGCGTCGCGCACGGAACCTTCCGCCGCGCGGGTGATGGCGGCCAGCGCCTCGTCCTCGACCGCCACGTCCTCCGCCGCGCAGATTTTCCGCAGGTGCGCGGACAGGACGTCCGCCTCGACCCGGCGCAGGTCGAAGCGTTGGCAGCGGGACAGGATGGTGACCGGGACCTTGCGGATCTCGGTCGTGGCGAAGACGAACTTGGCGTGGGGCGGCGGTTCCTCCAGCGTCTTCAGGAAGGCGTTGAACGCCTTCTCCGAGAGCATATGGACCTCGTCCACGATGTAGACCTTGTAGCGAGCCGAGACCGGCGAATAGCGGATGCCGTCGATGATGCCGCGCACGTCGTCGATGCCGGTATGCGAGGCGGCATCCATCTCCAGCACGTCCATGTGCCGGGATTCCATGATCGCCCGGCAATGCTCGCCGAGTTCCGGCATGGCGATGGTCGGCCCGGTATCGGGCTGGCCGGGGCGCCGGTAGTTCAGGCCGCGGGCGAGGATGCGGGCGGTGGTGGTCTTGCCGACCCCGCGCACGCCGGTGAGCATCCAGGCCTGCGGGATGCGGTTCGCCTGAAACGCGTTCGCCAGCGTGCGCACCATGGCGCCCTGGCCGATCAGGTCGTCGAAATTCTGCGGGCGGTATTTTCGCGCCAGCACCCGGTAGGGGGTGGCGGCGGAGGGCGAACCGGAGGCGTCGTCGGCCAGGCCGCGGATCTCGTCCATGCCGGTTCGGGCTGCCGCTCAGGCCCCGATCCGGGGCGCCACGCTCGCCCCTCGCGAGGGGCGACAAGGTGGGAGGCTGGACGAAGACCCGCTCGGTCTCGTTAGGGCTGCTTCCTTCCGGACCTGACCCGGTTGGCGAGTGAAACGTCCCTCGCCAACCTCCCGGGGGCTATATGACCGGGCCGCGTAGCGGATGCAAGCGGGCCGGAGAGGGGGCTACTCGGCCTTGCGCTTGACGATCGCGAAGGTCTTCGGATCGAGTTCCAGATCGAACTGCTTGCCGTTGGCGTCGATGGCGTCGTCCACCTCGATCTCGTCGTCCTCGACCTCGATCTTCTTCCACTTGGTGAAGCCTTCCTGCTTGAGGACGGCCTCGATCTTGGTTTGCTCCTCGGGGGTGGGGGCGCGGTCGGCGAACGCCGGGGCGCTGAGCGCAACGAAGGAGACGACGGCGGCGAGGCCGGCAAGGCGCAGGGTCATGGTGGGTTCCTCTGGTGATTGTCGGGGACGCCGGACGAACGACCGATCCCTCGCGACGGTTCCGGCCCCAAGCGGCAAACGGCACAGCTCGCGATTGTCACGCCCCCGACTGCCGCCTACGCTGCGCGCCCGGAACGGGGGGCTTACGGAGCTCATGGTCACGCGCGTCGCCACCGTTGCCTTCGAGGGGATCGAGGCCCGCGCGGTCGACGTGCAGGTACAGATCGCGGCCGGAATCGTCGCCTTCACCGTGGTCGGCCTGCCCGACAAGGCGGTGGCGGAGTCGCGCGAGCGGGTGCGCTCGGCGCTGATCGCCTCGGGGCTGGCGCTGCCGGCCAAGCGCATCACCGTGAACCTCGCCCCCGCCGACCTTCCCAAGGAGGGCTCGCATTTCGACCTGCCGATCGCGCTCGCCGTGATGGGGGCCATCGGTGCGCTGCCGGCGGACGCGCTCGGGGGCTACTGCGTGTTGGGCGAACTGGCTTTGGACGGCTCGATCACCGCAGTCTCGGGAGTGCTGCCGGCGGCGATGGCCGCCAACGCCCGCGGGCTCGGGCTGATCTGCCCCGCCGCCACGGGGCCGGAGGCCGCGTGGGCGGCGGGCGACATGGACGTGCTCGCCCCGCGCTCGCTGATCCAGCTCGCCAACCACTTCAAGGGCAGCCAGGTCATGGCCCGACCGGTGCCGGCGGTGGCCGCAGCGGGCGGGATCTTGCCCGATCTACGCGACATCAAGGGCCAGGAGAGCGCCAAGCGCGCCCTGGAGATCGCGGCGGCGGGGGGCCACAACCTGCTATTCAACGGTCCGCCGGGCGCGGGCAAGTCGATGCTGGCCGCGCGTCTGCCCTCGATCCTGCCGCCGCTGGCACCGCGCGAGCTGCTCGAAGTCTCGATGATCCAGTCGGTGGCAGGCGAGCTGAAGGGCGGGGCGCTCTCGAACCGCCGTCCCTTCCGGCAGCCGCACCACTCCGCCTCCATGGCGGCGCTCGTCGGCGGCGGCCTCAACGCACGGCCGGGGGAGGCGTCGCTGGCGCATGGCGGCGTGCTCTTTCTCGACGAGTTGCCCGAGTTCACGCCGCAGGTGCTCGATTCGCTGCGCCAGCCCATGGAGACGGGCGAGATCATGATCGCGAGGGCCAACCACCGCGTCACCTATCCCGCCCGCTTCCAGCTGGTCGCCGCGATGAATCCCTGCCGCTGCGGCCAGGCCCTGGAGCCGGGCTATGCCTGTCGCCGCGGCCCGAACGAGCGCTGCATGGCGCAGTACGGCGCGCGCATCTCGGGACCGTTGCTCGACAGGATCGACCTGCGCATCGAGGTCGGCGCGGTGACCGCCGCCGACCTGATCCTGCCGCCGCCGACGGAGGGCTCGGCCGAGGCCGCCGGCCGCGTGGCGGCCGCGCGTACCATCCAGACGACGCGCTTCGAGGGACGCGGACTCGCTGGCACCATCACCAATGCGACTTGCCCGGCGACGCTGATCGAAGAGGTGGCGGCTCCCGATGCCGAGGGTGCGGCCCTGATCCGGGACGCGGCCGAGACCATGCGGCTCTCGGCGCGGGGCTTCCACCGGACGCTACGCGTGGCGCGCACCCTGGCCGACCTCGACGGCGAGAGTCGGGTGCGGCGCCTGCATCTTGCCGAAGCCCTTTCCTACCGGGCGCGGGGCGAGCGGCCGATGGCGGCGGTGTGACGGGCGTCGCAGCGAAGGCAGGCCTTGCTCAGGCCGCCTGCAGCCCGGTTTCCTGCGCCGGCTTGCCTTCTTCGGCGAAGCGCAGATCGGTATCGGACTTCGACAGCGGCTTGCCGAACAGGTAGCCCTGGCCGAAATCGCAGCCCTGGTTCGCCAGCCAGTCGAGGCTGGAATCGGTCTCGATCCCCTCGGCGGTGGTGACGAGGCCGAGGCTCGCGCCGAGCTTGATGATCGCGTCCACGAGCTTGGCGCGCTCGTCGCTCATGGTGATGGAGTTCACGTAGCTGCGGTCGATCTTGAGCTTGTCGAACTTCAATTCGCGCAGGTGGTACAGGCTCGAATATCCGGTGCCGAAATCGTCGAGCGCGATGCGCGCGCCGACGTTCTGAAGCGACATCAGCGTCGCGCGGGTGGATACCAGATCGTGCACCAAGGCCGACTCGGTGATCTCGATCTCCAGGCGGCTCGGAGGGAAGCCCGTTTCCGACAGGATCGCGAGGATGCGCTCGGCCAGCCAGCGATCCTGGAACTGCTGCGGCGCGATGTTGATCGCGAGCTGGAGATGGGGGGGCCAGTCGGCGGCGTCGAGGCAGGCCCTGCGCAACAGGGCGAAGCTCAGATCGGCGATCATCCCGGTCTCTTCGGCGACGGGGATGAAGGCGTCGGGCGACAGCAGGCCGCGTTCGGGATGGCGCCAGCGCGCCAGCACCTCGAACCCGATCAGCTCGCGCCCCGGCAGCGACACCACCGGCTGATAGAACGGCTCGATCTCGCCCGACGTGACGGCGGCGCGCAACTCACGCTCCATGACAGCGCGTGCCTTCAGCTGCTCGTCCATGGCGGATTCGAACACCCTGTAGGTGCCGCGACCGTCCTTCTTGCCCTGGTACATCGCGAGGTCGGCCGCGTGCATCACGGCCTCCGCGTCCACGGCACCCGCGGCGAGGGCGATGCCCACCGTCGCACCGACCTTCAGTTCGTTGCGCTCCCAGAGCACGGGGGTGGCGATGGCGCCGATCAGCCGCTGCGCGAGCCGGGACAGCCCCTCGCTGCCTCCGGTCAACTCCACCATGACGGCGAATTCGTCCCCGCCGAGGCGCGCCGCGACGCCGCCGCGCGGAAGCAGACCTTCCAGGCGCTCGGCCACGGCGCAGAGCACGGCGTTGCCGGCGGCATGGCCGTAGAGATCGTTGATCGGCTTGAACCGGTCGAGGTCGATCAGGAGGACCGCGGCGTTCGACTCCGTGCCTCTCGCGCGCCGTTCCTCCACCGCATCGAGGAACAGGCGGCGGTTGGCCAGGCCCGTAAGCGGATCGTGCCGGGCGACGGTGGCGGCCTGAGCCTCCGCCGCGTCCCGCTCGCGCATGATCCGACGCAACCGGACGGACTTGTTGATGCTGGCCGCGAACGCGCCGAGCCCCATGAAGAAGCCCAGCATGAAGAGGTCCGACAGCGCGTACGTGGTCAACAGCGCGTCGAGGGCCCGGAACGCTCCGAGCTGGACGCCGACGATCCAGCAGCAGGTCCCGACCATCATCAGGCAGAGGAGTTCGTAGAGTTCGCCTTCTCCCCAGCTGGCTCGTCTGCGTTCCGCCATGCCGACCCCTCCCATCCGAGCCGTCATCTCAACATATGTGACTTAAAGCGACCTTAAGCGGCAGTCCGATCGTCGCTCGACCCGACTGGACAGTGACAAGCGTCCTGATCCGATGCACCTTTGCCGGATACCGCGTGGCACTGCGGCAAACGACACGGGGCGGCCGGCCGACGGACCGTCCGGGAGGAGGGAGGAGAGGGTGGTGCACGGCACGCGGATGCGCGCGCATCTGTGCGGGATCCAGACAGCGTGGACGGACGCCGCCGAGGCTCACGAAGCCGTGGACGACATCGGCGCCGTGCTCGATCGCGCCGGCATCGGGCACCTGCTGGTGTTCTTCTCGCCGGCCTACGCGGCGCGGGATCTCACGGAGGCCCTCGCCCGGCGGTTTCCCGGTGTCGGGGTCGCCGGCTGCAGTACCTCGGGCGGCATCAGTCCGGCGGGCGCGATCGATCGCGGCCTCGTCGTCATCGCCTTCCCCCGCGAGGGATTCCGCATCGTCACCGGCCTGCTTCCGGCGATCGACCGGCTCGACGTCGAGCGCACCGCCGCGGCGGTGAGGGGGCTGCGCCGCGCCCTCGACGACACGCGCGCGGACCATGAGCCCGGACGACGCTTCGCCCTCTCCCTCATCGATGCGCTCGCCAACGCCGAGGAGACGGTGGTATCGGCGGTGGCCTGGGCCCTCGACGGCATCCCCCTGGTAGGCGGCTCGGCCGGCGACGACCTCGCCTTCTGCGGCACCGTGCTCATCCACGACGGCACCCTGCACCGCAACGCGGCCATCATCGTCCTCGTCGAGACGGATTTTCCCGTCCGCATCTTCAAGAGCGACAACTTCGAGCCGACCGGAACCAAGTTCGTCGTCACCTCGGCCTCCGAGGACCTGCGGCGCGTGCACGAACTCAACGCCGAGCCCGCCGCGCGGGAATATGCCATGGCCCTCGGCCTCGATCCCGAGACCCTCACGCCGATGAGCTTCGCGGCCCACCCACTCGCGGTGAAGATCGGCGGGGAATACTTCTGCCGGTCGATCAGCCGCCTCGAACCGGACGGGGCGCTGACCTTCTTCTGCGCCATCGGCGAGGGCGTGGTGCTGACGCTGGCCCAGCCCCGCGACATCGTCGAGGCGACGCGCCAGGAACTCGCCGCGCTGGACGAGTCGCTGGGCGGCCTCGACGTGGTGATCGGCTTCGATTGCGTCCTGCGTCGCCTCGACGCCGAGAGCCGTCAGGTCCGCCACCGCATCGCCGACCTCTACCGGCTGTACAGCGTGGTCGGGTTCGAGACCTACGGCGAGCAGTACCGCGCCATGCACCTGAACCAGACGTTCACGGGTATCGCCATCGGACGTGCCGGGCCGGATTCCGCCTCGTGAACCAGCCGGCTTTCCACGGTGGTTTGGCGCCCGACGACGAACCGGCCTCGATCGAGAGCCTGTCACGCCGGGTGGCGAAGCTGGAGCGCATCAACGCATCCCTGATGGCCCATGTCGAGCGCACCATGGACCAGCAGGGCGGCGCCTACTCGCTGTTTCAGACGGCGATCATGCTGGAGGGCCGCGTCCGCTCCCGCACGGAGGAGCTGACGGCGCTGATGCACAGCCTGGAGCGTTCGAACCAAGCGCTGGTCTGCGCCAAGGAGGAGGCCGAGACGGCCAACCGCTCCAAGACCCGCTTCCTCGCCGCAGCCAGTCACGATCTGCTCCAGCCGCTGAACGCCGCCCGCCTCTCGCTCTCGGCGCTGATCGACCTGTCGAGCGGCGCGGAGGCACAGATCGTGGCGGGTCAGGTCGAGCGGGGCCTCCAGACGATCGAGGACCTGATCAAGACCCTGATCGACATCTCGAAGCTCGATGCCGGCATCGTTCACCCGGTGATCAAGCCGGTGCGCCTCTCCGACGTGATGGCGGCCATCGAGGCGAGCTTCCGGCCCTTCGCCGAGCGCAAGGAACTGCGCCTCGTCACCCGCTGCGGCGACATCGCGGGTGAGAGCGACGGGATGCTGCTCCAGCGCATTCTCCAGAACCTCGTCTCCAACGCGATCCGCTACACGGAGAGTGGCGGCGTCCTCGTGGCCGCGCGCCGCCGCGGCGCGCTCTGCCGCATCGACGTGGTGGATACCGGGCGGGGCATTCCCGAGGAGGAGCGCGCGCTGGTGTTCGAGGAGTTCTACCGCGGCACCTGCGACCGAGAGGACGGGGAGATCGGGTTGGGGCTCGGCCTCTCCATCGTCCGTCGCATGGCCTCGACCCTGAACCACGCCATCACCCTGCATTCGCGGCCTGGCCGCGGCACCCGCGTGACCCTCGACCTGCCGCTCGCCGCCGCCAGGCCCGAGGCGCCGGTGCGGATCGCACCCGTGGCCACGACGCTCACCGGGGCGCGGGTCCTGATCGTGGAGAACGACGCCTCGGCGGCCGAGGCCCTGCAGCGGCTCCTGCGCAACTGGGACGCAAGGGTCTGGGCCCATCGCGATCTCGCAGGCGTGGCGGCGGCGCTCGGCTCGAACCTGATGCGCCCCGACGTGATGATCATCGACTACCATCTCGACCACGGCGCCTGCGGGCTCGACGTGGTGGAGTATCTCCGGCGCAGCGAGGGCTGGATCACCCCCGTGATCGTCACGACGGCGGATTACTCCAAGGAGATCGAGGCACGGGTCGTCGGGACGGGGGCCGAACTCGTCCACAAGCCGATCAAGCCCGGCCAGCTGCGTTCGCTGCTGGCCTACATGCTCGCATGACGGCGCCGAGCGACGATCGCCCTCAGAGCTCCCGCGTGCCGGCCTGCCCGAGCAGCCAGATGCGGGCGCGCGCCAGCAGCGCCGGGCGGGCACGGCTCACGTCCTCCCCGTCGAGCAGCGGCGAGGCCGAGAGCGCGGCGAGGTAGGCACCCTCGCTGTCACGGCACTCGCGAAGCGCGGCGTCCGCCGCCAGGCCCCGGCCCGAGAGGGCGGCCCGCTCGTCGAAGGATTGTCTGAGGCAGACCTGCCACGCGCCGTAGCGGATCCCCTCGGGGGTGTCGGCTCGGGCAGCGGTCGCGGTGGCCAGAAGGGCGAGGCCGATCAGGGAGGTTCGGATCATCTCGGGCCGGATCGAGGCTGGGAAGGCTGCGATTTCCACGAAAACCGACGCCTTCCGGAAACGATCCGTCAACCCTGCTCCCGCGATCCTAACCGTTCGCTAACGCGCCCGGCGTCGCCCGTCCCGATCCGGCACGTTTCGTACGACATCCGGTCGATCGCGTCGCGATGCGGATGTCGGCCTCGCCCAGGCGCCGCGCGGGCTTGCCGACGGGCTCTACCGCTCGATCCGGCGGAGCGCCCGTCAGCGGTTGGCCGTCGTCGTCGGCGAGACGTCGCGGCCGAGCGCGACCCAGCCCGTCGCATCCTGGCTCTCGCGCTTGATGAAGCTGTAGCCGGTCTGGCGCCAGGGCAGGATCTGGGAGGTCTTGTTGTCGAGCACGACGTCGCCGCGGCTGGTCATCACGGTGAGCACGGCGTGACCCTCGCCCTTCTCGTCGACCACCACGGTCATGCGCATGGCACGCCGCGGCAAACCGGCCGCGGCGAGTTCGTGGCGCTTGAGCAGCTGGAAGTCCTCGCAATCGCCGCGCCCGTCCTCGGCGAGATCCCAGCGGTCGGCGGCGTGCCAGTGGTCGAGGTCGGTCACGGCGCGGACGGCCTTGTTGATGCGCCGATTGACCGTATTGAGCGTCTGCCAGAGTGCGGGCGTCAGGACGATCTCCGTGGGCTCGCCCGGATCGACCGCGCATTCCGCGGCGTAGCGCTCGCAGAACTCGACCCAAGCGAGGATCGGCCGGGCCGCGCCGGTCACCGTGGCGCCCTGGGCCGCGATAGGCAGGGAGGCCAGCGTCTGCGCCGATGCCCCGGCCCCGCCGAGCAGGGCGGCGGCGAGCACAAGGCCGCCGGCCGCGAGACGGGCCCCGGCGCGGAGGGTGGAGACGATCGTGGCACCCGTCGAGAACGCGCTACGCATGACCCTGGCCGACCCCGTTAAGCCCTCGTTAATGAAGCTCGCACGGACCGTGCCGCCCGGCAATCGCCCGGTTAAAAAGAGGTTAACGGATGCGTTAAGGTTTTGCCTACCACCCGGCCGGGTCGATGAACTCGCCCAGTGCGACGGGTGTCCTCGCCGTGCCATGGGGGATCGACGGGTCCACCGGGACGACCCAGGAGCTCCTCGTCGATGACCCTCGCACCGAGCACGGCCGCGCCCTCGGCCCAGCCGACCGATCGCGGATCGCCGGTGATCCGCACCATCGCCATGCCGTCCGACACCAATCCCGCCGGCGACATCTTCGGCGGCTGGCTGATGGCGCAGATGGATCTGGCCGCCGGCAACGTCGCCGCGCGGCGGGCCAGGGGACGCTGCGCGACGATCTCGGTGGAGGCCATGACCTTCCATCATCCGGTCTTCGTGGGCGACGAGGTCAGCCTCTACGCCTGGATCGTCGCGGTGGGGCGCAGCTCCATCCGCATCCAGGTCGAGGTCTGGCGGCGCGAGCGGGAGGGCGAGGTCACCATGAAGGTGACCGAGGGCCTGTTCACCTTCGTCGCCATCGGCGAGGACCGCCGCGCCCGTGCGGTGCCTGCGGAGATCCCGGGGTCGGTCGGCCTCAACGCAGGGTGACGCTGGTCATCCGGCGGTCGCCCGCGTGCTGGCGCAGGAACGCGGTCATCTCGGCGAGCGCCGGAGCCTTGGAACGGAACGTCACCGACAGGGCGAGCAGCGTGTCGGCATGATCGAGGCCGGGATAGATCCGCTCCTGCACGGGCACCCGGGCGGCGCGCAGGCGCTCGGCGAGGCTGCGGGTGTTACGGGGGCGCACGGTGGTATCGGCCTCGCCCGTGGCCAGGAACATCGGCGGGGAGCGCTCGCTGACGAAGTGTATCGGCTGGGTCGCGGCCGGGTCGGGCGCCTGCCCGAACACCTCGTGCGAGGTCGGATGATCGAAGGGGTAGAAGTCGTAGGGACCCGACAGTCCCGCCACGGCGCGGATCGCCCGGGGATCGACCCCGGCCTTGCGCAGGTAGCGCGGGTCGAGGGCCAGCATCGCCGCATTGTAGGCGCCCGCCGAATGGCCCGCGAGTACGATCTTGCGCGGGTCGCCGCCGTAGCCGGCGATGTTGTCGCGCACCCAGGCGATCGCGGCGGCGCCGTCGTCGAGGAAGTCGGGGAAGCGCACCTGCGGATAGTGCCGGTAGTCCGGCAGCACCGTGACGAAGCCCTGCGCGGCCAGCGCCTGCGCCACGAAGGCGTAGTCCTCCTTCGATCCGCTCTTCCAGGAGCCGCCGTAGAAGAACACCAGCACCGGCGCGCCCTCGGTCCGCGTCGTGGGGGTGAACACGTCCAGCGCGAGCCGGGTGTCCTCTCCGAAGCGCGCGTCCCTGAGCGCGAGCCGCCCGCCCTGATCGCGCGGCCCGATCGCGTCGAACAGGGCGAGCGGCGAGCAGGCCGACATCCCGAGCGCGGCCAGGATCAGGCAGGCGAGGGACGCGACGGAGTAGAGGAGTCGGTTCATGCGTCTCTCGTTGGGGGCCGGCCCGCTGATTAGGCGGCCAGACCGGGCGGATTCATGACGAAGGCGTGTCCTTGCGCGATCAGGTCCTCAGCACCAGGCAGGCCCCCCCGGCCTTGCGGATGCGGTCGCACAGGGTGTCGGCCGCCCCGCGGGTCTCGGCCCCGATGCGGATGCGGTAGAAGGCGCGGGTGCCGCGGAAGCGCAGCCGCGTGCCGATGATCATCGGCCGCGTGTCGCCGATCACGGAGGCGTAGAGGGACTTCGTGCGCGAGAAGCTGGCCAACGCCAGGGACTTCGAGAAATTGCCGGCGAGCTGCACGCCCCAGGGCGCGGCCGGGCCGCCTTCGACGGCCAGCGCGAAACGGTCGCCGCGCGAGGGCACGCGCAGGGCCGCCGTCACCTGCAGGCAGGTCTGCTCGTCGCGCTTTCCGGCCTGTACGTCGCCGCTCTTCGGGGCGGGCGCCCCCTCCGTCTCGACCCCGACCGCCGGCCGCCAATCCTCCGCCGGGCGCCCCGTGATGGCGATGACGTAGGCCCGCGTCTCGGCGGGCAGCCCGCCGCTGCCGGCGAGCCACGCCGAGACCCGGCCCGGTCCCCCGTTGTAGGCCGCCGCCGCCAGACCGAGATTGCCGAACTGCCGTTTCAGGTCGGCCAGGAAATGCGCCGCGTGCGGGATCGCCTGCTCCGGATCGAAGGGGTCGAGGAGCCCGCGCTCGCGGGCCGTGCCCGGCATGAACTGCGCGATCCCCTGCGCCCCCACGGGGCTCACCACGCCCACGCGAAACGCGCTCTCACGCCAGATCAGCCGGGTCAGGAACGACACGGGCAGGCTCTGTGCTCTCGCCGAGCCGTCGATCAGCCGGCAGAGCGCCTGTTCGACGGTCTCGGTGTCGGCGTTGGCGGCCTGCGCCGGGTGGGCAAGCGACAGACCGGAGACGAGCGACGCGAGGAGGAGGGGGGACCGTACCACCGGCGCGATCTAGGGCGTGGCCCCGGCCTCGGGAATCCTCATCCCTCCTTGGCGGCCCGTTCGCCCTCGCCCGAGCGACGCGCTATAACCCCCGCCTGCCCCTCCACGGGGCCGCCACCGCCGGACCCTGATGACTGACGCGCTGCTCGACGTTCAGGACCTCTCCGTCGCCTTCCGCACGCGGGAAGGCGAGACCCTGGCCGTCGACCGGGTCGGCTTCACGATCGCGCCCGGCGAGACCGTGGCGCTGGTGGGGGAATCGGGCTCGGGCAAATCGGTGACCGCGCTCTCGATCCTGCGGCTGCTCGACGGGGCGGCGCACCATCCTGGCGGGCGCATCCTGTTCAAGGGCCGCGATCTGCTGTCGCTGCCCGAGCGGGACCTACGCAAGGTGCGGGGCGCCGACATCACCATGGTGTTTCAGGAGCCGATGACCTCGCTCAACCCGCTGCACACGATCCAGCGCCAGATCGGCGAGGTCTTGCAGCTCCACCGGGGGCTCACCGGCAAGCGGGCCCGGGCCCGGATCCTCGAACTGCTCGACCTCGTCGGCATCCGCGACGCCGAGCGGCGGCTCGGCGCCTATCCGCACGAACTCTCGGGGGGCCAGCGCCAGCGGGTGATGATCGCCATGGCGCTCGCCTGCGAACCCGACCTGCTGGTGGCCGACGAGCCGACCACGGCGCTCGACGTCACCGTGCAGGCGCAGATCCTGTCGCTGCTCGCGGACTTGCAGGGGCGGCTGGGCATGGCGATGCTGTTCATCACCCACGATCTCGGCATCGTGCGCCGCATCGCCAACCGCGTGAACGTCATGCTCGCCGGCCGCATCGTCGAGGCCGGCCCGGTGGCCGAGGTGTTCGCCAGACCGCGCCACGAGTACACGCAGCGTCTCCTCTCCTCCGAGCCGACGGGCCGCGCCAACCCCGTCGACACGGATGCCCCCTGGCTGATGCAGGCCGGACCGATCAAGGTCTGGTTCCCGATCAAGCAGGGCCTGCTCCGGCGCACCACCGACCACGTCAAGGCGGTGGACGGCGTCAAACTCTTGGTCCGCCGGGGCGAGACCGTGGGCGTGGTGGGGGAATCCGGTTCGGGCAAGACCACGCTCGGCCTCGCCCTGCTGCGACTGACCGCGTCGGAGGGGCCGATCGTGTTCCTCGGCAAGCCGATCGAGGCGTTGAGCCCGCGCGCGATGCGGCCGCTCCGGCGCGACATGCAGGTGGTGTTTCAGGATCCCTACGGCTCGCTCTCGCCGCGCATGTCTGTGGGCGACATCGTGGCCGAGGGGCTGGCGGTGCAGGGGCAGGCGGGCACGTCCGCGCAGCGCCGCGCCAAGGTCGCCAAGGCGTTGACCGATGTCGGCCTCGACCCGGCCGCGATGGACCGCTACCCGCACGAGTTCTCCGGCGGCCAGCGCCAGCGCATCGCCATCGCCCGCGCCATCGTACTGGAACCGCGCTTCGTGGTGCTCGACGAGCCGACCTCGGCGCTGGACCGCTCGGTGCAGGCGCAGATCGTGACGCTGCTGCGCGATCTCCAGCGCGAGCGGCAGCTCGCCTACCTGTTCATCAGCCACGATCTGAAGGTGGTGCGCGCGCTGGCGAACTACGTGCTGGTCATGCAGAACGGGCGCGTGGTGGAGGAGGGACCCACCGCCGACATCTTCGAGCGGCCGCGGACCGAGTACACCCGGACCCTGTTCGCCGCCGCCTTCGACCTGAAGGCCGATCCGCAGGGGGATCCTTCCCGCGACGCGATCCCGGCCTGACCCCATGCCCCGCGCCCTCCTCGTCGTTCTCGATTCCGTCGGAATCGGCGGCGCCCCCGACGCCGCCCGCTACGGCGACGCCGGCGCCGACACCCTCGGGCATATCGCCGAGACCTGCGCCCGGGGGGCGGGCGACCGCGTCGGCCTGCGCGCCGGGTCGCTCACGCTGCCGCATCTCGCCGCGCTCGGGATCGGCCTCGCCTGCGAGGGCGCCACCGGCCGGGTGCCGCCGGGGCTCCGCCCCCGAGGACCGGTGGAGGGGGCCTGGGGCCATGCGATCGAGAACGCGGCCGGAAAGGACACGCCGTCCGGCCACTGGGAGATCGCGGGCGTGCCCGTACCGGAGCCCTGGGGGCATTTCCCCGACGCGCGGCCGGCCTTCCCGCCGGACTTGACCGAGGCGCTGATCCGCGAGGGCGGCCTGCCCGGCATCCTGGGCGACCGCCACGCGGCGGGCACCGCGATCATCGAGGCGCTCGGCGCGGAGCACGTCCGCACCGGCAAGCCGATCTGCTACACCTCGGCCGACAGCGTCTTCCAGATCGCCGCCCACGAGGAGGCTTTCGGCAAGGAGCGGCTGTACGAGCTGTGCCTGACGGCGCGGCGGCTCTGCGACCCCTACCGGGTGGCGCGCGTCATCGCCCGGCCCTTCCTCGGCTCGCCGGAGACGGTGTTCCGCCGCACGGCGAACCGCCGGGACTTCGCCGTGACGCCCCCCGGCACCACCCTGCTCGACCGGTTGGGGCAGGAGGGCAGGGCGACGGTGAGCGTCGGCAAGATCGGCGACATCTTCGCCCACCGCGCCACCGGCCGCGAGATCAAGGCCGCGGGCAACGCGGCCTGCCTCGACGCGGCGCTCGGGGCGCTGGCCGACCTGCCCGACGGCGGCCTCGTCTTCGTCAACCTCGTGGATTTCGACACGGAGCACGGCCACCGCCGCGACGTGCCGGGCTACGCCGCCGAGCTGGAAGCCTTCGACGCGCGGGTGCCGGAGATCCGCGCGGCGCTGAGGGCCGGCGACCTCTGCCTCGTCACCGCCGACCACGGCAACGATCCGACCTGGCACGGCACAGAGCACACCCGGGAGCAGGTGCCGGTGCTGGCCTTCGGCCCCGGCCTCGTTCCCGGACCGCTCGGTCGGCGCGAGAGCTTCGCCGACATCGGCGCCTCGGTGGCGGCGCATCTCGGGCTGCCGCCGCTGGAGGCGGGGCGGTCGTGGTGGTGAGGGATCGGCCGCAGACCCACACCAAATCCGTTTGATCCCTCTGGGATAGCGCATTCGGCTTCGACCAAGCGCCGCGCGGGCTGGTCCGATACCGGCTCCGCTTTGATCAGCGCAGACGGTATCGGGCCGTCCCACTCGCCCGCTCTTCGCGCTCCTCCGCGGCCAGGGCCTGCAGGTCGGCCGGCCCGATCGCATCGAGGGGCCGGCGGATGCGGAAGGTGCGGGTCGGCTCGGACAGGCGCATCACCAGCACCACCGTCTCCACGTCCGGGCAGCCGGGCTCGGCGCAGGCGATTTCGGTGACCGCGAGCACGTCGTCGGCGTCGAGCCCGAGCAGCGGGAACAGCGTCGCCTTCACCTGAGCCGACAGCCGCGCCCGCGCCGCGTTGCGCACGCGCCATTCCTTCAGGCCGAGGAAGCCCATCGCCTCAGGCGGCCTCGCGCCGCCAGGGCGGGAACGGGTCGGGCAGGTGGCGGAAGGCGGCCGGGTCGAAGCGCGTGGCCCGCTCGGAGCCGACGAGGCAGGCGTCGAGCGCCGCCGTAATCGCCGCCCGGTCCATGCCGGTGCCGATGAACACGAGTTCCTGGCGCCGGTCGCCCCAGACCTCGCTCCAGTGCCCGTCGAGCCGCTCGCGGAACTCCGGGATATCGGGCCAGCGCCCGCGCGGGATCGCGCTCCACCAGAAGCCCATGGCGCCGACATGGGCCACCGCTCCGGCGAGCGAGAACTCGCCGACCCAGTCGGGCCGCGTCGCCAGCCAGAAATGCCCCTTGGCCCGGATCAGTCCCGGCCAGGTCGCATCGACAAACCCGGAGAATCGGGTCGGATCGAAGGGCCGGCGGGCGCGGTAGATGAAGGAGCCGATGCCGTATTCCTCCGTTTCCGGCAGGTGCTCGTGCGCGCCGTAGAGTTCCTTGAACCAGAGCGGGTGCTGCTCGGCCCGCTCCTCGTCGAACAGGCCGGTGTTGAGGATGGCGTCGAGCGGCGCCCGGCCGTGGCTCGCCTCGACGATGCGGGCGTCGCCGTTGAGGCCGCGCACCACGGAGCGCACCAGGGCGAGTTGCTCGGGCGTCACGTCGGCGGCCTTGTTGACCACCACCACGTCGGCGAACTCGATCTGCTCCACCAGCAGATCGACGAGCGTGCGGGTGTCGGCCTCGCCCGCCGTCTCGCCCCGGTCGCGCAGGAAGGCGTTCGAGCCGTAGTCGCGGAGCAGGTTCACCGCGTCCACCACGGTCACCATGGTGTCGAGGCGGGCGACGTCGCTCAGCGCCCGGCCCGCCTCGTCGCGGAACGAGAAAGTGCTCGCCACCGGCAGCGGCTCGGCGATGCCGGTGCCCTCGATCAGCAGATAGTCGAAGCGACCTTTCTCCGCGAGCCTTCGCACCTCGGCGAGCAGGTCGTCGCGCAGGGTGCAGCAGATGCAGCCGTTGGTCATCTCCACCAGCCGCTCGTCGGTGCGCGACAGGTCCGCTCCGCCCGCGCGCACAAGGTCGGCGTCGATGTTGACCTCGCTCATGTCGTTGACGATCACCGCCACCCGCCGGCCCTGCCGGTTGGTCAGCACGTGGTTGAGCAGGGTGGTCTTGCCGGCCCCGAGGAAACCGGACAGGACGGTGACGGGAAGCCGGGGATCGATCCGAGACATGAACGCCCTCAAGTTATGTAACCTTATAACATTACCTGATCCGGGCCGAGTCAAGCCGTGACCCTGGCCGCCGCAGGCGAAGCATCGCGGCTCCTGCACGAAAAGCGGGGACGGGCAGCCCCCGATCGCACGGACGATCGAAACTTCGCGCGCAATCGCGCGTATGCAGACACAGCCCATCGAAGGGCGACGAAGGAGTGAGGCGTGCGTCCCTGGCGCGACGGACCCGGCGACCGGCGCAGCTACCATCACGGCAACCTCAAGGAGGCCTTGATCGAGGCGGCTCGCCGGTTCATCGCCGAGCGCGGCGTGGGCGGCTTCACCCTGGTCGATGCGGCGCGGCTCGTGGGCGTCACGCCCGCCGCGCTCTACCGCCACTTCCGCGGACGCGAGGCGCTGCTGGAGGAGGTGGCGGGCCGGGGCTTCGCCGACCTCGCCGACCGGCTCGGGCGGGCGCTGGCCGGTCGCGGCACGCCGCTGGAGCGCTTCACCCGGATGGGAGAGGCCTATCTCGCCTTCGCCGAGGAGGAGCCGGGCTACTACGCGGCGATCTTCGACGTGCGCAGCGTTGGCCTGACGCCCGACGTCGAGCGGCCCAACCCCTTCGACCTGCTGCTGGAGGCCCTGCGCAATACCTTTCCGGACGGGTTCGGCGGGGTCGATCCGCGCTTCGTGGCGCTGGAGGTCTGGGCGCTCTCGCACGGCATCGCCACGCTCTCGGCGGCGGGGCAGCTGCCGAAGTCGGGACCCGACAAGTACGAACTGCTGCGTGCGGGCGTTCTCGCCCTCGTCCATGGGGCCGGCGCCGCGTCGCCGCGCCGCGCCGGGACGGAGTGAAGGAGCTGACGTCGCCGCGCGGCGCCCTCTTGAAACCGGAGAACCGGCCCCGCATGTGAATGTCGTTCACATTCACATCGGAGTCACCCAGCCGTGAACACGTCCTCTGCCTCTCCCTGGTCCGCCACGGCCCCCGGCCGCAGCGGCCCCTTCCCGCGCCGATCCCTCGAGATCGGCGCCATCGTCGTCGGCTTCCTGTACTGGTGGCCGATCGCGGTGGGTTACGTTGCCTGGAAGATCGCGGGCTACCCCGCGCTCGGCCAGTTGCGCCACTACGCCCAACGCGGCCCTTCGGATTGGGTCGGCACGAGCGGACCGTCGCGCTTCGCCGCGGCCTACCGGGCGGCTCGCAACGTCGGCGGCACCGGCAACGCGGCCTTCGACGACTACCGGCGGACCGAGCTCGAGCGCCTGGAG
>Ga0182229_1000035_pt1 | contig 31893 bp, 30 predicted proteins | sample G6R1MG_32_FD_129663 | JGI IMG/M metagenome (GOLD analysis project Ga0182229, IMG submission 129663) | Miscanthus phyllosphere microbial communities from Michigan, USA - G6R4_MAIN_07NOV2016_LD1 MG | ecosystem: Host-associated > Plants > Phyllosphere > Phylloplane/Leaf | place: USA: Michigan...
AAGACGATGGGCGAGGTGATGATACGCGGCTACATCGTGATGCGCGGCTACCTCAAGAACCCGGCGGCGACGGAGGCCGCGTTCACGGGCGGCTGGTTCCGCACGGGCGACCTCGGGGTGAAGCACCCGGACGGCTACGTGCAGCTGAAGGACCGCTCGAAGGACATCATCATCTCCGGCGGCGAGAACATCTCCTCGATCGAGGTCGAGGACGCCCTGTTCAAGCATCCGGCGGTGACGGCCGCCGCCGTCGTGGCCCGGCCCGACCCGAAATGGGGGGAGACCCCCTGCGCCTTCGTCGAATTGAAGCCGGGGGCCTCGGCCTCCGCCGACGATCTCATCCAATGGTGCCGGGGGCGGCTCGCCTCGTACAAGCTGCCGCGCCACGTGATCTTCGGCGAATTGCCCAAGACCTCCACCGGCAAGGTGCAGAAATACATCCTGCGCGCCCGCGCCCGCGAGGGCACGGACGGCGCCTGACGGCTCAGTCCCGGCGCGGGCGGCGGGACGCGCTCGCCTTCACCCGTACCGGCATCCGGCGGGGGGCCAGGGAGGCCTGGAGCGCGGCAAGGCCGATCGCGGCGAGTCCAGCGGCGAGGACGGCCTGGGCGAGTGTGGGATCCACGTGAGGTTCCTCCTGTACGCCGACCCAAGGTGGCGATCCCCGGCCGCTTCCGCCAGATTCCCCGGCGGTGAGGCTGGCATGCAGCCTGGGGATGCGGTGACGCAGGCCCCCCCGTCACACGAATCGTCATGCGGATCGCGTAGCGAGACCCGATGCGCCGCCGCCGGCCATTGGATATGTGGCGCGGGCGCGTGCGTTCACAGGTGCCCGCGACGGTCGCGGCATGACGCGGGGGATCGGATGGGTCGGTACGGGCGGGGTTTCGGCGCGGTGACGGCGGCGCGGATCGCAGGCCTCATCGTCGTGGGAGGCCTTTTCGCGGGAGGTCCCGGTGCCTCCGCCGCCCTGGCGCAGGGCACGGTGGCCCGGCCCGCCAACGAGCCCGCCGCCCCGGCGCCCGGCGATCCGGTGACGCGGGCGAGCTACTTCTTCGTCGGCGGCCGCTACCAGAAGGTCGGCGAGAAGACCCTGATGGTCGGGCAGATGTTCGTGGAGGTCCGCACCCCCGCGAAGGTCACGCAGCCCTATCCCGTGGTGATGGTCCACGGCCTCGCCCAGAGCGGCCTCAACTTCATGACCACGCCGGACGGCCGCTCCGGCTGGGCGCAGCGCTTCGTGGAATGGGGCTATCAGGTCTACGTGGTGGATCAGGTCGGGCGCGGGCGCTCCGGCACCAACCCGGAGGTCTACGGCCCCTACGACCGCCTCGGCACCCGCGACCTGGAGCGAACCTTCACCGCGCCGGAGGTCTACGACCTCTATCCGCAGGCCAAGCTGCACACCCAATGGGCCGGCGGGCCGGGCGTCCAGGGCAACCCGAGCTTCGACCAGTATTACGCGAGCCAGGTCCCCTACCTCGCCAATTCCCAGCAGACGGAGGATCTGGTCGATGCGGCGCTCGGCGCCCTCCTCGACCGGACGGGGCCGGTCATCCTCGTCACCCACGGCCAGGGATCGCTGTTCGGCTGGGCCCTGTCGGATTCCCGCCCCGACCTCGTGAAGGCGCATATCGCCGTCGAGCCGGGCGGTCCGCCCTTCTTCGACGTGAAGTTCCGGGGCGGCAAGGACTTCTGGGAGAAAACCGGCGAGGGCCGCGCCCGCGCCTACGGTATCACCCGCATGCCCCTGACCTTCGCGCCCCCGGTGAAGACGCCGGAGGACCTCGCCGTGGTGCAGCAGGCCAAGGCCCCCGGTGACGGGCAGGTCCGCTGCTGGCTGCAGGGCGAGCCCGTCCGCGCCCTGCCCAACATCGCCAAGGTGCCCGCCGTGATCGTGACGGCGGAGGCCTCCTTCCACGCCACCTACGACGATTGCACCGCCGCCTTCCTCGCCCAGGCCGGCGCCAAGCCTGAGGTGATCCACCTCGCCGACCAGAAGGTGCGGGGCAACGGCCACATGGTCATGGTCGAGAAGAACAGCGACCTCGTCGCCGACACCCTGATGGGCTGGCTGTCCGGGCGCGTGCGCCCGTGAGGGGCCGCCTCGCGCGGGCGTGATCGATTCGCCACAGGGTTGCGTAAGCGTTCGCGACGCCCTTGCGAGCGTGTCCTTTGCCACGTACCCATTCTGAAAAGCGCAGTCGGCGCAATAGTTTATCATAGTTCTAAACAACATGGCAGCCGCGCCGGGACCTCCCGGTGAACGGGGATGGCTGGCCGTTCGGGGAGTGGGGCAGTGAGAGTCGGTCGTACATGCAAGGGGGCCCTGCGGGCCCTCATCCTCGCCGGCACCTCCCTCGCCGCCCTGACGGCCGCCCGCGCGCAGGAGGCCACGCCGCGCGGCGGCGCGAGCGTCCAGCTCGACGAGATCAGCGTCGAGAGCCGGGGCGCGGGCGGGGTGACGGGGCCCGTGGCGGGGGGCGCCTCCATCGGCTCGCCCGCCGGCGTTGAGGATCCGCGCGGGCCTGTCGCCGGCTACGTGGCGACGCGCTCGGCCACCGCCACCAAGACCAACACGCGGCTCGTGGAGACGCCGCAATCCATCACCGTGGTCGGCCGGAAGCAGATCGACTCTCAGAACGCCCAGACCCTGACCCAGGCGACGCAGTACGTGGCCGGCGCCTTCTCCGGCTCCTTCGGCTTCGACACGCGCAACACCTTCATCTACCTGCGCGGCTTCAACGTCAGCGATTACGGCATCTACCGCGACGGCCTGCAGACGCTGAATTACGGCTTCGGCTACTTCAACGTGAACACGTTCGGCCTGGAGCGGATCGAGATCCTGCGCGGCCCGGCGGCGGTGCTGTTCGGCGCGGGCTCCCCCGGCGGCATCGTCAACCAGGTGAGCAAGCGGCCGACCACCGAGCCCTTCGGATATGTCGAGGTCGGCGGCGGCTCCTTCGGCCAGAAATACGCGGCCTACGATTTCGGCGGCCCGGCCGACAAGGAGGGCCACTGGTTCTACCGCGTCACCGGCTACGGCCGGAACGGCGGCACGCAGGTCGATGGCGCCCCCGACGACAGCTACTCCATCGCCCCGAGCGTCACCTACCGCCCCGACGGGGCGACGAGCCTGACGGTGCTCACCTCGTTCCAGCACGACAACACCGCCGTCACGGCGAACTTCCTGCCGTATATCGGCACGGTGCGGCCCCAAGCGCTCGGCCTGCGCATCCCCCGCTCGCTCAACGTCGGCGACGCGCGGCTCAACACCTACCAGCGCGATCAGGCCTTCCTCGGCTATGAGTTCGAGCACGTCTTCAACGAGACCTGGGCCTTCCGCCAGAACCTGCGCTACTCGTTCGGCGAGAGCTTCCAGAATTCCGATATCGGCCAGCTCGGCTACGCCTTCGGCGATTCGACCCAGACCCAGCTCGCCCGCTACCAGTTCCGCGACCATGCCCGCGTGAACATCTTCCAGGTCGACAACCAGGCCGAGGCGCGCTTCTCGGACGGGTTCTTCCGCCACGACGTGCTGATGGGGCTCGACTACAAGGATTACCGCCTGACCGACAATCAGGCGTCGCTGTTCCCGGCCTCGAACCTCAACATCGTGGCGCCGGTCTATGCGGGCGCGGACGGCATCCCGAGCCCGTACCTGATCAATTCCAACACCTTCACGCAGCTCGGCCTCTACGTGCAGGACCAGATCAAGATCACCGACCGGCTGACCCTGCTGCTCGGCGGGCGCCAGGACTTCGCCGACAACCGGGTGGTCGACAAGCTCAACAACGGTCTCGGCAACACCGGCCGCAGCGACAACGGCACGACCTACCGTACGGCGCTGATCTACAATTTCGACAACGGGCTCGCCCCCTATGTCAGCTACTCGACCTCGTTCCAGCCGCTGATCGGCACCGGCCGCCTCAGCGACACGTTCAAGCCGGAGACGGGCACGCAGATCGAGGGCGGCGTGAAGTTCGAGCCGCCGGGCCAGGGCTACTTCCTGACGCTGGCCGGCTTCGACATCCACCGCAAGAACACCCTGACGCCGGACCCGGTGAACACCCTGTTCCAGGTGCAGCTCGGCGAGGTCCGCTCCACGGGCTTCGAGGCGCAGCTGGTGGCGAACGTGTTCGAGGGCCTCGACGTCGCCGCCTCCTACACGATCTACGGGCTCACCAACGAGCGCGGCGGCGCCGACATCCTCGGCAAGGTGCCGGTGAACGTGCCGGAGAACTTCGCCAACGCCTTCTTCGACTACACGATCCCCGTGGGCGCCCTGCGCGGCTTCGGCTTCGGCGGCGGCGTGCGCTACTTCGGCCGCTCCTTCGCGGACACGGCCAACCTCTACCGGGTGCCGGATTACGTGCTGTTCGACGCGCAGGTCCATTACAACTGGGACCGCTGGCGGCTCGCCGTCACCGCCACGAACATCGGCGACCGCCGCTACGTCTCCTCCTGCCAGGCCTTCAACTCGTGCTTCTACGGCGACGCCCGCCGGGTGCTGGCGAGCCTGAGCTACAAGTGGTGATCAGGCCTGATCCGAGAGCCGCGTCGGCAGGTCGGTGATCCGCAAGCCCCGGCGCAGGGCGCGGGAGAGCGCATCGACGGCCATCGTCATGAGGGCGGTGGCCGCGATCAGCACCACGGCCACGTCGAGGCGCAGCTCCGAGATCGCGGCATCGACGTAGAAGCCGAGGGTCGTCACCCCGAGGATGCCGAAGATGGCGCTCTCCCGCAGGATCAATTCCCAGCGGTAGAGGAGGAGGGCCAGGAACTGCCCATAGAGGCGGGGCAGGGTCTCGTAGGCGTAGAGGTTCAGCCCCCGCGGCGCGTCGGGCCGGTAGGGGATGGCGTCGGCGTGCCGGCCCATCAGGTAGCCGATGATCCCCGCATTGTGCAGCGACAGGGCGATGATCGCCGGCAGCATCGAGGGGCCGAGCAGCTGCAGGCAGAGATAGGCCAGCATGTATTCCGGCGTGGAGCGCACCACGACGAGGAGCACCCGCCCGAAGGGCCGCCCCAGGGGCCCGGTGAAGCGCCGGGCGGTGAGGGGAAACAGGAGCAGCGCCCCGATCGCCGTCGCCACCAGGGCGATCTGCGCCAGCACCAGGGTCTGCGCGGCGCCGGGCAGGATCTGATCGGTGAGGATCGGCCGGAACCACGCCCAAAGGGACGTCCAAGACCCCTCCCCGCCCCGCAGCGGCGCGGGCACGATGTCGTGGGTGAGGAAGCGGACGAGGCTCGGGCCGATCGCGGCATGGCCGATGGCGGGCGGCAGGGCCAGGAGGGCGCCCACGAGGAGGAACGGCACGGTCCAGCGCCGCACCCAGAGCCGCCGCGTCCCGATCAGCGCGTAGAACACGAGGAGCAGCGCCCCGGCCTCGGCGTAGCGCCCCTGCCGGAAGGCGGATTCGAGGGTGAAGCCCATGGTCGGCAGGCCGATGAAGCCGAGCACGAGGCTGGAGCGCATCCCGCATTCGAGGCGGTAGAGGGTGTAGTCCGCGAAGCGCCCGGCGAGGTCGGGCAGGCGGGCATAGGCGAAGGCCGAAACCGCCCCCGTCCCCGGCGGCAGGACGCGCAGGGCCGAGAGGTCCGCCTCCTCGATGATCTCCGAATAGACCTTGGCGCAGATGCCGGCATAGGGCAGCGCGATGGCGAGCACCCCGGTCGTCGCCGAGAGGCCGAAGACCTGCATCAGCAGCAGCGCCCAGAACAGTTCGTGCACCGAGCGCAGGCCCGCGCAGGTCACGCGCACGATCCGCGAATGGGCGAAGGGGATGGCGAGCAGGAACCCCACCCCGGCCCCACACCCGACGCCCAGCACCGCGAAGGCGACCGTGTAGACGACGCTCCAGCCCTCGACGGACCCGACATCCGGCCGGATCAGCCCGGCGAGGAGCCGCGAGAGTTCCGCGAACGGGTGCAGGGTGGTGACGTGCAGGTCCGCCACGGCGAGGCAGAGCAGCGCGGCGAGGGCGAACCCGCCGCTCACCGCGCGATAGCCCGGCAGGCGCGGGGCGAGGCGCATCAGGCGGCCTCGTAGAACGGCCTGAGCCGGGCGGGATCGACCTCGGATGCCGGGGCGTCGAGGACGATGTGCCCGGCCTCCAGCACCACGATGCGGTCGGCCTGCGCCTGCGCCAGGGCGATGTCGTGCAGGGCGAGGATCAGGGTCTCGTGGGTCGCGGCCAGGGTCGCGAGGACGGCGGCGCCCTGGCGCGGGTCGAGCGCCGAGACCGGCTCGTCGCCGACGAGGACCGGGCGGCCGTTGTAGAGGGCGCGGGCCACCGAGATCCGCTGCTGCTGCCCGCCGGACAACTCCCCCGCCCGCGCCCAGAGCTTGTCCGCCATGGCGACGCGGGCGAGCACCGCCTCCACCGCGGCGATGTCGGCCTTGGCCGGGCGGACGAGGGTGCGCAGGTTGTGCAGGGTCGGGCGGCGGTCGAGGCGGCCCATGTAGACGTTGTGGAACACGGTCAGGGTCCGCACCAGGGCGGCGGCCTGCGGCACCAGGGCGACCTGCTCGGGGATCCGCTCGCGGATCAGCCCGAGCAGGGTGGACTTGCCGGCGCCGGAGCGGCCCATCAGGGCGACGCGCTCGCCCGCGCGGATCGTCAGGTCGATGCCCGAGAGCACCTCGCGCCCGCCATAGGCGGCCCGCGCGCCCTTGAGGACGAGGAGGGGTTCGGACACCGGCCTGTCCCGGATCAGTCGAGCAGGCCCGTCGCCTTGCCGACCTCGATCAGCGGTTCGTAGGCGGCGTTGGTGACGGGGATGAACTTCGAGCGCCCGAACGGTTCGAGGATCGCCGGATCGGTGACGCCCACGAGCGCCGCCCGGAGCTTCTCGGTGAAGCCGGCGCCGTAGGTCGCATCCACGTCGCCGCGCACCGTCCACTGGTAATCGGGGAAGGGCGGGCTCTCCCAGATCACCGAGACGGCCTTCGGGTCGACCTTGCCGGCCTTGGAGTCGAGGTCCCACACGGAGAAGTCGACGGCGCCGACCTCGAATGCGCCGGATTGCACGAGCTGGATCGTGCGCGAATGGTCGCCGGAGAAGCCGACGCGGGAGAAGACCTGCTCGGGGCTCTTGCCGGGGAAGGCCTCGCGGATCCGGTATTCCGGCATCAGCCGGCCGGAGGTCGAGGCGCGGGCGCCGAAGGTGAAGGTCTTGCCGGCGATGGATTTCGGGAAGTCCGCCGCGCGGGCGAGGCCGGTGGCGGCGTTGGCGATGAGGTAGAAGCGGAAGGCCGCGTCCTCGGCGCCCTGCGCAATGGCCTGCGAGCCCGGCACCGCCTTGCGGGCCTGGACCCCGGTGAAGCCGCCGAACCACGCGAGCTGCACCTGCCCGTTGGTGAAGGCCGTGACCGCCGCCGGGTAGCTCTTCACCGGCACGTAGCGCACCGGCACGCCGAGCTTGCCTTCGAGATACTGCGCGACCTTGCCGAACCGCTCCACGAGGCGGCTCTCGTCCTGATCGGGGATGCCGGTGAAGACCAGGGGCGGCTTGGTCTGGGCCGAGGCCGGCCCCGCGAGGGCGAGCCCCGCCGCCAGCAGCCCGCAGGCGAGCCGCGCGATTCGTCCGATCCCGACCATGATCCCCCCATCCCGGCGCGTGGGGCGATGCCCCCGCCGCTGCCACGTAGAGCACGCGGCGGCGGAGGGGAATGCACCCGGCGCGCCGGTTCGGCGATCAGTGATGGTGGCGGCGGCGATGGGCATGACGGTGAGGGCGCATGCCGTGGCCGCGCATCATCGCGGCCCGCGAGCCCATCCGGGCCTCGCTGTGCATGTTGCCGAAACGGCCGTTGCCCTGGGCGGCGGCGTCGCGGTCGAGGCCGTCGCCGGGCGAGGCGAAGGACGGGGCGGCGGTGCCGGCGGCGAGCCCGAGGACGAGCAGCGCGCCGAGGACGGTCTTCTTCATGGGAATGAACTCTCCGCAGCCACGCGCTGCCGCAGGCGAACCGGTCGCGCACAAGGGAGTTCCTGGCGCACGGGAACGTGATCGGGAGGGTTGTTTCAAGGTCTCGAATGCCATCGCGCCCTGAAAATGCTATAGGGCAGAGTGGCATTCACGAGGCTGCGAGGCTCGAATGGCGTTTGTCACCGATGTGAAACTGGCAGCCAACGGTCGAATGGTTCTGCCACGGGCGGTGCGCGAAGCGATGGGGGTGACGGGCGAAACACGGATCATCGTCACGGTCGATGGGGAAGACGTGCGCCTGTCGCCCATCAGTGACGTGGTCGCCAAGCTTCAGGCTCTCTACCGCCAGCACGCCAAGCACGATGCGGATACCGATGCTTTCCTGCAGGAGCGCCGTGCCGACGAGAATGCCAAACCGTGAGTTCCGTCGTCTTCGACACCTCCGCCGTGATCGCTCTGCTGCGTGACGAACCCGGTGCGGCTCAGGTCGCCGGTCATATCGGCCAAGCCGCCATGTCCACCGTGAACCTTCAGGAACTCGTCAAGGCGCTCATCCTTCGCGGTCTGTCCGAGCCGCACATCGCGGAGATGGTGCAGGAGCTGCGCCTCGACCTCCATGCGCATGATCGGGCGGATGCCTTCGCCTCGGCGCGCTTGACGGAGGCGACGCGCCGGCAGGGAAGCGGCCTCGGCGACCGAACCTGCATGGCGCTCGCCATCAAGCTCGGCCTGCCGGTCCTCACCGCGGACCGGGCCTGGGCCGAGCTGAGCGTCCCCGGCCTTACGGTCGAGGTGATCCGCTAGGATTCCGCGTCGATCGTGTAGAGGGCGCCGTGCTCCGTCTCGGTGCCGGGGACCGGGTGGGGCCGGAACGGCGTCGCGAAGGGGCCGCCCAGCAGGCGCACGATCTCCTCCGAGGCGGCGATGGCGAGGTCGGCGGCCTTGGCGCGGACCTCGATGCGGGCCAGCATGTTCATCGCCGGCCCGAGCACCGTGTACTCGGCCCTCACCCCGTCATCGAACACGCCGACGAGGAGGGTGCCGGCATGGATCGCCGTGGCGGTGCGGATCTCGAAGCGATCCTCCGCCCGGCGCCGGGCGTTCACCGCCGCGAGGCGGGCCTGGATGTCGAGGGCGCAGGCCGCCGCCGCGCGGGCCTGCTCCTCCGCCGTGCCGGTGATGAACTGCGCCAGCACCGCATCGCCGATATACTTGTCGACCATGCCCCCCTGCGCGGCCACCGCGGCCTGCGTCTGCGCCCGCACGGCCATCAGGGCGGCCACCATCTCCTCCGGCGGATGCCGCTGGCTGAGGGCCGAGAAGCCCCGGATGTCGAGGATCAGCAGGCAGGCATGGCGGCGGTGGAGGCCCATCGCGTCCAAGGCGAGGTCCCGGGCGACGGCGTTCGGCACGAAGCGGGCGAGCCGCCCGCGCTCGCTCTCCACCTCCAGCGTCCGGTCCACGGCCCGGCGCAGGCGGGTGACGCCGTCGATGACGAGGAGGCCCGTGGCGACGAAGGTCGCGAGCCCGATCACCTGCATCGGCGCGTCGCCGTTCAGGCCGGGGAACAGGCCCGGATAGGCGAGCCCCACGAGGAAGGCGGCCACCCAGCTCGCGGTGACGATGGCGCAGAACAGCAGGGTGTGGGACACCTGCATGCTCAGGCCGGTCTGCAGCAGGAGCAGGTAGGCGGGCAGGCGGCTCACCGCGTCGGCGCCCTCCCCCGTGCCGCCCCCGGCCAGCATGTGCTCCACGATGACGTAGACCGCGAGCACGGCGTTGAGGCCGGTCCCCGCCCAGGAATAGGCCGTCGCGGACCGGCTCCGCCCCCGCTCGCCGAGCCCGAACCACACCGTGCCGAGGCCGTAGAGGCCCAGGATGAACCAGTGGCTCAGGGCGTGCAGGGAGCCGTCATAGGCCTGGGCGGCCATGAGCAGCACGAGGAGGATGACGATCCGCAGCGCGGTGAGACGCGGCTGCCCACCCTCCTGCATCACCCGCAGGGCGGCGTCGTGGGCGGTCTCGGGGACCGCCGTCGCAGGCGGTGTCATCCGGCGCGCCCGAGGCGGCGGGCGCCGCCGAAGCGGTTGAGGAAGCGCGGCTCCTTCTCGGGGGCGACGCGCACGGCGAGGTGCAGCGTCCCGTCCGGCTCCGCGCGCCGGTCGAGGATCTCGGCGTTCTCGTAGAGCCAGTGCAGGGCGGCCCCGTCCTCCGGCGGCAGGGACACCGCGAAGCTCGTGCGCGACTTCGCGATCCGCGCCTCGATCCGGCTGATGAGGGCGGACAGCCCCTCCCCCGTCAGCGCCGAGACGAGGACCGGCGCGTCGCTGTCGCGGTCGTTGCGCACCCGGCCCTGGCCCGAGAGGTTGAAGAGCCGCGTGCGCTCGTCCTCGTCCAGCAGGTCGGCCTTGTTCCAGACCTCGATGAGCCGGCCGTCCGCCGTGTCGATGCCGAGTTCGTGCAGCACCTGCCCCACATCCTCGGCCTGGGCCGCGTTGTCCTCGTGGCTGACGTCGCGCACATGCAGCAGCACGTCGGCCTCGATGGCGTCCTCCAGCGTGGCGCGGAAGGCCGCGATGAGCGGGGTCGGCAGGTCGGAGATGAAGCCCACCGTGTCGGAGAGGATCACCGTCTCGCCATGGGGCAGCTTGGTCGCCCGCGCGGTGGGGTCGAGGGTCGCGAACAGCATGTCCTTGGCTGTGACCTCGGCGCGGGTCAGGGCGTTGAACAGGCTCGACTTTCCGGCATTGGTGTAGCCCACCAGCGCCACGATCGGGTACGGCACCCGCGCCCGGCTCTGCCGATGCAGGCCGCGGGTGCGCACGACGGCGTCGAGATCGCGCTCGATCCGGGTCATGCGCTCCTGGATCATCCGCCGGTCGGCCTCGATCTGGGTCTCGCCGGGGCCGCCGAGGAAGCCGAAGCCGCCGCGCTGGCGCTCCAGGTGGGTCCAGGACCGGACAAGGCGCGACTTCTGATAGGCGAGGTGCGCGTGTTCGACCTGCAGCGTGCCCTCGCGGGTGGAGGCGCGGCGGCCGAAGATCTCCAGGATCAGGCCGGTGCGGTCGATGACCTTGGCGCCCCAGGCCTTCTCGAGGTTGCGCTGCTGCACGGGCGAGAGGGCGCAATCCATCACCACGAGGCCGATCTCCTCGGTCTTGACCAGCCCGGCGATCTCATCGACCCGGCCCTTGCCGAGATAGGTCGAGGGCCGGATGCGCGGCAGGGTGATGGGTAGGCTCAGGGTGACGTCGAGCTCGATGGCGGCGGCGAGGCCGGTCGCCTCGTCGAGCCGCGCCTCCACCGAGCGGGAGGGCGCGGCGACCCGGCCCGCCGGACCCGCGTTGCGGGCGAGGTAGGGGCCGATCACCAGGGTTCGGGTCGAGGCGGCGATCTCGCCCTCGGGCGCCGCGTGGGCCCGGAGGCGGGCCTCACCCGAGGTCAAAGTCTCGCTCATGCAGAAATGGCGCTCGCCGGTTCGCTCTTGTTCGCTCACGCTCATATGGGCGCGGGCGGGGCGGATGCCAACCGGCTGGCTCCTCTCCCTTTGGATCGGGGAGAGGGCGAGGTCTTACGCCTTCTCGGGCGTCTCGTCCGGCTCGAAGAGCTGAACCGGATGGCCCGGCATGATGGTCGAGATGGCGTGCTTGTAGACGAGCTGGGAATGACCGTCCCGGCGCAGCAGCACGCAGAAGTTGTCAAACCAAGTTACGACGCCTTGCAGTTTAACGCCGTTGACGAGGAAGATCGTCAGCGGGATCTTGTTCTTGCGGACATGATTGAGGAAGGTGTCCTGAAGGTTCTGTGCGCGCTCGCCGGCCATTTTCTTCGCCTGTTTGTTGTCCCGATGGGAGTGCCCGGTTCGGGATGGTCCGCCGCCTGCGGAATTGTCCGATGTCCCGCCGACGGCTCCGTATAAAGCATTTGCATTCCAAAGCGTGAGCCGAAGCAAGGGCCGTTCCGCGCGGGGCGTGACGGAACGGCAGCGGCTTTATCGCCTCGGGCCGGCCCTACGGCCCGATTCCCAGGGACTTGAGCTTCCGGTGCAGGGCCGAACGTTCCATGCCGATGAATTCGGCGGTGCGCGAGATGTTGCCCGAGAACCGGGCGATCTGCGCCACGAGGTACTCGCGCTCGAAGATCTCGCGGGCCTCGCGCAGCGCGAGGCTCATCAGCTTCTCGCCCCCCGCCCCGGCCGGGGTGGTGGGCACCAGGGCGCCGATCTCCGAGGGCAGCATTTCGGAGGTGACTTCCTGGTCCGGGTCGGCCTGGGTCAGGATCATCAGCCGTTCGACGTTGTTCTTCAGCTGGCGGACGTTGCCCGGCCAGTTGTGCGACTGGAGCACCGCCATCGCGTCCTCGGCGATCACGCGCTTGGGCAGGCCGGTCTGGCCCGAGATGTTGTCCATGAAGAAGCGGATCAGCTCCGGCACGTCCTCGCGCCGCTCGGACAGGGCCGGCACGCGGATCGGCACCACCGAGAGGCGGTGGAACAGGTCCTCGCGGAAGCGGCCCGCCGCGATCTCCTCCTGCAGGTCGCGGGAGGAGGAGGAGATGATGCGGACATCGACGTGGACCCGCGTCGTCCCGCCGACCCGCTGGAAGTTCTGGTCCACGAGGACGCGCAGGATCCGCCCTTGCGTCTCGCGGGGCATGTCCGCCACCTCGTCGAGGTAGAGGGTGCCGCCATGGGCCTCCTCCAAGGCGCCGACCCGGCGGCCGTTCTCGCCCTCGACGCCGAACAGCTCGGCCTCCATCGTCTCGGGGAGGATGGTGGCGGCGTTGAGCAGCACGAAGGGGCCGTTCGCCCGCGTCGAGGCCCGGTGCAGGGTCCGCGCGGCGAGTTCCTTGCCCGAGCCCAGCGCCCCGGTGATCATCACCCGCGCGTTGGTGGGGGCGACGCGCTCCAGGGTCTGGCGCAGCTGGTTGATGGCCAGCGACCCGCCGACGATCTGGTCGGCCGAGCCGGAGCGGGCCTTGAGGTCGCGCACCTCGCGGCGCAGGCGGGAGGCTTCCAGCGCCCGCTCGGCCACGAGGATCAGCCGGTCGGCCTTGAACGGCTTCTCGATGAAGTCGTAGGCGCCCGCCTTGATGGCCGAGACGGCGGTCTCGATGTTGCCGTGGCCGGAGATCATCACCACCGGCAGGTCGGGATGGGCGGCCTTGATCAGGTCGAGCACCTGCAACCCGTCGAGGCGCGAGCCCTGCAGCCAGATGTCGAGGAAGACGAGGTGCGGACGCCGGGATTCGATGGCGCTCAGCGCCTCGTCCGAGCCGCCCGCCGTGCGGCAGCGATGGCCCTCGTCGTCCAGGATGCCGGCGACGAGGTCGCGGATGTCGGCCTCGTCGTCGACGATCAGAATATCGGCGCTCATGCCTGCATCTCCGCGATCCGGGGGGCCGTCGGTGCGGCGCCCTTCTCCTCTGGCGTGGTCGGTGGCCGCTCGGGACCGGCTTCACGCGGCACCCGCATCCGTACCTGCCCGCCGCGACCGGCGGGGTTGTCGTTGAGGGCGATACCGCCGCCGTGCTCCTCGAGCACCTTGCTGACGATGGCAAGCCCGAGCCCCGTGCCGCCCTCGCGGGTGGTCATGTAGGGCTCCAACAGCCGCTGGCGCCCCTCGGCGGGGAAACCCTTGCCGTTATCCGTCACCGTGATCACCGCGAACCCGTCCTCGACGGCGAGCCCCAGGGCGATCTTGCCCTTGCCGAGCACGTCGGGGGGCACCTCGGAGACCGCCTCGACGGCGTTCTTGAGGATGTTGGTGATCACCTGGCTGAGCAGCCGGATGTCGAAGGCCGCCACGATCTTTTCCGACGCGCCCGCGCCGCCCTCGGCGGAGAAGGCGAAGTCGATGTCCGGGTGCGCGACGCGCATCATGAACAGGTTCTGCTTGGCGATCTCGGTGAGGTCGTTGGGGGCGATGGCGGGCTTGGGCATCCGCGCGAAGGCCGAGAACTCGTCCACCATGCGCTTGATCTCGTCCACCTGGCGCACGATCGTCGCCGTGCACTGGTCGAACACCTCCCGGTCGGTGAGGATGACCTTGCCGTATTTGCGCCGGATCCGCTCCGCCGAGAGCTGGATCGGGGTGAGCGGGTTCTTGATCTCGTGGGCGATGCGCCGGGCCACGTCGCCCCAGGCGGAGGTGCGCTGTGCCTGGACGAGGTCGGTGATGTCGTCGAGCGTCACCACCGCGCCCCGCGCCCCGCCCGGCGCCTGCTCGCCGGTGACGCGCACCGTGACCGTGCGCTCCTCCTTGCGCTCGCCCCGGGTGCGGGTGAGCTGGATCTGCTGCTGCACCGCCCGCTGGCGGGCCTCGCCCTCGGCCAGCACCGGGGCAAGTTCGGGCACCGCGACGCCCAGCGGCTGGCCCACCAGCCGGTCGCTGCCGAGGTCGAGCATCCGCTCGGCGGCGGGGTTGGCGATGGTGACGAAGCCCGCCGCGTCGAGGCCGATCACGCCGGGGGAGACGCCCGACAGCACCGCTTCGGTGAAGCGGCGGCGGGCGTCGATCAGGTCGTTGGCGGCCATCAGCCCGGCATGCTGGCGGCGCAGCTCCTGGGTCATCTTGTTGAAGCTCTCGCCGAGGCTCGCGAGGTCGCCGCTGGTCTTCTTCGTGGGCACCTGGGCGTAGAAGTTGCCCGAGGCGACCTGGTCGGCCGCGTTGATGAGCCGCCGGATCGGCGCCACGAAGCGGTTGGCGAAGTTCAGGCCGAACCACACCGCCGAGAGCAGCGCGATCAGCGCGATCAGCACGAAGACCAGGGCGAAGGTGATCTGGATGGAGCGGCGCAGGGAATCGTAGGTCAGGTACTCGGCGGCCGCCGCGCGGGAGACGCCGGGGAACTCGATGGCCAGCGGGTTCACCTCCCGCTGCACCATCAGCACCGCGTCGTCATAGGCGGGCATCCGCAGGAGGGCGGCGAAGACGCGCCCCTCGGAGGGCAGCAGGCAGATCGGATCGGTCGACTTGCCCGCATCCTCGAAGGCGGCGGCCGAGGGCAGGCGCACCTGCTTGAGCACGTCGATGTTGGCCCGCGCCACCACGTCGGTGGGCCCGCGCATGATCTGCGCCACCGGCAAACCGAGATTGGTCGCCCGCGTGGTCAGGAAGGTCTCGAACCACGTCCGGTTCACGTCGAAGTTCGGCCGCGCCCGCGTCAGGTCGTCGTTGAGGATGCGGATCTCGCGGGCGAGCGACTGGCACTGGTTCTCCTGGTAGGCGTCGGCCACCTCCACGGATTTCAGCACCACGTCCCGCACCCGGTCGGTGAAGCCGAGCGACAGGCCCCGGTCGATCGTCACCGAGGCGACCACGGCGAGCAGGATCGTCGGCAGGATCGCGATCAGCGAGAACAAGCCGACGATGCGCGAATGCAGTCGCGCCACGGCGGCGTTCGCCCGGCGGGCATGCAGGAAGACCCGCGCCTCCCAGGCGATGATCACCACGAGCCCGAGCACCAGGGCGACGTTGATGGCCAGAAGGGTGATCCCGTAGGTCGGCGTCGGCGTGACGCGGATGACGCCGGCCAGGATCAGGAAGGTGGTCAGCGCGCAGACCAGCGCCGTGACGACCACCGCCGCGCCGATCCAGCCCGGACCCCGTGGCCCCGGACGCAGGGACTCGGCGAGCGGCGAATCCGCCTGCGGGGCCGGGCCGGCCGGGTCTGGAGCGGGGCCGGACCCGCCCGCATCGGGGCCGGTGGCGGCGCTCCCGGAGCGGGAGAGGAAAGGCATGACTGGTGCAGGGCCACAACAGTGTGGCGGAATTAATACGAATCCGGCGCCGCGCGATAGGCCCGTTGCCGGCTCTCAAGGGCCCGCCCGCGCCTGCGTCCGACTGACGCCGCCGGCCGCCGATCCTTGACCGGCGGGATTCCGGCGCATAGGCCGGTCGGTGGAGGCGAACGGGGTCTGGTGGCCCTCCTGGTCTTCAAAACCAGCGGTACGCCAACAGCGTACGGTGGGTTCGATTCCCATCCGCTTCCGCCACTCCACTCTACTCCCCCCTCAGCGCCAGCCCTCGGCCCCGGCGGCCGGCAGCCGGCCCGTCTCGACCCAATGGCAGGTGGTGGTGTCCTTCACCGCCGCGCAATCGTAGCTGCGCCCGGCGAGCGTCACCTTGTCGACCACGGCGCCGATCCGGTTGCGCGGCAGGGCGGCGCAGCCGAGATGGTCGGCCTTCGGGTCGGCCAGCGTCGCGGCGGCGGCGGTGGGCCCGGCCTGCATCAGCATCCGGTAATTGGCGACGGAGGGGCAGGCGATGACCGGCGCGGCGGGCGTCCGCGCCGCCTTCTCGGCCTGCGACTTCTCCCCCGGCTTCAGGCGAAGGCCCTGCTGGGCCGAGGCCGGCAGGGGGGCCGGCCAGGGGGCCAGCAGCGCGGCGAGGAGGAGGATCGGGAGCGGGTGCGAACGGCTCATGCCCGCCATCCTAGCACAGCCCGCTCCGGCGAGGCTTGACGCTCCCGGTGCCGTCTGCGACCGCAGTGCAAGACCCCGGCGCGCGGCGAAGCCCCGAATCGGCCCGAGGCCGGGGCCCGCGAGAGGAGAGATCATGGCCACGACGATCGAGAGCGACCAGCGGCTCCACCTCGTATTCGGCGGCGAGCTCGAGAACCTCGACGGGATCCGCTTCCGCGACGTGAAGGGCCTCGACATCGTCGGCATCTACCCGGACTACGCCTCCGCCCAGGCGGCGTGGCGGGCCAAGGCGCAGGCCACGGTGGACAGCGCCCAGACCCGCTACTTCGTGGTCCACCTGCACCGCCTGCTCGAGCCGCAGCCGGTCTGAAGCGGCCGACGAACCCATTGTGACACTTGGTCCCCGCTGATATGAGCCTCATCCGTCATGGATCTGCCCCGGTACCCGCGGGGCGGAAGCCGCTTCCCTGCATGGTGCACGGGACGCGTACGGGCGGGACAGCATGAAATCCTCGATCAAGATCGTCGCCGGCAACGCGAGCCGGCCCTTGGCCGAGGCCATTGCCGCCTACCTCGAATTGCCCCTGGCCAAGTGCATGGTCCGGCGCTTCGCCGACATGGAGATCTTCGTCGAGCTGCAGGAGAACGTCCGCGGCGAGGACGTGTTCATCGTCCAGTCGACCTCCTTCCCGGCGAACGACCACCTGATGGAACTGCTGATCATGATCGACGCCGCGCGCCGGTCGTCGGCGCGGCGCATCACGGCGGTGATCCCCTATTTCGGCTACGCCCGGCAGGACCGGCGCACCTCCGGCCGCACCCCGATCTCGGCCAAGCTCGTCGCCAACCTCATCACCGAGGCGGGCGCCGACCGCGTGCTCACCCTCGATCTCCATGCCGGCCAGATCCAGGGCTTCTTCGACATCCCCACCGACAACCTGTTCGCCGCGCCCGTGATGGTGCGCGACATCAAGGAGCGGATGCCCCCCGAGGACCGGATGGTGGTCTCGCCGGACGTGGGCGGCGTGGTCCGCGCCCGCGTGGTCGCCAAGCGCATCGACGCGCCGCTGGCCATCGTGGACAAGCGCCGCGAGCGCCCCGGCGAATCCGAGGTGATGAACATCATCGGCGACGTGCGCGGCCGCTCCTGCATCCTCGTGGACGACATCGTGGATTCCGGCGGCACCCTGGTGAACGCCGCCGAGGCCCTGCTCAACGCCGGCGCCAAGGACGTGTCGGCCTACATCACCCACGGGGTGCTCTCGGGGGGCGCGGTCTCGCGCATCGCCGCCTCGCGGATGAAGGAGCTGGTCATCACCGATTCGATCCAGCCGACCCAGGCCGTGAAGCTCGCCCGCAACATCCGGGTGATGTCGATCGCGCCGCTGCTCGGCGAGGCGATCGGGCGGACGGCCACCGAGTCGAGCGTCTCCAGCCTGTTCGACTGAAGCGTCTGGGATTTTTGTCGCAGTCGCGCCTGCGACATTCTGATTTAGAGTGTCCCTCCTGCGGCCAAGCCGTGGGAGGCGGCCATCACGAAGCACATCGTCGGAATCCACGGCCTCGCCAACAAGCCGCCCCGCGAGGAGAAGGCGGGCTGGTGGGCCGAGGCGATCCGCGAGGGCCTGCGGCGCAATTGCGGCCGCGACGACCCGGTCTCCCTCGATTTCGTCTACTGGGCGGACCTGCGCTACCCCGCGCCCCTGAACGAGGGGGACAACCGCGAGCCCTACGTGCCGGATCTCGGCCTCGGGCCGTTCCCCTCCCCCGCCGGGGAGCCGGCCCGCCGCGAGGCGACCGTCACGGACCGGATCTACCGGGGGCTGGCAAGCCTGCAGGAGGCGGTCGGCCTCACGCCGGTGGACGACATGATCCTCGAATACCGCCTCGACGACCTCTGGGGCTACCATGACGACGACGCCTTCCGGGACGCCGCCCGCGCCCGGCTGCGCGAAGCCCTCGGCCGGCACGGGGCGGGGCCACTGCTGCTCGCCGCCCATTCCATGGGCGGGCTCATCGCCTACGACGTGCTGCGGCTGGCCGAGCGCGACGGTTCGGTGGCGGGGCCGGTGACTCTCGTCACCCTCGGCTCGCCTTTCGGCCTCGCGGAGGTGCGCCTCAAGCTCGCGGCGGAGCATGGCGACCTCGCCGTCCCCCGTTCGGTGACGGCCTGGATGAACCTGATGGACCGCAACGACATCGCCACCGTGGGCGAGGATCTGGCGGACGCCTTCCCGCCGAACGAGGCGGGGGGGCGCATCCGCGACGTGCCGGTGATCAACGCCTACCGCGCCCCGAACGGGCGCGAGAACACCCACAAGTCCTACGGCTACCTGCGCACCCCGGAATTCTCCCGCATCGTGGCGGGGTTCATGGAGTAGAGGGTCCCTCGGCGAAGACCGGCGGCAAAGCCCCGATCCGGTGCGCGGGCGATTGCGCCCCTTCGAGGGGGCGCCTATACTGGCGGCATCCCCCTTTTTTAGCGTGAGACGGGTGGTCTCCGGGATGTTTCCGGAGCCCGCGAACCGATGCCCGGTTCGGCCCGTTCCGCCATGTCGGAGCCGCGTGAAGAGATGTCCCAGGGTCCGCTGATGCCCAAGGCGACCGCCGTCTGGCTGGTCGAGAACACGTCGCTCGCGTTCGAGCAGATCGCCGATTTCTGCAAGCTCCACCCCCTCGAGGTGAAGGGCATCGCGGACGGCGAGGTCGCGGCGGGGATCAAGGGTCTCGACCCGATCACCACCGGCCAGCTCACCCGCGACGAGATCGAGAAGGCGCAGAAGGCGCCGCACTACAAGCTCAAGCCCGCCGTCTCGAAGGTGAAGCTGCCCGAGGTCAAGCGCACCACCAAGGGGCCGCGCTACACGCCCCTCTCCCGCCGCCAGGACCGGCCGAACGCCATCCTCTGGCTGCTGCGCAACCACCCCGAATTGAAGGACGCGCAGATCATCCGCCTCGTCGGCACGACGAAGTCGACGATCCAGCAGATCCGCGAGCGCACCCACTGGAACTCGGGCTCGCTGCAGCCCCTCGATCCGGTGACGCTGGGCCTCACCACCCAGATCAACCTCGACTTCGAGGTGCAGAAGGCGGCGGCCGACCGTCCGGCGGCGCTGGCGGCCGAGGGCGGCGCCTCGCTCCTGCCGACCGAGGTCTCGACCCAGCGCGAGCCGGAGCCGGACGAGGACGACCGTCGCGGCGGCCGGGACGAGCGGCTCGACGCGGATTCGGTCTTCGCCAAGCTCAAGGGCCGGCACCAGGACGAGGACGACGAGGACTAGTGCAGAGACGCACTCACTCCGTTCATGCGTCTCTGCCCTAGCTTCTTGTTTGTGCATCAATTTTTCCAGACACGGCTGACGCCTTCGTCTGGATCGATGCACTAGCCCGCCCGCGCCCTCTCCTCGCAAGCGGGGAGAGGGGATCTCTTCACTCCGGCAGGGGCTGGCCCGTGGTCTCGGGCATGAACCACGGCACGATCAGCCCCAGGACGTAGACGCTCGACATCGTGAGCGCCGCCGCCGCGACGCCGCCGAAGGAGGTGACGATCTGCCCGGCGATGACCGGGAAGATCCAGGCGACGAGCCGCGCCCCGTTGAACACGACGCTCGCCGCCGTCGCCCGCACCGCCGGGGTGAACAGCTCCACGAGGTAGATCGCCATCCACGAGAAGGCGAAGCCCAGGGTGAAGAAGCCGTTCAGGAAGGCCAGCGCCAGGAACGGCATCAGCCCGCCGTGCCACAGGTAGCAGGCGAGCGACGTGGCGATGCAGCCGACATAGGTGACGATCAGGAAGGGCCGCCGGCCGATCGCGTCGGCGACGAAGCCCGAGACGACGTAGGCGCTGATGGCGCCGACATTGTAGACGATGCCCATGCGCGGGCCCCACACGTTGGCCGGCTCCCCCGCCGCCTTGGCGAGCCCCTCCGTATAGGCCGGCAGCCAGGACGAGACCGCCCACCAGCCCACCGTCGTCGCGAAGGACATCGCGGTGGCGAGCAGCACCCGGCGGCGGCTCTCCTTCTCGCGAAAGATCTCGGCCAGGGTGAAGGGCCGCTGCGCCGGCTTCGCCCCATGGCCGGCGCCGTCGGACGTGGCCGCCCAGCGCTGCTCCTTCAGGGCCTGCATCCATTGCTCGGATTCGTCGAGCGCCCGGCGCAGGTACAGGCAGACGAGGGCCGGCAGCGCCCCGAGGGCGAACATGATCCGCCAGGATTCGTCGCCGAGCGGGTTCGTCGCCGCCAGCACCGCCCAGACGATGGCCGCGAGCACCGCGCCGCCGCCGAAGCCCGATTGCAGGAAGCCGCAGCCCTTGGGCCGCGCCCGGTTCGGCCAGGTCTCGGCCACCAGCGCGATGCCGGTGGACCATTCCGAGCCGATGGCGAGCCCCGTGATGAAGCGCAGGGCCGCGAGCTGGACGAAGCTCTCGGCGAAGGCGGTGAGCCCCGTGAACACCGCGTAGCCGAGGATGGAGATCATCATCATCCGCTTGCGGCCGATATAGTCGGCCGCGATCCCGCCGATCAGGCCGCCCAGCCCCCAGCCGAGCAGGGTGATGCCGATGGCGAGCCCGACGTAATACGCCGGCGCCTGCGCCTGTTCGGGCGTCAGGATCGTGCCGAGCGCCGGGCGCAGGGCATAGACCAAGGCCACCGCCTCGTAGCCGTCGAAGATCCAGCCGAGATAGCTGCCCCAGAGGATGCGCCAGTGGCGCGGGGTCAGGCCCGCATGCCAGGGGGCCTTCGCGTCCTCGCGCGCCAGGGCGTCGCCCGCACTCATCGCACTCTCCCGGTGATCTTTTTGTCAGGCGCTTCAGGCGACCGTGCGGGCCGGCTCGTCCTTGCCGAGCCGGGCGCGCAGCCAATTGATGACCCCGCCCGCCAGCAGCACCTCGACCTGTCGCGGCGACAGGCCGTGGGTGAGCCGGATCGTGTCCTTGCCGCGCAGCGTGGCGGTGATGTCCCGGCCCGCCGCCAGGGCCTCGGCCACGCCCGTGATCTCGACGCTGTCGCCGATCTCCAGCCCGTCGTAATCGGCTGGGTCGGCGAAGGTGAGCGGCAGGACCCCGAAATTCACGAGGTTCTGCCAGTGGATGCGGGCGAAGCTCTTGGCCAGCACCACCTCCAGCCCGAGGTAGCGCGGGGCGAGCGCGGCGTTCTCGCGGCTCGACCCCTGGCCGTAATTCAGGCCGCCGACGATGGCGTGGCCGGCGCGCTCCGCCCCGCCCTGCTTCGCCCGCTTCGGGTAGCTGTCGTCGATGGGCTCGAAGGTGAACTCCGAGGTCTTCGGGATGTTCGACCAGTAGGGCATCACCCGCGCGCCCGCCGGCATGATGTCGTCGGTGGAGATGTCGTCGCCGGTCTTGAGCATCACCGGCACGCGGATGTCGGCGCCGAGCTTGCCCAGTTCCGGCAGGGTGGTGATGTTTTCGGATTTCTCCAGCCGGACGGTGCGGGCCTCGGCCTCCGGCAGCGGGCCGAGCAGCATCGTCGTGTTGCCGGGCACCATCGCGGGCGGGACGATGCGCGGAGTGGGCATGTCCAGGGTGCGCGGATCGGTGATGACGCCGGTCAGCGCCGAGGCGGCGGCGGTCTCGGGGCTGCACAGGAACACGCTGTCCTCCCGCGTGCCGGAGCGGCCGGGGAAGTTGCGCGGCACGGTGCGGAGCGAATTGCGCCCCGAGGCGGGGGCCTGCCCCATGCCGATGCAGCCGTTGCAGCCCGCCTGATGCACCCGCGCCCCGGCATGGATCAGGTCCGAGAGCTGCCCGTCGCGGATCAGGGTCTCCAGCACCACCCGCGTCGAGGGGTTGATGTCGAAGGAGACCCGGTCGTGGGTCTGCTTGCCCTTCACGATCGCCGCCGCGACGGCGAAATCGCGAAAACCCGGATTGGCCGAGGAGCCGATATAGCTCTGGTAGATCTCGGTGCCCGCCACCTCCGAGACCGGCACGACGTTGCCGGGGCTCGACGGCTTGGCGATCATCGGCACGAGGGTGGAGAGGTCGATCTCCTCGGACCTGTCGTAGGTGCAACCCTCGTCCGCCGCGAGGGCTTCGAAATCCCCGCCCCGGCCGACGCCGTCGAGGAAGGCCCTCACGGCCTCGTCCGCCGGAAACACGCTCGTCGTGGCGCCCATCTCGGCGCCCATGTTGGCGATGACGTGCCGGTCCATCGCCGTGAGGCACGCGAGCCCCGGCCCGTGATACTCGATGATCGTGCCGAACCCGCCCTCGACCCCGTGGCGGCCGAGCAGGGTGAGGATCACGTCCTTGGCGCTCACCCAATCGGGGAGCGTGCCGGTGAGCCTCACGCCCCAGACCTGGGGCATCCGGAGCCGCAGGGGTTCGCCGGCCATGGCCAGCGCCACCTCGACGCCGCCCGCGCCGAAGGCGAGCATCCCCAGCGACCCGGCCGCCGGGGTGTGGCTGTCCGAGCCGACCATCGTCTGGCCCGGCTTGCCGAAGCTCTGCATGTGGACCGGGTGGCTGATCCCGTTGCCCGGCCGCGAGTACCAGACGCCGAACTTCCGGCAGGCCGAGCGCAGGAACAGGTGTTCGTCGGCGTTGAGATGGTCATTCTGGACGAGGTTGTGGTCGATGTACTGGGCGGCGAGCGGAATCGCGACGCGCTCCACGCCCATCGCCTCCAATTCCAGCATCACGAGGCCGCCGAGCACGTCCTGCAGCAGCGCCTGATCGATCCGGAGGGCGATCTCGCCGCCGGGGGTGAGGTCGCCCTCGGCGAGATGCGATTGGACGAGCTTCTGCGTCAGGTTCAACGCCACCGGGCTGCCTCCCATGTCGGCCGCGCCTTGAGTCTCGGCGCGCCGACCGGCGCCCGGCGCGCGGCGCCGTTCTTGGCCAGCGCAACTAGCCGCCCGACGACGGAGCGGAAGTCCGGCGGGGTGACAGAAGGCCGGTCCTGTCGGGTCCGGCCGCGAACCCCTGGCGCGGGGGCGGGCGCTCTGCCACCCTCGCGTCGGATTCGGGAGGCCGATTTGAGCGCCATCGGATGCGGGCGGATTGTTTGGATTTTGGCGTTGGCCCTGCTGGCGCCGGCCGGGCTCGTCTCTGCGCAGACCCGGCCCCCGCCGCCGCCCGCCGCGAAACCCGCCGATCCGGCGATGGACGCCACCCGCGCCGCCTTCGAGGCCCTGCCCGAGCCCGAGCGGAAGGCGCTGCAGGACGCCCTGGTCTGGACCGGCGACTTCAACGGCGTGGTCTCCGGCGGCTTCGGGAGGCGCACCTTCGAGGCGCTGCAGGCCTTCGCCGCCCGCGCCCGCCTCGCCGATCCCCTGACCGGCGAGGGCAGGACGGCCTTGCGCGCGGCGGGCGAGGCGGCGCGCCGGGCCGCGCGGTTCCGCGTCCAGGCCGATCCCGTCAGCGGCGCCGTCGTCGGCGTGCCCGAGGCGTTGCTCGCCAAGCGCACCGCCCTCCCCTCCGGCACCCGCTGGCAGAGCGCGGACGGGAAGGTGACGCTGGAGACCCGCGCCTATCCGCCGGAGGCCGAGACCCTGGAGGGTCTGTTCGAGCGGGCGAACGCCCCACTGAACGGCCGCAAGGTAACGTACCGCCTGCAGAAGCCGGATTTCGTCGTCGTCACCGCCGAGACGGCGACCGGCCTGTCCTACACCCGCTACGCCTCCGGGCCGCAGGGAATCCGGGGCTTCCTGATCGGCTACGACCGGGCGCTCGCCGGGGAAGTCGGCCGCCTCGTGATCGCCATGGCGAACGCCTTCGAGCCGTTCCCGGCGGCGGTGGTGCCGGTCGCCGCGACGCCCGCGCCCTCCCCGCCGCCCGCCGTCGCGCCTGCGAGAATCGTGGCGACCGGCCTCGCCGTGGCGCCGGGTCGGGTTCTGGCGGTGGTGCCGGAGGGATGCGCCGGAACGCTCGCCCGCGATCCGTCCGGCCTCGCCCTGGTGGAGGTCGCGGGCGCGAAGCCGGCGGCGCTGGCCCTGGCGGAGCGCCTCGCGGACGGGCCGGTCGTCGCCCTCGCGGCGGGGGCGGAGGGCGTGTCGGCGGTGCCGGGCACGGTGACGGAGGGACGGGTGACGGCGCCGCTGCAACCGGGCTCGGCGGGGGCGCCGCTCTTCGGACCCGAAGGGCGTCTGGCGGGGCTTGTGGCGGCCTATCCGGCCGCGCCGCGCCTCGTCGCTGGGGTGGCGCCGCCGATGAGCCTGCCGGTCGTGCCGGCGGCGGCGGTCGCGGCGTTCCTGGCGGGGAAAGGCATCGCCCCGTCCAGGGCGACGGAGGCGGGCCCCGCCGCAGCGGCGCCCGCCGTGATCGGCCTCACCTGCCGGTGAGGCCGGGGGCCTCAGAGCCGGCCGGTGACCAGCAGGACGATCAGGACGATCAGCAGGATGCCGCCGAGGCCGAAGCCCGGGCCGCGATAGGCGCCGCCGCCGAGGAAACCGCCGCCGCCGAACGCGAGGATGATCAGGATGATGAGGAGAATGGTAACGAGGGACATAGAAGCGGATCTCCGACCGGTCGCGTGGAGCGAGCGTGACCGTTCAAACGCCGCGACAATTCGTTCTGTTCAGGGGGATCCGCAGTTTTTTGTGAGTTGGCTCCCGGATGCGGCGCGCGGGCTCACACGTGCCATGCGGGCAGGGGCTCCACGGGGGCCTCGAGCCAGTCCGGCACGGGCAGGCCGCGCTCGGCGAGGAAGGCCGGGTTGAACAGTTTCGAAGCGTAGCGCGCCGCGCCGTCGCACAGGATCGTCACGATGGTGTGGCCCGGCCCGAGTTCCCTGGCGAGGCGGATCGCCCCCGCCACGTTGATCCCCGACGAGCCGCCGAGCGACAGCCCCTCCTCCCGCATCAGCCCGAAGACGAGGCCGAGCGCTTCCCCGTCCGGGATGCGGAAGGACAGGTCGGGGGTGAAGCCGTCGAGATTGCCGGTGATCCGGCCCTGGCCGATCCCCTCGGTGATGGACGAGCCCTCGGCCTTGAACGTGCCGGTGGTGTAGCCGGAATACAGCGCCGAGCCCTCCGGGTCCGACAGGGCGATCGTCACCCTCGGATGGCGGGCGCGCAGGGCCTGCGCGACTCCGGCGAGCGTCCCGCCCGTGCCGGCGGCGCAGACGAAGCCGTCGATCCGGCCGCCGGTCTGGTCCCAGATCTCCGGCCCGGTGCCGTCGATATGGGCCTTGCGGTTGGCGACGTTGTCGAACTGGTCGGCGAAGAAGGCGCCCGCCTCGTCCCGCGCGGCCAGGGCCTCCGCGAGGCGGCGGGCGACGTGGACGTAGTTGTTCGGGTTGGCGAAGGGCACGGCCGGCACCTCCACGAGGCGGGCGCCCGCGAGCCGCAGGGTCTGCTTCTTCTCCTCCGACTGGGTGACGGGGATGACGATGAGCGTCCGGTAGCCCCGCACCGCGGCGACGAGGGCGAGCCCGATGCCGGTGTTGCCGGCGGTGCCCTCCACGATGGTCCCGCCCGGGCGGATGAGGCCCCGCGCCTCCGCGTCCCGCACGATGGAGAGCGCCGCCCGGTCCTTCACCGACAGGCCGGGATTGAGGAACTCGGCCTTGCCGAGGATCTCGCACCCGGTCTCCTCCGAGGCCCGGCGCAGGCGGATCAGCGGCGTGTTGCCGATGGCGGCCAGGATGTCGGGATGGGCGTGGGACACGGGTGGAGCCTCCGGTTGGACGTTCGCGGCCTCACCCGAACACATACCCCCCGTTGATCCGCAGCCCCACCGGATGCCCGGCGGCGTAGCGGACGCCGTCGAAATCCTCGACGGCGAGGATCTGGCCGCCGGCTTCCTCCACCTCGATCCGCTGGCGGCCCTGGCTGCGGTAGGAGGAGCGCACCGTGCCCGAGAGATGCGCCGCCTCCAGCTCCACCAGTTGGAGTTGCCAGGGGCGCACGTAGAGCTTCACCGGACCGATGACGCCGGGGGGCGCGCTCACCGGGGTCTCCCGGCCGCGCACGCTCACCCGGCCGCCCTCGGCCATGGCCTCGACCTCGACGGAATCCCCTAAGAACTTCAGCACGGTGGCCGAGACCGGGTTCTCCTGAACCTCGTCCGGCGTGCCGACCTGCTCCAGGCGGCCCCGGTCGAGCACCGCCACCCGGTCGGAGAGTTCCAGCGCCTCGTCCTGATCGTGGGTCACGAAGATCGTGGTCTGGCCGGTGCGGTCGTGGATCTCCCGCAGCCAGCGGCGCAGATCCTTCCGCACCTGCGCGTCGAGGGCGCCGAAGGGCTCGTCGAGCAGCAGCACGCGCGGCTCCACGGCGAGCGCGCGGGCCAAGGCCACGCGCTGGCGCTGGCCGCCGGAGAGCTGCGACGGGTAGCGGTCGCCGAAGCCCGAGAGGCGGATCAGGTCGAGGAGGTCCCCCACCCGCCGCTTGATCTCGGCCTTGGCCGGGCGGTCGGCCCGCCGCCGCGCGTTGAGGCCGTAGGCGATGTTGTCCGCCACGCTCATGTGCTTGAACAGGGCGTAGTGCTGGAACACGAAGCCCACCGCCCGCTGCTGCACGGGCAGGCCGGTGGCGTCGTCGCCCCCGAACAGGATGCGCCCGCGATCCGGCGCGTCGAGCCCGGCGATGATGCGCAGCAGCGTCGTCTTGCCCGAGCCCGAGGGGCCGAGCAGGCCGAGCAACTCCCCCGCCCTCACGTCGAGGGAGAGGTCGTGCAGGACGGCGGCCGTGTCGAAGGTCTTCGTGACCGCCTCGACGCGGATCGCCGTCGACGGACGCTCAGTGCTTCCGGCCCGCGGCGAGCTCGTCGCTGAAGCGCCATTCGAGGACGGATTTGACGACGAGTGTGACAAGGGCGAGGGCTGCGAGGAGCGAAGCGACGGCGAAAGCGGCGACGAAGTTGTACTCATTGTAGAGGATCTCCACGTGGAGCGGCATCGTGTTCGTCAGCCCCCGGATGTGGCCGGAGACGACGGAGACCGCGCCGAACTCGCCCATCGCGCGGGCATTGCAGAGCAGGACGCTGTAGAGCAGGCCCCAGCGGATGTTGGGCAGGGTGACGGTGAGGAAGGCGTGGAAGCCGGAGGCGCCGAGCGTCAGCGCGGCCTCCTCCTCCGACGAACCCTGCTCCTGCATCAGCGGGATCAGTTCCCGCGCGACGAAGGGGAAGGTGACGAAGATCGTCGCCAGCACGATGCCCGGCAGGGCGAACAGGATCTGGATGTTGTGCGCCTGCAGCCAGCCGCCGAACAGGCCCTGGCTGCCGAAGAGCAGCACGTAGATCAGCCCCGACACGACCGGCGAGACCGAGAACGGCAGGTCGATCAGCGTGATCAGGAACGTCTTGCCGGGGAACTCGAACTTGGCGATCGCCCAGGAGGCGGCCACCCCGAAGACGAGGTTGAACGGCACGGCGATGGCCGCCACCGTCAGGGTGAGACGGATGGCCGAGAGCGCGTCGGGCTCGCGGAAGGCGTTGAGATAGGCGCCGACCCCGTGGCTGAGCGCCTGCACGAACACCGCCGCCAGCGGCAGGACGAGGAACAGGGCGAGGAAGGTGATCGCGACCCCGATGAGGAGCGCGCGCACCCCCGCCCCCTCCCCCGCCACGGGGGCGGGCCGGGCCTCGGCGAGGCGGACGGGCGAGAAGATCTCAGACATAGCCGAACCGCTTCCGGGACCAGGACTGGATCAGGTTGATCGCGAGCAGGGTCAGGAACGAGATCCCGAGCATGATCGTCGCGATGGCCGCCGCGCCGCCGTAATCGAACTCGGACAGCTTGATGACGATGAGGAGCGGGGCGATCTCCGACACATAGGGCAGGTTGCCGGCGATGAAGATCACCGAGCCGTATTCCCCGACCCCCCGGGCGAAGGCCAGGGCGAAGCCGGTGAGCACCGCGGGGATCAGCGGGGGCAGCACCACCTTGAGGAGCGTCGCCCGGCGGGTGGCGCCCAGCGTCGCGGAGGCCTCCTCGATTTCCTTGTCGATCTCGGCGATGAGCGGCTGCACCGTGCGCACGGCGAAGGGCAGGCCGACGAAGGTCATGGCCACGAACACGCCGAGCGGCGTGTAGGCGACCTGGATGCCGAGGCGCTCCAGGGGCGCGCCGATCAGCCCGTCAGGCGCGTAGAGGGAGGCCAGCGCGATGCCCGCCACGGCGGTCGGCAGGGCGAAGGGCAGATCGACGGCGGCGTCCACGATCTTGCGGCCGGGGAACGTGTAGCGGGTCAGCACCCAGGCGACGATGAAGCCGAAGACCGAGGCCACGAGGGCCGCGAGCAGGGACACGCCGAAGCTGAGCTTCAGGGCGCTCGCCACGCGGGGGTCGGTCGCCACGTCCCAGATGCCGGCGAAGCCGAGCCCCGAAGCGCGGGCCACCAGGGCGGCCAGCGGCAGCAGCACCACGAGGCCGAGGCAGGCCAGGGTGTAGCCGAAGCTCAGGCCGAAGCCCGGCAGCACGCTCGGGCGGCGGAAGCGCCACGCCGGACGGGGGGAAGCCCCCGCGTCGGCGGGGGCGAGGGTCGAAGCCATCGCGACAGAACCTTCTAGTGCATCGATCCAGACGAAGGCGTCAGCCGTGTCTGGAAAAATTGATGCAAGAACAAGAGGCTAGGGCAGAGACGCATGAACGGAGTGAGTGCGTCACCGCCCTAGCGGCCGGCGCGGCTCAGGCGGTCGAACAGGCCGCCGGAATCGAAGTTCTTCGCCTGGATATCGTCCCAGGAGCCCTGGTAATCCTCGATTTTGAAGAGCTTCACGTCCGGCAGGCCGGCGGATGCGGCGGCCTGCGCCTTGAACGGGCGGTAATGGTGCTTGGCGAAGATCGCCTGCGCCTCGTCCGTGTAGAGGTAGTCGAGATAGGCTTGAGCGGTCTTGGTCGTGCCCTTGCGGTCGGCGTTGCCGGGCACCAGCGCCACCGGCGGCTCCGCGTAGATGGAGGTCGGCGGGACCACGATGTCGAAATTGTCGGCGCCGAATTCCTGCAGGACGAGGTAGGCCTCGTTCTCCCAGGTGGGCAGCACGTCGCCGAGCTTGCGCTGGGCGAAGGTCACGGTGGAGCCCCGCGCCCCGGTGTCGAGGACGGGCACGTTCTTGTAGAGTTGCCCGACGAAGGCCTCGGCCTTGGCCGCGTCCTTGTCCTGGCCGTAGGCGTAGCCCCAGGCGGCGAGGAAGTTCCAGCGCCCGCCCGCCGAGGTCTTCGGGTTCGGGGTGATGACCTTCACGTCCGGCTTGGCGAGGTCCGGCCAGTCCTTCACGCCCTTCGGGTTGCCCTTGCGGACGAGGAACACCACCGTCGAGGTGTAGGGCAGCGACTCGTTCGGCAGCTTGCCGCGCCAGTCGGCCGGGATCTTCTTCGTCAGCTTGGCGATGGCGTCGATGTCGGAGGGGATGCCGAGCGTCACCACGTCGGCATCGACCCCGTCGATCACCGTCCGCGCCTGGGCGCCCGAGCCGCCATGGGAGGCGCGCACCGTCACGTCCTCGCCGGTCTTGGCCTTCCAGCTCTTGGCGAAGGCCTCGTTGATCTCGCGGTAGAGTTCGCGGGTCGGATCGTAGGAGACGTTGAGGAGGGCGGTCTGCGCCCGCGCGGCGGGGGCGGCAAGGCCGAGGGACACGGCGCCGAGCAGGGCGAGGCAACCGGCCCGCGTCGTCGAGAGCCACATCTTCTGCATCCGATCCTCCGGCCGAGCCCGGACCACAATCCGGGAAACGGCGGAGAGTTCGTTCTTTCTAACGAACGAAGTCAAGGGAGGCCGCCGGGCCTGCGGGGGCGCGGGCGGACGGCCGATCGGTGCGGGAGGAGGAAAACGGCCCGGTGCGCAGGGGTGGGAAAGAGCATCTTCTCCGGCCGCCGCGGAACCCAGATGAAAAGTCTCGCCGCAGCCGGTTTGATAGAAAGAACGATCTCATGTGCGATGGCGCACAGGAAAACGGGGGGCGAGGCGCCTCAGCCGGTCGTCTTGTCGAGCTGGGCGAGCAGGGCTTCGAGGCGTTCGCCGACGGGGGCGGAGAGGGAATCGGCGTAGTGGCCGCGCAGGGTCTGGCCGAGGTGCCGCCGCACGGTCGGGCTCAGGGGCGGCGCGTCTGTGGGATCCATCGCCGGGACGGGATCGACACCGTGGGGCGGCCGCTCGGCTTGCGTCTTGGACATGGCGGCGGATCTCGCGCGGGAGAACTCGGAGGAGAGAACTCGGGGCAGACGGGGGCAGGCAGCCTGACGATGGCACCCCTTGGTTAACGAGGTCTCACTGCGCCGGCGGCGCTCGCCCTTGCCGCCCTTGCGACGACCGGCGCCGGAACTGGGCCGGCGGGGTGACGTTCCCCGCAACTACCCGAAAACCCGGAGAAACCCGTGCCGCGTCTGTCCGCCGCCCTCGCCGTCCTTCTGCTCGCCGCCTCCCCCGCCCTCGCCCAGACCCAGCCCGGCGAGATCAAAGGCGTGGATGCCATGGGCGACAAATCCCGCAGCGCGCAGGACGGCTGGAGCCAAGCGCCCGTCCCGCGCGAGGAATCCGCCGCGAAGGATGCGCCGAACCCCGGCGGCAAGAGCATCTCGGAGAACAAGGACCGCCCGGTGCCCGCCGCGAGCCCGACCGGCACCTCCGCCACCGACCCGCAGGCGCCGCTCCCGAACCGCGTCCCATCGCCGTCCGGTAACAATCCCGCCAATCCGGCAAAGCAATAAAACCGTCGTCAGTGCAAAGGATTAAGGTCCGACGAAAATCGTGGCGGGGCGCGACGACAAAATCGCGTTCCGTGTCAGCGGACCGCACTTGCCTTGCACGCCGTTCTCTGGGACAGGTTCGAATTATACCAGTTTACACTTGGGGGTGGACATGACGGTCCAGGTCTCCCGGCGCGGCCTGTTAAAGGGTGTCGGCGCCGGTCTTGCAGGAGGGTCCCTCGGGGCCCTCGGCTTCGGCGGGTTGGAACCCGCCATGGCCGCCGCCGTGCGGCCCTTCAAGCTCGCGCAGATGCGCGAGACGCGGAATACCTGCCCCTATTGCTCGGTGGCCTGCGGCGTCATCCTGTACAGCCTGGGCGACCGCTCGAAGAACGCCCGCTCCTCGGTGATGCACATCGAGGGCGATCCGGACCATCCGGTCAACCGCGGCACCCTGTGCCCGAAGGGCTCGGCGCTGCTGGACTTCGTCCACGCCGAGACCCGCACCAAGTACCCGCTCTACCGGGCGCCGGGCACCTCCGAGTTCAAGCGCGTCTCCTGGGACCACGCCCTCGACCGGATCGCCACCCTCCTGAAGGAGGACCGGGACCGTAACTTCGTGGCCAAGAACGGCGACCTCACGGTCAACCGCTGGACCACGACGGGCTTCCTCGGGGCCTCGGCCACCACCAACGAGACCGCTTGGATGACCTACAAGGTCGTCCGAAGCATGGGGGCCCTGGTCTTCGACAACCAGGCCAGAGTTTGACACGGTCCGTCGGTCGCCAGTTTGGCGCCCTCCTTCGGACGCGGTGCGATGACCAACCTTTGGATGGACATCAAGCACGCGGACGTCATCACCGTGATGGGCGGCAATGCCGCCGAAGCTCACCCCTGCGGCTTCAAGTGGGTCGTCGAGGCGAAGGCGCATAACAACGCCAA
>Ga0182229_1000037_pt1 | contig 31430 bp, 23 predicted proteins | sample G6R1MG_32_FD_129663 | JGI IMG/M metagenome (GOLD analysis project Ga0182229, IMG submission 129663) | Miscanthus phyllosphere microbial communities from Michigan, USA - G6R4_MAIN_07NOV2016_LD1 MG | ecosystem: Host-associated > Plants > Phyllosphere > Phylloplane/Leaf | place: USA: Michigan...
CCGGCCTTGCGTCGAGCCGCCGCCCGGGGCGATGGCGGCTGAGACCACCGACGCGGGCACCGCCTCAGCCCCCCGTCGCCGCCCCGGTCAGCCACCGGGCCGGCGCCCTCGTAAGTCCGGGGGGCGAGCACGGGCAGACAATCACATTGTAGGAATAATGTCAATAGATGCGCCGACGGTCCGTGCGGACGACCGCCGGCGGCGGCACGGGCATCCCCCCTCGCCCCTGCGGCGCGGCCCGACGATATCGGTGCGGCGTCTTCCCGCGAGTGTTGCGGATGAATTTCGCCGCGGTCGTCGAAGCAGGCAGGTAAGTATTCGATCTTGAATAATTAAAAAACATAAAGCTTGCAACCGTATTAAATCTATCACTTATCCGTGATCGTCCGGGTTTCGCAGATGATCTCCGTCTCGATCCGGATCTGTCGAAGTTTTGTGGATCGAGGGCGCGTCATGGTGCGTATGTCATCCTCCGATGTCTTCCGGGGAACGCTGCCCCGGATCGCACGTCACGCCCTCGCCTCGACGATGCTGTCGGGCATCGTGGTTGGGCCGGCCCGGGCGCAGGAGGCCCACACGCTGGAGACCATCGCGGTCGAGGGCGAGGGGCGCAGCCTCGGCACCACCCTGTACGGGGCCGGCGGGGCGCTGGGCGCCGTGCCGGGCTACGTCGCCACGCGCAGCACGGTGGCCACCAAGACCGACACGCCGATCCTGGAGACCGCCCAGTCGATCTCCGTGGTGGGCCGCCAGCAGATCGAGGACCAGAACGCGCTCACCGTGAACCAGGCGCTGCGCTACACGCCGAGCGTGACCACCGAGCAGCGCGGCTCCGCGGGCGGGACGCGCCTGGAGCAGTTCCTCATCCGCGGCTTCACCGCCCCGGTCTTCCTCGACCAGATGGCGCTGACCGGCGGGCGCGACGCCAACGCCACGGTCGATCCCTACCGACTGGAGCGCATCGACATCATCAAGGGGCCGGCCTCCGTGCTCTACGGGCAGTCGGGGCCGGGCGGCATCGTCAACCTCGTCTCGAAGGTGCCGCACTTCGTGCGCCACGGCGAGGTCTTCGTGCAGGGCGGCGGCTTCAACGAGGTCCGCGGCGGCGTCGACGTCGGCGGGCCGATCGCGTCCGACGTGCCCGAGCTCGCCGACCAGTTCGCCTACCGCATCGTGGCCCTCGGCTGGAAGGGCGACGGGCCGGTGGTCACGACGCAGGTCGAGCGCGCCCTGATCAACCCGAGCCTGACCTGGCGGCCGTCCTCGGACACCCAATTCACCCTGATCGGCAACTACCAGCGCGACCCGTTCTCCGGCTTCTACGGCGGCTTCCCGGCGGTGGGCACGGTGTTCCCGCGCAATTTCGGCTCCGGCGTCGTCGGACGCCTGCCGGCCACCTTCTACGACGGCGACCGCGGCATCGAGCGCTCGGACCGGACGCAAGCCTCCCTCGAGTACCTGCTCGACCACCGCCTCGGCGAGAATCTGCGCTTCCACTCGGCCGGGCGCTACCTGCGCACGCAGGGCGACTACCGCAGCGTCTACAGCGCCTTCGCCGCCGAGAACGGACCCCGCGCCACCGGCCCGCTGCTGCCGCGCGCGATCACCGGCTCGAACGTCGCGGCGGAAGCCTACACGATGGACAACCACTTCGTGGCCGACTTCGACACCGGACCCATCGCCCACACGGCGATCCTCGGCGTCGATCACCGCACCATCAGCACCAAGACGCTGGGCGCCCCGTTCCCGGCCGCGCCCAGCCTCAACGTGCTGGCGCCGGACTACGACATGACCATCCCGTTCCCGGCCTTCTCGACCCTCTCGCGGATCGACGCGCAGCAGACCGGCGTGTACTTCCAGGACCAGGCCAAGGTCGACCACCTCGTGCTGACGCTCGGCGGGCGCTACGACGTCGCCCGGCAGACCGGTCCGACCCGCACCCTCGCCACCAACGCGGTGACGCTGCAGGACGCGCCCACCGACGCCTTCACCGGCCGGGCGAGCCTGCTCTACCTGTTCGAGTCCGGGCTGGCGCCGTACGTCTCCTACAGCGAGGCCTTCGAGCCCATCGTCGCGGGCCGCCTGTTCGACCCGGCCTTCGGCAGCGTCGGGCGCGTGCCCGACCCGCAGCTCAGCAACCAGTACGAGGCGGGCCTCAAGTACCAGCCGCCGGGCACCGACATCCTGCTGACGGCGGCCGCCTTCGACATCCGCCAGACCAACCGGACGACCCCCGACACCACCGTGGGCCGGCCCACGGGCTTCGTCCTTCAGACCGGCGAGGTCGGCGTGCGGGGCGTCGAGTTCGAGGCGCGGGCCAACGTCTTCGACGGCCTCACCCTGATCGGCGGGTTCTCGCTGCTCGACGCCCGCACCGTGCGCGACGACGGCCGGGTGACGAACGACGTGACGGGGCAGACCGTGCCGCTCCAGGGCCGGCGCCCGATCCAGATTCCCGACACGACGGCCTCGCTGTTCGCCGAGTACCGCATCAGTGGCGGCCCGCTGACCGGCCTGGGGATCGGCGGCGGCGTGCGCTATCTCGGGCCGTCCTGGGGCGACGCGGCCAACACCTTCCAGGTGCCCGCCTTCACCCTGGTGGACGCGACCGTCTCCTACGACCTGCAGTATCTCGACGCGACGCTGCGGGGCTTCCAGGTCCAGCTCAACGCCCAGAACCTGCTCGACGAGCAGTACGTGTCGAGCTGCGGCGGCTACACGAGCTGCTATTACGGGCTGTCGCGCACGGTCTACGCGACGCTGCGCTACCGCTGGTGAGCCCCTACCCCCGCACGGTCAGCGAGACCGCGCCGCTGCCGTGGCGCTCGATCCGTCCGTCGAGTTCGAGGTCGAGCAGCAGCGTCTGGACGAGGCGCACGGGCAGGCCGAGGCCGCGGGCGAGGTCGTCGGTGCCGACGGGCGTGGGGCTGAGGGCGGCGATCAGCCGGGCGAGCGGGTCCTCCGGCTCGGCCGGATCGGGGGCGTCGAGGGAGGCCGAGGGCACGGGCAGCGCGGTGCCGTCGAGGTCGAGTTCGTCCCAGAAGTCGGGCTGGTCGGCGAGATCGAGGCGGCCCGTGCCGAAATGCTCGCCCGCGAACGGCTCGCCCCCCGAGACCAGCGGCGCGATCACGGCCAGCACGTGCTCGACCTCGGCCACCAGGGTCGCGCCCTGGCGGATCAGGTCGTTGGTGCCCTCCGCCCGCGGGTCGAGCGGGGAGCCCGGCACGGCGAAGACCTCGCGGCCCTGTTCGAGGGCGAAGCGCGCGGTGATGAGCGAGCCGGAGCGGCGGGCCGCCTCCACCACCACGGTGCCGTAGGACAGCCCCGAGATGATGCGGTTGCGCCGGGGAAAGTCGCGCCCGCGCGGGGTCCAGCCCATGGGCATCTCGGCGACCACGGCGCCACCCCGCTCCAGGATCTCGCCGACCAGCCCCGCGTGGTTGTCCGGGTAGATCCGGTCGTGGCCGCCGGCCAGCACCGCGACGGTGCCCGTGGGCAGGGCCGCCCGGTGGGCGCGGGCGTCGATGCCGCGGGCGAGCCCCGAGACCACCACGAGGCCCGCCTCCCCCAAGCCCCGCGCCAGCCGCTCCGTGAAGGCGAGGCCGGCAGCCGACGCGTTGCGCGAGCCCACCATCGCCACGCCCGGCCGCAGCAGCGCGGCGCCCTCCCCGCGTAACGCCAGCAGCGGCGGCGCGGTCTCGGCGGCCTGGAGGGCTTTCGGATACTCCGCCTCGCCCATGGCGATCAGGCGCACGCCCAGCCGCCCGCCCGCGGCGATCTCGGCCTCGGCCTGCGCCCGCGTCGGCGGCACGACCCGCCTGCCCGATCGTTGGGTCAGGTCGGGCAGGGCGTCGAGGGCGGCGGCGGCCCCGCCGAAGCGGTTGATGAGGCCGCGGAAGGTGCGCGGGCCGACGCTCTCCGTGCGGATCAGGCGCAGCCAGTCGAGGCGCTGCGCGTCGGTGAGCTGCATGGCGCCCTCCGTGACGGGAGGGCGCCCGTCAGCCCTTCTGCCCGATGCGCCCCTCGGTGCCGGCGATCAGGCGGCGGATGTTGGGCGCGTGCTTCCACCATAGCAGGGCCGCGAGCACGAGGAAGAGCCCCGCCGCCTCCGGGTGTCCGAGCGCCCAGAGCACGAGCGGCGTGGCGGCGGACGCCGCGAGCGCGGCGGCCGACGAGTATTTCAGCGTAAAGGCGAGGCCGAGCCAGATCGCGGCGAACGCGAGCAGGGCGAGCGGGTTGAGGGCGAGCAGCACCCCGAGGAAGGTCGCGACCCCCTTGCCGCCCTTAAAGCCGAGCCAGACCGGGAACAGGTGGCCGAGGAAGGCGCCGAGCCCGGCGGCCAGCATCGGCCCCTCCCCCCAGAGGCCCGCGATCAGCACGGCGGCGGTGCCCTTGAGGGCGTCGCCGAGCAGGGTCGCCGCGGCGAGACCCTTCCGGCCCGTGCGCAGCACGTTGGTGGCGCCGATGTTGCCCGAGCCGATGGCGCGCACGTCGCCCAGGCCCGCGTAGCGCGTCAGGATCAGCCCGAAGGGAATCGCGCCGAGCGCGTAGCCGAGGCCGAGGCCCGCCAGCACCAGGGGCCATCCGGCGGCCGTCAGGGCGCTCATGCCGCCGCCCCGACGGCGTCGGAGCGGTGGACGACGCGCCCGCCCACGAGGGTCATCACGGCCATGCCCTGCAGCCGGGCCTCGTCGAAGGGAGAGTTCTTGGAGCGGGATCTGAGCGCGCGCTTGTCGAGCACGTAGGGCACGTCCGGGTCGATCAGCGCGAGGTCGGCGGGCGCGCCGACCGCGAGCCGCCCCGCCTCGCGCCCGAGGAGCCGGGCCGGGGTGGCGGAGAGCGCCGCGAGAAGGCGCGCCAGGGCCAGGTCGCCGGTGTGGACGAGGCGCAGGCTCGCGCCGAGCAGGGTCTCGATGCCGAGCGCCCCGTCGGCGGCCTCGGCGAACGGCAGGCGCTTGGTCTCGACGTCCTGCGGGTTGTGGTCGGAGACGATCACGTCGATGACCCCCGCGTTCAGGCCGGCGATCACCGCCTGCCGGTCGGCCTCCCCGCGCAAGGGCGGCGAGAGCTTGCAGAAGGTGCGGTAGGCGCCGACGTCGCCCTCGTTGAGCACGAGGTTGTTGACGGAGACGCCGCAGGTGACGGGCAGGCCGTCGTCCTTCGCCCGCCGCACGATCTCGACGGAGTCGGCGCAACTGATCATCGCCGCGTGGTAGCGGGCGCCCGTGAGGCGCACGAGGCGGATGTCGCGCTCCAGCATCACCGTCTCGGCCTCGCGCGGGATGCCGACGAGGCCGAGCCGCGAGGCCATCTCGCCCTCGTTCATCACGCCCTCGCCCACGAGGTCGGGCTCGCGCACGTGCTGCATCAGCAGCGCGCCGAAGTCGCGGGCGTAGGTGAGCGCCCGGCGCATCACCTGGGCGTTGGTCACGGCCTTGAGCCCGTCGGTGAAGGCCACCGCGCCCGCCTCCTGCAGCAGGCCGAACTCGGTCATCTCGCGCCCCGCCAGCCCTTTGGTGATGGCGGCGGCCGGCAGGACGGTGACCGAAGCCGTGTCGCGGGCCCGGCGCAGCACGAAGTCCACGATCGGCGCGCCGTCGATGACCGGGTTGGTGTCGGGCATGCACACCAGCGTGGTCACGCCGCCGGCCGCGGCCGCCGCGCTCGCGGAGGCCAGCGTCTCGCGGTGCTCCGCGCCCGGCTCGCCGACGAAGGCGCGCAGGTCGATCAGGCCGGGGGTGAGCACGAGGCCGGCGCAGTCGATGCTTTGGCAGTGTTCCGGCGCGTCGGGGGCGGTGCCCCAGGCGATGTCCGCGATGCGGCCGTCGCGGATCAGGACGGAGCCGGGGCTCTCGCGGCCCGTTGCCGGGTCGAGGAGGGCGGCGTTCGAAAGGAGAAGGGGGCGCAAGGACATAGGCGTCATCCGTTCGGCAGATGCGTCGCCAACGCTTCCAGCACCGCCATGCGCACGGCCACCCCCATCTCGACCTGCTCGCGGATCAGCGACTGCGCCCCGTCGGCGATCTCGGAGGAGATCTCGACGCCGCGGTTCATCGGGCCGGGATGCATCACCAGGGCGCCGGGGGCGGCCAGCGCCAGCTTCTCGGCGTCGAGTCCGTAGTAGCGGAAGTATTCCTTCACGGAGGGCACGAAGGAGCCGTTCATGCGCTCGCGCTGGAGGCGCAGCATCATCACGATGTCGCAGCCGGCCAGGCCCTCGCGCATGTCGGTGAAGACCTCGACGCCGAAGCGCGCGATGCCCGCCGGCAGCAGGGTCGAGGGGCCGATCACGCGCACCCGCGCGCCCAGCGCCTGGAGCAGGATCAGGTTGGAGCGGGCGACGCGCGAGTGCAGGACGTCGCCGCAGATCGCGACCCGCAGGCCCTCGATCCGGCCCGTGTTGCGCTGGATGGTCAGCGCGTCGAGGAGCGCCTGGGTCGGGTGCTCGTGGGCGCCGTCGCCCGCGTTGACCACCGCGCAGTCGACCTTGCGCGCCAGCAGGTGCACGGCGCCCGCCGCGTGATGGCGCACCACGATGATGTCGGGGTGCATGGCGTTCAGCGTCGCGGCGGTGTCGATGAGCGTCTCGCCCTTCTTCACCGAGGAGGAGGCCACCGACATGTTCATCACGTCGGCGCCGAGCCGCTTGCCCGCGAGCTCGAACGAGGATTGCGTGCGGGTCGAGGGCTCGAAGAACAGGTTGATCTGGGTGCGGCCCCGCAAGGTGGTGCGCTTCTTCTCGACCTGGCGGGAGAGCGCGACCGCGTCGTCGGCCCGCGCCAGCAGCGCCTCGATCTCGGGCCGCGACAGGCCCTCGATGCCGAGCAGGTGCCGGTGCGGGAAGGGGGCTGGGGCGGCTGTCATGCTGGTCCAGGGCTATAGGCGGGCACCACGGGGCCGGCAAGGCAGGGCCGGGGCGGAGACGCATCGCCCTGCGCGGGGCGCCCGGCGGAGCGGAAACCTCCAAGGTCCTCGCCGATCACGGAAAAAAGTTTGAACGATCCGGGGCTCCGTCCGTTTCGGATCAGGTCCTGTAGGTCCGGGCGCCCTGCCCGGTTCGTCTCGCCGACGACACGTCCTTGTCCAAAGAGGTTTCCCCATGAGCATGCGTCTTCTTCTCACCGCCGGTGCCCTCGCCCTCGGTCTCGCCACCGCGGCCTCCGCCCAGCAGATGCAGCCCGGCATGGGCGGCGGCATGCAGCCCGGCATGGACGGCTCGATGCAGCGCGGCCAGATGCAGCAGGGTCAGATGGCCGGCGACGACATGATGCAGGAGCGGCCGATGAAGAAGCGCCGCATGCAGAAGAACATGAAGAGCAAGAAGATGATGCGCTCGCGCGGCCGCAACTCCCGCTCGCGCATGAACGACGGCATGAATGGCGGCATGAACAACGGAATGTGACGTTTTCCCCCCACCCGTCATAGGATACCAGAGAGTGCCCGCCCGGTTCACCCGGGCGGGCACTCTCCGTTTCCGGCCCCTGAGCGATCCCCCGATGACCGAGACGATCGAGACGGTCCGCCGCCGCTGGTTCTTCCGTCACCCGCTGACGATCCGGCTGGCGCACTGGCTCAACCTGATCTGCCTCGCCGTGCTCCTGATGAGCGGGTTGCAGATCTTCAACGCGCATCCGGCCCTGTACTGGGGTGCGGCCTCGCATTTCGACACGCCGCTCGTGGCCATCACCGACGACCAGACCCCGGAGGGCCGGGCGCGCGGCGTGGTCACCGTGGGCGAGCACACCTTCGAGACCACCGGCTGGCTCGGGCTGTCCACCGCCAACGGCGAGCCCGCGAGCCGCGCCTTCCCCGCCTGGGCCACCCTGCCCGCGGGCCAGGACCTCGCCACGGGCCGGCGCTGGCACTTCCTGTTCGGATGGGCCTTCGTGATCAACGGGCTCATCTACCTCGCCTACGGCATCGGCAGCGGGCAGCTGCGCCGCCGCATCATCCCCGAGGGCGACCAGATCCGCGATCTCGGCGGCTCGATCCGCGAGCACCTGACCCTGCACTTCCCGGAAGGGGAGGAGGCCAAGCGCTACAACGTGCTGCAGAAGCTGACCTACTTCGCGGTGATCGTCGTGCTGCTGCCGCTGATGGTGCTCACGGGGCTCGCCATGTCGCCCGGCGTCAACGCCGTGGTGCCGCTCCCCGACCTGTTCGGCGGCCGGCAATCGGCCCGCACGCTGCACTTCGTGGTGACCAACCTGCTGGTCCTGTTCACGATCGTGCACGTGGCGCTGGTGCTGGCGTCCGGCGTCTGGAACAACCTGCGCGGCATGACGACGGGCTGGTTCGTGATCGAGAAGTCCAAGGTCACGCAAGCGGGAGAGGTCCGGTGAGGCGTCAGCTGTCCGTTCCCCCCACGCATCGGCGCGTGCGCGTCCCGAGCCGGCGCGGCCTCCTCGGCGGCGCGGCCAGCCTGTTCGGCGCCGCGATGCTCGCCGGCTGCGACCGTTTCGCCGCGACCGACTGGGGCCGGCGCACCCTCAAGGTCGGCGAGGACGCCAACCTCTTCGTGCAGCGCCTGCTGCTGACGCCGGCCTCTCTCGCCAAGGAGTTTCCCGAGAGCCAGATCTCGCCCTGGTTCAAGCCGAACGGCACGGTCGATCCCGAGGACGCGGACTACAAGGCGCTCGCCCGCACGCAGTTCTCGTCCTTCAGGCTGACGATCGACGGATTGGTGGAGCGCCCGCAGAGCCTGTCGCTCTCGGAGCTGCGCGCCCTGCCCTCCCGCACCCAGATCACCCGGCACGATTGCGTCGAGGGCTGGAGCGCCATCGGCAAGTGGACCGGTGTGCCGCTGGCGGACCTCTTGAACCGGGCCGGGCTCAAGCCGCAGGCCCGCTACATCGTGTTCCACTGCGCCGACACCATGGAGATGGCGGGCGGCGGGCTGGAGGGCGGCGACGCCGTGAGCGACGCGGAGCCGGCCGCCCCGTCCGGCGGCGGCCTGGCCTGGGGCGGCGGTGGGTCCGACGAGGCCGGGTCGGGGGATGCCAAATCGGGGGATGCCAAGACCGGTGGCGGCGGCCTGGCCTGGGGCGGCAGCGCCTCCGACGACGCCAAGGCCGACGACGCCAAGGCGGGCGACGCCAGGACCACGGGCGGCGCGAACAAGGCAGGCGACCCCCAGACCGCCGGCGATGCGAAATCGTCGAGCAATCCCGGCATGGAGGCCAGGGCGCCGGGGGCGGAGGACCGGGCGAGCGATTCGGCTGCGGCCGGCGGCGGGGGGGGCCAGGGCGGCCGGCCGATCCGCTACTACGAGAGCATCGACCTCACCGACGCGTTCCACCCGCAGACCCTCCTGGCCTACGACATGAACGGCGCCACCCTGCCCGTCTCGAACGGCGCCCCCTTGCGCCTGCGCCTGGAGCGCCAGATCGGCTACAAGCAGGCCAAGTACGTGATGCGCGTCGAGGTGGTGGAGAGCCTCGCCCCGTTCGGCGAGGGCCACGGCGGCTACTGGGAGGATCGCGGTTACGAGTGGTACGCGGGGATCTGAGGGGGGCTCGAGTCGCGCCGTCCGTGTCGATCGGGATCCGCCGTCGAGCCCCCGTCGCCTCGGCGCAGCGGCGCCGCGAGGTGGTCGCCGGCGCGGACCGTGGCAGGCCACGCGTCGAGGTCGGCCACGACCGCCTCGTTCGGCAGGTCGACCTGCCGGCGCACCCGAGCATCTCATGCCGAAAAAGGCATCGCGCAGGTGATCTACCGGCCCGGTCCGGCCGCCCCCCGATTTGACAACCCGGCGGGCATGACCCACCTCTGCCCCGCTCACCCCCGACCCGTTCGCCGTGCCCCGCACGCCTGCCGCGAGTCCGCCCCGGCGTCCCGCTGGAGGGTCGAGCCCTGACGAGAGGCCGTTCCGTTCATGAAAGTCGTCGTCGTCGAGTCGCCGGCCAAGGCCAAGACGATCAACAAGTATCTCGGCCGCGACTACGAGGTGCTGGCCTCCTTCGGCCATATCCGCGACCTGCCGCCCAAGGACGGCTCGGTCGATCCGGAGGCCGACTTCGCGATGCTGTGGGAGCTGCAGGACAAGGGTTCGCAGCGCGTCTCCGAGATCGCCCGGGCGATCAAGGGTGCCGAGAAGCTCATCCTCGCGACCGACCCGGATCGCGAGGGCGAGGCGATCTCCTGGCACGTCGTCGAGGCGCTGACCGCCAAGAAGGCGCTCAAGGGCATCCCGATCGAGCGGGTGACCTTCAACGCCATCACCAAGGCCTCCGTCGACGCGGCGATGAAGAAGCCGCGCCAGATCGACCAGGCGCTGGTGGACGCCTACCTGGCGCGTCGGGCGCTCGACTACCTCGTCGGCTTCAACCTCTCGCCGGTGCTGTGGCGCAAGCTCCCCGGTGCCAAGTCGGCCGGGCGCGTGCAGTCCGTGGCGCTGCGCCTCGTCGTCGAGCGCGAGATGGAGATCGAGCGCTTCAAGCCGCGCGAGTACTGGTCGCTGGTGGCGACCCTCGTGACCGAGGAGGGCGCGGTGTTCGAGGCCCGGCTGACCGGCGCCGACGGCAAGCGCATCCAGCGGCTCGACGTCGGCAACGGCGAGGACGCCGCGGCCTTCACGCGGGAGCTCGAACTCGCGACCTTCCAGGTGGCCTCGGTCGAGGCCAAGCCCGCCAAGCGTCACCCCGCCCCGCCCTTCACCACCTCGACCCTGCAGCAGGAGGCCTCGCGCAAGCTCGGGATGGCGCCGGCCCAGACCATGCGGGTGGCGCAGCGCCTCTACGAGGGCGTCGACATCGGCGGCGAGACGGTCGGCCTCATCACCTACATGCGCACCGACGGCGTCGACATGGCGCCGGAGGCCATTCGCGACGCCCGCTCCGTGATCGGCAGGGAATACGGCGACCGCTACGTGCCGGACGTGCCGCGCCGCTACACCGTGAAGGCCAAGAACGCGCAGGAGGCCCACGAGGCCGTGCGCCCCACCGAGATGAGCCGGCTGCCCAAGCAGGTGGCGCGCATGCTCGATGCCGAGCAGGCCCGCCTCTACGACCTGATCTGGACCCGCACCGTGGCGAGCCAGATGGAATCGGCCGAGCTCGAGCGCACCACCGTCGACATCATCGCCAAGGTCGGCCCGCGCACGATCGAGCTGCGCGCTACCGGACAGGTCGTGAAGTTCGACGGTTTCCTCACCCTCTACCAGGAGGGCAAGGACGACGAGGAGGACGAGGACGGTCGCCGCCTGCCGCCGATGAAGGCGGGCGATCCGCTCAAGCGTGAGCGCATCGCCTCGACCCAGCACTTCACCGAGCCGCCGCCGCGCTTCTCCGAGGCGAGCCTCGTGAAGCGCATGGAGGAGCTCGGCATCGGCCGCCCCTCGACCTACGCGGCGGTCCTGCAGACTCTCCGGGACAGAGAGTATGTGAAAATCGAGAAGAAGCGGCTGCAGCCGGAGGACAAGGGCCGCCTCGTCACCGGCTTCCTGGAGAGCTTCTTCAAGCGCTACGTCGAGTACGACTTCACCGCCGACCTCGAAGGCCAGCTCGACCGGGTCTCGAACGCCGAGATCGACTGGCGCGAGGTGCTGCGGGACTTCTGGCGCGACTTCTCCGCCGCCATCGGCGGCACCAAGGAGCTGCGCGTCACCGAGGTGCTGGAGGCGCTCAACGGCCTGCTCGGCCCCCACATCTTCCCCGAGAGGGCGGACGGCGCGAACCCGCGCACCTGCCCGACCTGCACCACGGGCCAGCTCTCGCTCAAGCTCGGCAAGTACGGCGCCTTCGTCGGCTGCTCGAACTACCCCGAGTGCAAGTACACCCGCCAGCTCGCCGCCTCCGGCGCGGAGGGCGAGGGCGACGGCTCCTCGGCCGAGGGCGGCCAGCCGGGCGTGCGGGTGCTGGGCGACGACCCCGCCACCGGCCTGCCCGTGACGCTTCGCGACGGCCGCTTCGGCCCGTTCGTGCAACTCGGCGAGGCCTCGGCCGAGAAGGGCGCGGACAAGCCCAAGCGCTCCTCGCTCGCCAAGGGCATGACGCCCTCCGACGTCGATCTGGAGAAGGCTTTGCGCCTGCTGGCGCTGCCCCGCGAGGTCGCCCGTCACCCCGAGACCGGCGAGCCGATCCTGGCCAATATCGGCCGCTACGGCCCCTACGTGCAGCACGGCAAGACCTACGCGAACCTCGGCAAGGACGACGACGTGCTGGAGGTGGGGGCCAACCGCGCCATCGACCTGATCGTCGCCAAGGAGCAGGGCGGCGGGCGCGGCCGGCCGTCGGGCGATCCGGGCCGCACCATCGGCAAGGACGCGGACGGCCTCGATCTGGTGGTCAAGGCCGGCAAGTACGGCCCCTACGTCAGCGACGGCTCGGTCAACGCCACCCTGCCGAAGTCGATGTCGGCCGACGGCCTGACGCTCGATGACGCCATCACGCTAATCGTCGCCAAGCGCGCGGCGGGCGGGGGCAAGAAGGCGCCCGCGCGCCGGGGGGCGGCCCGCAAGGCGCCGGCCAAGGCATCGGCGAAGAAGCCGGCGGCCAAGGCTGCGGCCGGCTCCGACGACGCGCCCAAGGCCACCGCGCGGAAGGCTCCGGCCAAGACGACCGCCGCCAAGAAGCCCGCAGCCAAGACGGCCGCGAAGAAGCCGGCCGCGAAGACGAGCGCCGGCTGACCTCACGGCACGAGCATCCCTGCCGGGAACCGCGTTCGCGGGCTCTCGGCAGGCTCGTCCCTTGTCCGGGATGCAGGAGGCGATTACTTCCGAAACACAGCATCGAGAGTTGGGCCGACGCCCGACGCCAACCTGCCTCCCGGCAAGGTGGCGCCCTTCCGCCGAGGGGGATGCGGCCGATCCGGCAACCAACGGGATCACCGCCGCGCGTCGTCCCATCCGAACCGGACCGACCGACGTGAGCGACGACCAGCAATTCGCCAGCGACAACTACGCCGGGATCTGCCCCGAGGCCTGGGACGCGATGGCGCGGGCCAACGGGGGCCACGCCCCGGCCTACGGTGCCGACGCCTGGACGACGCGCGCGGCGGACGGGTTCCGGCGCCTGTTCGAGACCGAGTGCGAGGTGTTCTTCGTCTTCAACGGCACGGCGGCCAACTCCCTGGCGCTCGCCCATCTCTGCCGCTCGTACCACAGCGTGATCTGCGCCGAATCGGCCCATGTCGAGACCGACGAGTGCGGCGCGCCCGAGTTCTTCTCCAACGGCTCGAAGCTCCTGGTGGCGCCGACCCCGGACGGGAAGCTGACGCCGGACGCCGTGCGCGCCATCGCGGGCAAGCGCGCCGACATCCACTTCCCCAAGGTCCGGGCCGTGACGCTCACCCAGTCCACCGAGACGGGCCGCGTCTACACGCCGGGCGAGATCGCGGACCTGTCGGCGACCTGCCGGGATCTCGGCCTGCGCCTGCACATGGACGGGGCGCGCTTCGCCAACGCCTGCGCGGGCCTCGGCTGCCATCCCGGCGAAGTCACGTGGCGGGCGGGCGTGGACGTGCTCTGCTTCGGCGGCACCAAGAACGGCATGCCGGTGGGCGAGGCGGTGATCTTCTTCGACAGGACGATGGCCGAGGATTTCGACTACCGCTGCAAGCAGGCGGGCCAGCTCGCCTCGAAGATGCGCTACCTCGCCGCCCCCTGGGTGGGGATGCTGGAGAGCGGCGCGTGGCGCGCCAACGCGGCCCATGCCAACGCCTGCGCGCGGCGATTGGCCGAGGCGGTGGCGGATCTGCCCCGGGTCGCCCTCGCCGCGCCGGTGGAGGCCAACGGCGTGTTCCTGATCCTGTCGCCCGCCGCGCAGGCCGCCCTGCGGGAGCGGGGCTGGCAGTTCTACGGCTTCATCGGCGGGGCGGCGCGCTTCATGTTCGCCTGGGATTCCGATCCGGCCCGCGTCGATGCGCTGGCGCGCGACATCCGGACCTGCGCGGCGCTCGGCTGATCCGGCCCGACGGGGCGGACTGCGCGGGCCGCGTGACGTCGTCGCGCCGGACGGGGTTTTTCGCGTTGCGCAACAGGCCCATATTGCCACCATGCCCGCTCCGAAGAAACCGCGCCCCGACACCGGGAAAGCCTCGAAGCCGGAGCTGAAGCCGCTCGACGAGCATCTCGCCGCCCTGCTCAGCCCCGCGCTCAACCGCAACCGGATCGCCGACCCGGCCCCCGCCCGCCCGGCGCCGGACAGGACGCCGGAGAAGAGTCGGGGGCGGCCGAGGAAGGAGCCCGCCAAGGGCTTCGGCGAGGCGCCGCAATCGGGCTTCGCCGTGGGCGACGCGGCCGACGTCGATCCGCGCCTCGCCCAGGCCCTCGGCCTCGCCGCACCCGAGGACGGCCCTGCCCCCGCGGGTGAGGAAGACACGGCGTCGCTCGCCACCGACGGCGTCTCGGCCACCATGGCGGCCCTGGAGCGCCTGCTCACCGAGGGCAACCCGCTGTTCAAGAACGGCGAGGCCTGGATGCCGCACCGGCCCGAGCGGCCCAAGAAGTCCGAGGGGGGCCTGCGCTTCACCCTGAAGTCCGAGTTCGAGCCGGCCGGCGACCAGCCCCGCGCCATCGCCGAACTGGTGGACGGGGTGAGCAAGCAGGAGCGCGACCAGGTCCTGCTCGGCGTCACCGGCTCCGGCAAGACCTTCACGATGGCGAAGGTCATCGAGTTGACGCAGCGCCCGGCCCTGATCCTGGCCCCGAACAAGACGCTGGCCGCGCAGCTCTACGGCGAATTCAAGAGTTTTTTCCCCGATAATGCCGTAGAATACTTCGTTTCCTACTACGATTATTATCAGCCGGAGGCGTACGTCCCCCGCTCCGATACGTTCATCGAGAAGGAATCCTCGATCAACGAGCAGATCGACCGGATGCGCCACTCGGCCACCCGCGCCCTGCTGGAGCGGGACGACGTGATCATGGTCGCCTCGGTGTCGTGCATCTACGGCATCGGCTCGGTCGAGACCTACACGGCGATGTCGTTCACCGTGAGCTTGGGCGAGAGGATCGAGCAGCGCCAGCTCGTGGCCGACCTCGTGGCCCTGCAGTACCGGCGCATTCAGGCGGACTTCGCCCGCGGCACCTTCCGCGTGCGCGGCGACGTGATCGAATTGTGGCCCGCCCACCTCGAGGATCGCGGCTGGCGCATCGGCCTGTTCGGCGACGAGATCGAGGGCATCGTCGAGTTCGATCCGCTGACGGGCAAGAAGATCAACGAGCTGAAGTTCGTGAAGGTCTACGCGAATTCGCACTACGTCACGCCGCGCCCGACCCTCCAGCAGGCGATCAAGGGCATCAAGACCGAGCTGAAGCTCCGGGTGGACGAGCTCACGAAGATGGGCCGGCTGATCGAGGCGCAGCGGCTGGAGCAGCGCTGCACCTTCGACGTCGAGATGATCGAGGCCACCGGCGCCTGCAACGGCATCGAGAACTATTCCCGCTACCTGACGGGCCGCAAACCCGGCGAGCCGCCGCCGACCCTGTTCGAGTACCTGCCCGACAACGCGCTGGTCTTCACCGACGAGAGCCACGTCACCGTGCCGCAGATCGGCGGCATGTACCGGGGCGACTTCCGGCGCAAGGCGACGCTGGCCGAGTACGGCTTCCGCCTGCCCTCCTGCCTCGACAACCGCCCGCTCCGCTTCGAGGAATGGGACCTGATGCGCCCGCAGACGGTCCACGTCTCGGCGACCCCCGGCAAGTGGGAGATGGAGCGCACCGACGGCGTCTTCGCCGAGCAGGTCATCCGCCCCACCGGCCTCGTCGATCCCGTCATCGAGATCCGCCCCGCCCGCACCCAGGTCGACGACCTTCTGGGCGAGGTGCGCGAGGTGGCCCAGGCCGGCTACCGGACGCTCGTCACCACGCTCACCAAGCGCATGGCCGAGGACCTCACCGAGTACCTGCACGAGAACTCGGTGCGCGTGCGCTACATGCACTCCGACATCGACACCCTGGAGCGCATCGAGATCATCCGCGACCTGCGGCTCGGCGCCTTCGACGTGCTCATCGGCATCAACCTGCTACGCGAAGGCCTCGACATCCCGGAATGCGCGCTCGTCGCGATCCTCGACGCCGACAAGGAGGGCTTTTTGCGCTCCGAGACCTCGCTGATCCAGACCATCGGCCGCGCCGCCCGCAACGCCGACGCCCGCTGCATCCTCTACGCGGACACCATCACCGGCTCGATGGAGCGGGCGATGGCCGAGACCGAGCGGCGCCGCGTCAAGCAGCTCGCCTACAACGCCGAGCACGGCATCACGCCCCAGAGCGTCAAGCGCGGCATCGCGGACATCCTGGAGAGCGTGTACGAGCGCGACCACGTCCGGGTCGACACGGGGCTAGCCAAGGACGCGATCACGGTCGGCCACAACCTCAAGGCGGTCATGGCGGACCTCGAGAAGCGCATGCGGGCGGCCGCCGCCGACCTCGACTTCGAGGAGGCCGCGCGCATGCGCGACGAGCTCAAGCGCCTCCAGGCCACCGAACTCCTCGTCTCCGACGATCCCATGGCGCGCCAGGGCGACGTGGAGCGCGAGGCCGGACGCTACGGCGACAAGCGTTCGCGCATCTCGAAGCCCACCCTCGACAACATGGGGCCGGGCACCGACCGCGAACTGCCCGTCGGCGCCCCGGTCTGGCAGGAGCGGCCCAAGGCCCGCTCGACGCAAGGGCTCGGCGGCCAGAAGCCGAAATACAAGGGCGGCGGCGGGCGCAAGCGCGGCTGATCCGTTTCGGATTTCTGTCCCGACCGGTCCCCTCCGCAACCCCTACCGTCCCCAGCCGTTGGGCGAGACCAGACAGGACGGGAGAACGGCCATGGGTCTGCTCGATCAGGTCATCGGCGGTGTGGTCGGGCAGGTGCTGGGCGGCGGACGCGGACAGGCGGGCGGGCTGTCGCCCATCGTCAGGGCGCTGCTGATGCTGCTGATGGCCAGGGGCGCGGGCGGCGGGCTCGGCGACATTCTTGGCGGGGGCGGTCATCCTGGCGGGGGCGGCCACGCCTCCCCGGGAGACGACGGGCGCCGCGATCCCGCGCCCCGCGACGACGGCGACCTCGGCGGCTTCGGCGAGGCGCCGCGCACGGCTCCCTCCGCCGGCGGGGGCGACTTCGGCGATCTCTCGGGCATGCTCGACGGTCCAGGGGACCGTGCGTCCGGCGAGCGCTCCCCCGGCGCCGGCCCCTACGCGGAGCTCGACCGCGAGCCGTCCCCCGCTCCCGCCGGGCCGGCGGGCGGCGGCCTCGACGGGCTGATCGAGAGTTTCGGGCGCAGCGGTCTGGGGGACGTCATCGGCTCCTGGATCGGCGCCGGGCCCAACCACGCCATCGCCCCGCACCGCCTCGCCGACGCGCTGGGTCCCGACACCGTCGAGGCCTTGAGCCGCCGGACCGGCCTCTCCCGCGACGACCTCCTCGGCCAGCTCGCCCAGGCGCTGCCGGAGGTGATCGACGGCCTGACCCCGCAGGGGCGTCGGCCCGAACCGGACGAGCGTCGCGGCTGGTAGCATCACGAGGCCGATGAGGCCGTAAGGCGGTCGAAGACCAAGAAGACAATGTCGCGTTCGGTTCTCGTCGCCCCGACCCAGGAGATTCTGCGAAGGCCGGCCGGCGCCGTGTTTCGCGGCGGCCCGCTCTGGCCGATGTGGCCCCTGCGGGTCGCGGCGCGGCAGTGCCGGGGCGTCGTGCCCCTGCCCGTGGACCGGGCGCCCCGCCCCGTCTCCGCCGAGGCCCGTCACGGCGAGGGCGTCTGGTGCGGGCCGGTCTGCGACCATTACGGCCACGCCATCGCCGATTTCGGGATGCGCATCGCGGCCTCCGCCGAGCGGTTTCCCGACGTGCCCCTGGTGTTCTGCCGGGGCGAGGACGAGGGCCCGCCGCCCGCCTACTTCTGGGCGATCCTCGACCAGCTGCGGGTGCCGCGCGAACGCGCGCTGGTGCTGTCGCGGCCCGCCGCCTTCGAGCGGCTGCACGTGCTGCCCCAGGCCGAGCGCATGGGTGGTGGGGCCCCGAGCGCGGCCCATCTCGACCTGATGGACCGTCTCACCGGCGACGCGCGTGGAGCCGAGAAAGACCTGCCCGTGCTCTACGTCTCGCGGGCGGGCCAGCTCAGCGGACGGCTCGCGGGGGAGAGCTACCTCGACGACGCCCTCACCGCCGCGGGCGTGCGGGTGTTCCACCCGGAATTCTCGCCGCTCCCCGAGCAGATCGCGATGTACGCCCGCGCCCGCTCGCTCGTCTTCGCCGAGGGCTCCTCGGTGCACACGCTCCAGCTGATGGGCCGGCTCGGCGCCGAGGTCTCGGTGCTGGTGCGCCGTCCCTTCGCGCGGCTCGCCGCCGCCTCCTTGAGGCCCCGCGCCACGCGCCTGCGCTACCTCGACGCCCTGCACGGCCTCGTCTACGGGCGCCGCCCCTCCGGCCAGCGCTACCGGGCGCGCGGCATCTCGGTGCTGCGCGAGGACAAGCTGATGGCGAGCTTCGCGCGCCTCGGGGTCGATCTCGCCCCGGTCTGGGACGGGGCCGCGTTCCGGGCCAAGCGCGACGCCGACCTCCACGCCTGGATGGCGTTCACCCGCGACCTCGCCCTGCACCCGAAGGCCATGGAGACGGCGGAAGGGTGCCTGAAGCGGCTGGGGCTGGCGCCGTGATGCGCCACGAACCGCGCGCCCGCGCGTTGTCGGTCCGATCACGGAGGGTGCCATGGCCTACGAGCTTCACTACTGGCCGATGATCCAGGGGCGCGGCGAGTTCGTCCGCCTCGCCCTGGAGCAGGCGGGCGCCGCGTACGTCGACGTCGCGCGGCTGCCGCACGAGGAGGGCGGCGGCATCGAGGCGATGATGGAACGGCTCGACGGCGAGCCGCTGCGGCCCCCCTTCGCCCCGCCCTTCCTCAAGGACGGCGACCTCGTGATCGGCCAGACGGCGGCGATCCTGCTCTATCTCGGGCCGCGCATCGGGCTGGTGGGGACAAGCACGGCGGACAAGGTCTGGACCCACCAGATCCAGCTCACGATCCAGGACATGGTGACGGAGGCCCACGACACCCATCACCCCGTGGGCGTCGGCCTGACTTACGAGGATCAGAAGCCCGAGGCCGCCCGCCGCGCCGGGGATTTCTGCCGCACCCGCATCCCGAAGTTTCTGGGCTGGTTCGAGCGGGTGCTGGCGCGCAACCCGGCCGGGCCGGGCCATTGCGTCGGGGATCGGGTGTCCTACGCGGACACCTCCCTGTTCCAGCTCGTGGACGGCCTGCGCTACGCCTTCCCGACCGCGAGCGCGCGGGCGCTCGCCGAGACGCCGCGCGTGGTCGAGCTGGTGCGGACGGTCGGCCGCCTGCCGCGCGTCGCCGCCTACCTGGCGAGCGAGCGCCGGTTCGCCTTCGGCGAGGAGGGGGTGTTTCGACGGTATCCGGAACTGGACGCCTGACGGCTTGCAAAAAGCAACCTAGAGTCTAGAAAAGCTGCCGAGCTGGGCCGGGACCGGAACGATGGCGCGCCTGATCGAGTCCGGGAGCGGCAGGCGGGGCGAGGGCCGGCGACGGCTCCTGGCCGTCGAGGGCGTGCTGCGCTTCCTGATCCGCACCGACACGCCGCTCTGGGTGACGCTCGCCGGGTTCACGGTGGGCGCCTTCGGCGTCTACCACGTCACGCCGGAGATCAACCGGCGGATGGAGACCCAGCGGATCAAGACCGAGTACGTCATCCGCAACCTCGACCATCTCAACACCCGGACCCAGGAGCTGTTCTCGGAGCTCACCATCGCCAACCGCAAGCTCGGCACCGGCGAGGCGAGCTTCGGCCAGCACGTCGATCACGCCGTGCGGCTGGCGAGCGAGCTGCAATGGCGCTCCATCGAGATCAGCGCGGTGCTGGACGATGCCGAGAGCCTCGCGGTGATCGCCCGCTTCCAGGACGGGCTCGACCGGCTGCGCGGGGCGATCGAGGCGGTCAAGACCCCGGACACGGGTGCCCAGGCGCTGGCGGCGACGCGCGCCTTCATCCCCAGCTCCCTGGCGCTCGCCAACCGGATCGCGGCGCTCAGCGGGATCCGGTTCGGGCCGTGAGGCCGCCCTACCGCCGCGCGGGCGCCTTCGCCGCGGGCAGGACCTGGCAGGTCTCGCAGTAGAAGGTCGAGCGCCCCGACTGCACGATCCGGGAGATGTGCCCGGTGCAGCCCCGCGCGGAGCAGGCGTGGCCGACCCGGTCGTAGACCCGGAACCCGTGCTGGAAACCGCCCTGGGTGCCGTCGGTGTGGGCGTAGTCGCGCAAGGTCGAGCCGCCCGCCGCCACCGCCTCGGTCAGGACCTTCCTGATCTCTTTCGCGAGGGTCTTCGCCTTGGGGGTGGGCGAGCCGTCGGGCTTGGCCAGAGCGCCCGCGGGCAGTTGCGGGTGCAGGCCCGCCCGGTGCAGGGCCTCGCAGACGTAGATGTTGCCCAAGCCCGCGATCAGGCGCTGGTCGAGGAGGGCGGCCTTCAGCGGCGTGATCCGGTGGCGGAACAGGCGCGCGATGGCCGCCCCGTCCAGCGCCTCGCTCAGGGGCTCGATGCCCATGGCCGCGAAGTGTCGGCACCGGGCCAGCTCGGCGGTCGCGACCAAGTCCATGAAGCCGAAGCGGCGCACGTCGTTGTAGGTGATCGTGGCGCCGTTCCCCATCGCCATCACGACGTGGTCGTGCTTGGCTTGGCCCAGCGCCCCTTCGAGGTAGAAGTCGCCCGGCGAGAGGGTCGAGCCGTCCGGCAGCGCCACGTCGAAGCGCCCGCTCATGCCCAGATGCATGATCAGGCTCTCCCCCGAATCGAGCTGCGCCGTGAGGTATTTCGCGCGCCGCTGCAGATCCGTGACCGTGCGGCCCTCCAGGCGCCTCGAGAAATCCGGGGGGAAGGGGAAGCGCAGGTTCGGCCGGCGCAAGGAGACGCGGGCGAAACGCTGGCCGACCATCGCGGGCGCCAGACCCCGGCGCACGGTCTCGACTTCGGGCAGTTCGGGCATGGCGGCTGACGGGGACTCGGGCGATTGGTCCTGTCACATGGCGAAGGCGGCGGGCATTCGCTATGAGGCTGGCGCGGACCAGGGAACGATGAACGCATGAGCGGCGGCGACACAAGACCGGACGAGACCACCGATTTCGGCTTCGAGCGCGTGCGCCTCGCCGAGAAGCAGGGCCGCGTCGACGACGTGTTCCGCTCGGTGGCCAAGCGCTACGACCTGATGAACGATCTGATGTCGGGGGGGCTGCACCGCGCCTGGAAGTCCCACCTGATCTCGATGCTGCGGCCGCCGCGCCGCCACCCGTTCCGCCACCTCGATGTCGCCGGCGGCACCGGCGACATCGCGTTCCGGGCCCTCAAGGCGGGCGGGCCCGACACCCACGTCACCGTGCTCGACGTGAACGAGGCGATGCTGCGCGTCGGCGCCGAGCGGGCGCGGGAGAAATTCTCCGGCAGCTTCGAGGGCACCATCGACTTCGTCACCGGCAACGCCGAGACCCTGCCGCTGCCCGCGACCAGCTTCGACGCCTACACCATCGCCTTCGGCATCCGGAACGTGCCGCGCATCCCGCTGGCGCTCGAGGAGGCCCACCGGGTGCTCAAGCCCGGCGGGCGCTTCCTGTGCCTGGAATTCTCCAAGGTCGACATGCCGCTCCTCGACCGGATCTACGAGGCCTATTCCTTCCACGTGATCCCGCGCATCGGCGAGCGGGTGGCGGGCGACCGCGACTCCTACCAGTACCTCGTGGAGTCGATCCAGAAGTTCCCCTCGCCCGGCTCCTTCGCCCGGATGATCGAGGAGGCGGGGTTCGCCCGCGTGACGCACCGGCCGCTGTCGGGCGGCATCGTCGCCATCCATTCCGGCTGGAAGATCTCGTGAGCTTGGGGCACGCTCCGGTGGCGCCGTGCTAGGCGGCCTGTTCCACCTCGCGCGCGGGGTCCATGTCAGCTTCGTGCTGGCCCGCGAGGGCGGGCTGGCGCTGATCGACGCCACGCAACTGCCGCCGCACCTGCGGCTGGCCCTGCGCCTCGGGCGCTCCCTGGAGAAGCGCGGGATCGCCGCCGACCCCGGCGCGAGCCCCCTGGAGCGGGCGCTGACCCGGCTCGGGCCGAGCTACGTCAAGTTCGGCCAGTTCCTCGCCACCCGCCCCGACATCGTCGGCATGGCCGCCGCGCGCGACCTGGAGCGGCTGCAGGACCGGGTGCCGCCCTTCCCGCAGGAGACCGCGATCCGGACGGTGGAGCAGGAGCTGGGCCGGCCGCTCGCGCAGCTCTTCGTCTCGTTCAGTACCCCGCTCGCGGCGGCGTCGATCGCGCAGGTGCACAAGGGGCAGGTGCTCGACGCCGACGGCACGCTGCGGACGCTCGCCGTCAAGGTGATGCGGCCGGGCATCCGTGCCCAGTTCCAGCGCGAGTTGCAGGCGATGCGCTTCATGGCGCGCGTGGTGAACGCGCTCCTGCCCGACGCCGAGCGCCTGCGCCCGCGCGAGGTCGTGGAGATCCTGGCCCGCTCGGTCACCATGGAGATGGACCTGCGGCTGGAAGCCGCCGCCATGTCCGAGCTCGCGCAGAACACGGACAAGGATGCCGATTTCCGGGTGCCGCGCCCGGAATGGGAACTGACCTCCCGCGGCGTGCTCACCAGCGAGTGGATCGACGGCATCCGGCTCAGCGACCGTGCAGGGATCGTGGCGGCCGGGCACGATCCGGAGGCGCTCGGGCGCACCGTGATCCAGTCCTTCCTGCGGCAGGCGATCCGCGACGGCTTCTTCCACGCCGACATGCACCCCGGAAACCTGTTCGTGGACCGGGACGGCGTGCTGGTGGCGGTGGATTTCGGCATCATGGGGCGGCTCGCCGCCAACGAGCGGCGCTTCCTCGCCGAGATCCTGCTCGGGTTCATCCTGCGCGACTACCGCCGGGTGGCGCAGGTGCATTTCGAGGCGGGCTACGTGCCGCGCCACCACTCCGTCGACGACTTCGCCCAGGCGATCCGGGCGATCGGCGAGCCGATCCACCAGCGCCGGGCCGACGAGATCTCGATGGCCAAGGTGCTGACGCTGCTGTTCGACGTCACCGCGCTGTTCGACATGAGCACCCGCACCGAGCTGGTGATGCTGCAGAAGACCATGGTGGTGGTGGAGGGCGTCGCCCGCTCGCTCGACCCCAAGCTCGACATGTGGACCGGGGCCGAGCCGGTGGTGCGCTCCTGGATCGCCCGCAACCTCGGGCCGGTGGGACAGCTGGAGAGCGCGGGCCGGGCCATCCTCACCCTGTCGGACGTGCTCGGCGACATCCCCGACGTCGCCCAGCGCCTGCGCCGGATCATGGTGCGGCTCGACGAGGAGGGCTCGGACAAGGCCCACCAGCTCCGGCGCCTCGCCACCGCCGAGAAGCGGCGCGCGGTCTGGACGACGGTGGCCCTGTGGGTGATCGCCGTCTCGGCGCTGGTGGTGGCGTTCCGGTGAAGGCCGGCCGGGTGCGTCCGTGCCGTTGCCATTCAGGAAGGCCAAGCTAAAGCAGCGTCGGCGGCGCGGTCGCCGCCGGCACCAAGAGGTCGACGCATGTGGAAGTCCGTGACCCCGATCGCCTTGGCGGTGGGAGGCCTGATGAACGGTGCGGCGTGGGCGAACCCGGTCTCGGAGTCGATCGGCTACTCGGTCTCGCCCTGCTACGGCACCTGCCCGGTCTACACCACCGCGGTGACGCCCGAGGGGCACGTGACGTTCGAGGGGCGCCATCACGTCGCCGCCCGGGGCAGGCATCACCGCGAGGCCGGCCCCATCGCCTTCCGCCGCATGAGCCGGGCGCTGGCGCCCTACCGTCCCCGCCCGGGCACGACCATGGCCACGCACTGCAAGCAGCAGCTCGGCCACCAGCCCGGCTACCGCATCGTCTGGACCGCCCGGGACGGCAGCCACACCGTGCTGACCCACGACCGCGGCTGCATCTCGCCGGTCAATGCGGGGCTGAACCGCACCATGGACGGGCTGCCCAGGCTCCTCGGCATCAACGGATGGATCAGGGCGCCCCACGCCCATCCGGCGGCGGCGCACTCCACCTCGGCCGACCCGGCGCTGTAGAGCGCGCTCCGCCGAGGGGGATACCGGTTCGGCGCGAGGGTGCGCGGCAATGCCCTGAGACGCGGCCGGGGCCCCCCGCCCTTGACGAGGCCCGCGAAACGTCCTCGGTGATGGCGTCATGCATCTGTCCCTCCATGGTCGCCGCATCCTCCTCGTCGTCGGCGGCGGCATCGCCGCCTACAAGGCCCTCGACCTGATCCGGCGCCTGCGCGAGCGCGGCGCCGAGGTGCGCCCGCTGCTGACGAAATCGGCCGAGGAGTTCGTTACGCCCTTGGCCGCCGCGGCGCTCGCGGGGCAGCGCGCCCACACCGACCTGTTCGACCGGGCGGACGAAGCCGACATCGGCCACATCAAGCTGGCGCGCGACGCCGACGCGATCGTGGTGGCCCCCGCCACCGCCAACCTGATGGCGCGGATGGCGACCGGCCACGCCCCCGACCTCGCCTCGACGGTGCTGCTCGCCACCACGCTGCCGATCCTGATCGCGCCCGCGATGAACGTGCGGATGTGGGAGCATCCGGCGACCCGGCGCAACCTCGCGACCCTGCGCGGCGACGGCGTCCGGGTCGTCGGGCCCAACACGGGCGCGATGGCCGAGGCCGAGGTCGGGCCGGGGCGCATGGCCGAGCCCGCCGAGATCGCCGACGCGCTCGAGGCGATGCTGGCCGGGGCGGCTGCCGCCGCGCCGGGCTTCGGCTTCCTCGCGGGACGGAGCCCGGCCGGGCCGCTGGCGGGGCGGCGGGTGCTGGTGACCTCGGGGCCGACGCACGAGCCGATCGACCCGGTGCGCTACCTCGCCAACCGCTCCTCCGGCCGCCAGGGCCACGCCATCGCCGCCGCCGCGGCGGCGGCGGGCGCGACGGTGACGCTGGTCTCCGGCCCGGTCTCGATCCCCGACCCCGAGGGCGTGACCACGGTGCATGTCGAGACCGCCCGCGAGATGCTGGCGGCGGTCGAGGCGGCGCTGCCGGCCGAGATCGCGGTCTTCGCCGCCGCCGTGGGCGACTGGCGCCCGGCGGACGCGCGCTGGGCCAAGATCAAGAAGGACGGCGCCGCGCCCGCCCCCCTGGGGCTTGTCGAGAACCCCGACATCCTCGCCACGATCTCGGGCCGCACCGCCGGGCGCCCGGCCCTGGTGGTGGGGTTCGCCGCCGAGACCGACGCGGTGCTCGACAACGCGCGGACAAAGATCGTCCGCAAGGGCTGCGACCTCCTGGTGGCCAACGACGTCTCGGCGGCCGGGGGCGTCATGGGCGGTGCCGACAACACCGTGCACCTGTTGGATCGCGACGGCGGCGTCGAGACCTGGCCCAGGCTCGCCAAGGACGAGGTCGGCCGGCGGCTGGTGGCCCGGTTCGCGGGCATGCTGAAGGGCTGACCCGGGCTCGTCGCGGGCCGCGGGGGGCTTGCCGATCCGAAGGGCTTGCCGATCCGGGGGACTTGCCGGATCGCTGCGGGGCCCGCTTGATGGCGGCGGGACCGCCGACGACGGTTCGCAGGGGAGACGGCGTCATGAGCGAGCACGCGACGGCCCGGTCGCTGGCCGACCGGATCGCCCGGTTCCGGCCCCTCTCCGGCATGGACACGCCGCGCTTCTCCGGCATCGCGAGCTTCATGCGGCTGCCCGTGCTCGATCCGGCGCAGGCCGCGGGCGTGGTCGAGATCGGCCTGATCGGCATCCCCTTCGACGGGGCGACCACGAACCGGCCCGGCGCGCGGCTCGGGCCGCGGGCGGTGCGCGAGGCCTCCACCGGCACGCGGGGGGTCAACCACGCCACCCTGGTCGCGCCCTACGCCCTGGCGCCCTGCGCCGATCTCGGCGACGTCCCGGTCAACCCGGTGGATGCGGCCGAGACCCTACGGCGCATCGAGGCGTTCTACCGTCCCCTGGCCGAGGCGGGGATCGTGCCGCTCTCGGTGGGCGGGGATCATTTCGTGACCTACCCGGTGCTGCGAGCGCTCGGCCGCGAGCGCCCGCTCGGCCTGATCCACATCGACGCCCACAGCGACACCGACGACGCGCAGTACGACGGCGCGCGGCTCACCCACGGCACGCCGTTCCGCCGCGCGATCGAGGACGGGGTGCTCGACCCCGGGCGCACGGTGCAGATCGGCCTGCGCGGCAGCCTCGACGACGCGCACGAGCGGGCCTGGGCGCGGGAGCGGGGCGTCCGCATGATCGAGATGGAGGAGGTCTGCGCCCGCGGCCTGCCGGAGGTGGCGGCCGAGGCCCGCGCCATCGTCGGGGGGGCGCCGGCCTATCTCAGCTTCGACATCGACGCCCTCGACCCGGCCTTCGCCCCGGGCACGGGCACGCCGGAGATGGGCGGCTTCACCGCACGCGAGGCGCTGCATCTGGTGCGCGCCCTGCGCGGCGTCGATCTCGTCGGGGCCGACGTGGTGGAGGTGGCCCCCGCCCTCGATCCCGGCGGGATCACGGCGCTCGCCGGGGCGACGCTGGCCTTCGAGATCCTGTGCCTGCTGGCCGAGCGCGCGGCGGCGCGGCGAGAGCCGGAGCCGGCGTGATTCAGCCGGCGATGAGGTGTCCTCATGACCGGTCGCCCCCGCGACTGCGGGGCGGCGGTCGATCCGCCGGACGCGCCGATCTCGGCCACCGGTCGAGATCGGAGCCGCTCGGTGTGATACCAAATCCGATCGTTCCCTTCGGGAGCAGCGGATGTGGGCTTCGCTCAAGCGCCGCGCGGGCTTGCCGATGCCGTCTCCGTTTCGATGAAGCGGAGACGGCATCGGCCGATCAGGCCGAGAGGCGCTCGCGCCGCTCGTCTCCCGCGCGGGCCGGCCGCGCGGCGAGCGTGCAGCGGCCCTTGCCCAGGCTCTTGGAGCGGTAGAGCGCCTGGTCGGCCGCGTGGAGCAGGCCGGTGGGGTCGCTGCCGTGCACGGTGGAGAGGGCGATGCCGGCGCTGGCGCCGATGACGGCCTGGGCCTGCCCGAGGAGGTAGGGCTCGGACAGGCGCGCGATCAGGCGCTCGCCGAACGCGATCAGGTCGGCGCGGGAGCGGCCCGCGCACAGGACCACGAACTCGTCGCCGCCGATCCGGGCGCCCAGGTCGCGGGCGCCGATCTCGTCGCGCAGACGGTCGGCCACCATCTGGAGCACGCGGTCGCCCACCGCGTGGCCGTGGCCGTCGTTGATCGCCTTGAAGCCGTCGAGGTCGAGGTAGAGCAGTCCGACGGGGGCCGCCTCGGCCCCGGCCGCCGCCGGGGGGGGCTCCATCGCGGCGGTGAGGCCGGCGCGGTTGGCGAGACCCGTGAGGCCGTCGTGCAGGGCCCGGAAGCCGTTCTCCCGTTCGCCCCGCATGGTGGCGATCATCATCCGGTTCAGCCGGTAGGCGGCCGCGGCCATCGTGGCGAGGTAGATCGGCATCTGCAGGAACGTCACGAAGAGAATCGGCTCCCCCGACAGGGCGGCGCCCAGGGCGATGGGGCCGAGGGTCAGGGCGATCATCGCCCCCGTCAGGCGCGGCGCGGCGAAGTTGCGAAAGCAGGTGCCCCCCATCATCGCCGCCGCCGAGAGGCAGCTGAGGGTCGCGGCGACCCAGTCGCCGCTGGTCAGGCTGATGAAGCCGCCGAAGCCGAGGCTCAGGGCCCAGACCAGGGCGAGGATCAGGCTGAGGTCGGTCGGAGTCGGACGCCCCCTCTCGGCGGCGCGGTGCGCCGCGACCAGGACGGCCAGCCGCGTCAGGCAGATCGCGACCTCGACGGCGCACCAGGCCAGGAACCACGGTTCGGGATTCCTGGCGGTGATGAGGGTGGCCACCGCGATGCTGTTGCCGACCCCGCCGAGGAAGATCGGCAGGGTGCCGTACAGGTTGCCCATCAAGGCGACGCGGATGTCCTTCGGCACGTCGCGGCCGGACTCGGCCAGCCAGCGCGTGACGCGCCATCTCGGCAGGCTGTAGGTCCGGGTCGGGTGGCGCATGAACCGTCCGAGGATGAGAGGCGGGCCGGGCGATCGGAGCGGCCGTCGAGCCGGGCCGCCGGTTATCAAGGGATGGATCAGTCCGCTTACGGAAGGGTTTCCACCCTCCGTGGTTTTCGAGGGAATCGGCCCGGACACAGAGGCGGTTCTGGAAAACTACCGAGGCGACACAGGGACTTGGGCGTCGTCCCGTATCCGTGCCTCGCGTCAGGAGCGGGCGTCGGCGGGCGCCGCGCTGACGATGATCCGCCGGTAGACCCGCAGCAGATCCGGATCGAGCTGCCCGGCCATGCCGTCCATGATCGCGGCCGCCCGCGCGGCGGGGAGCGGCGCCCGGTAGACCCGTCGCTCGGTCAGCGCCGAATGCACGTCGCAGATCGCCACGAGGCGGGCGAGGTCGCCGATGGCGTTCCCGGTCAGCCCGTCCGGGTAGCCGCTGCCGTCGAGGCGTTCGTGGTGCGAGCGCACGACGTCGAGGATCGCGGCGTCGAACTCACCCGTGCGGGCGAGCAGGTCGGCCCCGAGCGTGGTGTGGGTGCGCATCACCGCCACCTCGTCGGGAGTGAGGGGGCCCGGCTTGTCGTGGATCGCGGCGGGGATGCGTGCCTTGCCGACATCGTGCAGCAGGGCGGCGCGGGCGAGGCGGTAGCGGTCGCCCCGGGAGAAGCCGAGTTCGGCCGCGAAGGCGGCGGCGAAGCCCGCCACGCTGAGGGAGTGCTGGTAGACGCTGATGTCGTGGCGCCAGATCAGGTCGAGCCAGCCGCGGATGCCGACCTCGGAGACCGCCTCCAGGACGATCTCCGTGCCCGCGTCGGCGTCGGTCCGGCTGGGCGCTCGGCCCGCGGCGGCGGCATCGAACAGGTCGGTGACGGCATGGGTGGCCGTGCGCACCCGCGTCTCGATCGGGGCCGGACCGGTGCTCCGGGCACCGCGCGGATCGCCGATGGCGCGCAGCAGCGTCGGGACCACCCCCCGCGCCTGATTCTTGGCGGGCACCACGATCGGGTCCCCGAAGCGCCGGGCGGCGATCGCCTCGCTGCCGGTCATGCCGCGGGCGAGGTAGAGGCAGGGGACCGTGTCCGCCGCGATGCGCCGGCAGAGCGATTCGATCCAGGCGGTGGCCTCGATCCGCTCGGCGGGCAGGTCCAGGACGTAGGCCAGGGGCTGGCCGGACGGCAGGGCAGAGCCCGGCTCGATGACGCGGCAGGGCATGATCAGGGCGATCCCCTGCGCCAGACGGTCCGCCTTGCCGCGGCGGTCGGAGATCAGGAGGACGCAACGATCCTGCATGGCGGCACGGCGATCCGTGGGCAACCAGACCCGCGAGGGGCGTGCCGATTCGGGGGGGACCGTGGCAGGTTAGCCAACAAGTGTTTAAAAAGACTGATCTAATTGTAACGTACTATAGATTGGACCGTGCGACGGACCCCTCATCGAGGTTGCATCGGCAAACGGTTCACTCGGCCGCGACGCGGGGGGCGGGGCCCCCGCTCTCGTTGGCCGCATCCGTCGCGGGCCCGAAGGGCGCCGCGTCCCTCGGATCGTCGCGCTCGCCGACGAAACGGCCGAACAGGCGCACGATCAGGCGCGACAGGTCGTCCACCAGGATGAAGATCGCGGGCACGAAGACCAGCGAGAGCCCGGTCGAGACGATCAGGCCGCCGATCACCGCGATCGCCATGGGCGCGCGGAACTCCCCGCCGATGCCGAGGGCCATCGCGGAGGGCACCATTCCGGCGGCCATGGCGATCGTGGTCATCACGATGGGGCGCGCCCGCTTGGCGCCGGCCTCTACGATGGCGGTGACGCGATCGACGCCGCGGGCCATCTCCTCGACGGCGAAATCCACCAGCATGATCGCGTTCTTGGTGACCACGCCCATCAGCATCAGGATGCCGATCACCACCGGCATCGAGATCGGCTTGTGGAAGATCAGCAGCGCCAGGATCGCCCCGCCGATGGAGAGCGGCAGCGAGAACAGGATGGTGAGGGGCTGCAGGAAGTTGCCGAACAGCAGCACGAGGACGCCGAACACCATCATCAGCCCGGCGCCCATGGCGAGCGCGAAGCCCTCGAAGACCTCGCCCATGACCTCGGCGTCGCCCGTCTGCGTGAGCGTCACGCCCTCGGGCAGGGCGGTGGCGGCGGGCAGCCGCATCACCTGCGCGATCAGGGAGCCGAGCGCGTCCGTGCCCGCCATGTCCGCCTCCACGGCGACGCGCACGGCGCGGTCGTAGCGCTCGATCGAGGTGGGACCGCGCCCGAGCGTCAGGGTGGCGACGGTGGAGAGCGGCACCGCCGCCCCCCCCTTCACCGGCACCTTCAGGCTCTCCAGTTCCGGCAACTGGCCGCGCAGGGCCGCCGGCAGCTGCACCCGGATCGGCACCTGCCGGTCCTTCGCGTTGAACTTGGCGAGGTTCGCCCCGATGTCGCCGATGGTGCCCACCCGCACGGTCTCGGCGATCAGGTCGGTCGAGACGCCGAGATCGGCCGCGACGCCGGGCTTCGGGACGATGCGGATCTCGGTGCGGTCCAGCGGCGCCGTCGACATCACGTTGACGAGGTGGGGCACCCCGGCCGCCTCGCGCTGGAGGCGGGCGGCCACGTCCGCCACCACCGCGCGGTCCGGGCCGGCCACGATCAACGCGAACTCGCGCTGGCCGCCCTCCTGGAGCGCCCAGAACCGGATGTCGGGCTCCTCCCGCAGGATCGCGCCGATCGCGGCGTCCATGTCCTTCTGCGTGCGGTGGCGCGCCGCCTTCGGGGTCAGGTTGACGGTCAGGGTCGCGAGGCGGACCTCCTTCTTGCCCGGAAGCTGGCGTCCGCCGTCCGCGAACACGCTCCTCACCTCGGGCAGCGCCCGGATCCTCTCCACGAGGCCGTCCGTGACGCGCTCGGTGTCGGCGAGACGGGCGCCGGGCGGCAACTCCACCACGAACTGCGTGCGCGCGGCGTCCTCGGCCGGCAGGAAGCCGGAGGGCAGCAGGCCGGTGGAGGCGATCGAGGCGGCGAAGCACCCGAGCCCCAGCACCAGGGTGACGACCTTGTGGCGCACCGACCACGCCACCACGCGGATGTAGCCGCGCATCACCGGCCCGTGGCGCTCGTCCTCGGGGCCGTGGTCGCGCAGGAAGTAGGCCGCCAGCATCGGCGTGAGCAGGCGCGCCACCAGCAGCGACATGAACACGGCGGCCGCGATGGTCAGCCCGAACTGCCGGAAATACTGTCCGGCGATGCCGCCCATGAAGGAGACGGGCGCGAAGATCGCGATGATGGTCGCGGTGATGGCGATGACGGCGAGCCCGATCTCGTCGGCGGCCTCGAGCGCGGCGCGGTAGGGCGACTTGCCCATGCGCATGTGCCGGACGATGTTCTCGATCTCGACGATGGCGTCGTCGACGAGGATGCCGGTGACGAGCGTGATCGCGAGCAGGCTGACCGCGTTGAGCGAGAAGCCGAGCGCGCTCATGGCCCAGAAG